>Ga0315537_1003843_pt1 | contig 11064 bp, 13 predicted proteins | sample SalMarSW160270MG_FD_203091 | JGI IMG/M metagenome (GOLD analysis project Ga0315537, IMG submission 203091) | Salt marsh sediment microbial communities from the Plum Island Ecosystem LTER, Massachusetts, United States - Salt Marsh Sediment SW1602-70 ... | reverse complement strand
GATCGAGTTCTTCGGGATCTGTGATCGCTGCCGGGAGGGTGCCTAGGTGTGTAATGATTATTTTAACCCAGTAATAATAATCGGTCCGAATATTTTCATTAATTATAGGGAATCCGCGTGACGTTGTCACGATGAGAAAAACAAATTTCAAGGAGGCCACAAGATGGCAAGAGTCGCAAGAGAGATGGTGGAACGATCGGGAGTGAATGTTGATCAGCTCCTCGAGCTTCTGGTGAAAAACGCAGCTGCCGAGCTGACAACTTTTTACTACTACACGATTCTGCGGGTCAACCTGATCGGACTGGAGGGCGAGGGGATCAAGGAGATCGCCGAAACCGCGCGAATCGAGGATCGCAACCACTTTGAAGCTCTGGTTCCCAGGATCTACGAGCTGGGTGGAAAGCTGCCCGACGACATGAAGGTGTTCCACGATATGTCGGCTTGTCCACCGGCCAGCCTGCCCAAGAAGCCCGACGACGTTCAGGCCGTGCTGAAAGTGCTGGTGGAGGCGGAGCGCTGCGCGGTCCGAGGCTACACCCAGGTCTGCAACATGACCGCCGGCAAGGATCACCGCACCTATGATCTGGCCCTGGCGATCCTGAACGAGGAGATCGAGCACGAATCCTGGTTCTCCGAGTTCCTGGGAGAAGGACCTTCGGGCCACTTTCTCAGGCGGGGGGAGACCTCTCCGTTCGTATCCAAGTTCTTGAAGTAGAACCGGATACCCGCCAAAGGGGGCAGTTCGTCTTTGGAAGGACTGCCCCCTTCCTCTTTTTAGGGAATACATGGAGAAAGGCATAGCTTTGGGCAAAAATGAGTTCACTCGCGAGCAGTTGTCGCGGTTCGACGGTAAAGAAGGAAGGCCGGCCTATATCGCCTTCAAGGGTAAAGTGTACGACGTTAGCGAGAGTTTTTTGTGGATGGGCGGACGGCACCAGGCTCTTCACCAGGCGGGCGAGGATCTGACGGAAGCGTTGGACACCGCACCCCATGGCCAGGATCTGCTGGAACGTGCTCAGATAATCGGGAAATTGATCCCCTAGTCGCACTACCGACAGGCTGCCGGGAATTGAAACGGTTGTCTGAGGCGTAATCGATCGGTCGAGAATGGAAAAATGATCTGCTTTTCTTGCGAATCGTGATACAATGGCAGAGACATATCCCAATATATAATATTTTTGGGCTCGATTGTGTAACATTCCCGGTCGAGACTAAGAATAAAAGAGATTGGAAACCGTGATCTATCAGGAAGATTATGATCGGTTGATCGACATCTGCAAGCAAATCACGTCCCACAGGCAGTTACTGGCGAAGCCCAGGATCGAGCAGCTTATCCTGCAACACGTGGACGCAGATGTGGCAAACGCCCCACTGCTTTCTCATCTGATAGCCGAATCTCTGATGAGACGGATCGACAGACAGCTAGTCGAAAGCAAGAATATATTCGTACAGCAGTTCGACGTTCCCCAGACTGAACTTTTCTACAGCATGGCCGAAGCGGTGCCCTTTGTGTACGTCGGACACGACCTGGCCAATCAGGTCCTGGAACGAGCGGTTCGGGACCTCGTTTTTTTCACAATACTCGATATTGGAATCGGCAATGGCGGTCAGGTGAAGAGACTGCTCGACGCTCTGGCCGGTCGGGGAGGAAAGCTGAAAGCGGTTCAGGTGATCGGGTTGGACGCGGTCGAGAAGAACCTCACCGAAGCCCGCACCCGCCTCGAACGAGCAGAAAAGAACTACCCCTTTACAGTGGATTTCCAGCCGTTATACAGCCTGGTGGAGGAGCTCAGAGACGATGATTTCAGATCGATCCAAGAAAGGTCAAAGGGCAACCTGGTCATCAACTCTGCCTTTTCCTTTCACCACACCGGTCATCCGTTGAATGATCCAACGGCCAGAACCGAGCTGTTGGGACGTCTTGCATCGCTGAAACCTCGAATACTAACTTTAGTCGAGCCAAACTCCAATCATGATACCGAAGAGCTGACCAAACGGGTTCACCACAGCTGGGAGCATTTCGGGAACGTCTTCGCCCTGGTGGATGAATCGGGCATCGATGTGTCTCACAAATATCTCATCAAGGGGAAGTTCTTTGCCAGGGAGATCAGGGACATATTCGGAGTCAGCGATCACTTCCGTTGTGAGCGGCACGAGCTGTATGACTCGTGGCTGCTGCGACTGTTCAAGGCGGGCTACAAGCCTGTCGATCTAGGGGCGGTTTCCGTGAAGCTCCCCCCGTATTGCCGGTACGATGTATCTGAAGGATTGGTGCGTTTGAACTATAATGATACCACCATCGTCGCGGTGATGGCCTTTTCAACGTAATAGCACTACCGATGTGAGAATAAGGAGCAGCATATGGCGAAAGAGAAAAAAGAAACCGAACTTGTGGTTTTCGGGGCCACAATCCAGGGATTCGCTCAGGCCTGTATCAATCTGAACATAGTGGCCGGAACCAAGGCTGAGAATCTCATAGGTGAAATTGAAGTCAACGGCTGGTATCCTTTCGAAAAACTCCGGGAGATAGAGCGCGTTGTTATAGAAGTTTATGAGAACTCTGGCCCGATTCTCGAGCGGGTGGGAATGGAGATGATGCTCGGCTGGTACAACTACGGGCCCGGAAAGGAAATCGTCAATAACGGAGTGGGTTTTCTGCATTTCCAAACCGGTTCCCAGGGATATGCCAGCGTTGTCAAAGGGCCGGAGAAATTGGTTGGCAGCTTCAATCTGGAGTTCCTGGATGAGGATAGCGGCAAGGCGAGAATACACAGCACCACACCGTTCAACAAGGATATGGAACGGGGGGTGATCATAGGGGGGATGAGCGCCCCGGGGGATCTGGACTACATCGACGTGAAGAACGGGGCAAACCCGCAAATTTTCGATATAGAGTTCGCATGAGGAGGAGAGGGATGAGTCTTGAGGAGCTTCTGGAGTCAGGCACCGTTCCGAAAAAGGAAGACATTTCAGAGGAGGAACTGGTCAAGCTGTTCCGTAAATTCCGGGGACTCCAGAAGAAACAGGAACGGGACCAGGCTTTTTGGGCCGCGACGAATGAAAATCTGAAAATAGCATATGAAAAACTGGACGAGCAGGAACGGGAGCTTGCCAAGGCCTACGGCATCATCCAGGACGATCTGTCGGTGGCCAGCAAAATCCAGGCGGCATTGCTTCCGGAGCTTTCAAAAAAGATGGCTTCGGAGCTGGACCTTGCCGTGTATCACAAGCAGCTGGCCGAAGTAGGCGGAGACTACTATGACTTTTTCAAAACCTGTTCGGGAAGCTTTGCCATCGGTGTTTTCGACATCTCCGGTCACGGCGTATCCGCAGCTCTGGTTATGACCTACCTGAAAGCCCAGTTCATGACGATCCTGGAAGCCCTCGATTCACCAAAAGAGATCGTCGAATGGGTAAACAATACCTCATACGATTTTCTAAAGACCGTGAAGAAATATACAACGGTGAACTTCGTCGTGATGAATACCACTGCTCTGCGCTACGTAAGCGGCGGCGGCTTTGGCCTGTTGTTGAGCGGCAAGGGCAGCACGGTATTCGAGAAACGGGACGCCTTTCTGGGCCTGCGCCGCCGGCCCTTTCATGAATACGAGCTGCCCTTCAAAAAGGGCGACCTGCTGGCGATGTACACCGACGGTATCGTGGAAGCGCAAAACAGCAGCGGAGCGGACTACTCGGTGCAACGTCTCAACGACCTGATCATCAAGAACGCCAAAAAACCGGTCCAAGAAATACTGGATCGCTGCCTGGAGGACTACAAGGAGTTTAGAAGCAAGGATAGTGATGATATCACTTTGCTGATTGCGCGCAAAAAGGTATAATCATGATCACCCAAGAAGAACTGGCGACAACCAGCATCAGCATGCGCTACGACCTGTCACCGATACGGAACATTATCGGTGATCTGAGCGGACTTCTCGGTAATTTCTCCGACGAGCTGATCGGCGCCTTCTATTCGAAAACTGTCAGCAAGAAGGCGAACATCGTAATCACCGAGCTGGTCAATAATGCCGTTGTCAACAGTCCGAACAGTGATGGTAAAATCACTTTGGAGATCATGATCAACAAGGATCTGCTGCGGATCAGGGTTACGAATGTGGCCAATCGGTCTCAGTACAGGACAGTGAGAGATCATATAAAGATGATCAACTCCACGGGCGACTTGAGGAAACTGCTGGCCGACACTATACGGGAACGGCGAAAAGACAGAATGAGGGGGGGATTGGGGCTGATTCGTCTGGCCGCCGAAAACAAGTTTTCCTTGTCCGCCCGTTACCGCGCCCCGTATCTGATTGTTGATTCTCAAATTGGTTTAGGAGGTTTGAGTTGAAAGTCCTAGCATACGGTGAGATCATGGACGGGGGGATCAGTGTATTCAGCTCCGTTGCCAAGGTTGACGCAGATCTATTGATTGTCTCCTTTGGAGGGTCAATCAGGATCGACAATCCATATAAATATCTGGAACAGTACCTCGCGGAGCTTGATCAGCTCATACCAAAGGAAGAGATCGGCCGCATAGAGTTCGATTTCAAAGAGCTCGATTTCTGCAATTCCAATGGCTTTTATATCATTATGGACATCACGGAATTGATCATCGATGCCATCAAAGGTCCTATTAAAATAAAACGGTTGAAGGATGATGACTGGCAGCAGGAGACCTTACCCATCCTGCTGAATGTTGACGAACCGGAGATAGAAGCCCGGACCACCTTCGAGGAGTTCGCCGATATATAAATGGCCGTTTCGAGTCAGAATCCATCTTCCAACATTGAGGCGTGCTATAAGGAAACTCTGCTGAACATCCTTCCAGACTATATCGTCGATGAGCTGATCAAGAAAAAAAGCGTGCACCCGAAGGTCTATCGACACAGCACGATACTGTTCACCGACGTGGTGGGGTTTTCCAGGTTGTCCGTTCATCTCGATCCAGTGACCCTGATCCGCAGGCTCAACACCTATGTGACCCTACACGACCGCATCATGGATGAGTTCGGGATCGAGAAGATCAAAACGATCGGCGATTCCTACATGGGTGTATCGGGGATTCCTAATAAAAAGCAGTCTCATGCCGTCGACTGCTGTCTGGCTGCTTTGAACCTGATCCACGTCCTGGATGAGACCCGGAGAGAGGAAAAGATGGTGGATGGGGAAGCTCTAGATTTGAACAACTGGGCTTTCCGGATTGGAATACACACCGGTCCCTGCATCTCCGGTGTCATCGGCTACAAGAAGTATACCTTCGATATTTGGGGGGATTCGGTCAATGTCGCCGCTCGTATGGAGGCGGCCGGGCAGCCCGGGAAAATCAATATCTCTGAAGATACCTACAAACAAGTAAAGGAGCTGTTCGACTGCACGTATCGCGGAACTCAGCAGGTAGAGAAAATCGGACCCGTTGATATGTATTTTCTCAGGCGGATACGGGCTCAGTTGTCCGAGGACAAAGAGGGGTTCTTCCCGAATCGGGAGTTCAACAAGCAGTACTGCCTGAGATTCAAAGTGACGAAATCCGGTCCGCTGCTCCGAGCGTTTCCGCATTTTATACAGAATTATATACGCCAGAATCAGAGCACAGGGGGTTAAGTGATATGAGCGAAAACAGGGTATATCCGAGGATCGAGTCTGACTGGAAGCTGTACCTGGAAACTCCAAAAGGAAAGCGGGAGGTAGGTTATGTCAAAGACATCTCCCTCACGGGGGCCTCTCTGCACTTTGTAAAGAAGCAAGACCTTGAGCCGGGCAAGCATCGCTTCACCTTGAAGCTCAGCAACCGTCAACTGGATCCATCAGAACTGACAATTAGCGGACTCAAGGAGTGGGAGCGCAGAGAGAAGAACGAGGTATTTCTGGGCATTGCGATCGAGCGACTCGAGCGGGAGAAACGATCCACTTTCGTCCGCTTTCTCAGCCGCAGCGACAAGCTGCAGGCCGAGGCGATCCTGCTCGAATAGTGAACAGGATTCGTGGGATGCTCAACTCACGAATCCCCGTTCACCCTCTCTTTTTCCGGAAATCCCTCTGTGTTATCCTCACTCCCGATTGTAAAAATGAAATGCGCCTTCGCGAAATGATTCAGTTATCGCAAGCGTTCCGACTCGCCTGCTGAGAAGTGTCTCAAAGGATTCGGCTCCGCAGGTATTGACAGCATTTAGGATAGATTAGAAACTTTACCTTGGGAGCCGATGTATCAGACGTGTTTTTCTGCAGTATGGATCGGCTCGGTGGTTTTTTTATGCCACGAATACGCAGAGATCGTTTAAACCTGATACGATCTGCTGACTCGGCAAGCGGTAAAGATCTGTTGGAGATGCTCACGGCCGGGACGGACCGGCTGCAGTACTACGCCTCCAACATTGATTCGCTGAATGTTTTTCCCGTACCGGACGGCGATACGGGCAACAATATGCTTTTCAGCATGCGTGCCGCTCTGGAGGAAGCCCGGGCTGTTTCGGAGGACGGTGCGTCTGAGGTAGCCGAGGCATTTGCTCGCGGTGCTCTTATCGGCGCCCGGGGCAACAGCGGCATCATCCTCTCCCAATTCTGGCAGGGCCTGGCTCAGGGTATTGATGGCAACAAATCCATCAACGCCGCCGATTTGGCGGCATCAATGCAGAAGGCGGCGGTTCTGGCTTTCCAGGCGTTGAGCAAACCCGTAGAAGGAACGATCTTAACGGTCATCAGAGATATCGCCGCTGCAACCCGCCTTGAGTCGACCGGCAAGGATGATCTGGTCTCGTTCATGGAACGAGTAGTCAACACGGCCAGAGAGTCGGTCGCCAGAACACCCCAGCAGTTACAGATCCTGCGGGAGGCCGGCGTGGTTGATGCCGGCGGGTGGGGCCTCCAGATCATTCTCGAGGGTGTTCTGAGCTATCTCCGAAGCGATCGGGAGGATTCATCACAACATCAATTATCCTCAACCGGAATGAGAACCGACAATCCGCCGCCGAAGACCGTTTCGCAGCGGATGTCCTATGGTTACTGCACGGAGTTTCTGCTCAGAGGCAACGATCTCGATCCTGATAAAATCAGAGCTGTTCTGAAGGATCGAGGAGAATCTTTGGTTGTTGCGGGGAATGAAAGAATGATGCGAGTGCACCTGCACACCGAAGAGCCCGACGCAGTCGTTCTGTATGCCCGGTCATTGGGGCAGGTTGATCATCTCAACATCCGCGACATGGACGAGCAGCATAAAGCTTTCCTGCAGGGCTGGACAGACACGAGGCGCGAAGCGCCGGGTGAAGACGATGTGGCCGTGTACGCCCTGGTTCCAGGTGAGGGCCTGGCTGCGGTGTTCAGCAGTCTGGGCGCGGAATCCGTTGTTGTAGACGAACAGAACCCAGGAGAGGTCATCGAGGAACTGCGAAAGGCAGTAGAAACACGATCGGATTGCAGGGTTCTGATTCTGCCAAACAGTCCAAATTTGTTGTCAGCGGCGGAGGAACTTTTCGAGTCGGCTTCGAGGCGGGTCGGCATTGTACCGACGCTGACGATCCCACAGGGCATATCCGCCGTTCTGGCTCACAATCCTGGTGAAGGGTTCGAGACCAATAGCAGACTCATGGCAGAAGCGATCGGACGGGTGCGTACGATTGAGATCTATGAAGCAGCCCACCATTCCGATTCGGAGGGGGATCCTCATATGGCGGCACCGTACGTCGGTCTGCTGGAAGGAGAGCTCTCAGCCAGCGGAGAGGAGGCCTGGACGGTTCTCGACGAAATGGTAGGAGCGCTGGATACAGATGATGCCGAACTGATCACGATCTACTACAGCGACAACTCCACAGGAGACGTGTTGGAGGCAGTCAGCTCGAATCTCCATCGGATCTATCCGCACCTCGAGGTTGAGACCGTTCCTGCCGGACGTTTGAGGGCTGATTTCATCGTTTCCCTGGAGTAGGAGAAGAACTTCGGTCCATGGCTGTGAAGATCGTAACCGACAGCGTCGCCGATCTCCCGGCCCAGGTTGCTAATGATTTAGGAATTACCGTGGTGCCGCTTACCGTCAGCTTCGGATCCGAAGCCTATCGAGATGGAGTGGACCTGACCGCGGATCAGTTCTACAAAAAGTTAAAAGCCAGCAGGATCTTCCCGACTACATCCGCACCGCCGCCGGTGGCCTTCGCCGAGGTTTTTGACGAGCTGGCCGAGAAGGCGGAACAGATAATCGTCCTGACGATTTCCGCAAAGCTCAGCGGTACCCACGATGCAGCGCTGCAGGGAACAAGGCTGATGAAAAAGCGCTGCCGGGTAGAAGTGATCGACTCGCAGCTCGCCACGATAGCCGAAGGTTTCATTGCCATGAAGGCTGCTCAGGCGGCGAAATCCGGGGCATCTCTGGATGAGGTAGTAGAGGTCGTTCAGAAGAACATACCCCGATCAGAGATCCTGGCCGCCTTTGATACTCTGGAATACCTCAGGAGAGGAGGGCGGATCGGTGCGGCCAAAGCGTACCTGGGATCCATGCTCAACGTGAATCCTCTGGTCACCTTGCAAGACGGTGTGGTGAAGCCGGCTGGCAGAACCCGATCCAGATCAAAAGCCATCGACAATCTATTTGCCTTCGTTAACAACTACTCCTCTGTCGATGAGTTGGCCGTAGAGTACACCGCCTGCCGGGAGGATGCGGAAGCCCTGATCGATCGTCTCGCTGCGATATTCCCGAAAGAGCGCATCTATCGCTCCAGGATGACACCCGTAATCGGTACCCATACGGGTCCGGGATTGCTGGTTGTGGCGGTTCTCGGCGATCGGGTTTCGTCTTGAATATCCTGCTGTCAATAGCTGTTTCGTATGCAGTCGGAAGCGTTTCTCCCGCTTTCATCCTGGGGAAAATAATGGGGAAGGTGGATATCCGGGCGCAGGGAGACGGCAATGCCGGCACCTTGAACACGGCCGCCACTCTTGGGATCGTACCGGGATTAATCACCGGACTCTTCGATATCTCAAAGGGAATCCTCTCGTTATTCATGTCCCGCCAATTCTTAGGACTTGAAGGCAATCTGCTCCTCATCCCGATCGGCGCCGCCCACCGTAGTATATCGTCGACTCCGCTAATAGCACGATTATGCCTGTACTAATCAATAGGTATATGTTCATTCTTCCTGTTTCCTCCACAGAAATTGGCGCACGACTGAGTACCGGATAACCGCATTTAACCCCCTCTGTCAGGATAGATGTCGTGGCGGGCTTATATCACTGTGAGTTTTCAAGAGGTATCTTATGACAACCTGCTGTCTCCAAGTCCCTGATATGACTCTTTCACAATCTCTATGTCCTGGTCGACTCGTGTGAGATGAAGTAGGTTGCGAATCTTGTCCGAACATCCTGATAGGATTAATTTCCTCCTGCTGATTTGAAGGTCCATATTGAACATGTAGAGCTTTCCAAGAAGCTGGTGACCTAAATGAATCAGTCCGGAACAATCAATGATGACCTTTTGAGATGTTGATCTAAGCATGTCTTTAAATACTTCTTCTGCCTGCTCCGGAGATACATTCTCAGAGAATACCAACACTACTTCATTACTAGAGATTTTATTAATTGATATCATTCTATCTCCCCGTAACAAGGCAATTGTCGTCTTGTTCACAAGAGAAACACATCAGGGGCGTTCCTAAAAACCGGTTCAAAAAGCCTTAAAAAATTCTCTTAGATTACGAAAAAGCCCCCGGATTTTCGGGGGCTCCATAAATATTTATGATTTAATGATTGGTTGCTGTGGAGAGGACTTGAACCTCCACGCCCTAACCGGGCACTAGCCCCTCAAGCTAGCGTGTCTACCAATTCCACCACCACAGCGATTTGCAGAAAAAGAATAATGATTCCAAAAGGGAATGTCAATCGTTGCGCAGTTTCGAGAATAGAATGCGCCAACCGGCGTACAACGCTCCCGGATGCAAGGCCGGTACGCTGCCGTTGGTGGACACCCCGTTTTTTCGAAACATGGAGTGGGCTTGTTCCGCCAAATCCGAGAAGTTACCGCCGCCGTACCGCCACAACAGCGGCTCGCCGCCCTCGAAAATCACGAACCTGCAGCCGAGCAGTTGAAGCTCGCCGAGCGCCTCCAGAGCCTGCCGCCAGCCGAAGTGAGATCCTGGCTCATGAGCGCAAGGGGGATGGGCTTGGGTGTGAGGCCGCGTGCCGGCGAGGCCGCCATCACCTTGCCACACGGCGGACCTTTGGTGTAGCTTTTCAGGTGCTATGAGCAGGCAGATCGTCATCATGGGGGCGGCGGGACGGGATTTCCACAATTTCAACGTTGTGTTTCGCGGGCGGAAGGACATCAAGGTCGTGGCCTTTACCGCAGCGCAGATTCCCGACATAGAGGGACGCTGTTATCCTCCGGAGCTTGCCGGATCCAATTACCCGGAAGGTATACCCATCCTGCCGGAAAACGAACTGCCGGCGCTGTTCGAGAGAGAGCACATCGACGAGGTCGTGTTTTCCTACTCCGATGTGGCCCATCAGTACGTGATGGAGAAGGCCTCCCAGGTTATCGCATTGGGCGCGGATTTTCGCCTGATTGGCTCCCGTGAGAGCATGCTCCAGGCTGCGGTGCCGGTCATTGCGGTCTGTGCGGTGCGCACCGGCTCCGGCAAGAGCCAGACGACCCGGAAGATCGCCCAGATCCTCAGGGATTTGGGGAAAAAGGCAGTAGTGGTGCGCCATCCCATGCCCTACGGAGATCTTACCGCCCAAACGGTGCAGCGCTTTGAAACTCTGGAGGATATGGAGCGACAGGAGTGTACGATCGAAGAGATGGAGGAGTATGAGCCGCATATCCGCCTCGGGTTCACCGTGTATGCCGGAGTGGACTACGAGCAGATTCTTGAAAAGGCTCAAGACGAGGCGGACGTGATCCTTTGGGACGGCGGCAACAACGATCTTCCCTTCTACAAGCCGGATCTCCATATTACCGTAGCCGACCCCCATCGGCTGGGCCATGAGCTGACCTACTTCCCCGGCAGAATCAACCTGATCATGGCGGACGTGGTGATCATCAACAAGGTCGACACGGCCGCACCCGAGGCGGTCAGCGCCTTG
>Ga0315537_1003841_pt1 | contig 11067 bp, 5 predicted proteins | sample SalMarSW160270MG_FD_203091 | JGI IMG/M metagenome (GOLD analysis project Ga0315537, IMG submission 203091) | Salt marsh sediment microbial communities from the Plum Island Ecosystem LTER, Massachusetts, United States - Salt Marsh Sediment SW1602-70 ... | reverse complement strand
TCACCTCCCCAAATTTTATTTTTTAAAACTGAGTATATTATAATAAAGTAAGATTAAAGAAGGGTTGGAGGAAGGTTAAAATTCTTTAATAATTCTGGGTTGGAACTAACTCCCCGAACAAAAAATGGAAATTGGCATCTGGAAGCACATAAAATTCATATATAGAGACTTCAAGAAGCTAGGGAGAAATGAGTGATTTAAACACCACAAAAGTCTCAGCTGGTCCTGCTGCAAGAATCTCTCAAATCTTCTATTATTCCGTTGACTCCAACTGACGAAGTGGTACTATTAATGTGGACAGGTCAATAGACATTGTCCGCTTTATAAATACATCCTGAAATGATAAAAGGCTATGTACTATACCTATTTGGAGGCTAACAAATGAAAGTGATAGACCTGACAGAGGATTATAAGCAATTATATTTCTTATGTCTGGAAGATTGGTCTGAGGAGATAAAATAGGCAGGGAACCATAAAGAAGTCTGGTACAATAAAATGAAGGACAAAGGTCTCAGGGTGAAACTGGCAGTGGATGATAATGGGCAAGTGGGAGGAATGATACAATATGTCCTCATAGAGCATTCTTTCGCTGAAGGGAAGGACCTCTATCTGATAAACTGTATCTGGGTTCACGGTTATAAAAAGGGAAGAGGAAATTTCCAGAAAAAAGGTATGGGAAAGGCTTTGCTTCACGCTGCTGAAACTGATGCAGAAGCCAGGAGTGCAAAAGGTATGGTCGCCTGGGGAGTTCCCTTGCCGTTTTGGATGAAGGCATCGTGGTTTAAAAAGCAAGGATATGCCAGGGTGGATAAACAAGGGATTTTGGGACAGGTTCTCTTATGGAAATCTTTTACTGAGGATGCGTTGTCTCCAAAATGGATTAAAGAAAAGAAAAAACCTGAAACCATAGCAGGCAAGGTAGCGGTGACGGCCTTTTTGAATGGATGGTGTCCGGCTCAGAATCTGATTTTTGAAAGGGCAAAGAGAGCTGCCTCAGAGTTTGGGGATAAGGTGGTCTTTAGAAAGATTGACACATTCGATAGGAATGTTTTTTTGGAGTGGGGCATTGCTGATGCTTTGTTCATAGACGGCAAGCAGGTGAGAACAGGACCATCACCATCCTATGAGAAAATAAAGAAACTCATAACAAAAAGAGTTAAAAAATTATAGGAGATGAGCTATTTAACTAATGAAGAGATGACGACAAAATGAAATCAGAAAATGACAAGGTATTACGAGTATATAGAACCAAGGCTCAGGCAAAAGAGAGTTATGATAAAATCAGTCGCTTCTACGATTATTTCGCTGGAGCGTTCGAGAAAAAATACAGAAATATGGCACTGGAGCGGTTAAATATTAAAAGAGGGGCAGTCGTTCTAGAGATCGGTTTTGGAACGGGACATTGCTTGAAGCAAATGGCCGAGTCAGTAGGTGAGAATGGTAAGGTTTATGGCATCGACATTTCCTCTGGTATGCTGAAAGTTAGCAAAGAGAGACTTGAAGAAGCCGGACTTCTGCATAGAGTTGAACTGCAGTGTGAAGACGTATTAAAAATGCCGTATAAGGATAACAGATTCGATGCTGTTTTCATGAGCTTCGCTCTTGAACTTTTCGATACGCCCGAAATTCCGAAAGTTCTTGCTGAAATCAAGAGGGTGCTAAAACCAAATGGCAGGCTCGGAGTTGTTAGCATGTCAAAAGAAGATGAAGACTCGATATTATTGAGGATATACGAGTGGGCACATAAGAGATTTCCGCAATATGTTGACTGTAGGCCAATCTATGTTAAAGAATCAATCAAGGATGCTGGGTTCGATATAGCGCACAGAGAGAAAGTGAAATTGCTTGGATTACCGGGGAAGATTATTATCTGTGTAAAGTCGTCCTAAACCACGACATCATATAACACCGTGTTTGACGAAATCAGGTCTATAAAAATTCCCATTTTATCTGAGAAAGTCCAAGAAAATATCGAATCCGAATAGAAGAAGATGTCTGCTTATCATGAAAAAACAATGGATGCCAAGCTAATAGGCGATGAGGTAAATTACAGGAAGAGTATTGCAACTGCTGAGAAGCGACCGGCCCCCTTGGAATCAGTCCAGTTATTGTGTTAGACTAAGGGTCGAAAAGGGGTATGTAGATGGCCAGAGAAAGTTACAGGCCAGAGAAAACAATCAACAAACTCAGAGAAGAAGGGGTTCTCCTCATTCGGGGGTCAACGATAGGTGAAGCTACTAGGAAGATAGGAGTAAGCGAACAGACCTATTACCGCTGACAAAGGAAATAAGGTGGGATGAGCATTAATTAGATTAAACAGCCCAAAGAACCTGAGCCGGGTAGACTTATTATTTGAGCAGGACTCAGGGGGCCATGCCTCAATCATGAACTTGCAAACCCTTTCTGTGACGACATTTAAGACGTTGGCTCCCCGGACTGGACAATGTTGATAACAATAAATCCTTGCCAAGTGCAAAGGAGCAGAAATGCAAAAGGACACAGATTTTGACAGGTCCTCCAGTTATTCGACCTTTTCGTTTTAAGATCTTGACTTTAGAATTAATCAAGATAGCATGATTCTTGAAGTGTTTATAAGGAAAGAGCATTTCTCTCACCTCTTCAGTCCTTATTGGGAAGGCTATCCTTTTGTGGTTCTCGATAAGTTGGGAGGGGGAAGATAAGCGAATCTTGGAAGATACAGAATTATGGATAAGAAAGGGGAAAAAAGAAAGATTTTAGAAAGTGTAAGAAGAATAGGGTATGAGACGCAGATGGCATTATTATGAAGGCGAGAAATATAGATTTCACTTATGCCCCTGTTTTGAGTTCCTCTTTTACCTTTTCGGCAAGATAGACTTTCATTAGAGACTGGTAGGGAATGTCTCTTTGATGAGCGATGTTCCTCAATTGTTCAAATAGTCTTTCCGGTAGCCTAATTGAGATGTGTCTGGAAGAAGGATGCAGGTTGGGAAAATATGCTCTTTCTGCTTTTGACCAGTCAATATATTCAGTAGAATCATGGGTGCTCCAAAATTTACGTTCCTCATCCTCGTTTTTAAATTTTGGTACCTTTTTTGATTTTTTCATGGTATATCTTCCTTTCTTTTTTATTCATATCCCGCGCAGAAATAACCCTTATCCTTCCTCTTCGGATAATAAAAACAACAAAGAGAAAACGACCTTCGTTTGTTACACCTAAAGCAGAAATACGTTCTTCTTGAGGGAGTCCTCTCTTTTCTACTTTTGTTGTTATTGGTTCGTTAAAGAAAACTTCTTCGCATTCAAGATGGTGGACCCTGTGTTTATCCCAGTTTTTGTTTATATTACCTTCGTCCCACTCAAAACTCTTAGATTCAGGAAAGGATTTCATTCTCGTATATTTATATTATATACATTTTATGATTTGTCAAGACGCGTTAAGTCATACACAGACAAGGAGAAAAGAATGCAATATTTTTGAAAACTATATTATATACTTTTGCCAAAGAGTAAAACTATCGCTTGGAGTAAAAAAATGATGGAATATCCAAACATTAGCAAAAAGGGAAATAATGATTCATTGCCCCAGAAATTAGCTGAAATATTACCAGATCTAAAAATTGAGAAGATGGAATTAGCCGATAGTAACAGCACTGTGGGAGGTTGGTATGAAGATTAAGGTTGGTCATTCTTCAATCTGGCTCCCCGGGCAGGACTCGAACCTACAACCTAGTGGTTACAAGCTACCCGATATTTCTACCGGACTTGGACTATCTCTTCATCCTGACCCGATATCAGGATGTCGGGCGCTGAGAGGCTTATAGGTGGGAATCCTCATCCTCTAGTCTCTGCACGTTCCTACCTACTTATTTTCCCTTCGGTAGGCTTCGCTCAGGGTTACCGTATCCCGAAAGCTTCTCGGAACTTAGGCTTCTCTGAATTCACCCGCTTTTTCAACCGCGGTTACCCGCGGAAGCTGCAAATTTTTTACAGCCACCCGCTCTACCATTGAGCTACCGGGGAAGCTAATTTATTTTAGACAGATTAAGAAAAAAAGTCAAAATCAAAACTTAATAAAAAATCCCGGCAGTGTCCTACTCTCCCACAGGGTTACCCCTGCAGTACCATCGGCGCTGGGGAGCTTAACTTCCGTGTTCGGAATGGGAACGGGTGTTTCCTCCCCGCCCTAACCACCGGGAAAAATTACTCAGCCTAAATCACTCTAGAATACTTGCTCTTAGATAACTGCACAGGATAGGTTACTCAAAAAGTCAAACCCTCGGCTTATTAGTACCAGTAGGCTGAACACGTTACCGTGCTTACACCACTGGCCTATCAACCTGGTAGTCTCCCAGGAGCCTTACCTCACTTGCGTGAGTGAGAGATCTAGTCTTGGGGTGGGCTTCCCGCTTATATGCTTTCAGCGGTTATCCCGTCCAGACATAGCTACCCAGCGATGCCACTGACGTGACAACTGGTACACCAGAGGTCTGTCCATCCCGGTCCTCTCGTACTAGGGACAGCTCCCCTCAAATCTCTTACGTCTACGGCGGATAAGGACCAACCTGTCTTACGACGGTTTAAACCCAGCTCGCGTGCCGCTTTAATAGGCGAACAGACTAACCCTTGGGACGGGCTACCGCCCCAGGATGCGACGAGCCGACATCGAGGTGCCAAACCTCCTCGTCGATGGGAACTCTCGGAGGAGATAAGCCTGTTATCCCCGGGGTACCTTTTAGCCGTTGAGCGACGACCCTCTCACTCAGAATCGCCGGATCACTAAGCCCTGCTTTCGCATCTGCTCGAGATGTCTCTCTCGCAGTTAAGCTCCCTTATGCCTTTATACTCTCCACGCGATTTCTATACGCGCTGAGGGAACCTTTGGACGCCTCCGTTACTTTTTAGGAGGCAACCGCCCCAGTCAAACTGCCCATCAAGCACTGTCCCCCATCCGGTTAACGGATGCGGGTTAGAACCTAAACGTAACCAAGGTGGTATTCCACTGGCGGCTCCAGGAAAGCTAGCGCCTTCCCTTCTCAGCCTCCCACCTATGCTATATAAATTACGTCAAGACCCAATACCAGACTACAGTAAAGGTCCCGGGGTCTTTCCGTCCTGCCGCAGATAATCGGTATCTGCACCGATATTACAATTTCACCGAGTCCCTCGTTGAGACAGTGCCCAAGTCGTTGCGTCTTTCATGCGGGTCGGAACTTACCCGACAAGGAGTTTCGCTACCTTAGGACTCTTATAGTTAGAGCCGATGTTAACTGGGGCTTCGGTTCGGACCTTGCAGTCCTCCCCTTAACCTTCCAGCACTGATCAGACTTCAGTCCCTATACATCCTCTTTCGAGTTAGCAGAGACCTGTGTTTTTAGTAAACAGTCGCTTGGGCCTCTTTGTTGCAACCCCTTCGCGCTTCTCAGATTGCAAGCAACCTGATACAACGCTAATGGGGCACCCCTTCTCCCGAAGTTACGGGGCTAATTTGCCGAGTTCCTTAACGAGGGTTCGCTCGAGCGCCTTAGCATACTCAGCCAGCCTACCTGTGTCAGTTTGCGGTACGGACACCTGAATATATCGCTTAGAGGTTTTTCTCGATGGAAAGGATCAACCACTTCCCTCATTAAAAAGAAGTCCCCATCACAGCTTGGGATTAACGATCGCTCGGATTTGCCTGAGCGATCTCCTCAACTGCTTGGACATGGACAATCAATCCCATGCAGGCCTACCTCTCCATGTCACCCCTTCACTTAGCACTATCCAGGTGGTGCCGGAATTTTCTACCCGGCTGCCCATCGCCTACGCAAAAATGCCTCGGCTTAGGACCGACTTACCCTGGGCGGATTAGCCTTCCCCAGGAAACCTTAGGCTTTCGGCGCAAGGATTACTCTTCCTTGTCTCGTTACTCATGCCGGCATCATCTCTTCTACTTCGTCCAGGTACCTCTCGGTTCCCCTTCAACCTAATGTAGAATGCTCCCCTACCGAGCAAAGCTTTGCTTTGCAGCTATTAATGAGTAGCCGCTGGTAAAACCAACAACCACTCACTATTTGCAAAAAACCTTACTCCCGTGGTTTCGGTAGCAGACTTGAGCCTCGTTGAATTTTCGGAGCAAGATCACTAACCCAGTGAGCTTTTACGCACTCTTTAAAGGATGGCTGCCTCTAAGCCAACCTCCTGGCTATCTAAGTAATCTCACATCCTTTCCCACTTAGCCTGCATTAGAGACCTTAACCGACGGTCTGGGCTCTTTCCCTCTCGACTATGAGGCTTATCCCCCACAGTCTGACTCCTGCGCTAAGGATATAGCGGTATTCGGAGTTTGATTGACTAAAGAAGCCCGAAGGCTCCTTTATCATTCAGTGCTCTACCCCCGCTATCCAAACGCAAGGCTAGCCCTAAAGCTATTTCGGGGAGAACCAGCTATCGCCAGGTTTGATTAGCCTTTCACTCCTACCCAAAGCTCATCGCCTGACTTTTCAACGTCAGTGCGTTCGGGCCTCCGTACACGATTAAATGTACTTCACCCTGGCCTTGGGTAGATCACCTGGTTTCGGGTCTACTTAGAGCAACTTGACGCCCTATTAGGACTCGCTTTCGCTACGGCTCCGGAACTTATGTCCCTTAACCTTGCTACTCTAAAGTAACTCACCGGCCCATTATGCAAAAGGTACGTGGTCACACTCGTAGTGCTCCCACTGCTTGTAGGAATAAGATTTCAAGTTCTATTTCACTCCCCTCCCGGGGTTCTTTTCACCTTTCCCTCACGGTACTTGTTCACTATCGGTCACTAGGTAGTATTTAGCCTTAGGAGGTGATCCTCCTAGATTCCCACCGGATTTCTCGTGTCCGATGGTACTCAGGTATGCTGAAGAAAAAACTTATCTTCTTTCGAGTACGGGGCTATTACCCTCTTTGACCAGCCTTTCCAGTACTATTCCTCTAGAAGATGAGCTTTTTCCGCCTCACTGTAGATATTGGCACTCAACAACCTACAACCCCGGATGGGCAACGCCCACAGGCTTGGCACCCATCCAGTTTAGGCTCTTCCCTTTTCGCTCGCCGCTACTGGGGGAATCGAGGTTTCTTTCTTTTCCTCAGAGTACTAAGATGTTTCAGTTCCTCTGGTTCGCCCTTGCATCCTATGGATTCAGATGCAAGTAGCACGGCATTACCCGTGCTGGATTACTCCATTGGGAAATCCCCGGATCAAAGCCTGTTTGACGGCTCCCCGAGGCTTATCGCAGCCTACCACGTCCTTCTTCGCCTCCTAGTACCAAGGTATCCATCTTATTCCCTTAGTAGTTTGACAGATAAGAGTAACCTATCACTATGCAGTTATCAAAGAGCAATTGGTGAATCGTATTTCGTAAATTATGAATCGCTCCCCAAACTCTATAACTTCCTTGGTTGCGATTTACAATAAGAAATAGGCCAGCTACTTGCTGGTGGAGATGAGCAGATTCGAACTGCCGGCCTCCGCCTTGCAAGAGCGGCGCTCTCCCAACTGAGCTACATCCCCATGGTGGGCCCACCTGGACTTGAACCAGGGACCTTACCCTTATCAGGGGTACGCTCTAGCCACCTGAGCTATGAGCCCGAGAAAAAAATAGAGTGGCAGAGCAGACAGCTTTGTGTAAACTTTTTTTCTATCCCTTGAAAGGAGGTGATCCAGCCGCACCTTCCGGTACGGCTGCCTTGTTACGACTTCATCCCCCTTGCCAAGCACACCCTTAATACTTTTCCTCCGACAGAATCGGTTAGTTGAGTATCTTCAGGTGCATCCAACTCGGGTGGTGTGACGGGCGGTGTGTACAAGGGCTGAGAACGTATTCACCGTAGCGTAGCTGATCCACGATTACTAGCAATTCCGGCTTCATGCAGGCGAATTGCAGCCTGCAATCCGAACTGGGGCCAATTTTTGGGATTTGCTCAGGATCACTCCTTTGCGTCCTTTTGTCTTGGCCATTGTAGCACGTGTGTAGCCCAGGATATAAGGGGCGTGAGGACTTGACGTCATCCCCACCTTCCTCCGCTTTCTGGCGGCGGTCTCCTTAGAGTACCCGGCTTAACCCGCTGGTAACTAAGGACAAGGGTTGCGCTCGTTAAAGGACTTAACCCAACACCTCACGGCACGAGCTGACGACAGCCATGCACCACCTGTGCTAGCTTCCGAACCGAAGTTCGGATCGCTTCCCTTTCAGGTCACTACTACTAGCATGTCAAACCCTGGTAAGGTTCCTCGCTTTGCGTCGAATTAAACCACGTGCTCCACTGCTTGTTCAGCCCCCCGTCAATTCTTTTGAGTTTCAGTCTTGCGACCGTACTCCCCAGGCGGGGTACTTAACGCGTTAGCTTCAGCACAGAGGGTAATGCTCCCCCCACACTTAGTACCCATCGTTTAGGGCTAGGACTACCGGGGTCTCTAATCCCGATCGCTACCCTAGCTTTAGTGCCTCAGCGTCAGATGCAAGCTAGGAAATCGCCTTCGCTACCGGCGTTCCTCTGGATATCTACGCATTTCACCGCTACTCCCAGAGTTCCATTTCCCCCTCTTGCCCTCTAGTTATACAGTATCAAAGGCAGTTTCCACCTTAAAAATGGAGATTTCACCTTTGACTTATATAACCGCCTACGCACTCTTTACGCCCAGTAAATCCGAATAACGCTTGCTCCCTACGTATTACCGCGGCTGCTGGCACGTAGTTGGCCGGAGCTTCCTCTGAGGGTACCGTCAGTCAATCCGAAGATCGACCATCGTCCCCCCTGACAGGATTTTACGACCCGAAGGCCTTCGTCATCCACGTGGCGTCGCTCCGTCAGGCTTTCGCCCATTGCGGAAGATTCCCTACTGCTGCCTCCCGTAGGAGTCTGGGCCGTGTCTCAGTCCCAGTGTGGCCGTACGCCCTCTCAGGCCGGCTACCCATCGTTGCCTTGGTGAGCCTTTACCTCACCAACTAGCTAATAGGACGCGGACTCATCCTTGAGCGAAGAACTTTGAAAATCCAACTTTGGTTACAGAAATTGCTTTCTTTAACTTTATCCGGTATTAGCATCCCTTTCGAGATGTTATCCCAGTCTCAAGGGCAGATTATCCACGCGTTACTCACCCGTTCGCCGCTAAGATCAACCCTCACAGAAAGTTCATAATTCACACAAAGTGTGAATTAATCATCTTCTGCTTCAAGCTGATCTCCGCTCGACTTGCATGTATAAAGCACGCCACCAGCGTTCATTCTGAGCCAAGATCAAACTCTCCGAAAAGTTTTTTTTCTTTGGGGCTATCTGCTCTACCAAGTTTTCAAAGATCAATCATATTATATACTATTATTTTAAACTGTCAAGTGGTAATTTGATTCGCTGCTAACTATCATGCGATTATAATATTAAGAAATTTTTTATTTTTGTCAAGTCCCCTCACTCTCGCCTGAGACTGGCTCCTAACTGCTCTTTCAATAACTTTACTATGGCTTGCTGAATGCTATCTACCTCCTCATCTTTTAAGGTTCTATCCGAACATCGAAAAGTCAAAGAATAGGCAAGACTTTTATAACGAGGAGGAATAGGTCCTGCCCGATAAATATCAAAAAACTCAGCTTTCTCTAACCACTTTCCTCCTGCCTTGATAATCTTCTCTTTAACTCTTTCGGCTGGGATTTCTTCTTTGACCACCAGGGCCAAGTCACGTCGAATAGAAGGAAACTTTGGAAGCGGTTTAAATCTCTTTTCCAGGCTATGAGAAGACAGAAGATAAGGAAAAACATACTCAAATAGATATAGGGGGAAAGAGAGCTGGAAGTTTTCGGCGATTTTCTGGTTAAGTCTTCCCAGTCTCCCAATGGGGGTTCCCCCTTTTTTAACTTCAGCTCTCTGTTGAGGAGAAAGGTAAGGACAATCACAGGGGGTATATTCCACTTCCTTTATGTCCAGACCATCCAGGAGAGTTTCCCCTATTCCTTTCAAAGAAAGAAAGTCAAACCCTTTTTCCAAGACTAATCCGGCCAAGAGAGGATTTTCCTGGAAAGGGTGATCTTTCTTGAAGATAGGTGCTAATTCAAAAATACGCAATTCCTCTATCCCCTGATTGAGATTATGACCGACAATGGCTAATAAACGAGGAAAAAGATGGCTGGTTAGAATCTCTCCTTGCGTAGATAGAGGATTTCTGATCTTTATTTCCTCCTTAAGGGAAAGACTGGCCTTTTTAAAGAGACTTTCCTCACTGAGGCCGCTTGCTATAACTTCATAGAACCCCAACCCTTTCAGGATTTCCCTTATCTTTTTTCTATAAAGTTCCTCAAGAGGCTCGCGAGATTCCTCGCCTCCTAACGGGGGAAAGCTTATCCTTAACCGATTGTATCCATAAAACCTGGCTATTTCCTCAATGAGATCTATTTCCCTGTTGATATCAGGTCTAAAAGAGGGGATACCTATCCTCCAGTTTTTCTCTTTTCCCTCAACGTCAAATTGTAGACTCTCGAGAATCTGCTTCATTCTGCCCGAGGAGATTTGACTTCCCAGAATTCGACGGGTCCGAGAAGGACGAAGAAAAGTCCATCGTTTCCTTACCGGCAGCGATCCTGCCTCCCGGATGGGTCCCTCAATCTTCCCCCCCGCTACTGTTTGGAGAAGAAAAGCGGCTCTATCCAGAGCTTTCTTTACCCCTGAAGGATCCACGGTTTTTTCAAATCTATGGGAAGCCTCAGTGCTCAAACCTATTCTTCTGGAGGTTCGCTGGATACCCACCGGATCAAAGTAGGCCGCCTCCAGAAGAATGTTTCTGGTAGCTTGAGTAATCTGAGAATCTTGTCCCCCCATAACTCCAGCTAAGGCAATCGGTGCTGCTGCGTCAGCGATAACCAACATATCCTCATCAAGCTCTCGTTCGATTTCATCCAAGGTAATTAGAATTTCATCATTTTTTGCCCGGCGAACTATTATCTTGTGGTCGGTAATGAGCCTATAATCAAAAGCATGAAGAGGTTGACCCATCTCCCACAAAACATAATTAGTAATGTCCACTATGTTATTAATGGGTTTAGCTCCGGAGAGGACAATCTTTTGCCAAAGCCAAAGAGGAGAAGG
>Ga0315537_1003838_pt1 | contig 11071 bp, 15 predicted proteins | sample SalMarSW160270MG_FD_203091 | JGI IMG/M metagenome (GOLD analysis project Ga0315537, IMG submission 203091) | Salt marsh sediment microbial communities from the Plum Island Ecosystem LTER, Massachusetts, United States - Salt Marsh Sediment SW1602-70 ... | reverse complement strand
AAGATGGATTCAAGGAGTGTCGTCTTACCGCTGAGATAGGGGCCAACCAGTGCGATGCAGCGGGCGCTGCGGGCTGGTTGGCCCTGCGCTTGGCCCATATTCTCCTCCCTTACTGAACGCCGCAGGAAGGCCGGTTTTCGGCTCTTCTCCCCCGCGCGAGCCTTGATGACGCTATCGTGTCAAGCCGAAGGCGCTCTGGCAAGGGCCCCAATTCGACGCGCCCGCGCCAAGGCCGCGCCGCTTGGCTGATCTGATCCCTTTCCCTTATGGTGGCGCCCTCACCAAAGAGGGGTTCCATGCGTCTCGTCTCCACCATCATGCTCGTGGTCTTAGTCTGCGTGTCGCCGACAATCTTCGGCGGCAAAGCCTCGGCGCTCACGGCCGTTACCGCATTGTCAGCGGAGAAGCCGGTCCACGACGCCAAATACGTCTGCGGCGACTTCGGCGAAGGGTTCACCTGCAAGCATGAAGGCGGCGCCGTGCGGCGGAGCGGCAAGACGCCAAAAATTCCGAGCAGCCCTTCCACCGAATCCCCTCAGGTCCCTCCGGACAGCGGCAACTCGGAAGCGCTTCCGTCTGCCCCGAGCGGCTGGGGCACCAGCACACGCACGCAAGCGCCCCCTGCAGCACCGGCAAGCTGTCCCGCCAACACCGAGTTGCTGGGTGGCCACTGCGTCGCCTATACGCAACGCTGCACCAACGGCATTCCGCCTAGTGCCTACCCGCCGCAATGCCGGGGCGAGGAAAAGCAGGTGTGCAACTTCCACCCCGACGGCTCCAAGGACTGCTGCTGCCGGACCTACAGCAAGTACTAGCCCTCTTTGGCGTGCGGCCCGAGCGGCTGGCCGTATGAGAACTCGATGATGTAGCCGGTGGGGTCCCTGACCCCGCAAAGATAGCCGGTGGGCGGGGCATAGTCGCGCGGTGCCCAATGCAGCAGCCCGTCCTTGCGCGCGCGCTCGGCGATCCTGTCGATGTCCTCGCGCGAGGCTACGCCGAACCCGTAATGGGTCATGTCTTCCTCGTCCTGGGTGCGCTTCGGCCCACCGCCGAGCAGCACGAGGACGAACTTGTCCTCCGCGCCAGGGCTCGCCAGCCACACCACGCGGCTTTTGCCTTCGCCGTGCTCCTTGACGATCTTCAAGCCGCAATAGCTCTGGTAGAAGGCGATCGACTGATCGAGGTCCGCCACATGCAACGCGCAATGGGTGAACGCCGGGATCATCGCGCGGGCCACGCGGCGCGCACCGCGTCGAGCACGCGGTCGAAACCGCCGAACACCCAATAATGGCCAGCGCCTTCGATCACCTCGAGCCGGCAGTCCGGCAGCGCGCCGGCGAGGCGATAGGCGGCATCCGGCGGCACGATGGTGTCTTCGCTGCCTTGCCACATGATCGCCGGGACATCGATCTCGTCGAGCGGCAGGTTCCAACGCCCGCAATAGAGCCGCAAGTCTTGGAGCGGTCCCTCGACGCCGGACCGCAAGGCTTCGCGGATCGTTTCCTCGAGATTGTCTCTGACCTCGGGACGGTGAAGCAGCTCGCGATCCGTGCTCGTCACCCGGTGCATCAACAGATGGTAGGCCACGCCGGGCGTCCAATCGATCAGCGTGTGCAATCCGAAGAAGAAGGCACCCGCCGTGTGCGGAGACGGCGCGAGATGGGTGAAGATGAAATGGTGGAAGTGCGACATGCGGATGTGCTCGCCGCATTCGGCGATCGGACCCACAGGTCCGACCAGCGCCATCCGCAACACTCGATCCTTCAGCGACGCGGCCGCGGCGACCGCATGGGGCCCGCCGCCCGAAACGCCGATCAGCACAAAACGGTCAAGCCCGAGGGCGTCGGCGATCGCCTGCACGTCATGGGCGGTCTCGGCAAGCGTCTCGAAGTGATGCGTGGCGGAGAGCCCATAGCCCGGCCGCTCCGGTGCGATGATCCGCAAGCCGCGCGACCGCGCCGCCGCGTCCGTGAGCCCGAACATGAAGCGGCAGCCCGGCGTGCCGTGCAGCGCGATGGCCGGGAGACCGTCTGGATCACCGTATTCGGCGTAGCCAATTGCGCGGCCGTCCGGAAGCCGGTGGACCTGGGAGGTCTGGTCCGTTTCGCTCGATCTTTCCGCTTTGGCGAGAGTATCCATGGCTCCTGAGGTGGGCCGTGAGAGGCCCGCCGCCAAGGCCGGCCGAGCGCGTTACTCGCAGCCGATCATGATGTCGACGGGGTTGATGATCAGCGTCACCGTTTTACCCTCGAAGAGTCCGAGCGTTTCCAGAGACGCGATGGTGACGCTCACCTCGACCATGGCGTCGCCGGCGATCTGCACGTAGACGATGGCCGTCACGGCGCCCTTGCGGATCTCCATGATCTTGCCTTCGATCTGGTTGGCCGTGCTGAGCTTGGAGAATTTCATGGCTCGCCCTTTCGCGCTTCCCGCGGATTATAGACCGGACTAGCTGAGGCTTGCGCAAAAGCGCTGAATGCGGCGGCAGGCTTCCTCCAGCGCCTCCATGCCGGTGGCATAGGAGATGCGGAAGAACGGCGACAGCCCGAACGCCGCGCCATGCACCACGGCCACACCCTCCTCCTGGAGGAGCGCGGTGGCGAAATCCTCGTCGTTGCCGATGGTCTGCCCCTTGGGCGTCGTCTTGCCAATGCAGCCTTCGCAGGATGGATAGACGTAGAACGCGCCTTCCGGCGTCGGGCAGTTCAAGCCACTCGCCTGGTTGAGCATGGACACGACGAGATCGCGCCGCTCCTGGAACGACTTCACCCAGTCCTTCAAGAAATCCTGCGGGCCGCGCAACGCTTCGACCGCCGCCCATTGGCTGATCGAGCACGGGTTCGAGGTCGACTGCGATTGCAGCTTGCCAATGGCCTTGATGAGCTCGGCAGGGCCGCCGGCATAGCCGATGCGCCAGCCGGTCATCGAGTAGGCCTTGGACACGCCGTTCAGCGTCAGCGTGCGGCTCTTCAGCTTCGGCTCGACCTGCGCTGGCGTGGTGAACTTGAAGCCGTCATAGACGAGATGCTCGTAGATATCGTCGGACAGCACCCAGACGCGCTCGTGGCGTAACAGCACGTCGGTGAGCGCCTTGATCTCCTCGCGCGTATAGGCGGCACCGGTCGGGTTGGACGGCGAGTTGAAGATGAACCACTTGGTCTTGGGCGTGATCGCCTGCTCCAACGCCTCAGGGCTAAGCTTAAAGCCGTCCTCGAGCTTGGTCTCTACAACGACCGGCTCCGCGCCCGACAGAAGCACAATGTCGGGATAGCTCACCCAATAGGGCGACGGGATGACGACCTCGTCGCCGGGATCGAGCGTGGCAAGCAGCGCGTTGTAAAGCACGTGCTTGCCGCCCGAGCCCACGGTGATCTCGTTCGGCTTGTAGTCGAGGCCGTTCTCGCGGGCGAACTTCTCGCTGATCGCCTGCTTGAGCTCGGGGATGCCGTCGACGGCGGTGTACTTGGTTTCGCCGCGCTTGATGGCCTCGATCGCCGCCTGCTTGATGTTGTCAGGGGTGTCGAAGTCAGGCTCGCCGGCGCCAAGGCCGATGACGTCGAACCCGGCGGCCTTCATCTCGCGCGCCTTGGTGGTGATCGCCATGGTCGGCGAAGGCTTGACCCGTTCAAGCGTGCGGGCGACCAGTCCCATGAAGAACTCCTGGAGAGACGCTGAGTGCTGCGGGAAAAAATGCGTGGCAAACCTATGCGCGCCCGCACCTACCCGCAAGTGCAATGCACAATAAACCCCATGCATAAATGGCCGCAGTACGGTATTCAGCACGCCCCTGCCGCCTTCTTAGGCACCGGAGGCTGATTCGCGCCTCCTCAATTACACCACATATATGGCGGCCTGCCCGGTCCGAGAGCCACAATGCGGTTAAGCCCGTGCCCCATTGAGATGATTGATTAACCCTCGTGCCGAGCATCGAGGGCCGATCGATGATCTTGCGACGCGCTGCGCTGGGCTTCTCTAAGCCATTGCTAGACCTGAAAATTCTTGTCCTGACCGTGGTCTCCACGATCGCGCTCACGAGCTTGTTGGCGTTCGCCGCGCCAATGCCGGGCGCCGAAGCGAAAGGCGTCGACACCGCCAAATCGCTGGCAGATGGCGACGTTCTGACCGCGACGAAGCTGGCGCAGAATCTTCCAGATGGCCGTGTCTATGATAAAGTCTATGGGCGTCCCTCCGCGGGTGGGTTGCAGGATGCAGGCGCTGAGGCGCCCAAACCGCGGGTGACGGGTGTGACACAGCCCCAAGCGGCCTCGTTCGAGGTCTTCGGAGCGCTGTCATCGATCCCTAACGGCCAGAAAAGGCAAATCGGAATGTTCGTCCTTCTGCTCATCACACTAAGCGCGGTGACGCTGCTCATGTGGCGTCACTACCGCCGCGACTATGCCTCCCCGCGGCGGATTGGGAGGAGGATCTGATGCCGAGACGGGGGTCGGTTCAGCTCCTCCTCCTTCCTTTCCGCTGGCGCGCGAGGCGCTGGCTGGGACTGGGGGCAGTTGCCATAGTTTTTCTTGTCGTGGGCGTGGTTCAGCTGAGGGAGCGGTTGCCGCTCCTCGCCGAGTCCGGGCTCGCGCAAGCCCTTCGCCAGAGCGCCTGGGAACAGGCGCTTGCCGGCCAAACGCAAACCGAACACTGGCCTTGGGAAGACGTGGCCACGAACATGTCACCTATGCCGACGGCCAAGGTGCGCCGGCTCGGCCTCAGCGCTGCCGTGCTCAGCCGCGCCAAAAACGCATCGAAATCAGCGTCGCTCGAACCGCGCCAGCCCGCACACGCGGAAGCTGACAAGGATACGGCTGCGCTTGGTGACGTGGCGATCAGCGACGTGGCCATCGGCGACAGCATCACCTTCACTGCGGCCGACGGCGCAACCTGCGTCTATCGGATCACCGGGCGCCGCGTGGTCGATCCGCACCTCGTCAATGGCGAGGCGGAGCGTGCCGATGGTAGGACTTCGCCGTTCACCTGCAGCCCGCTTAACCGCCTCATCATGCAGGCGACCCAAGCCAAGCCGCCGGTCGCCCCGCGAGCCGCCGGCGACCAGCAGAAGCTGTAGACAAGCAACCTTGTGAAAGCGGGCTTCGCCCCTATTTGCGTGGTGGTGGCGGCGGCGTGTTCGTCGTCGGCGCGGCCTGCGCAGCAGGCGCCTGCGCCGAACTGCGCGGCACCGCCGTCTCACCAGGAACGACTTCCGGCACAGATGTGCCTTCAGGCGCGGCCTGTGGCGCCACGATGACCGGCTGGGGGATCGCATTGCGATCCGCCTCTACCCAATCCCTCAGCTTGTCGAGACCAGCCGCGTACTCCGCCCCGATGAAGCCATCGAGCATCAGGGCCTTCCACCGTTTGAGCGGGCTCGATCCGCTGTCGTAGCCGAAGCTCCATGTGACCTTGCTGCCGGCACCGGAGGGCGCAAGCGTATAGGTGCTCGTGCCCGAGACGCCGTTGTAATCGGCGGTGAGGTCCATGCTGAGCGGTGGATTCGTCTTGACGATCTCCATGCTACCGGTGCCGACGGACGGCTCTTCGCTCGCCCACGCGATCTCGGCGCCCTTGCCGTCCGGTGGGCCCGAGAAGGTCACCTTCATATTGGGGTCGCGGGCGGCCCAAGGCGACCATTTCGGGAAATGCCGAAGATCATTGAGGTAGGGGTAGATCACGTGCTCCGGCGCGTTGATCACCACGGACCGCTGCACGGTGACATGCGCCGGAAGTCCCAGGGCGACCCCGGCCAGGATGAGAACGAGCACACCAAGTCCAAGGATTAGCCGCACCAATGGCCCCATCACATCCGTCTCCTTATCCTCGGCTTCGAGCCCCGAAAACCGCCGGCTTATACAGCACCAGCAGCCCAATCGCGCTCGCATTTTCACAGAAAACGATTACAGTCCGCTCGTCAACAGAGGGAGGCTGAGGGATGAGTCTGTCACCACCGACAACAGTCGTCTTCGTGGTTTCGATTGTTCTGGCCGCACTGGCCATCATCGGCGTGTTCGTGCCGATTGCATTTATCACCGCACACGCATTCTGGGTCCTCGTGGTCGCGTATGTGATCCTCGCCTGCGGCAACATTTTCAGGGGCTTCTAGCCTTGCATGGCCTCCGGGCGGGCGTGATACCCTTTCCGGAGGCCATTCCCCAGCTCAATCGGGCAAATCCTCGCAAAACATCATTGGCATGACCGCCTGTGGCCGGCGCACCCTTGACGGGCGCCCGGTTCAGTAAGCGCGTGCGCTGCAGTGGAAGGTGTCGCAGACAGCCAAAAAGAAGAGCCGGCGGAAGCCGGCCCTTCTGTCTATTTAGTCGTCGTCATCTCTCGCCCATGACGGCCGGTAAGGCTGCGGGCTCGGTGTCGAGCTCGGCATCGATGGGCGCGGCGTACCGAATCCGGGCGAACCGCCCATCGGACTTGCCGGGCGAGGAGCCATGCCGCCCGATGGCGGAGCCATCGGCCGCGGTGCAGGCTGAGGCGTCGGCGGCGTCGGCCTCACCGGCGCGGCCATGGGCCTTGGCGCTGGCGCGGCTGGCTTCGGCTTAGCGATGGCAGCCGGCTTCGGCATTGGTGCCGGCTTACGCTTCGCGGCCGTCTTACGCTTTGCCGCTGCGGACTTGGCTGCCGGCTTACGAGCCGGCGCCCTTCGCGCAGATTTCTTTGCCGCCGACTTCCGAGCACCTTTCCGCGCGCCGGACTTGCGGGCGGTCGACCGGCGGGCCGTGCTCTTACGCGCGGCAGGCCTCTTGGCCGAGCGACGCGCGGTCTTACGTGCCGTGCTCCGCCGTGCGGTCGAGCGACGCGCTGCCGGGCGCTTTGCGGACTTCCGCGCCGTCTTCCGAGCGGTCTTCCGCGCTGGCCGTCTTGCAGTCTTCCGCGCCGTCTTCCGAGCGGTCTTCCGCGCTGGCCGTCTTGCAGTCTTCCGTGCCGCCTTGCGAGCCGTCTTACGAGCGGTCTTCCGCGCTGCCGGACGCCTTGCGGTCTTCCGAGCCGTCTTGCGCGCAGTCTTCCGCGCGGTGCGCCGTGCCGGCCTGCGGGCCGCGGTTTTACGCGCAGTCTTCCGCTTGGCGGCCGCGCTGCGGCGCGCCGGGCTCTTGCGCGCGGTTGTCTTCTTCCTACTCGTCGTGCGTTTCTTCCCAGTAGTTCTCGTAGCCATAGGTTTCGCTCCGATTGCTGTTTTGATGTCGCTATCTACCCGTTCAACAAGACGCGTACATCGAATAACGCTTCACTTGGTCCAGGCTTGCCGTCCCACATGGCAAGTCAATTATTTTTTTTCAGTATATGCTCTTTGCACCAGAAAATGGCAATTTGGCGGGCGCTCTTCGCTGAACTTCAACAATCAATTCTTTCCAAACGCACCATCATGTGCCGGAAATTGTGCATCGCCCGCGCGAAATGATTCGTTTTGTTAAGCAACGCGCCGCGCGGTGGTACGCATCGCAATACCCGGAGACATTCGCCGATACGCTGTTCGGCAGTGCACACACACAAGAAGAAGAGACGACTGAGACGCGATGAGCGATTGCGCTCAAGGAGACGGCCACGTCGACGATATTTGCTGTAGCGCGTCGTCGAATGGCGCCGCTGAGATATGTGGGTCGCCGGTAAACGGGAAATCGAAGGCAAGGCCGAGCAACAGCGACAGCGCCACCAGCGCTGCCAACGATGCGGTCATCAGGATCTGCGCCGCCAGATTCGACGCCGCAAAAAAGGCGGGGTAACCGAGGGTGATACCGCCGCCGACGATCAGCACGAACCAGAGTATACCCGGCACCGAGCCACGCGCGCTGTCCAGCCGCTCGTTGCGGTTGTCAGTGATGACCGTCAGAAGCCTGAGCGCATGCTGGTAGATAGCGAGCTGGCGATCGTCATGCGGGTGCACGGCAAAGATCGCCGTGCTTAGCCTGTCGAGATCCTTGGAAACCACCTCGCTCGGCTTGCCGACCGCCATGGCGTCCCACGAGTCCTGACGCACGTCCTGGACATATGCGATGATACTCTTTTGGATGTCGGCGCGGCTCTCTTCGGGCAAGGCGAAGGCCACCCGATAAAGATCGACAGTTGCTTTCGCCTCATTCCGTACCGCGTCCTCCGTATCGCTATAGTCCTCCCAAACGGCGACGACCACGAAGGCCAGCATCACTGCATAGAACACGCCGACCACCGCAAACTTGAAGCCCGCGATCTCGTTGTTGAGGCTCAGACGGCTGACGCCATAGGCGTAGCGGCTGAGCAGCATCAATCCGACCGTATAGATCTCCGCGAGGATCAGCATGATAAGGCCGACGACCCATAGCGGCGTATCGTGGGTGAGGACTTGCAAGGAGAAATGGGAAATTTCGGCTGACATGGCCTTCTCCCTCTCAAAGGGGACGGCGTCCCGATAGGAACACCTCGTGCGGTCCGCTTTTTTCTTCACAGAATAGGTTGATTCGGTGCAAGGAAGCCCATGGCCAAAAAAGGCGCGAGCGCAAACGAGACCCCTGCCCCGCAGGAAGGCCTTACCCGGGAGGAAACCCGCTCGGTCAAGGAGCGCAAGCGCCTGCGCGCCGCCGTGGTCTACGAGATCATCCGTCTCGAAGGCGAAGCCGAGCTCGCCCGGGGCTTCCCAGCACTCTGGTGGTCGGCGCTTGCCGCCGGCATCTCCATCGGCTTTTCGGTGCTTTCGCAGGCCATGTTGTCCGCCTCTCTCCACGGCGTGCCGGGTGGGGGCGTGATCGCCGACCTTGGCTATAGCGTTGGCTTCCTGATCGTCATTCTCGGCCACCAGCAGCTCTTCACCGAAAACACGCTGACCGCGGTGCTGCCTATCATGGTCCGCAAGGACTGGAGCGGCATCTGGGACGTGTTGCGCCTTTGGGGCATCGTGCTCGCCGCCAATCTCGTCGGCTGCTTTCTGTTCGCCGCTTTCCTGGCCTTTTCCGGCGCGCTTGGTCCCGAGATGGCGGCCGCGGTGACGAACATCGGCCGCGTGTTGATGGCCAACACCCCGCTGGAGATGTTCGTCAAAGGCATCGTCGCCGGCTGGCTGATCGCGGCGCTGGTATGGATCCTGCCCTCGGCGGAAAACACCGAGATCTTCATCATCACCCTGATCACCTACATCATCGCGCTCGGCGACTTCACCCACATCATCGCCGGGTCGGTCGAGGCCATATATATGTGGCTGGTCGGCGAGGAGAGCTTCTTGCGGGTCTTTGGCGTGTTCTTCCTGCCGACCCTGCTCGGCAATGTCGCCGGCGGCACCATCCTCTTCGCCGTGGTGAGCTACGCCCAGGTCCGCGAGGAACTCGAGGGCTAGGCCATGACCACGCCCCTCTGGATTCTGTTGGCCTTTGCCGTATGGACGCTGCTCGTGCTCCTTGCCGGTGTCGGCGTCCACCGCTGGAGCCGCATTCTATTCCGTAGGGCAGAGCTGACTGACTTCCCCGGCGGCGTGGTCGAGGGCACGCCCTCTATCGGCGCGTCACCCGGGCCCATGCCAATTGCGTCGAGAACCTTCCCGTCTACGCTGCTATTGCCGTGACTGCCGCTATTGCCGGGATCGACACGCCCAGGCTCGATCAGCTCGCCATCGTCTTTTTGGTCGCCCGCATCTGCCAGACCCTGACCCACACGCTCTTTCACGAGAGCAACTTCACCGTGGGCATCCATTTCACCTTCTTCGCCATCCAGGTTCACAGCTATGCTATGGATGGCGGCGATCATCACGCGAACCGCCTGGGCCTCGTCCTAGCCCACGCCACTCGACGACCCTAGCCAACGCCCCTCTCCACCACCATATTCGCGCGCACGCCGCGGCGCCTTCCAGTCGCCATGGCCGCATGGACAAGAGTGATGGCCGAGCCAGGTCAAGCCTCGACAGACTTCGCCGTACCGCGATGGCTAAGGACTGCCCTCGTTGTGTTGGCCGCGATCCAGACGCTCGGCAGCCTGCAAGTGCTCCCCGTACTATTTGACGACGATCCGACGAGTCCCGGCACGTCTCCCGGGGGCCTGCTCATCACCGCCGTCATCATCTTGAGCCCGCTCGTCGCCCTATCCGGTTTCGTGTTTGCTCTGAAGGGGCAGATTGCCCGCGCCGTCATGGCGATAGCCGGCGTCTCCTTGCTGGACTGGATCAGCTACTTTCCTACGTTCGCGACCCATTGGGACCAAGCCTGCTGGGCTTCCCAGGGATCTTCATCTTCTTTCTTGTGCCGGCCTGTACGCCCGTAGCGATTTTCCTTGCGTGGCGTGGGCAATGGCCAAAGCTGGCCATCACTTTGGGTCTCGCTCCATGGGTACTTCGTGCGACCATGGTGATCGCGTTTGGGATCAGCGTTCATCCTTTACGGCTTTTGATCGCACCTCGGCGCCCCTAGCCAAGACCCCTCCCCGCCGCCATATTCGCGTTCATGTCCCACCGCGTTCCGAAAACCTTCGGCTCCCGCGCCGAGCCGCGCGCCGTGACCGGCGAATCCGCCGGCCTGCCGCTCGGGGCCGACCGTCGCACGCCCGGCTTCGGCGAGGCGCCGCAACCGCTGATCCAGAAGCATCCGCTGGTGACCGGCGAAGTGGCGGCGTTCACGCCCCACCGCCCGCTCCGGCCCGAAAAGTCCGAAGGCGGCATCGAACTCCATATCGAGACGGAGCTTGAGCCGAAAGGCGATCAGCCGGCCGCCATCGCCGAGCTCGTGGCCCAAGTAAACGCCGATGAGCGCGATCAGGTTTTGCTTGGCGTCACCGGCTCAGGCAAGACCTTCACCATGGCCAAGGTGATCGAGGAGACGCAGCGTCCGGCGCTGATTCTGGCGCCAAATAAGACGCTCGCCGCCCAGCTCTATGGCGAGTTCAAGAGCTTCTTTCCGGACAACGCTGTCGAGTATTTCGTTTCCTACTACGACTACTACCAGCCGGAAGCCTATATCCCGCGCACCGACACCTATATCGAGAAGGACTCATCCATAAACGAGCAGATCGACCGCATGCGCCACGCGGCGACGCGCGCCGTGATGGAGCGCGACGACGTCATCATCGTCGCCAGCGTGTCCTGCATCTACGGCATCGGCTCGGTCGAGACCTA
>Ga0315537_1003836_pt1 | contig 11072 bp, 9 predicted proteins | sample SalMarSW160270MG_FD_203091 | JGI IMG/M metagenome (GOLD analysis project Ga0315537, IMG submission 203091) | Salt marsh sediment microbial communities from the Plum Island Ecosystem LTER, Massachusetts, United States - Salt Marsh Sediment SW1602-70 ... | reverse complement strand
TGGAGAGTGTGCCAAGATAAGCTGTTGTGAATCAGCTGGACAATCCAGCCTGGTCAAAGGTTAGCCACCAGGCCAGAACGGAACTTAATGCATATCGCGGTAACAAGATATGCAGTGCTTAAGGAAAGGAGAATGGTCAGCCATAACGTAAGTGAAGGTGTTGAGCCCCGAAATATGTTTGTCGCATTGGGCCAAGGGTTTCTCCATCCTGAAGCCGGTATCGCTGCACATGTAAGTGGCGAGTGTGTCAGCGGCGTGCCGGGGTCGAAGTCCATAGCGGGCCATTCAACGGTTCACAACGGAACTTGGGAGAGCCATGCTGTTCTCGAACGAAGCCTCCAACAAGCTGAAGAAGCGAGGCGGAGGTATGGCAGTATGGCAGTCGGACCGACTCATATTAGAGGAGTAGCCGAAGTAATGTTCGGTGAGTCCCGATATGATGGGACACTCAAAGGGGTCGGCAGTATGTTGCAGAGAGGCGAGGTGACGTGATGCCATACTCAGAGATGGATAACAGTACGTTAGCTTTTTTGCCTCTCATATCAGAACGTGCCCGTAAGGAACGTAAGTTACAGTTCACGAGCTTAGCTCATTTACTGAACAAGAAGTTTCTACGGGAATGCTACTTGGAGCTTGGCAGAGACCGAGCCAGTGGCATTGATGGTGTAAGTTGGCAGGCTTATGGTGAAAACCTTGATGAGAACCTTGCCAGTTTGGTCAAGCAGATGAAAGCAAAAAGGTATAAACCGCAACCAGCAAAACGGGTTTATATTCCGAAAAATGAGCACGAGAAACGTCCTCTTGGCTTACCCAGTTTAGAGGATAAAATCGTGCAGAAAGGAATTTCCCGTATACTGGAAGCGATTTATGAACAAGATTTTCTGGACTGCTCCTATGGCTTCCGACCAGGTCGGAGTTGCCATGACGCCCTACGAGCGGTTGACCAGACTATCATGAAACGACCAGTTAGATATGTGATTGAAGCAGATATCAAAGGCTTCTTTGATAACGTTTCGCACGACTGGTTGCTGAAGATGCTGGAAGTCCGTATTAAAGACCCGAGCTTTCTACTGTTAATACGCCATTTTCTAAAGGCGGGTTACATAGAAGAAGGCCAGTTGGTCAAGACAGAGCAGGGGACTCCGCAGGGTGGAAATCTAAGTCCGATGTTAGCCAACATTTTCCTGCACTATGTGCTGGACTTGTGGTCTGAGAAACGAATCAAACCACAAATGGAAGGGGAAGTTTATCTGGTTCGTTATGCGGATGATTTTCTTATCATGGTGCAAAAGCAATCAGATGCCTGTACGATTGAGCAGGCCTTAAGAGACCGTTTTGAGAAATTCTCATTGACCCTCCATCCGAAAAAGACGCGGACAATCAGTTTTAGCCGTAAAGAACCAGAAAATGCCAAACGACAGGGGCGTAAGCCTAATACGTTTGAATTTCTGGGATTTACCCATTACTGGCATTGCAGCCTTGAGGGTGGCTGGTATATGTTGAGTCGCCGTACAAGTGCTAAACGATTTCGCAAGGCATGTCGAGCCATGAATGAATGGCTCAGGTCGGCTCGGAATTGGTGCAAGACCAAGGTATGGTGGCTAATGCTGGCGTCAAAATTGCGTGGTCACTATCAATACTATGGTGTTAGTGGTAATAGCAAAATGTTGAAAGTGTTCTATTATCAAGTGATGCGAATGGTACATAAGTGGCTCAATCGACGCAGTCAGCGTAACCGATGGAATTGGGAGCGTTATCTCAATTACTTGAGAAATTATCCTTTGCCGTTGCCGCACATTGTGCATAAATTTTATTGACCATTGGCGTTGCTGTGAAGCATGCTGAAGAGCCGGATGAGGGAAATCTTCAAGTCCGGTTCTGTGAGGGGCGTTGAAGCTCTTTCATATGGCTGAATATTGTGACACTCCTCAATCGAAAGAGAGGAGAAACAGGGAATACAAAGTATGCCTAAATGAAAGTGCCATATTACGTCTACTCGACCAGGATTTGAATAATGTGATGTTTATAATTTCAAATGGCAAAATGTCGTGAAACTTCTCAGCCGCAAAAAGGAGCAACAGTAATTACAAAACATATTTATTCTTCCTTCGTAATACTACGTCCGTGAGGGCGTAGATGGAAGTACCCGACAAAGTCGGGCGAGCTTTAGCTCGTCCCAAAAAATGCCACATCCGTAAGGGTGTGGAAATTTACTTCCACCGCAGTAGTGCGGGTGTAACCCGTAGATGGGGTTAACCACTTGCAATCCTCATTTTGATGCAAAAAGCCGTTTATAAATCCTTACGCAGCAGTGGATTAAAAACGGATGACAGGACTCATAATCCATTGGTCCAAGGTTCGAATCTTTGCGGGCCCATTCCTTTAAGCTCTTTCTTTACAAGCATTTAAGTTTCTGCACCTCTTCGCTGAACTTGGTAATGTCACCGGAATGCGTCAGTTTTGCGTCAGTCTTAATAGCCTTCCTTTTAATATCATAAAAACCAAGCTATGATGCTCCAAAGCGTTTACGGTATTCGATGGGTGTCATCATCATTTCCTTTCGAAATATACGTGAGATGTGATTGATGTCATCAAATCCCATATCGTAGGCGATTTTATGAATGGTATGGTTTGTTTTCAATAACGTTTTTGCGAATTGCTGGACACGGTTTCGTCGAATTTCCTGATGAATGCTGCGATTTAGTGTTTTACGAAACCGCTGCTGCAGCGACCGAATCGAAAGGGTGGACTGGGCGAGTACATCACTAACGTGGATGTTACGGCGGGCGTTATTGCGGATAAAACGTACTGCAGAAGCGATTTCGTTATCATCAACGGCGATAATATCTGTGGACTGCCGGGCGGCAATGCCAACAGGACGAAAACAGATATCGTTTTGCGGTTTTTTCTCTCCGTCTATCAGGAGGTCCAAGGCTTCGGCAGAATCATATCCCACCTGTTTGAAATTCAGCATAACACTGGATAATTTAGGACTGGATAACTGGCAAATCATTTCATCATTGTCCACACCCAGTATCGCAACTTTATCGGGTATCAGCAATGACTTTAGATGACATGCTTCCACAATGTCAGCACTGCGTTCATCATTCGAGGCCATAATAGCAATGGGCTTATGCAGTTTTTCCAGCCATTTTGCCAGACGTGGTATTTCATTTTCTCTTTTCTTATATTCCCTGGATAATGGATAAACCCAAACCTCGTACCCGGCCTGTCTGATTTTTTCTACAAAACCCTGCCGGCGAATTCTCGACCAGTAATCCTTTAAGCCGCAAAAAGCGAAATGTTTAAAACCGCGGTTCAGCAAGTGCTCGGCGGCGACGGTTCCAACCATTTTATCCTGTAAGGCATTGACGACACCCTGAATCGGCTCCAATATCGGAATTGTAACTGTCGGAAATCCAGTCGAGACAATTGTTTTGAGCAATCCTGGTTCCGGCGGCAAGTAGCCGATGACACCATCCGCATCCAGATTTTTCAGCCGCTCCAAAATGCTGCCGGTGCGCCTCCTGACAAAGGGGGGAGTTCTGAAAATAGGACTATAGCGGTAAAAAGACCAATGACCACGCAGGTGTGAATACTCTATGATACCCTGTATTATTCCCCTGTCTGCCGCTCTGGAACTATCGAGTATCAATATAATTTTTCGGTCCCTGCTCATACTTGTCTCAAATTTGAAATCACGAATGATATCGAATATCGTAATGAGTTAGTACGGACAAGGCAAGGGTAACTGCGCAAAATGGCGGCAAAATTGCGCAAAATAGGGTATATTGTTTTCCGGTTATAAATATAATAACAGCACTGTAAGTCTGTTTTTATTATTTACGAGCACCATGATTGTACGAAAAAAAGCAAATTAAGGAGAAAATGTAATTATGGGTGTGTTTGCCATTTCAGATAGAGGTGTTGACCCCGACTTAATTCCCAAAACCATTCTGCGCACAGGGTTTGAGATTCCCATGATAGGTCTGGGTACTTTCGGTTCCGACTCTGTATCGGCTGAGGAGGTTGCCGACGCCGTAGAAGGAGCGATTTCCGTCGGGTATCGTCACATCGATTGTGCTTCGGTTTATGGAAATGAAAAAGAGATTGGCCAAAAACTAAACGAAGTCCTTCAGAGCGGACTAATTAAACGCGAACAACTCTGGATAACTTCCAAAGTATGGAATGATATGCACGACAAGGTTATTGAGTCTTGTAAGCAATCGCTGGCAAATCTTCAAATGGAATATCTGGATTTGTACCTTGTTCACTGGCCATTTCCGAATTACCATCCCCCGAAATGTGATATAACATCTCGAAGTCCGGACGCTAAGCCTTATATTCACGAAGATTACATGAAGACCTGGCGGCAAATGGAGCAGTTGGTTGAGATGGGAATGGTCAGGAATATAGGCACTTCCAATATGACAATCCCCAAACTGGAGCTTCTTCTTCGCGATGCGAAAATTAAACCGGCCTGCAACGAGATGGAACTTCACCCACACTTCCAGCAGCCGGAGCTTTTCCAGTTTTGTCTTGCTAATGACATTCAGCCGATCGGATACTGTCCTATCGGATCTCCGGGTCGGCCGGAGCGTGACCGGACTGCGGATGACACGGTTGATTTGGAAGATGCGGTTATTGTCCGTATTTCTCAAAAGAATAGTCTTCAACCAGCGGCGGTTTGTATCAAATGGGCTATACAGCGCGGTCAGATTCCGATTCCATTTTCCGTCAACCATTATCTGGACAATTTAAAAGCCGCAGTTGGCGAACCTCTGACAGAGGAAGAAATGGCTGACATCGCGAAGATTGACAAAAATTGTCGTTTGATTAAAGGACAGGTATTCCTGTGGAAAGATAATCAGGACTGGCAGGATTTATGGGATGTGAATGGAGAAATTACACCGGCGTAAATAAATATTTAAGGGATTATTGGGAAATCATATCATGGCTAAAATGAAAGGCGCTATTCTTCCGGGTAACAGCACTGTTGAGCTGAAAGATTTCGATGTTCCTTCACCCGGCCATGGTGAGGTCTTGATTAAGATGAAGTCTTCGACTATTTGCGGTTCGGATATTCGCTGCATTTATCACGAGCACTTAGGTAAGGGGCCCGAGGGCTATCAGCCGGGCATAATTGCCGGACACGAACCATGCGGACAGATTGTTGAAGTCGGACAGGACTGTCGGCGTTTCAAAAAAGACGATCGCGTGATTGTCTATCACATCTCCGGATGCGGTTTGTGTAATGACTGCCGCCGTGGTTATATGATTTCCTGCACTAGTCAATATCGCAGAGCTTACGGCTGGCAGCGAGACGGCGGCATGGCGGAATATCTATTAGCGGAAGAAAAAGACCTGGTGCTTTTACCGGATGAACTAACCTATTCCGATGGGGCGCAGGTTGCCTGTGGATTTGGAACGGTATATGAAGGTCTGGAAAAGGTCGGCATTTGCGGCAATGATGCGGTTTTAATAACCGGCCTGGGCCCGGTCGGACTGGCAACTGCGATGCTGTGCAGGGTTATGGGAGCCGACAAAATCATCGGAATCGAAATCATAGATGAACGTATAAAAATTGCACAGGACACAGAGTTGTTTGATGAAGTCCTCAAAGCCGGCCCGGAAAATGTTCAGCAAGTCAGGGACCTTACCGGCGGTATGGGTGTGGAGCGAGCTGTAGATTGTTCCGCTGACAGTAACGCCAGACTTACCTGCATCCAGGCAACACGTAAATGGGGTAAAATTGTCTTTCTTGGCGAAGGCGGAATTTGTGAATTTCAACCTTCTCCGGATATAATTCACGACCAGAAGACCATTTACGGTTCCTGGGTCACGAACATCTGGCGAATGGAAGAATTAGCCGAAAGGCTGGTTCGTTGGAATATACACCCGGCAGAACTGATTACAAATCGATTCCCGCTTGCTCAGGCCAGCGAGGCATACGCCTTAATGGCTAGCGGGAAATGCGGTAAGGTTGCCGTAGTATTTGACGAAGAATTGTTTAATAATTAAGTGAAAGGTTTTCCATGGCAGAAAGTCTTTTAGATAAAAAAGCGGTTTCAGACATGCCTAAGGTCGTTTCCAAAGAAATGCTTCTGCCGTTTATCCTGGTTACTTCCTTATTTGCCATGTGGGGGTTTGCGAATGACATTACTAATCCGTTGGTCAAGGCCTTCAAAGATGTGTTTGTCATCAGCAACATGCAGAGCAGCTTTGTGCAAATGGCGTTTTACGGCGGCTATGCCACAATGGCACTGCCTGCGGCTCTTTTTATCAGGCGATTCAATTATAAATCAGGGATTCTTGTTGGACTGGCTTTGTACGCTTTGGGTGCGTTGCTTTCATATCCGGCGGCCTCCATGGTAAACTTTAACTTGTTTCTGATTGCCTTGTATATTCTGACATTCGGCCTTGCCTTCCTTGAAACCACGGCAAATCCATACATTCTTTCGATGGGTGATGAAAAAACCGCGACACAGCGGCTTAACTTTGCACAAGCATTCAATCCCATCGGCTCGCTGATCGGTATGGCGGTGGCGATTTTTGCTATTCTCGGAAACCTGCAAGTACAGGAATTTCGAAATGATGTTGCTCAATTCAGAGAGGAACGGGCTGCTCAGGTTCGCGTTGAAGATCAGCAGGCCTCCGGTAAAAAGAGTGCGGGCTTTGTGGATAGTCTAATGGCGTTTCTGAAAATGGACCAGGATGATGGGCTGCCGGTGGACAGCGACTTGCGAGCTTTTCTCGAACAAGAAGAAGCCAAGCGGAACGCCCCTTTAACAAACGAGCAGATAGCAAAGGTCAAGGCCAAAGAACTGACGATTGACCCGGCAACCGCTTCGTTGGCGGACATTCCGTATGATACGGTTCTGACCATGGCACTGTCTGCGTATAAAAACGGCGATATCAGGTCATTCCGCGGTAAACCGCATTCTCAGATTCAGGCCGAAGATCTGAAAGTAGTTCGTACACCCTATGTGGCAATCGGGGTTATCGTGCTGATTTTGCTTGTCATTTTTGCGGTGAGTCGTATGCCGGATACAAGAACCAACGAGAAAAGTTTACATCTGACCGAGACATTTAGAACGCTGCTTAGGAATAAGCGTTATCTCGAAGGCGTAGTGGCACAAGCGTTCTATGTAGGAGCGCAGATCATGTGCTGGACGTTCATTATTCACTATGCGGCAGACTTGCTCGGATTCAGTTTCGCCAAGGCACAAGCCTACAATGTCGTTGCGATGATCATTTTCTGCTCCAGCCGTTTTATCTGCACATTGCTGCTAAAGTACTTTAGTCCGGGACATTTATTGATGTCTCTTGCGATAGGTGCGATGGGGTTGACACTCGGGACGATATTTATTCAGGGTATGCTTGGCCTGTATTGCCTGGTTGGCATTTCAGCCTGTATGTCGCTGATGTTCCCGACAATCTATGGTATTGCACTGGATGGGATGGGTGACGAAGCGAAGATTGCCTCTGCCGGATTGATTTTTGCGATTGTCGGCGGCTGCCTGATGCCTCCGCTGCAGGGCAGGATCATTGACGCCGGTGCAGTGGCTGGACTTGAAGGTGTTCGCGTTTCATTCTTTTTGCCATTTTTATGTTTTGTTGTCGTTGCGATTTTCGGATTCCGCACCTTTGCGGTTCACCGCCCGCCATCAGAAAAAAATATGTAAAGGCCTAATCAGATCTGAGGTGACATAGGTGAATAATCTTTAAGATAAGTTTTTTGCCATTTTTATATTTTATTGTCGTTGCAATTTTCGGGTTTAGAACCTCAAACTTTCAATGGCATAAGTATTGATGTTAATGACGTATTATTACTGAACACAGAAAGGTATTTATAGATGTTAAAAAGTATTCCAAATATTTTAAGTCCGGAGCTGCTGAAGATTCTCATGGAAATGGGGCATGGAGATGAAATAGTAATTGCCGATGGTAATTTTCCTGCGGCATCGATTGCACAGCGACTGATACGATTGGATGGTCACGGTGTACCTGAGGTGCTCGAGGCTGTCCTGAAAGTATTTCCTTTGGATATCTACGTGGAAAAGCCTGTGATGTTAATGCAGGTTGTGCCGGGCGATGATGTTGAGACACCGATCTGGGACAAATATGATAAAATTATCAGAGCCAGTGGTGAAAAGTTCGACGGATTTGACAATATCGAGCGGTTTACTTTTTATGAGAGGGCAAAAAAAGCTTACGCTGTCGTTGCAACCAGCGAATCTGCCTTATATGCAAATATTATTCTCAAAAAGGGCATAGTAGTAAAGAAGTGACATAAAGAAGATGCCTGTACCGTACTTGAATTTTAAAGGTTAATTCGGAAAGGAAGTACGATGAAGCTTTTTAAGAAAATACATCTGCATTTAGTTATAATCTTGATGGCGACCATGTTTTACGGTTGCGCGGCCGAACCGGAAAAGACACCGGCATCAGCATCCGAGGTCAAGGTTGAGCCGATGCAGACCGGCAGGTTTGAGCCGACTTGGGAATCACTAAACCAATATGAATGCCCCGAATGGTTCAAAGACGCCAAATTCGGCATTTATTTCCACTGGGGAGTTTACTCTGTTCCGGCATTTGGCAACGAATGGTATCCACGCACTATGTACATCAAAGGAACGGCAGAAAATAAGCATCATATTGAAACTTACGGCGAACCATCGCAATGGCCTTACAATTACTTTATCACCGGCGCGAAAGACAAGAAAGAGTATTTTGTACAGTTCGCACCTAAACTTAAATCGGAAGGGGGCAAATTCGACCCCGATGAATGGGCGCAGCTCTTTGCCGATGCGGGGGCGAAATTCGCCGGTCCGGTGGCTGAGCACCACGACGGCTTTTCGATGTGGGCAAGCAAAGTTAATCCGTGGAACGCAAAAGATACGGGACCGAAACTTGATTTGGTAGGTTTGTTAACGGATGCCATCCGCAAAAAGAATATGAGAATAATTCTTTCGATGCATCATGCTTACAACATTACCGGATTTTATGACGCTGTACCCCGGACAAATGATCCGAAACTTCAAATGCTATACGGGCAGCAGGGAAAAGATAAAAATGAGGCTTTCTGGCTAAGCAAGCATAAAGAAATTATAGATGCCTATCATCCTGATATCATTTGGCAGGATTTCAACCTGCGCATAATTTCTAAATCAGTTCTTCTTGAGTTCCTGTCTTATTATTATAACCAGGCAGCCCTGTGGGGTAAGGAGGTCGTCGCCACTTATAAAGACGGACTGAACCCCCAATGTGCGGTTCTCGATTATGAGCGGGGAGGCCCTCCCGATATTACCGACAATTACTGGCTTACCGACGATGCCATCAGTTCCTCAAGCTGGTGCTACACCGAGGGAATTGGGTATTATTCCAAAAAACAGATACTTCATGGCTTTCTTGACAGAGTAAGCAAAAACGGCAACCTGTTGCTTAATATATCACCCAAGGCAGACGGCACCATACCTCAGGAGCAGAAAGACATACTGCTCACCATGGGTGCATGGCTCAAAAAATATGGCGAAGCTGTTTATGCCACCCGGGCTTGGGAAAAATACGGAGAAGGCCCGACGAAAATGGGAGCTGCTCATGGCGTAATGGGAGCTCCGAGCGAAGGAACAGCCAAGGACGTTCGTTATACAAGATCCAAAGACAATACGACACTTTATGCCATTTTGCTCGGTTGGGAAGACGGTCAGAAAGAAGTTATTCTTAGATCATTGTCTTCTGATAAAATCGACGGTAAAAACCTAAAATCTGTTGAATTGATCGATGACGAAGCCGGAAAATATCTTCCATTAGCTTTCAAGCAGGACGTAAAGGGATTAATCGTTCGTTTGCCCGAACGCTCTTTCGAAGAACTGGCATACGCACTTAAACTCAGTTTTGATGGCAACATTCCGATACTCGACAAATCCGCAAACCTCAATTGCACTCCACATTATTACCTCGTTCCGGGCGATAACACAGGCAATTTAGTTTTGGGTTCAGATTTGACACTAACTGATAAAAGGAAAGAGACTGCGAACCAGTGGAAGCTGGAAGCTGCTGGTAAGGGCATTTATAAAATTCTGAACCGTGAAGACAGGAACAAGACGTTCGAGTGCAGTACGTCCGGTCACGACCTCGTTCTTTCAGAGCTTGCCGGGAAAGACAGCCAATTCTGGAAAATTGAAGAGGCACACAATGGATTATTCAAAATTACAAATAAACAATTTCCGAATATCATATTATCTGTAAACACTCCCGTCGTTGAAGGCAGTAAAGCCGTGTTACTCGGCTCGGAAAACGGTTCTTTTCCGGGCTGGAGACTCATGGAGATTTGCGAGCTGAAGCAGGAAGTTTTCAAGCCGCATACTATTCCCGGGACCATTGAAGCAGAAGACTTCGATACAGGTTGTCCGGGCGATGCTTATTATGACAGAGATGAAATCAATGAAGGCGGGCAGTATCGGCTCGACGAGGGTGTGGATATCGAAAAATGTTCCGCAGGCGGCTACAACGTAGGCTGGACTCATACCAGAGACTGGACGGCATATACAGTTACTGTCAGTAAGTCTGCATCGTACCGGATTTCATTCTATGTTGCCTCAGCTTACGATAGCGGAAAGCTGCATCTCGAATGTGACGGCGCAGATAAAACAGGGATTATTTCAATCCCGAATACTGCAGGATTTCAAAACTGGCAGGTCATTGAAAAGACGGTAAGCCTTGATGCCGGCCGGCATTTGCTGAAGCTGGTTATTGACGGTGATTACCTTAACCTTGATAAAATGGTTTTTAAAGAAATAAAATGATGAATTAAGGGACAAAATTGGTTACTGAGTGAGCACTCATGTAAATCGTATCAAAATAGTACATGCATTAAAGTGATAAATAATTGTAAGGCATGAATACAATGGATTGCCGAATTCCTATTACACTTCTTTTTCTGACTGGCTTTGTTAATCAGGGATATGCCCAAATGACACGACGCGAAATGCTTTTCGACGAGGGTTGGAAGTTTTTTCTGGGAGATATCAACGGAGCTGAAAAACCTGAATTTAATGATACATCATGGA
>Ga0315537_1003835_pt1 | contig 11074 bp, 9 predicted proteins | sample SalMarSW160270MG_FD_203091 | JGI IMG/M metagenome (GOLD analysis project Ga0315537, IMG submission 203091) | Salt marsh sediment microbial communities from the Plum Island Ecosystem LTER, Massachusetts, United States - Salt Marsh Sediment SW1602-70 ... | reverse complement strand
TAAATTATCTACTTACGGAATCGGAAAGGAATTTTCAAAAAAACAATGGATGCTTCTGGCGCGGCAATTTCTTCACAAAAAGCTCCTGATTCAGGATATGGAGTATGGAAGTCTGAAGCTCACAGATAAGGCATGGGATGTTTTTCAAGGGGAAAAAACGGTTCTGGGCCATTTAAAAAAAGAAAATAATAATGATAAGGGAGTTGAAAAAGAATCGAAAATCAAAGCCGCACCGGACCACGATAAAGATCTGTTTGAAATCCTGCGGAAAAAGAGAAAAAATCTTGCCGATGACGCAGGGGTTCCCCCTTATGTCATTTTTTCAGACAGAACATTGATTGAAATGGCCGCATATTTTCCTCAAACCATGGAACGTCTCCTGGATATTCATGGCGTGGGCATTGCAAAACGCGAAAAATACGGATCCATTTTTCTCGGCCTTATTCAAGAGTATTGCAGGAACTGTCAAATTAAAGAACAACCCAAAACTTTTAATAGACACAGATAATATTATTATTTAAAGGAGACGATGATGGTTAGCAAAAAAGAATTCAATGATGTGGACTTGTCGGTAAAGCAAAACAACCTGTACCTGGAAGAGTCGTTTACCGACCTGGACGTGACCTCTATCCGGCGTCTGACGCCGGTCAAGCCCAACGGTTTGAAAGATAAAAGCCGCAAACAGATTTTTGTGGGTCACCTTAATTTAATGACCCCTAAAGGGCCGCTCCCCATTCAGACTCCTCTCGTGGCAAGGAACCTTAAAGAAGCCATGGAGATATACCCGGAAGCCATGAAAACAGCCTTGGCAAAAATGCAGGAAGAAATCATAAAGTTACAGCAAAAACAAGATTCCCGTATTATCGTCCCCGGGACTTGAGATAATTCATGTCCCCCTTTTCTATTTTAGGGCCTCTCGTTATGAAATCATAATCGAACCGTTCGATTTAATTTAATATCATGATTATGAGAAACACAATATATGGTAACTTGTGTTAATAAAACACAATATATTCTAATTCAATGGAATTATATATAAATTATATATAATTTTACTTGACAATATCAAATGACAAGTTTATGATATAATTAAAAAATTGATCTTTTTATAAACAATTATATCAAATGAGTAAAAATTTACTAAAAGAAATTAGAGAATCTCTTATGATGAGCAAGGCCGAGCTCGCCAGAAAGGCCAACATATCACCGATTACCATTACACGGATCGAGCAGGGAATGCCATGCAGAATGGAAACAAAACGAAAGATTATTCTGGCGTTAGGGTATAAAATTTCAGACAGGAAAAAAGTGTTTGGTGACTGAGAACATATCCGCCTGCGTTGCATAGAGGCGAGCTCTTGACGAGCAATTAAAAAATAATCAACCGTAAATCATCGGACAACAAAGGCAGGGTCGTTTGACCCTGCCTTTGTTTTTTGATTATATGCTGAAACAGACCGCTTGAGCATAAATGAAGCTTCCCGCAGCAAGCTGCGGGGTATCAAAGCGGAATTGCGCCGTAGCCATTCCAACGTTGAAATGATTTAACAAATTTAACCCGCCTTCGCTCTAATGAGCTTCGGCGCGGTTCACCTTGCCTTTCATCCCTGCAGCCCCGCTGGGCGGGATCTCCGCTCCGCTATGACAAGCTGCAGGGTATTCAGGCGAAGGCGAATAAAAAATTGGCAGGGACCGGGTTAGGGGCCCACGAATAATTCCTGTCCGGGATGGATGACCGCTTTGTCAGATAATTTATTCAGAATCCGTAATTTCCTCACCGTCAAACCATGCGTTCGACTGATTTTGTATAGGGTGTCACCGGGTCGGACCGTATAGTAACGTTTTGTTGTGGTTTTTTGGGCAACTTTTGCCGTTTTCAAGACTTGGGTTTTTTCGGGCCTGACTTGGGCTGTCTTTTTCTGCAAATCATTCAGTCCTTTTGCGATGTGATCCATCCTTAACGTCATGGAAGCTTCCAATCGATCAAAACGATTCTTGAACTGTTCTAAAGCTTGGGCCTGTTCCAAGACCTGTGTTGTTTTGTCGTCGATATCTTGAAATCTAACGATCCTTTGTTCAAGATCTTTTAACCTTTTTTCAAAGCCTACAATCGTTCCCAATGTCCCTCCCAAAACCAAAATTAACAGGATGATCAAAATTAAAACAACTGCCCCAAACCATGAGAAGGAAATTGTTTCAGGAATTTTGAACACCCTGGAACTGAATTTTGGCTTTTTTTTCTTATCCCATTGCAAATAGTCTTCTTCATAAGAATTATTCTTTTCCGGATCTAAATTTACTTGACCCTTAAAGTCGGAGTCTTTGTAATCCATGGCTACCCTCCAAAAAATTATTTGCTATCCGCCTCTGATTCTACAAAAATTAAATATATAAAATTTTTTAGCAAAGTTAAAGAAAAAATGTTTTTTTTCAAAAAGCAAAATTAGTTCGGTTGGCCCCGCCTGCCATTGCAAGCTCCCCCGCCCCCCATTCGCCTTAGGTGAAGATGATGGCGGACGGGCATTGTCACAATTGGAATAACGGCCTCCGGCTCGCAAAAACTATGTCTCAAAGAGAATAATGGAACATTGCAATATGGAATTCTGGGCCTCGGGTTTGGAGAGTCCACAGCTCAGAGAGAAAATGGGAAAGTGCCTGCCTGTGCGTCGCATGCAGACAAGGGTAATTATAAATTTTTTTTATTAAATCGTCCTTTTATTAAAGCGGTGCAGTCCCGCCTCGGGATTGAATAAAATCGATAGGAGATTTAATAGGTTGATATTAATAGATATAAATCTAATAAATCCATGAGTAAAAGATGATTTGTTTTGTTCGTTTAAATTTTGAAATTGTTTTTTCTGAAAATATATATAAAATACATAACAATCAAAATTGATGAACTCGTAAAAAGTCCGATTTAGACGGTTTTGTAAAAAGTTCAAATTCAAGGCGTGCAAATTTTGTAATCATGAGGCGTACTTATCGTACGTTGAATGATTGCGAAATGCAGCACAACGCAGAAGTTGGACTTTTTACAAAACCGTCTAAATTAATATAATAAAGATCCGACAAGGAGCTATTCAAAAAGAAAATGGCCATGCATAATTTTAGCACCTGGGACTGGGAAACCGGCAAAAAGTTAATTGTGGATACCGGAAAGTGGAAGGATATGTTCGACTGGATAGAGGAACCTTATGCCAGCCCGGACGGAGAAAGGATAGCAGCCGTTGTAAAAACCGGTGACATGGAATTTACTGTTTGTGAAAATGATACTTACTGGGAAAGGACGTTTGACAAAATATGGTATTTAAAATTTGGGCCTGATAACCGATTGACGGCATTAGTGTCGGATATGGGAGCGTGGACTGTGGCAGTGGATGGTATTGCCTGGAAAAACACCTTTGACTTTTTATGGAATACCAAATTCGGGTCGGACGGCAAAAATATAACGGTAGCTGCTCAAAAAGACATGGAATACTTTGCGGTGACAAACGATATACCATGGGAGACGAAATTTGCAGACCTGAGCAATCTCACGATCAGCCATGATGGAAAAAGAGTTGCCGGTGTCGTCCCTAGAGTCCCGATAAAGCAGGGGGATATTTTTCAATTTCAGGAAGGTTGTTATTCCGCAGCAGTGGACGGAAAGCCATGGGGTGTAAATTTCGTTAACGTTTGGGGCCTGGCCTTTTCCCATGATTCTGATCACGTGGCCGCGGAAGTGAGAACCTCCCTTTATGATTACACAATTGCTGTGGACGGAGTTCTCTGGGATAAGGTATATACTTCCGTCTGGATGCCGCAATTCAGCCCGGCAAACGGTTCGATTACTGCGCCGGTAAGGATAGCAGGAAAATGGACGCTTGCTCAAGATGGCAAACCGGTTTGGGATCGCTCTTTTTATCAGCTCTGGCACCATCTGTACAGTCCGGACGGAAAGAAGATAGCTGCCGTGGTGGCAACCAAATATGGTCGCTGGACCATTGCAGTTAACGGTATTCCCTGGTCTCTCACCTTTGGTGATCTCGTCACTGATGCGGTTTTCAGCCCGGACGGAAACAGGATTGCCTGCATCGGAAAACAAGACGGAAAGTGGACCGTTGCAGTGGACGGCAGGCCTTGGGGTGAAAAATATGATATGGTCTGGCAGCCTGTGTTCAGTCCTGACAGCAGAAAGATTGCTGCAAAAGTAGAAAGAAATGGACATTATACCGTTGTTATAGACGGCAAGCCTCTCAAGAAATCGTATAAAGCACTGTGGAATCCTGTTTTCAGCCCTGACTCTAAAAAGATTCTATTAAAAGGAATCCAGGGCGATTCCCATGGCGGCAAGTATTTTCGACAGGTTTTGCCGGTCACCGAAAATACCGGCGATCCCGGATCTCTCTCGGGCTAAAAGGAAAAAAGCCATGCATGATATCTATAATTTTGTCAGCGGCCCGTTGGTCTGGGTCTCTTTTATCATTTTTTTCGCGGGGTGTTTGTACCGGCTGATCTCCATGGCCGTTTTGGCCCGGAAGAAGGATATATTCGTATATGAGTATATGAGCTTAAAATTTGGATTTCGGTCGATCCTGCATTGGATCATCCCTTTTGGAACTGTAAAATGGAGGAAAAATCCGTTTTTCACCATCGTCACATTTACCTTTCATATCTGTATTATTTTTATTCCGATTTTTCTTAGTGCACATATCATTCTCTGGAAAGAATCGTGGGCTATTGGCTGGTGGTATATTTCGGACACTGCTGCCGATGTATTGACGATCGTTGTGATTGCTTCATGTATTTTTTTTCTTGTGAGAAGAATTGTTCTGCCGGAGGTCAAGTACTTAACCTCTATTTCTGATTACGTAATACTTTCTATTGTTGCTGCACCCTTTATCACGGGTTTCTGGACATATCATCAGTGGCCCGGTTTTAGAATTATGGGAATTCTCCACATCATAGCCGGAGAGACCATGCTGGCGGCAATTCCTTTTACACGCTTGATACATATGCTTTTTTTCCCATTCACACGGGGGTACATGGGTTCTGAATTCGGCGCCGTCAGGCATGCAAAAGATTGGTAGGAAACGACTCTATTAAAGGAGAATATAACATGGCGGAACCTGCCATTAATAAAAACGATGAAAGTAATAAAGTTGTTGATGCGGGAATTGATAAGGGAATTGCACGCTTGACACCGGAAAAAATCGAGCAGGTCATTAACAAGGTTTTGGCGGCGGAAACCGGTGCTCGACTGAAGGCGTATGTTGAAACCTGTGTCCACTGCGGACTTTGCTCCGAGGCTTGCCACTATTATCTTTCCCATGATAACGATCCGAAATTTTCTCCTGCGGGTAAGGTTAAACAAACCATATGGGAAATATTAAAAAAAAATGGCAAAGTTGATCCTGAGTTTATAAGAAATGCCTCCCGGATTGCATACACGGAATGCAACCTGTGCCGGCGCTGCGCTATGTATTGCCCATTTGGTATAGATATCACTTACTTAATGTCTGTTGTGCGAAGGATCTGCCATATGCTGGGGGTCACCCCGCTGTATATACAGGATACCGCACACAGCCATTCAGCCACCTTAAACCAGATGTGGTTAAAGGAAGATGAATGGATTGACAGTCTGTTTTGGCAAGAAGAAGAAGCACAGGATGAAATATCATCTTTAAGGATACCCATAGAAAAGGAAGGGTCTGAAATTCTTTACTCGGTCATTGCTCCCGAACCGAAATTTCGTGCACAGCTCATATATCAGGCTGCGGTTATCATGAATGTGGCCGGAGTTGATTTTACCATGCCGGCAACACCCGGATGGGACAACAGCGATCTATGCATGTTTACCGGAGACTATGAAATGATGGGCCGGTTGAAAAAGGCACATTTTGAAACGGCGATGCGGCTCAAGGTCAAGCGGATTGTCATGGGAGAATGCGGACATGCATACCGATCCGTATATGATGTGGGAAACCGGTGGCTGGCATGGAAGATGCCGCCAATACCCATTATACATGCCGTGGAACTCTATTACGAATTGTTAAAACAAGGAAAGATAAAAATTACTAAAAAGTATGACAAGCCGGTTACCTTCCAGGATCCCTGCAATATTGTCCGGGGAAGAGGCCTTCATGAAAAGGCACGTTATGTTGTTAATGCCATTTGTGAAGAGTTTATCGAGATGCATCCCAATCGGGAACACAATTATTGTTGTTGTGCGGGAGGCGGTGTAATAAACACCGGTCCTCCATACAAAATGACACGGATTAAAGGGAACAGGATCAAGGCAGAACAGTTATTTGCGACAAAGGCCAGGGGGGCAAAAGTTATCATCGCCCCTTGCCATAACTGCCATGGCGGAATTGAAGATATTAATCATCACTACGGCCTTGATATGGAACTACATTTTCTGGGTGATATTATATATAAAATCATGGAAAAACCGGAATAAAGAGTAAATCCTAACGTTGCAAAAGTTGAGGATACCGCAGGTCCAAGGCATCAAGGCCGCAGCTGTAGTCGTCTACCGCAAGGTCTTGATAACGCAGGAGATGCGGTATCATCGGCTTTCCTGAAAGGTAAACAACACAGCAAAAAAGGTGTTTTCATTGGATGGTACCAACGGTTGGGTCTTATGATGGTTAATCCAATCAACCCAAAGCCTTTGTCTGAGCCGTTTAACGTATAATCTGATGTGTTGTTTATGCAACAATAGGATAAATTCAGTTGGGCCGGGCTCGTAAAATCGGGGGAATCTTGATGAAAAAAAGGACATGGATTATATATACGGTAATAATTCTGATGGGTGGCATATTTGCGGTTATGTCCGGCTATTCACAGGAAGATGTGACAAATGTTGCAGACAGCGCATTTAAGAAGAAGATGAGACCGGCCGTTCCGTTTCTGCATGATAAACACAATGAAACGGCAGAGCTTGACGAATGCAATACGTGTCATCATGTATATGAGGATGGAAAAATTGTTGAAGATGATTCTTCCGAAGACCAGGAATGTTCAGGATGCCATACCCTTAATAAGGGCGATAACCCCATGTCCCTTGTAAACATTTACCATTTGCAATGCAAGGGGTGCCATCAGGAAAAAAAGGCCGGACCGATCATGTGCAGCGAATGTCATCCAAGATAAACGAACAACTCGGAGATACAAGAGATTGAGAAGAAAAGTTAACCCGAAAATTTCCCAAAACCCCACAAGGAAAGAAGCATCCCATGATTGATCAAGAGACCAAACGGCTTGCTTCTATTTTTGATGCCATGGGGCGTGGTGTTTATATCATCGGGGATGATTACACTATAAAATTCATGAACAAAGCCAGTATTAACACCTTTGGGGAAGGCATTGGAAAAAAATGCTATCAGGTGATAGCTAATCGTGACAACATCTGTTCCTGGTGCCGGGCAAAAGAAGTCTTTAAGGGAGAAACCCTTCGTTGGGAAAACCATTTTCCGCACATCAACAAAACTTTCGAGATTTTCGAATTGCCTTTGCAAACCACTGAAGGAACCATATCGCATTTTTGTATATATCGAGATATTACAGAAATAAAAGAGCGCGAAAAAATGCTTCGCGCTTCCATAGAAGACTACAAAAAATTGTTTGAACATGTGCGCGTCGGTGTGCACATGAGCAGCAAGGAAGGAAAATTTATTGATGCCAATCAGGCGCTTATGCAAATGTTGGGATATACGAGCAAAGGGGAATTTTTAAAGGTAGATATAGGCAAAGACCTTTATCTGAAACCTGAAGATCGCCGAAAATACCAGGAGTTGATTGAGCGAAACGGTCACGTAATTGACTATGAAGTTGATTTGAAGCGCAAAGATGGAAAAGTGATCTCGGTATTGCGAACCGCTCACGCACGATATGATCGAGAGGGAAATGTTATCGGGTATGAAGGGGTCTGTGTGGATCAAACCCAGAGAAAGGAGATGGAACGAAAGCTTAAAAAAGCGCATGACTTTCAAACAAACCTTATCCAGACTTCAATAGATGCAATCATTGCCAATGACCGTAAAGGCAACATCATCATTTTTAATAAGGGTGCTGAACATATTTTCGGGTACTCCCAGGAGGAACTTTCCAAAATTGACGTCACCCAGTTTTACAAAAAAGGCGTGGCTAAAAAGATTAAGAAAATAATTTACGGGCCCGAGCAGGGCGGTCCCGGCCGTTTGGTCAACTATAAAGTGGAAATTGTCGATAAGTATGGGCAGATCGTACCCATCCTCCTCTCCGCAACATTACTGTATGAAGAAGGGCAGGAAGTTGCCACGGTGGGATATTTTAAAGATATGCGCGAGGTCAAGCGGCTGCAACAAGAACTCCAGAAACTTTTTGAGTTTGAACACAACCTAATTCAGAGTTCCATAGATGCCATCATTGCCTCGGACAGGGATGGATCCATTATCGTTTTCAATCAGCAAGCCGAGAAACTGCTGGGTTATTCCGCATATGAAATGATCCTGAAAATGTCTTTTAACGATCTTTTCCCGTCGGCCATGTTGGAAGAACTCAGGAAAGAACTGGTTTCCGATGAATACGGAGGGAAAAACCGGCTCTTTCTTTTTGAGACATATATGATCAATAAAACAGGCGATAAGATCCCCGTCCAGCTCTCGGCCACGGTTATGTTTGACCAAGGCGAAGAGATCGGCATGGTGGGGTTTTTTAGAGATTTAAGAGAAATCAGAAGAATGGAACAGCAGTTTGCCGATCAGACCCGACTGCTTCACGAGCACAAAATGATTTCCCTGGGCAGGCTGTCCGCCAGCGTTGTCCATGAGCTCAACAACCCCCTTGCAGGAATCTTGAATTATATTCGCCTGATGCTCAAGATTATTAGAAGGGGTTCTTTGGACCAAAAAAACATAGAAAAATTTCAAAAACATCTCACCCTGGTTGAGAGTGAGACCAGCCGCTGCTCCAAGATCGTTTCCAATCTGCTTGACTTTTCACGTAAATCCGAGCTGCAACTTAGCGAGATGAATATAAATGAGCTCCTGGAAAAATGCATTCTGCTCAGCCAGCACAAACTCATGCTTCAGAATGTCCAGATTAAAACCGATCTTGATCCCGATATTCCAGAGGTTTTGGGGGACTTTAATCAAATCCAGCAGGGCGTTATCAATCTCATTTTTAATGCTATTGACGCCATGCCGGATGGCGGCACCTTGACCATGGCGAGTTCATTTGATCCGGAAAAGGAGATGGTCGAAATAAAAATAGAAGATACCGGATGCGGTATTGCTGACGAAGACCTTCACCGGATTTTTGATCCGTTCTATTCCACAAAAACAGAGGGGAAAGGACTTGGGCTCGGACTTTCCATGGTTTACGGCATCATCGACCGTCATAAGGGATCTGTTACCGTTGACAGCGAACTGGGGAAGGGGTCCATTTTTACTATTCGCCTTCCGTCACTGAAGAGGGAGGATTAACCCAATGGGTAATACAGAGGAAACTAGGGATCCAAGCAAACCCAGTGGTTATTGCTTTAACAAAGGGAAAATTTTAATTTTATGTAAATTTATACCCTCATCAAATTTATTGAGTTGAGTCGCTCCTATATTGAAGGAGGAACTATGTTTAAAAAAGTTCTTTTAGCTGCATCTCCCACAGAAGCCAGTGAACGTGCTGCGGACATGGCTTTTGCTCTGGCCAAGCAAAGCAACGCCAAATTGTATATTTTCCACGCCTACGGTATGGACTCAAATGGGTGGGGTGGATTAAGACACCTCGTGCCTTCCGGAAAGGTAGAAGAAATAAAAGAAGAAATAAGTCATTACTATCAAGAAAAACTAGAGAAATTTGGGGTTCAAAATTATACAATCGAAGTTGTCGCAGGAATGCCCCATAGCGAAATCCTGCGTTTTGCCAGAAATAAATCCGTTGACCTGATTGTTATGGGTTCCCATGAAAAAGAAACCGAAGGTGATCTGCCGACAAGATGGGGAATGGCCGGCAGTAGTCTCCAAAAAGTGAGCCAGAGGGCGCGCTGTCCCGTGATGGTCGTTTCCAAGCAAGTTCCTAAGATCTGGACCAAGGATGCCGTTGGTGAACGCCTGGATTTCCGGGTTCTGGTGGTGGACGATGAACTCATCGTTCGCGATTCAATCAAGGAATGGCTTGAAGACGAAGGTTTTGCCGTGGATATGGCTGCATCAGGTCCGGAGGCACTGGATAAACTGTCAACCCAACCGTATCACCTGATGCTTACGGATATCAAGATGCCGGGGATGGACGGTGTTGAACTCCTTAAAAGAGCCCATAAATCCTTCCCCGATCTTACCGTAATAATGATGACCGCTTACGCAACCGTAGAAACGGCCATAGAAGCCTTGAAGATAGGAGCCCTTGACTATCTCCTCAAACCATTTGACCCTGAGATCCTTGTTGATAAAGTCTTTCAGGTATACCAGGATTTTGAAGCGACACGATCGGTAAAGGTGACGTTCTCTAATATTGTCCTGGCTACGGACTTCTCTGAACCGGCTCGTCATGCCTTTGATTTTGCCTCTAAGATGACCCGCCGATACCAAGCCAAACTCCACATCTTTCACGTGGTGCCCGTTATCCATAATGAGAATGTTTTAATATTAGATCAGGCGAATATAGAAAACAATATTAATGATGCCAAGGAAAAAATGAAAAACAAATATGGCTCGGAATTAGAAGGCATCGTAGAATATTCTTTTGAATCATGGGAGGGAAGGCCATATGTCGAGATCCTCAAATTTGCCAGGTGGAGAAATACCGACTTAATCATTATGGCCCATCATTCCAAAGAAATTGATCCGGAAAAAGCGTTGCTCGGTTCAAATGTCGTCCGGGTTGCCCTTTCCGCTGCATGTCCAACCATCAGTATAAACCGGCTTCCAATTTCCCGTCGAGCACCCGTGTAACGTTTTTTCTAAAGAGGGGGTAAGGGAAATTTTCATATAAGATTGACGGTTTCGTAAAAAGTCCAACTTCTGCGTTGTGCTGCATTTCGCAATCATTCAACGTACGATAAGTACGCCTCATGATTACAAAATTTGCACGCCTTGAATTTGAACTTTTTACC
>Ga0315537_1003829_pt1 | contig 11079 bp, 9 predicted proteins | sample SalMarSW160270MG_FD_203091 | JGI IMG/M metagenome (GOLD analysis project Ga0315537, IMG submission 203091) | Salt marsh sediment microbial communities from the Plum Island Ecosystem LTER, Massachusetts, United States - Salt Marsh Sediment SW1602-70 ... | reverse complement strand
CCAGGACGGCGCAGAAGTGCGCGCACGCGGGCGATGAGCTCGTCAAGCTCGAACGGCTTGCGGAGATAATCGTCGGCGCCTTGGTTGAGGCCTGCCACTAGATCTTCAAGACTGTCCCGGGCCGTGAGCACCAGGACGGGACGCGTCATTTGGCGGCGGCGCTGTTCGGCGAGCCAAGTGAGGCCATCCCTATCAGGCAGGCCGAGGTCGAGCAGAAGCGTGTCGTAGTGCGTAGTGGCGAGCGCACCGTCGGCATCTACCGTCGTGTCGACATGGTCGACGGCAAAACCGCTATTTTCCAAGGCGGTGGCCAGATAGTCCGCAAGCCTTTGATTATCCTCGATGAGCAAGAGGCGCATCGGCTCCCCCGTTTCGCTCATAGGCGATCATGAAGTGTGGTTGCTCCCAAATTGGGCCCGCACCAAGGCATTGGGTAGCAACCAACCTTACACCACCGTTACGAGCCAGAACGTGGAGGATCTGGGGCACGGCGCAGGTCGGATCCTAAACGAACCGGCCCTTGAGGCGAACCCCAAGGACTGGTTTGACTAGGCCGGGCGCTTGACCTTGCCGATATCCAGGAGTTTCAGCACCGTTTTCTCGAAAAAAGGTTCGGTGGTGCCGGCTCGGACCTTGCGGAGGAAATATTTCTCGAAGGCCACCTTGGCCACGTGGACCCAACGGCCGCTCGCGGCCCAGTTCACGTTGCGCGGCGGGTTTTGCGGCAGCGCGACGAAGGCCACGCCCGAATCGCCGAAATCTGCGAGGCAGATCGCATTCCACGTCGCTTCGTGGGTGGGTTTCTCCCCGCGCAGCAACTGGCCGATATTGAGTGCCGTTGCCGTCACCATGGACTCGATCATGTATCCGGTCTTAGGCACGCCGACCGGCACGGGCGTTTGCTCGAGGGGAGGGATGGCGATGCACACCCCGACACCAAAGACGTTGGGGAATTTCGGGTTGGTCTGGTGCTTGTCGACCAGGACGAAGCCCCGCGGGTTCACCAAGCCCTCGATGTTGCGCAGCGCCGCGATCCCGCGGAAGGCCGGGAGCATCATCGAGAACTTGAAGGGCAGCTCATTGGGTTTTCTTGGGCTTGCCATCTTCATCGACCTCAGTGACATGCAGCATCTCTGGCTCGACCTTGTCGACCTTGGCGTTGGTGATCCACTTGATGTGGCGCTGGCGCATCTCCGATTCGAGCAGGCCTTTGGTATCGCCGACGCCACCGACGCCGAGATGACCCACATAAGGCTCGGCCGTCACGAACGTCATCGGCACCTTGTCCCGGATCTTCCGGCGGCGCAGGTCGGCATCCACGATCATCGCAAATTCGTAGGCTGGCCCGTAGCAGGAGGCCCCCTGAACCGCACCAATGACGATCGGGCCCGGGTCGTCGCAGAACGCTTGCCACGTCACATTGGCGTGCGAGGCATGATCCACGTCACAGATCGAATGCGTGTTGCGATCCGGGCCGAGACCCTCGATCTCGTCAAAGGCGAGCTCTGGCCCGGTGGCGACGACCAAATAGTCATAGTCGAGCGACGAGCCGTCGCCGAGCTCGACGCGATTTTCCTCCGGATGCACGCGCGCGGCGCCGGCGGCGCTGAATGCGATGCCGTGCCTCGATAGGACCGTAGCGAGATCGACCGTGATATCTTTCTTCTCGCGCCATTTCACCGCCACCCAGGGATTGGACGGCGTGAACTGAAAGAACGGCTTATCGGAAACGAGAGTGATGCTGTCACCCTTGCAGATCGACCGCTTCAGCTCGTAAGCGCACGAGACCCCACCAATGCCCCCACCAAGCACAACGATCTGAGCCATCTATTTCCTCCCGATTATTTCTTAGCCCTTGGTTGAAGAGCACTCGAACGCAGGGCCCGCCTTCAGGCCGAGCTTGCGAAAGATCATGGCGGCCGGACAAAGGCCGCTGAAGGCTGCCTGGATGAGGTTCAGCCCGACGAAGGCGGTGAGCAGCAGCCAATACGGGCTGAACAGCCAGGCGAGCGCGAGACTGATGAGCACTATGCTGCCGGCGAAGGTAAGCACTGCGCGATCGACGTTCACAGCGAATCTCCTGATCATGGGGCGGGCCCGTAAACTGGAGGCCTTGGGCCCTTTGCGGTCGCTACCCGCCGCGTCTGCGGCACGGCGGCATTGACTATATATTCGATTATTCGTATATACGCAACCATGAAAATACATGGGAATGACATGCAGACTGCGGCCGACGAGGCGAGCAATCTGTTGAAGGCGCTCTCCAACCGGCACCGCCTGCTTATCGTGTGTCAGTTGATCGAGAAGGAGCGCTCGGTGGGGGAGCTGGCTGCGCTCTTGAAAATCCGCGATTCGACCGTCTCGCAGCACCTTGCCCTTCTGCGCAAGGACGGGCTGGTGACCGCGAGGCGCGATGGCCAGACCATCTGGTATTCGATCGGCAGCGAGCCCGCCCGCGAGCTCGTGAGCACGCTCTATCGAGTTTATTGTGCACCGGCCGAGGTGTGCGCGCCGAAAGGCCGCCGCACGCCGCGCCAAACCAATCGTCGGGCTGTTGGCCAGCGCTGAGGCACGAGAGGGGACATTTGATCATGCGTGTTGGCGCAGTCAGTCTGGCTTTCCTCGGTCTTGTCCTCAGCCATCAGGCACTGGCCCAGGACACGTTTGTCGTGCGGCCACAGAAGGTGGCCGACGAGAAGGCCGTCTTCGCCACGGTCGAAAGCGTGCGCACCGTGCCGGCACGCACGCGCATCGGCGGTACGGTGGTGGAGCTTACCGTCAAGGAAGGCGATGCCGTCAAGGAGGGACAGGTCCTCGCCAATGTGAGCGACGAGAAGCTCACCTTGCAGATCAACTCTCTCGACGCGCAGATCTTGGCCCTTGAGGCACAGCTGGCTCAGGCGAAGATCGATCTCGATCGTGCCCAGGAGCTGGTCGCACGGGGAACGATCCCGAAAACCCGTCTCGACGAGACCCAAACCGCTTTCAACGTGGCAACAAACAACCTGAAGGCGCGCAAGGCGGAGCGATCTGTCCTCCAGGAACAGGTTGCCCAAGGGCAGGTTCTTGCGCCGACCGCTGGCCGCGTCCTGACCGTGCCCGTGACGGTCGGCACCGTGGTCTTGGCGGGCGAACCCGTAGCCACGATCGCCGTGCAGAATTTCGTTCTGCGGCTGCGCGTGCCGGAGCGCCATGCGCGCTTTCTCAAGGCCGGCGATACGGTACGGATCGATGGCGAAGAGCTCGGTGAGAGCGGCGCGAAATTCGGTACTATTCGCCTGGTCTATCCCCAGATCGAGGACGGCCGCGTCATCGCCGATGCGGATGTCAAAGGGCTGGGCGATTACTTTGTCGGCGAGCGCATCCGCGTTTGGGTCTCGGCTGGCGAGCGCGAGAGCATCATCGTTCCGGGTTCCTTCATCATCACCCGTTTCGGCGTCGACTATGCCCGCGTGCGCAAGGACAATAAGACCGTCATCGACGTGCCGGTGCAGCGGGGGCGGGAGCAGCCGCGCCCCGACATGCCGGACGCACTTGAGATCCTGTCCGGGCTCAAACCCGGCGATGTGTTGGTGCGGCCGTGAAACTTGGATTTTCGGGACGCCTCACCCAAAGCACGATTCGTTCACCGCTGACGCCGCTGTTTCTGCTGGCGGCGCTCGCGGTCGGGCTCATCGCGCTGCTCACCATTCCGCGCGAGGAGGAGCCGCAGATCAGCGTGCCGATGGTCGATATTCGCGTCAACGCCGACGGTCTGAAAGCGCCCGACGCGGTCGAACTGGTCACCAAGCCGCTGGAAGCCATCGTCAAGGGGATTGACGGCGTCGAGCACGTCTACAGCCAGACCGTGGACGATCGGGTGATGGTCACCGCGCGGTTCCTGGTCGGCACCGATGCCGACGATGCGATCCTTCGGGTGCATGAGAAGATCCGGGCGAATCTCGATCAGATTCCGGTTGGCATCCCCGAGCCCCTGATCGTCGGCCGCGGCATCAACGACGTCGCCGTGGTGGTGCTCACCCTGTCGCCGAAGCCGGAGGCGGCCGCGCGCTGGAACAGCAAGGACCTCTATCAGGTTGCCGACGAGCTGCGCTCGGAACTGGTGAAGACCGACAATGTTGGCCTGACTTATATCTCGGGCGGCGATCCCCAGCAGATCCGGGTCGAGCCCGACCCCGAGAAGCTCGCGCTGTTCGGCGTCACCCTCCAGCAGCTCGTTGAAAAGGTGCGCGGTGCCAATCGCTCGTTCAAAGCCGGATCAGTGCGCAACAACGACGTCATGTTCGACGTCGCTGCGGGTCAGACGCTCGCCGGCATTCCCGATATCGGCCTGATACTGCTCACCACGCGCGACAACCGCCCCGTCTACGTGCGCGACGTGGCCTCGGTCGTGATCGGACCGAGCCCGCAAGAGCATCGTGTGTGGATGGAGATGCCGGGGAAGGGGCATTGGCAACGCGTGCCTGCCGTGAGCGTTGCCTTTGCCAAGCGGGCGGGCTCCAATGCTGTGGTCGTGGCCGATCAGCTGCTCGTGCATTTGAAGAGCGTCGAAGGGCGGCTGATCCCGCCTGACGTCAACGTCACGGTGACGCGCGATTACGGCGAAACGGCCAACGACAAGGTGAACGAGCTTCTATTCCATCTTGCGCTCGCGACCGTCTCGATTGTCGTACTGATCGCCTTCGCCATCGGCTGGCGCGAGGCTCTGGTGACCCTTGTCGTTATTCCCACGACCATTCTGCTCACGCTCTTCGCCTCCAAGGTGATGGGCTACACCATCAACCGCGTCAGCCTGTTCGCGCTCATCTTCGCCATCGGTATCTTGGTCGACGACGCCATCGTCGTGGTGGAGAACATTGCCCGGCACTGGGCCATGAAGGACGGCCGCAGCCGCCAACAAGCGGCGATCGAAGCGGTCGCCGAGGTCGGCAACCCAACCGTCGTCGCCACCCTGACGGTGGTCGCGGCACTCCTGCCCATGCTGTTCGTCTCCGGCCTCATGGGACCGTATATGGCGCCGATCCCTGCCAATGCCTCTGCCGCCATGCTGTTCTCGTTCTTCGTCGCCGTGGTCATCGCGCCGTGGCTCATGCTGCGTCTCAGCCCGGCAGGGCGAGCGCTGCGCGAGCACGAAGTTGCCCATGGCGAGGGCTTTCTCGGCCGGCTCTATCGCCGCTTTGCCGCGCCCATCGTGCGCTCACGCCGCAGCGCCTGGATTTTCCTGATCGCGGTCGGCGTGGCGACCGTGGCGGCCTGCATGCTGTTCGTCACCAAGAGCGTGACCGTGAAGCTGCTGCCCTTCGACAACAAGTCGGAGATGTCCGTGGCGGTCGATCTGCCCGAGGGCGCACCGCTCGAGGATACCGAGCGGACGCTGTTCTCCATTGCCGACATGGCGCGGCAATTGCCCGAGGTCGAGTCCATCGAGACCTATGCCGGGACGCCGGCGCCGTTCAATTTCAATGGGCTCGTCCGTCATTATTATATACGCGAGTCCCCCGAGCTTGGGGAGTTACACCTCAACCTCGCCCCGCGCAGCGAGCGCGACCGCACCAGCCACGAGATCGCGCTGGATCTGCGCCACCGCCTGGACAAGGTGAAGCTGCCCAAGGGCACTGTCGCTCGCGTGGTCGAGGTGCCGCCCGGGCCGCCGGTCCTGGCCACGCTGCTGGCCGAGGTCTATGGGCCCGACTCCAAAACCCGCCGCGCCGTCGCCCACGAGTTGAAGAAGATCTTCGCCTCCGTGCCGTACATCGTCGACATCGACGATTCCATCGGCCAGCCGCGCCCGCGACTGCGTATCTCCATCGATCAGGACCGCCTCGAATTCTTCGGCGTCGAGCAAAGTGACGTTTACGACACGATCAAGGCGCTGCTGGGCGGCACTACGGTCGGCTACTCGTATCGCGGCGAAGACCGTAACCCAATCGAGATCACGATCCGGCTGCCGAAGCGGAACCTGTCCTGGAGCGAACTCCTGGCGTCGACCCCGGTCCCGGCCAATAGCGTCCCCGGCAACAAGACCGTGGTCGAGCTTGGCGATGTCGTCCGCGTGAAGAAGGAGGCAGGCTCGCCGACAATCTTCCGTCGCGACGGTCATTTCACCGACATGGTCATGGCGGAGCTTGCCGGCGCCTACGAGGCCCCGATCTATGGCATGCTCGACGTCGACAAGAAGGTCGAGCAGCATGATTGGGGAACGCTGGGAACGCCGACCGTCCGGTTCCATGGCCAGCCGGAGGACGAATCGAAGCCAGTCATCCTCTGGGATGGTGAGTGGGAGATCACCTACGTAACCTTCCGCGACATGGGCGCCGCCTTCATGGTGGCGATCATCGGCATCTATATCCTGGTGGTGGCGCAGTTCGGTAGCTTCAAGCTGCCCCTCGTGATCCTCACGCCGATCCCGCTCACCCTGATCGGCATCGTGATCGGCCACTGGCTGCTCAACGCACCATTCACCGCCACCTCGATGATCGGATTCATTGCATTGGCCGGTATCATCGTGCGGAACTCGATCCTCCTGGTCGACTTCATCCGCCATGGCGCAGGCCATGGGAAAACCTTGCGCGAGGTTCTGCTGGAAGCAGGCGCCGTCCGCTTCAAGCCGATCCTGCTGACGGCACTCGCCGCCATGATCGGCGCCGGAACGATCCTGCTCGACCCGATCTTCCAGGGGCTGGCGATTTCGCTGCTGTTCGGTCTCGCCTCGTCGACCCTGCTCACCGTCCTGGTGATCCCGGCGATCTACGTCGTGTTGCGGGATGCGGACCGGGTGCTGCAATAGATGGCGATGCGCTAACCGCGGTCGATCTCGAGCTTGAGGAAGTGCGTCGCGCAAGAGATGCATGGATCGTAGTTGCGCACGGTCTGCTCGCAGCGATGGCGCAAATCGTCCTCGGGCAGATCGAGGAATCCGCCAATGAAGCTCACGAGATCCTCCTCCATGGCTGCCTGGTTCTGCGACGTGGGCGGCACGATCTTGGCTTCGGCAACGGTTCCGTCGTCCTCCAGGCGATAGCGATGGTAGAGAAGACCCCGCGGCGCTTCGGTCGCGCCGAAACCTGTGCCTGCGCGGGGTTCGACCGGGACAGCCGGCCGGTCGGGCTCCTCATAGGCGTCGATGAGCCTGAGCGCCTCGTCGCAGGCGTAAAGCACCTCGACGGCGCGGACGATGATGCTGCGATAAGGGTTGGTGCAGGTTGGACCTAAGCCGGCTGCCTTCGCCTTCTCTTGCGCGAGAGGCGAGAGGCGCTCGAAGTTCAGATTGTAGCGGGCCAGCGGCCCGCACAGATAGGCTCCGCCGCCACGATGCTGCGACCGCAACGCATTGGTGCGCGGCAGATAGCTTTCCTCGAAATGGGCGTCATAGTCGCGCGGTGCGATGTTGAGCCCGCGGTTCGAAACGATGCGGCCTTCTGCGAAGGGGTATTCTCCGGGCCCTTGAAGCGCGACGAAAGTATAGTCCCGCTCGCGGTCCGGGAAGTCGAAGCCAGCCACCCAGTCGATGGTTTCGATGGCGGCCTCGCGTGCCCATTTGAAGTTTTCGGCCAGCTTCGCCAGCTCGCGCTTTCGCGGCACGCGGTAGAATCCGCCGACCCGCACATTGATCGGATGGATCTCCCGGCCGCCGAGCAGCGACATAAGCCCATTGCCGATCCGTTTCAGCTCGAGCCCCCGGCGGACGGCATCGCCGTGATCCTGGGCCATGTCCATCCCGCTCGCATAGCCGAGGAAGTCCGGCGCATGCAGCAGATAAATGTGGAGGCTGTGGCTCTCGATCCATTCGCCGCAATAGAGCAGGCGCCGGAGATCACGTAGCGGCCCATCGACGGTGACGCCGAGAGCATCCTCCATCGCATGCACCGAGCTCATCTGATAGGCGACGGGGCAAATGCCGCAAATTCGCGCGGTGATATCAGGCACTTCTGTAAAATCGCGGCCCCGCAACAAGGCTTCGAAGAAGCGCGGTGGCTCGAAGATGTTGAACTCTGCCGAGCGAATCTCGCCGTCGCTTACCACCACTTTCAGCGATGCCTCGCCTTCGACCCGGGCGAGATAGTCCACCGTGATCGTCTTATCGCTCATGGCGCTCGCTTTCTTCGCGGAAGGCCGGCGCGTCGGCATTGAAGGTGCGGTAGACGCGCTCGAGCGCTAAATCGTCCATGCCGAGATCCTTCAGCCAACCGCTGAGGGACACGGTGTTCGGCGTTTCCATCGGGCCGTAGCAACCGTAACACCCGCGATTATAGGACGGGCAGATGGCGCCGCACCCGGCATGAGTGACCGGCCCGAGGCAGGGCGTACCATGGGCGACCATCACGCAGAGATTGCCGGCGATCTTGCATTCGATGCAGACGCTGTGCGGCGCCACGCCCGGCCGGCGCCCGGCCAGGAACGCCGATATCACCTCGATCAGCTGGCGCTTGTTAATGGGGCAGCCGCGCAACTCAAAATCGACTTTGACGTGATCGGCGATCGCGGTCGAGGTCGCCAGCGTCTTTATGTACTCCGGCTGCGCATAGACGATGGCGGCATATTCCTTCACGTCGGCGAAGTTCCGTAGCGCCTGGATGCCGCCCGCAGTGGCGCATGCGCCGATGGTAACGAGCTTGTCGGAGCGCTCGCGGATATCATGGATGCGCTCGGCATCGTGTGGCGTGGTGACCGAGCCTTCGACCAAGGAAAGGTCGTAACGGCCCCGGATCGCCCCGCGCGTCGCTTCCGGGAAATAGGCGATGTCGATGGCGCCGGCGATTGCCAGAAGCTCGGTCTCGCAATCGAGCAGGCTGAGCTGGCAGCCGTCACAGGAGGCGAACTTCCAGACCCCAAGCCTTGGTTTGCGGTGCTCCGACACCTCAGAGCTCCTTCACGGGAAGCAGGTCCCGCACCCGGTCATACCGGAACACAGGCCCGTCCCGGCATACGAATACGGGGCCGAACTGGCAATGACCGCAAAATCCGACGGCGCATTTCATGCTCCGTTCCATGGAAAGATAGATGGCTTCATCGGCGACGCCAGCATCCTGGAGCGCAGCAATGGTAAAGCGCATCATGATCTCCGGTCCGCAGGTGAGTGCGATAGTATTAAGCGGATCGAATGTCGCGTGAGGGATCAGAGTCGTCACGACGCCGACGTGGCCATGCCAAGGGCCCGTCGCATGATCCACGGTGACTTCGACTTCGAGATCGAACCGCCCCCGCCAACTCTCAAGCTCGTCGTGATACAAAATGTCGTTAGGGCTGCGCGTGCCGTAGAGGATGGCGATGTCACCGTAGCGTTCGCGCTCATTGATCAGATGATAGATCAGTGAGCGCAGCGGTGCGAGGCCGACTCCACCCGCCACGATGACCACGTCGCGACCGTCCATCTCGGCGATCGGCCAGCCGACGCCGAACGGACCCCGCAAGCCCAGCACATCACCCGGCTTGAGCTGCGTCAGCGCGGCGGAGACGGCGCCAACGGCCCGCACCGTATGTACGAGATCGGGCTTGCTCGGATCGCCGCTCATACTGATCGGCACTTCGCCCACGCCGAACGCCATCATCATATTGAATTGACCCGGCACGTAGCTCCCGGCGGAGAACGTCTCGTCGTCCAGATCGAGCGTCCAGGTATCGGGACCGTCGAGCCGGCTGTGCCGCACACGGGCGACGCGCGGCACCATGATGTCGCCGGCGGTCTCCGTGCTTTGGGCTTCAGGCTTTGATGCCATAGACGTCCAGAAGCTGCAGGCGCGTTGCGTTGAGGCGTTGCACCATGATCGGCATGAAGCGCTGCATCATCTCGTAGCCGAAATCATGGTCCTCATCGCACTTCTCACGGAGGCAGGCGGCATTCACGGTGATAGTGCGCGTCAGCTCAACGGCCTTGGCGTCACAGGTCAGCCGGTAGGGCGGCACGAGCCAGGACACGCCAAGGATCTCGCCGGCACGCACGGTCTGGACCACGATGGAGCCGCGTTCCGGCGCCTTGATCTCGAGTGCCACCTTGCCGTGCCGAAGAAGATAGAAGTGATTGGCCGGGTCGCCTTCGTGGAACACGTAAGCGCCGGCATCGAACTGCTCGATGGTAGCGCAGTCGGAGATGAGGTCGCAGAACGCCTCCGGCATCCCTTTGAAAAACGGGTGCTCCTTCAGGATCCGCGAGAGATCTTCTGTTGTCGTGTCGGTCATTGGGGCTCACTCTCCCGGATCGCCTGCACCTCTTCGGTGATGTCGATCCCAACCGGACACCAAGTAATACAGCGGCCGCAGCCGACGCACCCGGAACTGCCAAATTGATCCACCCATGTGGCAAGTTTATGGGTCATCCATTGGCGGTAGCGCGATTGGGTGCTCGTGCGCACGCTGCCACCATGAATATAGGTGAAGTCTATGGTGAAGCAGGAGTCCCAGCGCCGCCATGCCGCACTTGCCGCGCCGGTGAGATCGCTGGTCTGTTCGACCGTGGTGCAGAAGCAGGTCGGGCAGACCATGGTGCAATTGGCGCAAGTGAGGCACCGCTGCGCCACATCATCCCAGCGCGGATGCTTGAGGTTGCGCATGAGGAGTTCGGGCACGTCGTCGGCCTGCATGGTGCGGCCCATATCGGCGGCCGTGTTTGCAATAACGGCTTGAGCTGCATCGATCTCTTCTTGCGTGGCCGGCCGATGCGGCAAAGCTGAAAGCACTTCGGCGCCTAGATCCGTGCCGGTCTCGACCAGGAAGCGGTGCTCGCCGTCGTCCATGAGCTCGGTGAGCGCAAGATCGAATCCGGAATCGGCCTTCGGGCCGGTATGCATGGAGACGCAGAAGCAAGTGCCACCCGCCACGGAGCAGTTCACCGCGACGATGAAGGCGCCCTCGCGCCGTGCCTTGTAATGGGTATCGACATAGCTTCCGCCGAGAAGCACGCGGTCCTGGATGGCAATGGCGTGAAGCTCGCAAGACCGTACGCCGATGAACGCATAGGGTGTCTCCGGGTCCGGCTCGGCGGTGACATTCATGTCTTCGCCCTCGCGCTTGGCGCTCCACAAGCGGATCGCAGGCCGGTGCAAGAACTTTTTCCAGGACTGCGGGCCGACCGTATAGCCGAAC
>Ga0315537_1003826_pt1 | contig 11087 bp, 9 predicted proteins | sample SalMarSW160270MG_FD_203091 | JGI IMG/M metagenome (GOLD analysis project Ga0315537, IMG submission 203091) | Salt marsh sediment microbial communities from the Plum Island Ecosystem LTER, Massachusetts, United States - Salt Marsh Sediment SW1602-70 ... | reverse complement strand
AGGATTTTGGCAAGATTTTGGTTAGGGCCAAGGCCGTTAGAAAAAGTCAGTCAAAATTAAAAGGCCATTTAGAGCTTTTTCTTCAGAGTTATTTTCTTATTGCCCCCGGCAAAAATCTGGATATTATCACTGGCGCTGAAACCATTGAAAGATTCTCTGAACTTCATCAGCAATTACCTTGTTTAGCCGCCGCCTATTATTTATCTGAAGTAATTGATAAAACCATGGCTGGCCCGGAAAAAGATACTGGTATTTGGCAGTTGGTTTTATCTAATTTCCAGCAGATTAATCAGCCAGAGCCAGATATTAGAAATATTATTAGTGATTTTGAAAGGAAATTATTAGGACTATTGGGATACGGAGAGGCACAAAAGGATACTTCTTTTTTTATTGAATCTCTTTTGAATGGGGAATTAAACTCAAAATATTTTTTACAAAAAGCAGTTCATCTGTTAAGATAAGCATAGCTTCTAATTAGTTCACTTGGTCGAAAAGAAGAATAAATTTTTCTTTTTCCCCTCGTTGCCAATTATAAAACCAATGGAGTTAGATGAGTTAAAGAAAAAAATATATAAACCAGGGGCTGAATTTGAAGAGCGCTTAAAACCGCCAGAGGTTTTTCGACCTGGTCAGGAAAGAGAAAAAAAAGCCCCTTCAGAATGGCCGGAGCTGGAGAAAAGAGGCTTATCGCCTAAGCAAAAAAAATACTGGCTGATGGGCAGTATTTCAGTCATAGTTATTTTTTTAGCTATGGCCGGCTTGTTTGTCTGGCGTGGTTTAACCTCCTTTGATAAAGATAAAGTTAAATTAGAAATCAAAGGAGCCGAGCGAATAGTTAGCGGTGAAGAGATAACCTATCTGGTTAAATATCAAAACCAGACCCGATTGGATTTAACCTCGATTAAATTAGTTTTTCACTATCCTGACCAATCAATTCCCTTGGAGACAGAAGATTTAGTTCAAACCATTGACTTGCCTGATTTGGCAGTTGGCCAGGAAAACAAGATTGAATTGCCCGTCAGGGTTATTGGACTGCAGGATGAAACCAAAAAGGCCTGGGCCGAATTAAGCTATCAGCCAGGCGCAATTACTTCTACTTTCACTAATCAGGCAGAGTTTTCTACTAAGATAATTTCCGTCCCTTTAATTTTAGACCTTGATTTGCCGAACAGGTTAGTCAGCGGTCAATCTTTTAATTTTTCTTTAAAATATTTAAATCAAGGCGAGGTCTCTTTTGATGATTTACAGATTCAACTCGATTATCCAGCTGGTTTTACTTTTCAAACAGCCGAACCCCAGCCATTAGAAGAAGATAGAATTTGGTCTTTAGGCGATTTAATGGCTGGCCAGGAAGGGAAGATTTTTATTCAAGGAAGTATTCAGGGAGAAGAAGGTCAAGTTAAGTCATTTCAGGCCCAATTAGGTCTTTTTAAAGAGGAGCAGTTTACTCCTCTGGCGGAAACCATCAGTGCGCTGCAAATCTCTCTTTCTCCTTTATCAGTCAACCAAACCGTTAATGGGGCAATTGACTATATTGCCCAGGCCGGTCAAAAATTAACTTATCAGATTGATTATGAGAATACAACCGATGTTGGTATTAGAGATGTAAATATTACTTCAAAATTAGAGGGCAAGGTTTTAGATTTGACCAGCTTAGATTTGAAAAAAGGTTCTTTTGACGGAGCCAGTCAAACCATTACCTGGAAAGCCAGTAATTTACCGGCTTTGGAATTTTTAGGACCTCATCAAGTAGGTCAGCTGACTTTTTCAGTTAAAGTGAAAGATCCTTTGCCCATTGCTAATTATAGTGACAAGGATTTTAAAATAGCAAATACAGTTAAAATTGATTCTCCCCAGCCGCCTCTTTCTTTAAAAGATATTGAGATTGCTGGTCAGAGCCAAATAATTACTAAAGTAGCCAGTCAAATAACCCTTCAAGCCAAAGGTTATTATAGCGACGACTTAATTCTTAATAGCGGACCAATTCCTCCTCGAGTTGGTCAAACAACTACCTATACAATTAAATGGCGATTAATAAATACAGCCAATGACCTTGACCAAGTTAAAATAGAGGCCTCTTTGCCGCCTCATGTTCAGTGGCAGAATAAAGTCAGTCCGACTAAGACTGACTTAGAATATAATTCTCAGACTGGCCGCTTAGTTTGGCAGGTGGGTGATTTGCCAGCCGCCACGGGCATTCTCTTGCCAGTTAAACAAGTCGCTTTTCAGGTGGCTATTACGCCGGGATTAGCTCATTTAGGGAGTTTTGTGGAATTAGTTGGTCAATCCAAAGCGACTGGTCATGATATTTTTACTGGCTTGGCTTTAGAAAGCATTAGTCAAGTTATTGATACCGAATTACCTAACGACCCAACCACTAGCCGTCAAGACGGCCTGGTCGTTGAATAATTTAATTAAAGACTTTATATATGACTCAAGATTTAATGGAAAAAATTGTTTCTCTTTGCAAGCGCCGGGGGTTTATTGCGCCTTCCAGCGAAATTTATGGCGGCTTTGAAAGCTGCTATGATTATGGTTTTTTGGGCGCTTTGTTAAAGAACAATATCAAACAAAGTTGGTGGAAGACAATGACTCAATATCGGGATGATATTGTTGGTATAGACGCTAGTATTTTAATGTCGCCTAAGGTCTGGCAGGCCTCAGGTCATTTGACAGCTGGTTTTGCTGATTCTTTAGTTGAGTGTAAGAAATGCCACCACCGCTTCCGCAAAGATTATTTAAAAGAGGATAAATGTCCGGATTGCGGCGGTCAATTAACTGAAGAGAAAAAGTTTAATCTGATGATGAAAACCTTTGTTGGTTCAATTGAGAATGAAGCAGCTGTTACTTATCTAAGAGGAGAAACTTGTCAGGGCATTTACATGAATTACCAATTTATGAAAAATACTATGCGGCTAAAAATCCCTTTTGGTATTGCTCAAATTGGCAAGGCCTTTCGTAATGAAATTACTACTCGATACTTTATTTTCAAAACACGCGAGTTTGAGCAAATGGAGATGCAGTATTTTATTCAACCAGACGCCAAAGAAAAAAAGAAGTGGTTTGATTATTGGCAAAAAGAACGAATGAAATGGTATTTAGATTTAGGGATTGAGAAAGAAAATTTACGTTTTCGGGAGCATCGAAAAGACGAATTAGCTCATTACGCTAAAAGAGCTATTGATGTTGAGTATAAGTTTCCGTGGGGCTGGGACGAAATAGAAGGAATCCATGACCGCGGTGATTGGGATTTATCCAATCATAGCAAATACAGTGGTCAGGACTTGAGCTATTTTGACGAGCAAACAAAAAAGAAATTTATTCCTCATATTATTGAAACTTCGGCTGGGACTGACCGCAGTGTTTTGTCTTTCTTAATTGATGCTTATCAAGAGATTAAGGAAGGTCGCACAAAGACCACTGAGGCTAAAAAAGAGAACGAGGTTGTTTTGCGGCTGGATAGAAAATTAGCTCCGATTAAAGCAGCCGTGCTGCCTTTGGTCAAGAATAAAAAAGATTTAGTTAAAAAATCCAAAGAAGTTTACGATTTACTCAAACTCCGTTGGATGTCTCAATATGATGAAGTGGGTTCCATTGGTCGTCGTTATCGTCGCCAAGACGAAATTGGCACGCCATATACTATTACTGTTGACTTTGACAGTTTAAAGAATAATGATGTTACTGTCCGTGACCGCGATACTATGAAACAAGAACGGGTAAAAATCAAAGGATTGGTTGATTATTTGAGGGAAAGATTAGAAGGGAGGTGAATAAAATGGCTTTGATTAAAGTTAAAGAATTAATCGGCACCTCTTCAAAAAGTTTTGAAGATGCCATAAAACAGGCAGTTAGTCAGGCCTGTGAGCAGAAAAAGAATGTTACGGGAGCTAAAATTGTCGGACAGAATGTGGAAATTAAAGATGGTCAGATTGATGAGTATAAGGTTAATCTTAAAGTGGCTTACAAATGGGAAAAAGAATTACATGGCTAATTATAAAAAAACCACTCTTAAAAACGGGTTAAGGATTATTACCCTACCGGTCAAAGGGACTAAAACGGTGAGTGTTTTAGTTTTGGTCGGTACCGGCTCTAAATACGAGACCAAAGAAATTAACGGATTGTCTCATTTCTTGGAGCATATTCTTTTTAAAGGGACTAAAAAACGTCCCAATACTTTGAAATTAATTGAACCTTTAGATAAGATTGGCGGCCACTACAATGCCTTTACCGGGCAGGAATACACCGGCTATTGGGCTAAAGTTGATGCCAGTCATTTAGATTTGGCCTTGGATTGGGTGGCTGATATTTATTTAAATTCCAAATTAGAACAGGCAGAAATTAATCGGGAGAAAGGGACTATTCTACAGGAACTGAATATGTATTTGGACAATCCGGCTCGTCATGTCTATAATATCTGGAACGAGCTTCTTTACGGCGATCAGCCGGCCGGTTGGCGGATAATCGGCACCGAGAAGTTGATTAAAAATATTAGACGAGCTCAATTTATAAAATATTTGAGAGAACATTATTCATCAAGGAATACTATTGTAGTGGTGGCTGGGAAAATTAGCCGTAATTCGGCTTTGGCCAAAGTTAAAAAGTATTTTCAGACGGTGAATACCGCACTGGTCAGGGATAAATTGTCTGTCAAAGAAAAACAGAACAGGCCGGCTTCTTTAATCTATTACAAAAAAACTGACCAGAGCCATCTTTGTTTAGGCGTTCGGGCTTATGATATTTTCCATCCGGATAAATACGCCTTAGGTTTATTGGGGGTTATTTTAGGCGGTAATATGAGCTCGCGACTTTTTATTAAGGTTCGAGAGAGATTGGGTCTAGCTTATGAAATTAGTACGGGCGCTTCTAATGATACTGATACCGGATTTCTACTGACTAAGGCCGGTACGGATAATAATAAAATAGAAAGAGTGGTTAAAATAATTCTTGGAGAATACAAAAAAATAGCTCGTCAAAAAATTAGTCCGGCCGAATTAAGAAAAGCCAAGGATTACATTAAAGGAAGCTCCCTGATTAGTATGGAATCTTCTGATGCCCAGGCCTCTTTTTACGCTAATCAGGAACTGTTAACCGGGAAAATTTTGACCTTAGAAGAGAAATTTGATAAAATTGAAGCAGTTACCGTTAATGATATTCAACGGGTGGCTCAAGATATTTTTAAGCCGGAAAAATTAAATTTGGCTTTAATCGGTCCGATTAAAGATAAAAGAAAATTTGAAAAGATACTAAATATATGAATAATTCTCAAACAATCAATATCTCCACTTCAACCATTCTGCGGGTCATTTTTATCTTATTGGTTTTAGTTTTTCTTTATCTAATTCGCGATATTTTGATAATTGTTTTTGTGACGGTAATTATTGCCGCCGCCATCAATGGACCGGTTAGCTGGCTGCAGAGACACAAAGTGCCTCGTCTTTTAGGGGTAATTTTTATTTATTTACTCCTTCTTTTGTTATTAGCTTTGATTGTTACTTTAATCTTTCCTCCTTTAGCTGAACAGATTAAGCAATTAGCCGCTCATTTTCCAGAATTTATGGAGAAAATAGGATTAAGTGTTCAAGAATGGTGGGGCAAGTATAAACTTGAAGGCAATTTACAAAATTTCTTAGATAAAATTAGCAATAAATTAGCTCAAGCTACCTCAAGCGTTTTGGGTACTATTATTGGTCTTTTTGGCGGTTTGATGTCAGCGATGATTATTTTGGTCATTTCCTTTTATTTAGCTGTTCAGGAAAAAGGCACCAAAAGATTTTTAGTTTCTTTAACCCCTAACGAACATCAATCCTATGTTTCTGATTTGATCGAGAGAATTGAAAATAAAATAGGCGGTTGGTTAAGAGGAGAACTTCTCTTGATGTTTATTATTGGGTGTTTGACTTATATTGGCCTTTATTTCTTGGGGGTAAAATATGCTTTAACCTTAGCTTTAGTCGCCGCTCTCTTTGAAATCATTCCTTATATCGGGCCGATTCTAGCAGCTATTCCAGCCGTTATCCTGGCTTTTTTACAGGCGCCTTTCCTGGCTCTATTAGTCATTCTTCTTTATATTGTTATTCAGCAATTAGAGAACTATGTTATTTATCCTCAAGTGATGAAAAAAACAGTTGGCTTGAATCCGGTGGTCATTATTATTGTTATGCTTATGGGGGCTAAATTAGCTGGTATTTTAGGAATAATTTTAGCTGTTCCTGTAGCCGCCGCCGTGGCTGAATTTCTAAAAGACCTTCAAAAGAAAGAAATTTAAATTATACCTTGAGCAAAACTGAAAGGCTTAAATCAAAGGACTGTCCTTGCGAACAAGGACAGTCCTTTGTATAATGGGCTTATGTTTAATTTGTATGTCATCGCTACGCCTATCGGCAATTTAGAAGATGTTAGCTCACGGGCTTTACGAATCTTAAAAGAAATAGATTTAATTCTCTGTGAAGATACTCGGACAACTAAAAAACTTTTGACTCATTATCAGATTAGCCAACCAACCATTAGCTATCATCAGCATAGTAAATTAACAAAAATTAAATATATTTTGGAGCAATTAAAGCGAGGCCAGGATTTAGCTTTGGTTTCTGAAGCCGGTACGCCCGGGATTAGCGATCCGGGCGCTAAATTAATTAATTATTTAGTTGATTGTCTGCCTAATCTGAAAATTATCCCTATTCCAGGCCCCTCGGCTTTAATTACCGCCTTAAGCGCTTCTGGTTTTTCTGGCGATAAGTTTATTTTCCTTGGCTTTCCGCCAACCAAGAAAAAAAGAAGAAAGTTTTTTCAGGAAGTTGTTCAGGCAAAATATACAGTTGTTTTTTATGAATCCCCCCACCGGATTTTAAAAACCTTAGAAGAACTGTCTTTTGTCATTGCGAACTCCGTCAAAGACGGAGCGAAGCAATCCCGTCCGCTTGTTGTCTGCCGCGAACTAACCAAAAAATTTGAGACAATCTACCGCGGCCAGATTGAAGAAATCATTGACCAAATTAAAAAAGATAAAATCAAAGGCGAATTCGTGGTTATTGTCGGAAATAAGTAATATGTCCAAAAGATTCTATATCACTACCCCTATATACTATACTAATCAGCCACCGCATATCGGCACAGCATACACTACTGTGGCGGCTGATGTTTTAGCTCGTTATCATCGTTTGAAAAGCGAGCAAGTTTTCTTTTTAACTGGTACTGATGAACACGGCGAAAACATTGCCCGGGCCGCAGAAAAAGCAGGCAAGTCGCCTCAAAAATTTGTTGATGAAATAGCCGAGTCATTTAAAAATGTCTGGAAAAAACTCAATATTTCCTATGACGATTTTATTAGAACTACAGATGAAAAGCATAAAAAAGGAGTAGAGAAATTTTTATTAAAACTTAAACAAAGCGGAAAAGTTTATCAAGATGAGTATAAGGCCTTATATTGTTCTGGCTGTGAAGATTTTATTTTCAAAAAAGATTTAGTTGACGGCAAGTGTCCTTATCATAAAAAAGAACCAAAATTGATTTCAGAAAAGAACTATTTTTTCAAACTAATTGATTTTTTGCCTCAAGTTAAAGAGTTGATAGAAAAAAATAAAATAATAATTGAACCCAAAGAGCGCAAAAAAGAAGTTCTTTCTTTGCTTAAACAAGATTTAGGCAATCTTTCTATTTCCCGCCAAAAAGTAAAATGGGGCATCCCTTTGCCTTTTGACAAAAAGCAGAAAATATATGTCTGGGTAGAGGCATTAGCTAACTATATCACCGCTATTGGTTACGAGAGTAATCTCAAGCAATTTGAAAAATTATGGCCAGCTGACCTTCATTTAATTGCTAAAGATATTGTTAAATTCCATGCTATTTTTTGGCCAGCCTTACTTTTAGCCGTTGGTTTAGAACCGCCCAAAAAAATCTTTGTCCACGGCTTTTTTACAGTAGAAGGGCAGAAAATGAGCAAAACATTAGGCAATGTTATTGACCCAATTTATTTGGTAGATAAATATGGAACAGATGCCGTTAGATATTTTTTGCTCCGGGAAATTTCTTTTGGTCAGGATGGAGATTTTTCAATTAAGCGTTTTGAAGAACGCTATAATGCTGATTTAGCCAATGGGTTAGGTAATTTAGTCAGCCGGGTGCTAACTTTGTCAGAAAAAATTAAGCCGGCGAAATCTGCTGCTGGTCAATTAACTAGGAAAATTAAGTCAAGCCAAAAAAGTTATCAAAAAGCAATGGAAGAAATTAAATTCCACGAGGCCTTAGAATTGGTTTGGCAATTAATTAGCGCTTGCGACGAATACATTGAGAAGAATAAACCTTGGCAGTTGATTAAGAGCCAACCGGAAAAATTTAAACAAGTTATTTCAGAACTTCTAATTACTCTTAAAGAAATAGTTTCTTTACTTGAACCGTTTATGCCAGAAACATCAGAAAAAATTTCAGCTCAAATCAAACAAAACAAAAAAACCGAGCCATTGTTTCCCCGGTTGTAAACATTGACGAAAGATTTCTCTTTTGGTAGTTTATTGGTAATCTTTAACAAAAGAATAAAGGAGAAGATTATGGAAGATATGAAAGTTTTATCTTTTGGAGCAATTTGTCCAAAATGTCAAGCAGTTGTGGGAATGAGCGATCACTTTTCAATTACTCCTCAAAGAGGGGTTATTATATGTCCTGAATGGCCAGAAGGAACCTTAGGGGTATCTGATTGTCCAATACATGAAAAACCCTTTCTGGTTCGTATGCCAGATAAGCTGAGAAATTCTATAGAGGCCTGTCTCATAACGGCTGGCATTGAGAACGTTAACCAGGTTATGAAAGCTCTTTTTGGATAAACTTATCGGAGGTAAAAATGGACAAATAAGGTCGAGTTGATAGTTTAACCCGGCCTTTTTTCTTTTTAGTTACTACTTGAAAATAGCCCAGAAATGAGCTATCATATCTTTATGTCCAATCCTTTTTTAATTGATACTCACGCTCACGTTAATTTTAATACTTACAAGGACGATGGCCATGAAGTAATTGAGCGGACTTTAAAAGAAAATATTTGGTTAATTAACGTCGGGGCTCAATATAGCACCAGTCAACGGGCTGTTGAATATGCGGAGAAATACAAAGAAGGGGTTTATGCGGCTGTCGGTTTGCATCCCAGTCATATTCATGAGGATAATCTTAAACAGGATAAAGGAGCTCAAGAAGAAAACAGAGAATTAGAAGAATTTGACTCAGAAAAATATAAAGAATTATTAAAAAACCCCAAAGTAGTGGCCATGGGAGAAATTGGACTAGAGTACAATGATAGTGTCAGCCAAGAGGCAAAAGACAAACAAAAAGAGGTTTTATTAGAACAATTAGAATTAGCTCAACAAACAGGCAAGCCGGTTATTTTTCATTGTCGCAAGGCCTATGACGATTTGATTGAATTATTGACCCAATTTCAGACAGGTTGTAGTAGTTGCCCAATGGCCTGTCCAGGGGCTAATTCGCCACAGATTAGAGGAGTTTTACATTGTTATATGGGTCGTTGGTCGCAAGCCGAGAAATTAATGGAAATGGGCTTTTATTTTGGCTTTAACGGATTGATTACTTATGCCCGCGATTATGATAAGGTCATTAAGAACTTGCCTTTGGAAAGAATCTTATTAGAAACCGACTGTCCTTATTTAACTCCTATACCTTATCGGAGTAAAAGAAATGAACCTCTTTATGTTAAATACGTCGCTGAAAAAATCGCTCAAATTAAAAAGATTAAGCTTGAAGAAGTGGCTCAACAGACAACTAAAAACGCAAGGAAGTTGTTTGGGATATAATTATGCCTAAATACAATCCACAAAAAATTGAAAAAAAGTGGCAGAAGAAATGGGCCAAGCAGAAACTGTATCAGGCCGAGGATTTTTCCAAAAAGCCCAAAAAATATATTATGGTGGAATTTCCATATCCTTCTGGCGATGGTCTGCATGTTGGTCATGCCCGCAGCTATACGGCTTTGGATGCTTTGGCTCGTAAAAAGAGAATGGAAGGATATAATGTGCTTTATCCTATGGGCTGGGATGCCTTTGGTCTACCTACTGAAAATTACGCCATTAAAACCGGTATTCATCCGGCCAAAGTAACGGAAAATAATATTAAGGTTTTTAAAAAACAAATGAATTCGTTGGGCCTTTCCTTTGACTGGTCTAGAGAAATCAATACGACCGACCCCAAATATTATAAATGGTCGCAATGGATATTCTTGCAATTTTTTAAAAAAGGTCTGGCTTATCAGTCAGAAATGCCTATTAACTGGTGTCCTAGTTGTAAAATTGGTTTGGCTAATGAAGAAGTAGTTGGCAATAAATGCGAACGTTGCGGCGCTCAAACCGAGAAAAAAACCATTAAGCAATGGATGCTTAGAATTACTAAATACGCAGATAGATTAATTGAGGATTTGGATAAGGTTAATTATTTAGAGAAAATTAAGACCCAGCAGATTAACTGGATTGGTCGCAGTTTTGGCACGGAAATTAATTTTCCAGTTGTTGGTTCAGAAGATATTATTACTGTTTTTACCACTCGGGTTGATACTGTTTTCGGCATAACGGCCATGATTATTGCCCCGGAGCATCCTTTACTGGATAAATTGACCATCAAGGAAAATAAAGAAAAGGTCAGAAAATATGTTCTTGATTCCAAAAAGAAAAGCGAGTTTGAAAGAACTCAATTAGAAAAAGAAAAAACCGGTGCTTTTCTTGGCTCTTATTGCTTGAATCCAATTAATCAGGAAAAAATACCGATTTGGGTCAGCGATTATGTTATTGCTACCTATGGCGGCGGGGCAGTTATGATTGTGCCGGCTCATGATAAAAGGGATTATCAATTTGCCAAAAAATATGATTTGGAAATTCGAGAAGTGATTAGCGGCGGCAATATCTCTAAAGAACCCTATGTAGATTACGGCCAGTTAGTTAATTCCGGCCAGTTTAATGGTCTGTCTTCTCAGGAGGCGATAAAAAAAATTACCGATTGGTTAATCAAGAATAAATCTGGCCAACGGACGGTTCAGTATAAACTGCGCGATTGGATATTCTCCCGGCAGCATTATTGGGGCGAGCCCATTCCAATTATCC
>Ga0315537_1003822_pt1 | contig 11091 bp, 7 predicted proteins | sample SalMarSW160270MG_FD_203091 | JGI IMG/M metagenome (GOLD analysis project Ga0315537, IMG submission 203091) | Salt marsh sediment microbial communities from the Plum Island Ecosystem LTER, Massachusetts, United States - Salt Marsh Sediment SW1602-70 ... | reverse complement strand
ACTTGGGATTAGCCGAACGAGGCTGTCGATGACAATCATGGTTGGCAATTCGCCACCGGTTAAAACATAATCGCCAATGGAGATTTCTTCATCAACAAGGTACTCCTTGACCCTTTCGTCAACGCCCTCGTAATGGCCACAGATAAAAATGAGGTGATTTACCTTGCCTAGTTCTTTTGCTTTTTTTTGGTTAAATTTTTTTCCGGACGCTGAAAGGAGAATGATTTTTCTTTTTTTAATATTTTTGGGAGCTGATTTTTTAATTTCCTCTAAAGCTTTATTAATCGGTTCAATCATCAGAATCATGCCTGTCCCACCGCCAAAAGGATGATCGTCAACAGTTTTTCTTTTATCTTCAGCCCAATTTCTCAAGTCGTGGGTTTGAATTTCAATTAAACCCCTTTTTTGCGCCCTTTTAATAATTGATTCATCAAAAGGGCCTTTAAACATCTTTGGGAATAAAGTTAAGACATCAATTTTCATCATACCTTAAATTTTATCACATCTTCTGGTATGATATAATGCTATAAACATATGAAAATTTTAGTTGCCGGCGGAGCTGGTTTTATTGGTTCCCATCTTTGCGAAAAACTTCTCAAAAAAGGTTATGAAGTTTTTTGTATTGATAATTTACTGACAGGGAATAAAAAAAATATTGAAAAATTTTTAAAAAATAAGAAATTCCATTTTATTAATTGGGATGTTACTCAAAGACCCCTACAAGAAATCGCTGACGAAAGGTTTGGTGTCATTTTTCATTTAGCCAGTCCAGCCAGTCCCAATCCAGAAAGCCCTCTAAGCTATCTAAATTATCCGGCCGAAACTCTCTTTGCCAATTCTTTAGGAACTTATAATCTCCTAGAGTTAGCTAATCAGGATAAGGCAAAGTTCCTCTTTGCCTCAACTTCAGAAATTTATGGTGACCCGCAGATTTCACCTCAACCAGAAACCTACTGGGGAAATGTTAACCCAAGTGGTATTAGGTCCTGCTATGACGAAGCCAAAAGATTCGGAGAGTCAATGACGATGGTTTTTGTGAGGAAATTCAAAGTTGACGCCCGAATTGTGAGAATTTTTAATACCTTTGGTCCGAGAATGGATAAACACGACGGACGGGCTATTGTTAATTTTATCAACCAGGCGATTAAAAATAAAGCGATTACTGTTTATGGAAAAGGCCAACAAACAAGAAGTTTTTGTTACATTGATGATACCGTTGAAGGTCTTTTGGCGGCGGTGTTTAAGCCAAAAACAGAAGGTGAGGTTTTTAATATTGGCAATGAAGAGGAACATACGATTTTACAGTTAGCCCAGATAATTATAAAGCTCACAAAAAGTAAATCAAAAATTATCTTTAAACCCTTGCCTGTTGATGATCCAAGCAATCGTTGTCCCGATATAAGTAAAGCTAAAAAGGTTTTAAATTTCAAAATTAAGACTTCCCTAAAGAAAGGATTGCTTAAAACGATAGAATATTTTAAACACGATGGGCATTAACTTATGAGCAAGATTGTTATCATTATTCCTACTTACAATGAAAGAGAAAACGTTGAGCGGATGATTGATGTTTTGGAGGAAGATATTTTTCCCAAGATAAAAAACAATCAGATGGAAGTTCTCTTTGTTGACGGTAAGTCTCCTGACGGAACTGGTGAAATGGTTAAGAAAAGAATGGAAAAATATGATAACTTGAAACTCTTTTTAGAAGAGAAAAAGGAAGGTTTGGGAGCTGCTTACAAAAAAGGGATGAAATATGCGGTGGAAAAATTAGGAGCGGATGCTGTTATTGAATTTGACGCTGATTTTCAACATGATCCAAAATATATTCTTGATTTGGTGGAGAGATTTAATGAAGGTTATGATTATATCATTGGTTCTCGTTTTGTCAAAGGCGGTTCTTATCCCAAAGAGTGGGCTTTTTACCGAAAGATTTATACCAAATACGGCAATTTGTTTTCCCGAATAGTCCTTTTCTTTCCTAATGTCAATAAGGTTAAAGACGTTTCCACCGGTTTGAAATTAACCAGAGTTAAAGGCGTTTTGGATAAAGTTGATTTTAGTAAGATTGCCAACGGCTTTTACTACAAAACCCAGATACTTTACCAGATTGTTAACATGGGGGCTAAAGTTGTGGAAATTCCCTTAGAGTTTAAATTAAGAGAAAAAGGGGAGACAAAAATGGGTTTTAGCAATGCCATCGGTACTTTTAAGGCCGTCATTACTCTTCGCTTAACTGACCCTAAAATCTTACATTTCATTAAGTTTGGGACGGTGGGTTTTACTGGCTATCTAGTCAACGCTTTTTTCCTTTATCTTTTTGCCAAAATTGGTTTTTGGGAATGGGCAGCCTGGGCCACATCAACGGAACTAGCCATTATCACCAATTTTACCTTAAATAATTTGTGGACTTTCAGAGCCGAGAAGATAGGTGGTGCAAAGAAGCTCTCTTATAAGTTTCTTCAGTTTAATTTAACTTCCAGCGGCGCTTTGTTTATTCAAACTAGCTTGGGGACTCTCGGTGTCGCTCTTTTCGGGCCTCAATATCGACAGCTACTTTTGCCTTTCATTGTTCTTTTCTTAGTGATGCCTTACAACTATTTTATGGCTAATGTGGTTATTTGGAAGAGATGGAAGTTTAACTTCGGTAGAAAATCCACTAAGAAATAATTTCTCTCAGGAAAACTACAAAAAAGGAAACCAATCAGCCAGAGGGATGGTATTGCCGGCAATAAAATTAATACTGTAAAGGAAAATCGGCAAGAGAATTATTGTTAAAGCAATTTTGAATTCCTTTTTAACCAACAAAGGCTCAAAGGCAATTAACAAAAAAGGAACTAGTGGCAGGCTGTAGCGGGAAATATCGCGGTGGGCGACAAAAAAGGTGGCCAGAAAGAAAATCAAGCTAAAAATCGCTAAATCAAGACGCTTTTGCTTGAAAAGATAAACAACCCCTAGAACTCCTAAAAGAAAAACATAAATAATTTCTTCCAACCAAAAAGTTCCCACCCAATGAGCGCTGACGTTGAAAACTTGGAAAGGCGGCCAAAGAATAGGCAGGACATTGATGCCGGAATGAAAGTAAGCCCAGAAATCACCATAAGCAAAGCGATAGTAGGTGAAAAGACCAACTAGGGCTAGAGGAATTAAAAGTAAAGGATAAGCTTTCTTGACAAGATTTATGAGGGTTGTTGCTGTCCTTTTTCTTAACTCCGGCCAGTTTTGTATCAAAAGGAAGGTGGTAAAAGCTATGAAGAGTAGAATCCCTGGCGGTTTGGTTAGTTGGGTAAGAGCGCCAAAAATTCCCGCCAACCAATAATTTTTTTTCTTGAAGAAGTAAAAAGAGGCTAGAATAAGGAGGATAAACAAAGGTTCAGGCGAGCCGACCGAACGGACGACTAACCAACGGGCCGGGAAAAGAAGAAAAACAAAAGTCAACCAGAGAGCTGATTTGGAATATTTGAATTCTTTAATAAAAAGATAAAAAACAATCGCTGCTAAAACAGAAGAAATGAGAGTTATGGAAAGCATCGACCAAAGATAACCGAAAATTGGGGAGAAAAACCTAATCAACAGCGGATAAAGAGGAAAATGAGCGGCATAGTAACCGGCTGATAGAGGAAAAGAAAAAAGTTTGGCAATTATTTCGGGGCGATAAAAAGACTTGGCAATGACAACATAGTAAAGCCCATCGAAGTTTTTCATAATGGTGGCCATACCTTCGCTGGGTAAAGGCATTCGCCAAAAACTGGTTAATCTTAAGAAAAAAGGTAGCCAGATAAGAAAAGTAGAGAAGAGAGAGATAAAGGCGATTAATAGACAATCTCGTAAGGACTTTTTCATTAATTCTATCATAGCATAAATTAATTCTAAAAAATAATTTTTTATGCTATACTTTGGGACATGAAGGCCATTGATAAACTTTCTGTTTTTTTGCCAGCTTACAATGAAGAAAAAATGCTGGCTCAAACCACAAGAAATGTTGATGGGGTTTTAAGAGAAATCGCTGCTGATTACGAGATTATCATTATTAATGACGGTTCTAAGGATAAAACTGGCGAAATTGCGGGAAAATTAGCTTCTCAAAACAAAAAAATTAAAGTCATTCATCATTCACCTAATCGTGGCTATGGAGCCGCTGTAAAATCAGGTCTTTATGCTGCTCGTTTTCCCTGGATTGTTTTAATTGACGCTGATGGTCAATTTGATTTTAAAGAAATTGACAAATTTTTGAAAAAACAAAAAGAAACTAAAGCTGATATTGTTATTGGCTATTATCTTAAAAGAGGTGTTCGTTTTTATCGAGTTTTAGGTTCAAAGTTGGCTTGGGAATTGCCTATTTCTCTATTGACTGGTTTAAAAGTAAGGGATATTGATTGCGGTTTTAAACTAATAAGTAAAAAGGTTATCGATAAAATCCCCAAGCTGGAGTCAGAACGCGGCCCATTTATCACCACGGAATTTTTACTGAAAGCTAAGAAAAAAGGTTTTAAAATTACCCAAGTTGGTGTTCATCATTCTCCGGATGAAACCGTAGGCGGCTCCACCGGAGCCAGTTTAAAAGTAATTTTGAGTGCTTATAGAGATCTTTTCCGCTTTCTGATAAGAAAAAACGGTTTCGGTTTTTTCATTCTTTTGGTTCTGATAACTATTTTAGCCGCACTTTTACGTTTCTGGCATTTGCCCGAATACATGACTTTTTTAGGAGACGAAGGACGGGATGTTTTGGTTGTCAAACGGATGATTGTTGATCATAAGTTTCGTTTAATTGGGCCAGTAACCTCCGTCGGCAATATGTATTTGGGCCCGCTCTACTATTATTTAATGTTACCAGCGATGTTTATTAGCCTTCTTTCCCCGGTGGGACCAGCGGCAATGGTCGCTGTCTTAAGTATTATCACCGTGGCTTTAGTTTATTTTTACGGCCGAGAATGGGTTGGCGGAAAGGCAGCTTTAATGGCGGCTTTTTTATATGCCATTTCTCCAGTGGCCATTATTTATTCCCATTCCTCTTGGAATCCCAATGTGATGCCCTTTTTCGCTTTGATTTCAATTTACGCTATCTGGCGGATTTGGCAGAAAAAACAGTTCTGGTGGCTAACTATTTTGGGCATAAGTTTTTCTTTTGTTCTCCAGTCACATTGGCTGGGTTTATTGCTTTTACCGACCATCGGTCTTTTCTGGTTGATGACCTTGATAGAAATTTTAAGGTCTAAACAGAAGCGGAAGAAATTTTGGCTTCATAGTTTTTTTGGTTTCGGTTTTTTCCTTTTACTGACCGTGGTGCCTTTGGTCTGGTTTGATTTGAGACATGGTTTTATTAATAGCCAAGCTTTTAGTAAGTTCTTAACTGGTCAGGAAAGAAGCTCTAATTTTGAAATTAGCGGGGCTTTTTCCGGTTTATGGCTTTTGACTAGAAACATTTTTACCCGTTTGGCGGCTGGAAAAGATCTTTTCTGGGGTTATTGGATGGCTTTAATAGTTACGATTCTGGTAGGCTTGAAAATTGTCAGGGAGAGTTTACTAACTAGTTGGCATCGCTTTATCAGCCGTAATCCCGGTTTGTTTTTAATTCTCATTTGGTTTTTAGTTGGTCTTTTATGCCTCGGTATTTATAAACAACCGATTTACGACCATTACTTTGGTTTTCTTTTTCCGATACCTTTTTTGCTGGTCGGTTGGATATTGGTGATGATTTGGGTTGGTAAGCTGCCTGGTCGGATTTTAACGATACTTTTATTAGCTGGCTTGTTCTGTTTGTCGGTTAAGGAATCACCTTTACGTTATCCGCCGGCTTATCAGTTACAAAAAACTCAGACGATTGCCAACTTTATTCTTGATAAAGCTGAAGATAAACCTTTTAATTTGGCTCTCATCGCCGAAAGGAATTATGATGATGCTTACGCTTTCTTCATGGAGAAACAAGGGAAACCGCCAGTGAGAATAGAACCAGAAAAGGCAAGTGAGACAATTACCGATCAGCTTTTTGTGATTTGTGAACAGCTGCCTTGCCAGCCAGTTTATAATCCTAAAGCAGAAGTGGCTATGTTTGGTTGGTCTCAAATAGAAGAGCAGTGGACAATTGAAGGAATAGAAGTTTATAAGTTGTCCCATTATTATCCTTAAAGATAGGAGAGTGGTGGTGATTAAAAATGATTAAAGAAATTAAAGAACACAAAATTATTTATCTCCTTTTACTGATTATTCTTTTGCTCGCTGGTTTTTTTCGTCTCTATCGGGCTGGTGCCCTTTTAGGTTTTTATTACGATCAGGGACGGGATGCTCTTAAAGTTCAGGAAGTCTTGGCTTTAAGGGATTTCCCAGCCATTGGTCCAACCACCGGCATTGCCGGTTTGTTTTTAGGGCCTTTTTGGTTTTATCTCTTAGCGCCTTTTTATTGGTTAGGGCGGGGGAGCCCGGTGGTTGCCGCCAGTTTTATTTCTCTTTTTGATGTTGGCGCTGTTTTTCTAATGTATTGGCTGGGTAAAGAATTTTACAGCCGGAAAGTCGGCTTGTTGGCCGCTTTTTTCTGGGGTTTTTCCTATCATCTGATTTTTTCGGCCCGTTGGCTTTCCAATCCTTCACCAGCCCCTTTTTTCACTCTGCTTTTAATTTTTAGTTTGGCTAAGTTTTTCCTTCATCAAAAAGATAAATATTTAATTTTGATTTTTATCTCTTTAGCCATTTGTTTGCAGTTGGAAATGGCCAGCGCTGTTTTCTTTATTCCAGTTATCATTCTACTTTGGCTTATCTTTAAGCCCAAGATTGTTCACAAGAAATATCTTTGGATTTCCATTGCTATTTTTTTAGGTTTTTTAATACCTCAGTTTTTGTTTGAAATAAAAAATAAATTTTTGATGACCCGCAACTTTTTCAGTTTTAGCCGAGGGGAAATCAATACCGAAGATTCTCAAACTTGGGCTTTACCGAATTTGGCTTTTTTAAAACAAAGAATCATTGCTTACTTTAATATTCTTTTTTCTAAGCTGGAAGTTAACCCCGCTTATACTTCCAAGATTTTAGCTTTCTTATGGATGATTTTTGTTATTGCCAAAATTCCTTCGGCTTTTAAAAGAAAATCTGAGGAAAACGGCATGAATTTAATTTGGCTAGTTTTTCTTTTTGTCCCTCTTTTCTTTTTATTGTTTTTTGTTGGTAATTTCGGCCGTTTGTATGATTACTATTTAATCGGTTTCTTTCCAGCTTTTATCTTTCTTTTTACTCTCTTTGTTGCCTTCTTCTTAAGAAAGAAACTTTACTGGCCACTTTTTGCTTTAATTCTCTTCTGGTTTTTATATTTTAATTTGCCTTTTTTGAAAAATTATCTTTTGGCTGGTGTTGACGGCCCTCAAAATATTACCTTGGGTAATCAATTACAGTCAATTGACTGGATTTACCAGGATGCTGGCCAAGAAAAATTTAACGTTGATGTTTATGTACCGCCGGTTATTCCTTATGCCTATGATTATTTGTTTCCATGGCGAGGTGAAAGAGTTTATCGCCAACAGCCAGTGGCAGAAAAAGTGCCTCTCCTTTATACTTTATATGAAGTTGACCCAGAACATCCTTTTTTTCTGGACGCCTGGTTGGCAGAAAGGGATAAAATAGCTGAGACGATTAAAGTTCAAAAATTTGGCGGTATCACCGTTGAAAGGAGATTAAGAATTAATCAATGAAACCATTTTTATCAGTGATTATTCCTTGCTATAACGAAGAGAAAAACCTTAAAAGAGGCGCCCTTGATGAAGTTGAAACCTATCTAAAGAGCCAGAAATTTGAAAGTGAGGTGATTGTTACTGATGATGGCTCAAGTGACAATAGTCGCCAATTTATTAAGCAATATCTTCAGAGCCATCCGCGCTTTAAGATTTTAGAAAATAAACACGCCGGTAAGCCCTTTGCCGTTCGGGCCGGCATTGAGAGAGCCAAAGGGGAAATTGTTTTGTTTACTGATATGGATCAGTCAACGCCTATTAAGGAATTTGATAAGTTTTTGCCATTTTTTAAAAAAGGTTTTGAGGTTATTATTGGCTCCCGGGGACAAAAAAGGCAAGGTTTTTCTCTTTTTAGATTAATGGCTTCTAATATTTTTCGTTTAATTCGTCAGTGGTTTCTTTTGAAAGACATTATTGATACTCAATGTGGTTTTAAGTCTTTCAAAAACAAAGTGGCCAAGGATGTTTTTTCCAGGCTATTAATTTTCAAAGAGGCTAAAAAAGCTAGTGGTTGGAAAGTTGGAGCTTTTGACGTTGAACTACTTTTTATTGCTCAAAAAAGAGGTTATCAAATCGCCGAAGTACTCGTGGAATGGCAGGATAAGGATATTGCCCAAGGAAAAGAAAGAAAATTTCTTAAAGAATCAAAAGAAATGTTGATGGAAATTTTAAGGGTTAAGCTTAATGATTGGAAAGGAAAATATGATTAGAAAATCTTCGTTTTGGCGACAGTGGCAATGGATTTTTTGGAGCGGGTTAGGGATTGTTTTGGTCTTTCTCTTAGTTCGTTTGTTTCATTTGACGATTCTGCCGGTTTTTGCTGACGAAGCTATTTATATCCGTTGGTCGCAGATAATGAGAGCCGAGCCAACTTTGCGTTTTCTACCTCTTTCTGATGGTAAGCAACCTTTGTTTATGTGGCTGATGATTCCTTTCTTAAAGATTTTCAGCGACCCCTTGTTTGCCGGTAGATTTTTATCGATTCTGGCTGGTTTGGGTTCTCTGATTGGTCTTTTTTTCGTCAGTTGGGAATTGTTTAAAAACAAATGGGTTTCTTTATTATCTTGTTTTTTCTATAGTTTGATTCCCTTTTTTGTTTTTTTTGACCGTTTGGCTTTAGTTGATTCAATGCTGATGATGTTTGCTGTTTGGCTGGCCTTTTTATCTTTATGGCTGGTGCGTACGGTCAGGCTTGATTTATCTTTGATCAGCGGTTTGGTTCTAGCCGGAGCTTTAATTACCAAATCGCCGGCCATTTTCTTCGCCCTGCTTTTTCCTTCTGGTTTATTAATAGGGAAAAATTTAAAGAAAAAAATTCTACCCTTGTTGGGATTTTGGTCTTTGCTTTTAGCTTTAGGCTTTGGCATTTATAATTTCCTTTTGCGTTTGGGTCCTGGTTTTCAGATGATTGCCATTCGCAATCGCGACTACCTTTTTACTTTTCAGGAAATTCTTTCCCATCCGTTAGATCCTTTAAAACCTCATCTGCGCGATTTAGCTTCTTGGTTGCCTAACCTTTTGAGTTGGCCAATTTTGCTTTTGATTTTGATTGGTTTAATTTGGGCCTTGAGGAGAAAATTAAAAGCGAGTCTTTTTTTACTGCTTTGGTTTCTGGTTCCTTTGTCAGCCCAGCTGGTTTTTGCCAAGGTTTTCACCCCCCGCTACATTCTTTTCAGTCTCTGGCCTTTAATTCTTTTTGCCGCTCTTGGTTTCTATTGGTTGTTTAATCAATTAAATCAGTGGAAAAAGTTGAAAAAGAAAGTAGTTTTCTTTTTAGGAGGTTTACTTTTGTTTTTAATTGTTTTACCTTCCTTAAAATATAATTGGTTGCTTTTAGATAATCCAGAAGCAGCGTCTTTACCACGGAATTTGAGAAACGGCCATCTGGAAGAATGGACAGCTGGCCAGGGGATTAAAGAGAGTGCTGAGTTTTTAAAGGCCAAAGCCAAAGAGGGCAGTGTTTTTGTCGGCACCGAAGGTTTTTTCGGGACTTTACCTGACGGTTTACAGATTTATCTTGAAGGAACTTCTAATATTAGAGTTATTGGTGTTGGTTGGCCAGTGGTGGAAGTTTCCCAAAGTTTGATAAATTCTCTGGTAGACAATGATGTTTATTTAGTGGTTAATCAAAGTCGCTTGAAATTAAACCCCGAAGAAAAAGGATTGATTTTAGTCAAGGAATACCCTAAGGCAGTCTGGCCAGACGGTTTTCAGGATAAATTATTATTATTCAAACTTAATAGGGATTACTTTCAGTAATCGTTTAGTAATAATTAATAATGAAGAAATTTTTTAGGAAGATTGTTAAGTTTCGTTTTACCTGGCTGATTCTTCTAATTTTAATCGCCTTGCCGGCTTTTTGGCGTCTTTTGGGACCTGGTTATTTTCCGATGCATGATGATTTACAGGTTGGCCGTCTTTATCAAATGGATTTATGTTTCCGAGACGGACAGATTCCTTGCCGTTGGGTGCCGGACATGGGCTACGGCTACGGTTATCCGCTTTTCAATTATTATCCGCCCCTGCCTTATTATGTTGGTGAGATTTTTCATCTGTTGGGTTTTAGTTATCTTAATTCGATTAAGATTTTGTTTATTTTAGGTTTTCTTTTTTCCGGTATTTTCGCCTATCTTTTAGGTAAAGAGTTTTGGGGGAAATATGGAGGTTTAGTGACCGGCGTTTTTTATCTTTATCTTCCTTATCATGCTGTTGATGTTTATGTTAGAGGTGCCTTAAACGAATTCTGGGGATTGGCTCTTTTCCCAGCCGTTTTCTGGGCTCTTTACAAATTAATCAAAGAAAAGAAGAAGATTTTTATAGCGGTTTTGGCTTTTTTCTTGGCCTTGCTTTTGCTTTCTCATAATCTAATGGCTTTTTTCATTTTGCCGTTTTTGATTATTTTTGCCTTGTTTTTAATCTGGTACCTTAAGCAGAAGAAAAAAGTGATTTGGTGGTTGCTTTTGGCCGCTATTTGGGGATTGGCTTTAGCAGCTTTTTTCACCTTGCCGGTTCTTTTTGAAAGAAGCTTTGTCCATGTAGAGACAATGTTTATTGGTTATTTTAATTATTTGGCTCACTTTGCCACTGTCAGTCAACTTTTCTTCAGCCGTTTCTGGGGTTACGGGGCTTCCGTTTGGGGAACTGATGATGGTTTGTCTTTTTCCCTTGGCCAAGTTCAATGGCTGTTGGCCGTCATTGCCTTACTGGCTTTTCTTTGGTTTTCTTTAAGAAAAAAGAGAAAGGAAATTTGGTTACTTTTCCTTCTCTTTGTCTTTTTCTTAGGAACAGCTTTTTTGGCTCATCAACGTTCTTCCTTTATCTGGTTGGCTCTACCGATTTTAGGCAATATGCAGTTTCCTTGGCGTTTTGTTGGTTTGTC
>Ga0315537_1003819_pt1 | contig 11095 bp, 13 predicted proteins | sample SalMarSW160270MG_FD_203091 | JGI IMG/M metagenome (GOLD analysis project Ga0315537, IMG submission 203091) | Salt marsh sediment microbial communities from the Plum Island Ecosystem LTER, Massachusetts, United States - Salt Marsh Sediment SW1602-70 ... | reverse complement strand
CATCGAGTGGGCCTACCGGGAGATGCCGGTGGTGCGACTAATCAGGGAAAGATTTACAAAGGAGAAACCTCTAAAGGGAATACGCATTGCCGGGTGTCTCCACATTACCACGGAAACAGCGAATCTGGCACTAACATTAAAGGCGGGCGGGGCGGAGCTGACCCTGTGCGCGTCTAATCCGCTTAGCACGCAGGACGACGTTGCGGCGGCGCTGGTGGAATACACCATTCCGACGTATGCCATCAAGGGCGAGGATGATGATACCTACTATATGCATATCAATTCCGCCCTGGACAGCAAACCCCATATTACCGTTGATGACGGCGCCGACCTCGTTACTACGATTCATACCAGGCGCAGCGACCTTATCGCCGGTGTTATCGGCGGGGCCGAGGAGACCACCACCGGTATTATCCGGCTGCGCAGCATGCATAACGCCGGGAAGCTGAAGTATCCCATGATTGCGGTGAATGACGCCCAGACAAAGCACCTCTTCGATAATCGCTACGGTACCGGCCAGAGCACCATCGATGGTATTACCCGCGCCACTAATATCCTCTGGGCGGGGAAGAAAGTGGTGGTCTGCGGCTACGGCTGGTGCGGACACGGCGTCGCCATGCGGGCCAAAGGCCTGGGAGCCCACGTTATCGTCGTGGAGGTGGAGCCGGTACGCGCCCTGGAGGCGGTCATGGACGGATTTCAGGTTATGCCTCTGCTGGAGGCAGCCGTGGTGGGCGATATCTTTATTACGGTTACGGGGGACAAGAGCGTCATCGACGAAGCGCATTTCCAGGTAATGAAAGACGGCGCTATCCTGGCCAACAGCGGACACTTCAACGCGGAAATAGATATCCCGGCGCTGGAAGCCATGACTAAAAAGAAACGCACCATCCGCACTTTTGTCGAGGAGTACTCTCTTAGGGACGGACGCTGCCTTTACCTGCTGGGAGAGGGGAGACTGATAAATCTGGCGGCGGCGGAGGGACACCCGGCCAGCGTGATGGATATGAGTTTCGCCAACCAGGCGCTGTGCGCGGAATACATGGTTAAAAATAAGGGGAAACTGGAGATTAAAGTCCACCCGGTCCCCGAGGAGATAGATAAAGAGGTGGCCCGGCTTAAGCTGCGGGCAATGGGCGTGGCCATCGATGCCCTTACGGATGAACAGCAGAAATACCTGTCCAGCTGGGAAGAAGGAACGTAGCGACTGCATAAAACTGATGAAACGGAGGAACAAGATGTCCAATAGTTTTGCAACTTCAGCGAATTACATGCTCACATCGGAGTCGGTTACCGAAGGGCACCCGGACAAGATGTGCGACCAGATATCGGATGCTATCCTGGATACTATTATGAAGGAAGACCCGTCGGGCAGGGTGGCCTGCGAGGTCGCCACCACCACCGGACTGGTTATCGTTATGGGTGAGATTACCACCAAATGCTATGTCGATGTTCCCAGCATAGTCAGGGAAGTTGTCCGGGATATCGGCTATACCAGGCCGGAATACGGTTTCGACTCTGAATCCGTGGGGGTCATGGTATCGATAAAAGAACAGTCCAAGGATATTGACCGGGGAGTCAGCGCATCGCTGGAGTCTAAAGAAGGCGGGGACGCCGGCGACCTCGATAAAATCGGCGCCGGCGACCAGGGCATGATGGTGGGCTTTGCCTGCAACGAGACGCCGGAGTTGATGCCCCTTCCCATCTCCCTCGCCCATAAGCTCTGCCGCCGCCTGGCGCAGGTCAGGAAAGAAAAGGTATTAAAGTACCTCCGCCCCGATGGTAAGTCGCAGGTGACCGTGGAATACGCCAAGGGCGTTCCGAAGCGAATCGTCAACGTCGTTATCGGCGCCCAGCACGACGATAACGTTAGCCTGGGACAAATCGAGAAGGACATCATCAATAACGTGATTAAAGCGGTGCTGCCGGCGGATTTGATTAACGGCGATACCCGTTATTACGTGAACGGAACCGGGCGTTTCGTCATCGGGGGGCCGGTCTCGGATACCGGTTTCACCGGGCGCAAGATAATCGTCGATACATACGGGGGCGCCGCCCGTCACGGCGGTGGGGCCTTCTCCGGCAAGGACTGCACCAAGGTAGACCGCTCGGCGTCCTACATGGCGCGGTACATCGCCAAGAACGTGGTAGCGGCCGGACTGGCCGACCGACTGGAGATACAGGTGGCTTATGTCATCGGCAAGGCCCACCCGCTTTCCGTCTCCATCGAAACCTTCGGCACCGAAAAAATAGAAACGCAGGCAATTAAAGACCTGATTAATAAGCACTTCGACCTGCGCCCGGGGGCCATTATCCGGGACTTCGACCTGCGCCGCCCCATCTACCGCCAGACCGCCGCCTACGGGCATTTCGGCCGTGACGACCTCGACCTCCCCTGGGAAAAGACGGACAGGGCGGAGATATTAAAGAAAGAGGGTCTGGGGAAGTAGGGGGGAGTTTAAGGCCTAAGCCGCTGGAGATACGAGGGCGGACAGGGTGGGAAAAGATAATATAAACGGGGGGATAGGGGGCGAGACAGGAAAATTGGGGGTGTTCCCTCACAACTAATGCCACTCACCACCCATATGGATGGTGTAAGGTGGATGTAAAATATCAGCGGGAGGTGAGGTAGATTAATAAATCCAATCCCATAAGATTCGGGACGGACGGCTGGCGGGCTATTATCGGCGAGGATTTCACCTTCGATAACGTCCGTTACTGCGCTCAAGGCGTGGCCGATTACCTCAAGCAGGCCGGACTTGCCGGACGCGGACTGGTTATCGGGTACGATACCCGCTTTGCCTCCGAGGACTTCGCCGCCGCCGCCGCCGAGGTGCTCGCCGGCAACGGCATAAAAGTCTACCTCTGCCCCAAAGCCACCCCGACCCCCGTCGTGAGCTATGGCGTCCTGGCTAAAAAGGCCGGCGGCGCCATCATCATCACCGCCAGCCATAATCCGGGTATCTGGAACGGCTTTAAATTTAAAAACGAACACGGCTCCAGCGCCTCCGACGAAATAACGTCGAAGATGGTGGAGTTTATCTCGAAGTCTTACGATGCCGGGAAATTCAGCCGGCTGCCCCTGGATGAGGCTAAAAAACAGGGGCTGGTGCTGGATACCGACCTTGAACCGGTCTATTTTAAACAAGTTGAAAAATTGATTGACCTGGACAGCCTGCGCAGCGCCGGGCTGACGCTGGTTATCGACCCCATGTACGGCGCCGGGGCCGGCTACCTGGCGAAGGCGCTGGGGGGAGGCACCACGACGTTCACCGAGATTCACGGTGAAAGAAACCCGCTCTTCCCCGGTATACGTCCGGAGCCGATTCCTCCCCATCTTGACGGACTGGCGGCGGCGGTCAGGGAGCAAAAGGCGGATGCCGGCCTGGCCACCGACGGAGATGCCGACCGCATGGGCATCGTCGACGAGAAGGGTAATTTCGTTACCCAGCTGCAGGTCTTCGCCCTGCTCTGTCTCTACCTTCTGGAAGTGCGGGGCGAGCGCGGCCCAATCGTTAAAACGCTGACGACGACCAGCATGGCCTATCGGCTCGGCGAGCTTTATAACGTGCCGGTGTACGAGACGGCGGTGGGTTTTAAATACGTGGCGCCGCTGATGATGCGGGAAAACGCGCTTTTCGGGGGGGAGGAGAGCGGGGGATACGGCTTCCGCGGGCATGTTGCCGAGCGGGACGGCATCCTGGCCAATCTCTATTTCCTCGACTTTATAGTAAAGACAGGCAAGAAGCCGTCCGAGCTTATCGATTACCTTTACAGTAAGGTAGGGCCGCATCATTACAGGCGTGTTGACATAAAGTTTGACGAAACAAGACGTGAGGCGATAATCGAGCGCGTGAAGAACTATAAGCCCGAGTCTATCGATAATGTCAGGGTGGAAAAAATCGATACGACCGACGGTTTCCGGTTTATCCTGGAGGACAAAACGTGGCTGCTAATCAGGTTCTCCGGCACTGAGCCGCTGCTTCGCGTCTATACGGAAACGGATTCGCCCGAGAGAGTCGACAGGCTGCTAAAGATGGGGCGGGAGATAGCCGGAGTATAATAAAAGGGAGTTTAAGAGGGGCAAAGCCCCTCTTTTAATGTTATTCCCCCTCTCCTTGATAGGAAAGGGGGGCATAAGGGGAGAGGTAGAAATGAATGAAGTTAATCTTGACGACGTGAAAATATACAAGGAGAACGACCCCGAAGGGATGCTGGAGCGCATCAAAGAACTCCCCATGCAGTGCCGTCAGGCGTGGCAGGCCGCCATGGACTTCAAGCTGCCCGCGGGTTTTACCGGTATCGACAAAGTAGTCGTCCTGGGCATGGGCGGCTCGGCTATCGGCGGCGACCTTATCAGGAGCCTGGTGCAATCGGAGTCTGCCGTTCCCGTTATCGTTCACCGCGACTACGGTCTGCCGGCCTTCGTCGACGCAAATACACTGGTAATCGGTTCCAGTTATTCCGGCAATACGGAAGAAACGCTTTCCGGTTTCGAGCCGGCGCTGAAAACGAAGGCCAAAAAGCTGGCGATGACCACCGGCGGCAAGCTGCAGGAGATAGCGGAAGCGAATGATATACCCGTTTTCAGGATTAATTACAAAGCCCAGCCGCGCGCCGCCCTCGGTTTCAGCTTCCTGCCTACACTCGGCGTTATGCAGAAACTCGGCCTGGTGAAAGATAAATCTAAAGACGTGGACGAGACGGTTAAAGTACTGGAATCGCTTTCCGCGCGACTTGACGAAAAATCGCCGCTGTCCGGCAATCCCGCCAAGCAGCTCGCCCGGCGACTCTACGGATGCCTGCCGGTGGTATACGGCGCCGGAATCGCATCTGAAGCGGCCCATCGCTGGAAGACCCAGATCAACGAGAACAGCAAGGCCTGGGGATTTTACGAGGTATTCCCGGAGCTAAATCACAACGCGACGGTGGGTTACCCCTTCCCCAAAGAGGTGGCGCAGAAAATAAGGGTCGTCCTGCTGCGGTCGCCTTTGTTCAACGAGCGCGTCAAACTCCGCTACGATGTCACCTGCGAGCTTCTCAAACGCGCCGGGGTGGCGTACGAGTTCGTGGACGGCGAGGGTAAGAGTGCCTTGAGCCAGATGATGAGCCTGGTGATGATGGGCGACTTTGCCAGCTACTACCTGGCCATCCTTTATGGCGTCGACCCATCCCCCGTGGAGGTTATCAGCTACCTCAAGGACCAGCTGGCGAAAGGGTAGGGGGTAAAAAAATAACCGGAAGCATGGATAAACCACGCTCCCGGTTCGTAATCCTTCATTTTCCTTATTATTCTACCGCTTGGTGTACTGCGGCGCCTTGCGGGCCCTCTTGAGGCCGGGTTTCTTCCGCTCCTTAGCCCGGGCGTCACGCGTAAGGAGGCCGTTCTGGCGCAGCATCGGTTTAAAGCGCTCGTCGGCTCTTACCAGGGCGCGGGAGATACCGTGAGATATGGCGCCGCTCTGGCCGGTAATGCCGCCGCCTTCCACCTTGACGACCGCATTATACTTATCGGTGCTTTCGGTGGTAATAAACGGCTGGATAATAGCCCGCTGGTGCTCCAGGGCGGGAAACCGTTCCTCGTACGGCGTGCCGTTTACGATAATGGCTCCGTTCCCCGCCGTCAGCTTTACCCGCGCTACTGACGTCTTCCTGCGGCCTGTCCCGTAAAAATAACTCTGTTTACTCATGCTTACTATGCTTCCTTATTCACAGCATTATCGATTTGCGACGCGTGCGGATGCTCCGCGCCGGCATAGACCCGCAGCCTCTTTATCATGCGTGCGCCCAGCCGTGTGTGGGGCAGCATCCCTTTGACGGCATGCTCGAGGGCGCGAGTCGGGTGCTGCTGCATCATTTTCTCCAGGCTGATGCTCTTGAAACCGCCGGGATACCCGGAATGGCGGTAATACATCTTTTGCTGGGCTTTCTTGCCGGTGACGCGTACCTTATCGGCATTGATAATGACAACAAAGTCGCCCGTGTCCTGGCTGGGAGTGTAGATGGGCCGGTGTTTACCCATAAGCAGGCGGGCTACCTGTGTCGATAGCCTGCCCATGGTCTTATCGGCGGCGTCAATCACGTGCCATTCTCTTTTAACATCAGCCGGTCTGGCGGTATAGGTTTTCATCGTGCGTCTCCATTAAAGGGACCTGGATAGTTCACCCGCATCAGGCACAGTCCGTCGGCCGGAGCGGTCGGCCCGGCCAGGCCGGGAGTCTTCGCTTCGACTATTTGATAAAACTCGTCGACCGTCGTTTTACCCTGGCCGACTTTTATCAATGAGCCGACGGTGTTGCGTACCTGGTGGGGCAGGAATGAATTGGCTGCCATATCCAGAACAATCATATCCCCGTCCCGTGTTATTTCCGCTTTAAATACTTCTCTTATTGTTCTCTTTACGCGGGCGGTCTCGGCGCTGGAAACGAACGAAGCAAAGTCGTGCCTGCCGACCAGTGCCTGACAGGCCCGGTTCATCGCCTCGATATCCAGGTCGCCTTCTACCCGGGAGGAAAAGCCCTGCCGCATCGGCGAGCGTGTCGGGCTGTTCAGTATTGAATATTTATATTCCCGGCTGACAGCGCCGCGCCTGACATCGAAAGAGTCATCCGACCGGCGTGCTTCTTTCACCGCTATATCCCGCGGCAGATAGTGGTTCAGGCCGTCAATAAAAGAATTTAGAGGCAAAGCCGAGTCCGTCCTGAAGCTGACTACCTGCCCTCGGGCATGTACGCCGGCATCGGTGCGGCTGGCTGCCTTAATCCTTATATTTTCTCCGGTAAGCTTTTTCAATGCTTTTTCTATTTCTCCCTGTATCGTCGGTGCGTTGGCCTGCAATTGCGAGCCGTGGTAACTGGAGCCGTTATATTCCACAATCAGTACGAGCATACATCGTTACTTGACCAGCTCCAGCTGCACCATGGGAGCGCCGTCGCCCAGTCTCGGTTCCAGCTTGGTAAGGCGGGTGTAGCCGCCGGGGCGTTCTTTATACCGCGGTCCCAGCTCGGTAAATATCTTCTCGGTCACCTTTTTATCCATGATAAATGAAATCGCCTGGCGGTAGGATTGAAGTCCGCTCTTCCTGCCCAGGGTAATCATCTTCTCGGCCATGCCGCGTACTTCCTTGGCTTTAGCCTCGGTGGTGACGATTTTCTCATGTTTCAGCAGGTCCGTGACCAGGTTGCGGTACAGCGCCCGCCGGTGACCGGAAGGTCTGCTTAAATGTCTGCCAGCTATCTTATGTCTCATATCTGGGGTTCTCCGTGTTCAGAATCTTCTATAACGGGTTTTTCATCTTCGGTGAAATCGCCGGCGTCTTCAGCCCCGGCGTCTTCGGCTGTCTTGCCTCCGGCCTTTGCCTTGGGCTGACTTTCCTCTTCTTCTTCCTCGTTTTCGGCCTCTTCATCATCGTTTTCAACTTTTGGATTTAGCGATAGACCTATCGAGGCGAGGCGGTCTTCTATTTCCTGGTAGGATTTCTGACCGAAATTCCGCAGCTTGAGCAACTCCTTGGTTCCCTTGCCGATAAGCTCGCCGACGGTGGTGATGTTGCTGCGTCTCAAGCAGTTCATGGTGCGTACCGAGAGGTCGAGCTGTTCTACGGGCATATTGTATTTCTCATCGGGGATGGACATGCGGATGAGCCGCTCTTCCGCCTTCATCTGGGAAATTTTAACGTATTCGACGAAGGGCGTGAGTTCTTCTATTAAAAGACTGGCGGCGCGGCTGACGGCGTCTATCGGCGAGGTTGTTCCGTCCGTCCAGATATCCAGGCACAACCGCTCGCGGCTGGTCTCGCGGCCGAGATGAGTCGGCTCGACGGTATAATTGACCTTGCGTATCGGTGTGAAAATGGCATCGACAGGGATGGTCCCTACCGGTGTGTTATCGGCAGATTCTGCGGTTCTGAAGCCCGTTCCCAGTTCTACGTCGAACTCCACGTGGAGTTTGTTGCCGGGGTCGTTGATGGTCACCAGACAGAGCTCCGGGTTGATGATCTCAAAATCAGCCGATGGTTTAATATCGGACGCGCATACGCGGCCTTCACCTTCGTGTTCCAGTATCAGCGTGCCGCTACGTTCGGAGAGGGGTTTCAGCCTTAACTCTTTAACGTTGAGGAGAAACTCCATGACATCTTCTTTGGCGTTGGGGATAACCGTGAACTCATGCTGGACTCCTTCGATTCTTACTTGAGTTGCGGCTGCTCCGGGAAGATAGCCGAGCAACACACGGCGTAAGGAGTTACCCAGAGTTGTACCGAACCCCTTCTCCAGCGGTTCAGCGATGAACCTCCCGTAATTTTCCTCTTGTTCGGTACATTCAATTTTTGGGACTAATAGTCCAGCCAATGAATTACCTCCTTATAAGCTATACTACCGCGAGTAGTATTCGATAACCGCCTTGCCATCGAACCTGGCGTCGATTTCCTCGGGCGTGGGTAAGGACAAAATCTGCCCGACCATGTTCTGTCTGTCCAGGCTTAGCCAGTTCAGGACGGTTTTTGATTCTATTTCCTGGGCCAGCTGTTTATAATACTCCGTTTTCTGGCTGCCTTCCCGCCAGCTGATGGTATCACCTTCTTTAACCAGGGCGGAGGGGATATCGGTCTTGCGTCCGTTCAGCATGATATGCCCGTGCCGCACCAGCTGGCGTGCCTGCGGACGTGAATCGGCAAAGCCGAGTCGGAAGACAACATTGTCAAGTCGCCTTTCCAGCAGCACCAGGAGATTTTCACCGGTAATGCCCGCCTGTTTTTCGGCCATGGAGAAGGTCTTGCGGAACTGCCTTTCCAGGGTGCCGTAGGTATAACGGGCCTTCTGCTTTTCGCGGAGCTGCAGAGCGCGGTCGGAGAACCTGCGGCGTCGACGGCTGGTTCCCTGCCCCGGTGGTTTCGGTCGTTTATCTAGGGCGCATTTAGGTGTGAAGCAGCGGGCGCCCTTTAGTAAGAGCTTTTCACCACTGCGCCGACATAAACGGCAAACTGCTGCTGTGTATCTTGCCATATTTTTCCCCTTCTATACCCTTCTCCTCTTGGGAGGGCGGCAACCGGCGTGCGGGATGGGTGTTACATCCCTGATTCCGGTAATATAAAGTCCGGAACCCTGCAGCGAGCGTATAGCTGCTTCGCGGCCGCTGCCCGGGCCCTTGATGAATACTTCTACCTGGCGGAGGCCGTGTACCATGGCTTTCCGGGCGGCATCGCGGGCGGCCATTTGAGCCGCGTAAGGCGTGCCTTTACGGGAGCCCTTAAAACCGGCCGTTCCGGAGCTTCCCCAGGCCAGGGCGTTCCCCTGCGGGTCGGTAAGGGTTACGAGGGTATTATTAAAGCTGGACTGGATATAAGCCCGGCCAGTGGGTACCGCTTTACGCTCCCGCTTTCTCGTTTTGGTCTTTTTCTTCTGTGCCACCCTGTCCTCCTTGTCAGGTCACTGATTATTTCTTAGACATGCCGCGTTTCTGGCCCCGGCCGGCTACCGTCTTGCGGGTGCCGCGCTTGGTGCGCGCGTTGGTGCGCGTTCTCTGGCCTCTTACCGGCAGGCCGAAGCGGTGCCTTATGCCGCGGTAGCTGCCGATTTCAATCAGGCGCTTGATATTGAAATTGGTCTCTTTCCTTAGTTCGCCCTCGACGCGGTATTGTTTATCTATAATTTCACGCAGTTTGTTGACTTCTTCCTCGGTAAGGTCTTTAACCTTAACGTCGGGCGTGATATCAGCCTGGTTGAGTATTTTATAGCTCTGTGAGCGGCCGATACCGTAAATATACTGCAGCGATACCCAGGCCTGCTTGTTTACCGGTATATCAACTCCAGAAATACGTGGCATTTATTTCCTCCTTACCCCTGTCTCTGCTTGTGCTTGGGGTTGCTGCAAATAATCCTGACGACGCCGCGCCGCCTGACTACCTTGCATTTTTCACATCTTACTTTTACTGAAGCTCTTACTTTCATAATATAAACCCTTGTTTTATTTTAACCGGTAGGTTATTCTACCACGTTTCAGGTCGTAAGGGGAGAGTTCTATTAATACCTTATCACCGGGCAAGACCCTGATATAGTGCATTCTTATCTTGCCCGAAATATGAGCCAGTACTTCGTGCCCGTTGGGTAGTTCGACGCGAAACATGGCGTTCGGGAGGGCTTCGATTACTGTCCCTTCGACCTCTATGGCCTCTTTTTTAGCCATATGCTACTTTGGTTAACACCTCCGGTTCATTATCATCAATAGCGATGGTATGCTCAAAGTGCGCCGAAAGGCTGCCGTCGGCGGTGAGCACCGTCCAGCGGTCGCCGGCTACCCGCGTATGCCAATCGCCGGCGTTCAACATAGGTTCGAGCGCGAGCGTCATGCCCTTTTTCAGCTCCGGGCCCGTCCCCGGCTGCAAGCCGTAGGGCGGTTCGGTGCAGTTGGGTATCTGCGGGTCCTCATGCATTTCACGGCCGATGCCGTGGCCGGTATATTCGCGTACCACCGAGTATCCTTTCGATTCCGCATATTTTTGAATGGCCGCCGAAACGTCGCCGAGTTTCGCCCCGGCGCGGGCGGCGGCAATACCTTTTTCCAGCGAGGTACGGGTCGTTTCCATGAGGCGTTTCGCCTCCGTGCTTATTTCACCGACGCCGACAGTTACCGCGGCGTCCCCGTGAAAACCGTTATAAACGACACCGAAGTCTAGAGAAACTACATCTCCGTCTTTAAGGACTCTATCACCGGGAATCCCGTGTACTATCTCGTCGTTCACGGACACGCATAGATTGGCCGGAAAGCCGTGGTAGCCGTTAAAAGAAGACTCGGCTCCCAGGCTCTTCATTTCCTTCTCGGCGATGGTATCCAGTTCTCTTGTTTTCATACCCGGTTTTATCCGCTCACTTAATAATTTCAACACTTTAGCGACTATCTGGCCGGAATCCCGCATTCTGGCAATTTCTTTTTCAGATTTAATATAAATCCCCATCCGGTGAGTCCCCTCTACTGCAGGGCGGCGGCTATCCTCCCGTTTACCCCGGCCGCTTTACCCTCGCCGTGTATTTCCAGCAGTTTTCCCGCCTTTTTATAATAATCGATAAGAGGGGAAGTCTCCGTAAAATAAACCTTCAAT
>Ga0315537_1003818_pt1 | contig 11096 bp, 6 predicted proteins | sample SalMarSW160270MG_FD_203091 | JGI IMG/M metagenome (GOLD analysis project Ga0315537, IMG submission 203091) | Salt marsh sediment microbial communities from the Plum Island Ecosystem LTER, Massachusetts, United States - Salt Marsh Sediment SW1602-70 ... | reverse complement strand
TTCCGTCTGACAGGGAGCTCGCTCCTTTTGAGATCCTTGCGGTGGGCGCTGAGGATGGCATTATCGCATCGCACTGCTATTGCGGGATTGATTATGGTCAGTCAAATCTAGGAGGTATTGGCCATGGGAGAAGTAGCAGAAGTAATGGCAAAAAGGGAAACGATACAAGGTCTTTGTTCAACCTGCAATCACCTTCAGGCTTGCCTGCACCGCCTTGAGAATGGTCTGGTCGTCTGGTACTGCGAGGAATTCGACGACTATGTCCCACCCAAAGCCAAGCCACGGAATGTTCAACAATCCGTCGCCGTCCTTCCCAAACCGAGTGGCACGGACGGACTGATGGGACTCTGTGTCAATTGTGAGAAGCGTGATCACTGTGTCCATGCGAAGAAGGTTGGGGGTGTATGGCATTGTGAGGAGTACGCATAGGAGCTATACAACCGTTCCGCACAGGTACGCTTTCGGCAAAGTGAGGAGAACATGGACTCGGAGCTAATCCACAAGATCGTCGAGCGCAACAGCGGGGGAGGAAATGGGTTGATCAGTGTCTTGGAAGAGGTCCAAGCGAAGTTTGGATATCTTCCTGCTGACGCCTTGAAGATTGTCGCAGAAACGACAAAGCGTCCGTTGACCGATGTCTATGGTGTCGCCACTTTTTACAGGGCGTTCAGTTTGAAACCGCGCGGCGAACATCTTGTCTCCGTCTGCTTGGGCACGGCCTGTCACGTACGGGGAGCGCCTCGCGTGGCGCAGGAGTTCCAAAGACAACTTGGGGTAACGGCTGGAGAGACAACTCCGGACAGGAAATTCACCTATGAGACAGTGAACTGCCTTGGAGCTTGCGCCCTTGGCCCTGTTGTTGTCGTAGACGGCCATTACTTTTCCAATGTCAATGCCTCCAAGGTCAGCGAGATCATCAAGAAAGCGACCGAAGGGCTTGACAGGATTGAGACAAAAACCGACCGAAGAATATTTCCGGTTGAAGTCAGTTGTTCACGCTGCAGTCATAGTTTGATGGATCCACATCATCCTATTGATGGGTTTCCTTCTGTCAGAATCACTCAATCCTTCGGTCAACAACATGGATGGCTGCGACTATCAAGTCTCTATGGCAGCTACAACATCGAATCAGAATATGAGATCCCGCTTGACACAGTACTCCATCTTTTTTGTCCCCACTGCCACACAGAACTCATAGGTGGTGCAGATTGCCCTGAATGCGGTGCTCAGATGGTCCCCTTAATTCTGCGCGGAGGGGGTACGGTTCAGATCTGTCCGCGCCGCGGGTGCAAGGGTCACATCCTTGATATCGGATAATCTGAGCCGGCGCATTTCACCATAAAAGGCGAGTTTGAGGAGTATCGATATGTATCGACTGGCAACGGTCGAGGAATTCCTGAGTTTCCGCCGACAGATCGTCGAAGAACCCGAGCCGGATACCCCTTGTCTGGTGGTTTGCGCCGGAACTGGAGGGCAGGCCAGCGGTGCAAATGACATATTGAGAATTATTAAGCGCTATTTATTGGAACATAACCTCCACGAGCGAGTGTCGTTACGAGTGACGGGATGTCAGGGTTTTTGCGAGAAGGATCCTTTTATATTAGTTGAGCCGGGTAAGCATTTCTATCCACAGCTCAACATGGATGATGTTCCTCGCATTATCGAAGCGACGCTGAAGGGTCAGATAGTTGAAGAGCTGCTATACTGCGAGTCAGAATATCACGAATGCCAGCATTGTCAAGACGATATCCCGTTTTTCAAGAAGCAGACACGGACGATTCTTGGAAAAAACGAGCAAATAGACCCGATACGCATTTTCGATTATACCAAGCGGGGAGGATATCACGCTTTAGGGAAGGTATTGTTGAATATCAATCCTGAATGGATCATCGATGAGATCAAACGGTCTGGACTAAGAGGACGTGGTGGAGCCGGCTTTCCGACCGGGGTCAAATGGGAATCCGCCCGGGCTGCGGGAAACGGTTCAGGACAGAAGTATATCATCTGCAACGCCGACGAGGGCGATCCGGGTGCTTATATGGATAGGAGTCTGTTGGAAGGCAACCCTCATGCGGTTCTGGAAGGTATGCTCATAGGGGGCATAGCGATCGGTGCGACCAAGGGATATATCTATGTTCGTAGTGAATATCCATTGGCGATCAAGCACGCACTGATTGCCATTCGCCAGGCACGTGAACTCGGGCTTTTGGGGAAGAATATCCTCGATACCGGGCTGGACTTTGACATAGAAATTGTTCGGGGCGCTGGAGCCTTCGTTTGCGGTGAAGAAACGGCGCTTATCCGTTCCATTGAAGGTCATATGGGTGAACCGAGGCAACGGCCTCCTTATCCCGTTCAGAAAGGTTTATGGGGACGTCCAACCTGTATCAACAATGTTGAGACCCTATCCAACATCCCTGTTATTATCAGCAAGGGAGCTGATGAGTATGCTAAGGTTGGAGTTCCCGGCAACAGCGGTACCAAGATTTTCAGCTTGGTCGGAAAGATCAAGAACACCGGTTTGGTAGAAGTCCCAATGGGCACCACGATCCGGGAGATTGTCTATGATATTGGTGGTGGTCCTATCGGCAAAGCCAGTATTAAGGCGGTGCAGACGGGAGGGCCGTCTGGGGGCTGCATCCCTGCTGAGAAATTCGATTTGCCCATTGATTATGACAGCCTAACCAAAGCCGGATCGATCATGGGATCAGGGGGCATGATCGTGATGGACGAAGACAGCTGCATGGTTGACATCGCGAAATACTACATGAATTTCCTGCGTGATGAGTCCTGCGGCAAGTGCTACCCTTGCCGCAAAGGCACGCAGCGCATGTATGAGATTCTGGAGGACATATCCGAAGGGCGGGGCACATTAGAGCAGCTTGATTTGCTTGAAGAGCTTGCGCGTGTCGTCGCTGACACGACGATGTGCGGCTTGGGACAGACCGCCCCCAATCCGGTCTTATCGACCTTGCGCTACTTTCGTGAGGAGTACATTGAACATATCGTGGATAGGCGCTGTAAAGCGGGTGTTTGCAAGCAATTAGTCGGTGCGCCTTGTCAATCCGCATGTCCGATCGGCACCGAAGCGTGGCGCTATGTCGCCCACATCGCGCGCGCTGAATACGAGGAAGCTTACAAAGCCATACGCGAGGCCAATCCGTTCCCTTCCATCTGTGCCAGGGTATGTGACCATAGATGCGAAGAAAAATGTCAATTGGGCCAAACCGGCACCCGCTCGGTGGCTATCCGGGCTTTGAAGCGCTTCATTACCGATCGAATTGACCCATCGGTTTACCGGCCAGCGAAAGCATTGGAAAAAAAGACAGACCGAGTCGCTGTCATAGGAGCGGGCCCGGCCGGATTGACCGCTTCTCATTACCTCTCTCTAATGGGCTACCAAGTCGCCATCTTCGAGGCCGATTCCAAGCCCGGGGGTATGCTGTTCAGCTGCATTCCGGCTTACAGATTGCCTCGGGAAGTGCTGATCAAGGAGATCCAAGCCATCTTCGATGAAAACGTGACCTTGAAGTGCAACCAGGAATTGGGAAAAGACATTACAATTGATAAGCTCTTCAAAGAGGGGTTCAAAGCTATCTTCGTGGCCATCGGAGCCCAGAAAGGTCGTCGGCTCCGTCTTGAAGGCGAGGGAAGCGAGGGGGTCTTTCCTTCGATCGAGTTTCTGAAGGCCTACAACATCAACGGCAGACAATTAGCGAAGGGCCGGGTTGCCGTTGTCGGAGGGGGCAACTCGGCTGTTGATGCGGCTCGGACCGCCGTGCGTCAAACCGCTGTGAAAAGCGTGACCCTCCTTTACCGCAGAACGCGTGAAGAAATGCCAGCCTTTTCCGAAGAAATCGACGCGGCAGTTGAAGAAGCGGTCAAGCTCGAAAGCCTTGTGACACCAATCAGAATCTTGACCGACAACGGTCGTCTTACGGGCATCGAGTGTATTCGGAACAAGCTGGGTGAGATGGACCACAGCGGGCGCCGAAGGCCAGTGCCTATACCCAATAGTGAGTTCATCCTTCCGCTTGACACATTAATTGTCGCCATTAGTGAACAACCAGATGTGGATTCGATCTCTCCGTCTGGAGAGCCGGAGCTGAAGATTGAGGACGATGGTACATTGCAGGCAGACAAATACGACCTTAGTTGCAGCCGTCCGGGTGTATTTGCCGGTGGTGATGTGGTCACAGGGCCAAATACCGTCGTCGATGCCATCGCGGCCGGAAAGAAAGCCGCCACGATGATTGATCGCTATATCCGGGGCGAAGAACTTCGACAGCCTGAAAAAACCACGGTGCCACGGACTTATGTGGAACCTCTCGAATTAAGCGAGGACGAGTTGAGCCAATTGCGACGTGCGGAACCGCCCCATATATCCATTGACCAGCGAACAAGCGGTTTCGACGAGGTGGAGATGGCTCTTCGTGAGGAGGACGCTAAGCGCGAAGCAATGAGATGTCTGCGATGCGACCTGGAGTTCACTCAACCGAAAGAGAAAGAGCTCGCAGAGGAGGAAAACGAGATCTCTGCAACAGTTGGGCAATAAAAATGATTAACCTGAAAATCAATGGTCTTCCTGTCACCGTCGAGAAAGGGACAACACTCCTCGAGGCCGCGAAATTCATGGGATTCCCAATTCCAACACTGTGCTATATGGAGGGGTTGTCACCTTATGGTGCTTGTCGCCTCTGTGTGGTCGAAATCGGAGAAGGTGCAAGTGCGAAGTTGGTCACTTCCTGCACGTACTTGGCTGAGGAAGGCCTACAGGTACGCACAGCGTCCTCGCGTGTAATCCATGCGCGCAAGATGATCCTTGAACTTCTGCTGGCCTCGTGCCCGCAGTCGAAAACCATTCAGGACCTTGCGGCAGCCTACGATGTACGCCAACAGCGATTCCGGCAGGAATATGAGGACTGCATCCTGTGCGGGCTTTGCGTAAGAATGTGCGAAGAACAGATGATGGCGAAAGCCATCGGATTCCGCGAGCGTGGGCAGAACCGAAGCATTGGTACGCCATTCGATATCAAATCAGAACAGTGTCGTTTGTGTGGTGCTTGCATCTATGTTTGTCCGGCTTGCCAGCTAAGGTGTACATACAACGAGCCCGACAAAGCGATTTGCGGTGCGTGTGCAAACTTGAGTCCACCGTGCATCGAAAAGCAGGAATTTGACGACATGATGTGCTACATGGAGCCTTGTGTCGCGTGCGAGATCACAGGAAAGAAACTCTCGAAATAATAGAGGTTTAAGGAGTTCGATAATGTCGCCAACCTTCTCGGCAGTAAACCGCTCCGCAGCCACTCTAACGAAAAACAGGACGGATGGGTCGATAACTCCGATTTCAGGAATGTGCGTCACCTGTGTTGATGGCTGCATTGGTATGTGTGAAATTGGCAAGTCGGCGTATCGAGGGCATGAGGTGATCTACCCTCAGCCGTTTGGAGTGATTACCACGGCAAGCGAAAAGAACTACCCCATCGATTACTCGCACTTCAATATCATGGGGACGGCTGTCGGTGCCCATGGTATTGAGGCGGACAGTGACAAGGCGATCTTTCCGAATGTCAACCTCGAGGTTCATTTCGGTCATGACGGCGGTTTGAAATTCCGCTATCCGTGGATCATCCCCGGCATTGGCTCGACGGATATTGCCAAGAACAACTGGGAGGGGTTGGCGATTGGCTCGGCACTTGCCGGTACAGGACTAACCATTGGTGAGAATGTTGTTGGCATGGATCCGGAGGCAGTCATCAAGAACGGTCGCGTCGTCGACACGGTTGACCTTAAGCGCCGAGTGAAACTTTTTCAAGACTACCGGCGCGACAGTTATGGTGCCATCATCGTGCAAGCAAACATCGAAGACACTCGCCTGGGCACACAGGAATATGCCATTGAGAAATTGGGTGTTGAAATCGTGGAGGTTAAATGGGGACAGGGTGCAAAAGATATCGGCGGCGAAGTAAAAATCAATAACCTGAAAAAGGCCCAGATGCTTTATGAGCGTGGCTACGTCGTGTTACCGAATCCGACAGATCCGGCAGTGATCAAGGCCTTTGAGCGTCGTTCGTTCAAAGAGTTTGAACGGCATTCCCGAGTGGGAATGGTGAGCGAGGAAAGCTTTGCCAAACGGGTGGAGGAATTGCGCAGAGCTGGGGCGAAGTATATCTTCCTAAAGACCGGCGCCTATAGACCGGCGGATCTGGCTCGCGCGATTCTCTTTGCCTCCAAGTATGATATCGACCTCTTGACGGTTGATGGTGCTGGCGGAGGAACCGGCATGAGTCCTTGGCGCATGATGAATGAATGGGGTGTGCCACCAGTTGAGTTGCATTCAATGGTACATAAATACGCTAAGCGACTTGCCGACATAGGAATGAGGATCCCGGCGTTCGCCTTTGCTGGTGGATTCACATTCGAGGATCAGATATTCAAAGGTCTCGCATTGGGAGCACCATTTGTCAAGTTGATCGGAATGGCTCGGGGTCCGATTGCAGCAGCGATGGTCGGCAAAACGATCGGGCGCACGATTGATGAAGGTCAGATCCCGGTCTACATTGAGCGGTTCGGCAATTCGAAGGATGAAATATTCGTTACCTCTGGCGAGCTTCGAAAGGAAGTGGGTGACACCGAATTCGACCGATTGCCTACGGGTGCTATTGGACTTTACACCTACTATGAGCGACTTGCCCAAGGTCTAAGACAACTAATGAACGGAAGCCGCAAATTCTCACTGGATCACATGGCCAGGACTGATATTGCGGCGCTGACCCATGAAGCAGCCGAGGTCAGTGGAATATCGCATGTCATGGATATTGACCGGGAAGAGGTTGAGGAAATCCTAAACAGCTGATAGCACGCATGATCTAAGATGTTCCGTTTTCTTCGTTTCAGCAGACGGTTCTCATCCTCAAGGAGATTGGAGAAGTCGCAAGCCTCAGGTTCTCTAATAGCTGCGGGGGTTCGCCTTGTGAATTCGACTCGCGGAGACCGATACGCTTGAGCGATTCCTGCGGGCAGGAGAGTAACACACTCCAAAGATCAAGCTACCTCTAACCCTTGTTTCCCATCCTACGTCCCCATTTTGGCCACTATTTGCTTTCGAATAGGCCGATGACCGAAAACCTGTATGGCCCTTTTCCTATTCTTTCCTCCAGTTTCCTGTACTGAAAATGTACTGTTTTGAAGAGAATCCAGAGCAAAGAACAAGAACTTGGGTCACGGTAGAGGACAACAGCAAGAATAGGTGAAGATTCTGTAAGCATTGATACTACGAGGCTTAACTGGCGTTCATCTGAAGGGTTCGATTCCAGTCGTCTCCACAAGCGGTTATTAAACAAAGGGTTGGGTTGTGCGCCTGACCCTCTTTCTCTCTTGGACCGGCTTCTTCGGCGTGTTGATCATTAGAAGTGGGACCGAGCTTTCTCTCCGTGCGCATCTCAAGCACCGCGTTGGCAAATAAATTGGCTGGTCATTATATTGTATTGCGCAGCCTGCCCGGACGGCCCATCAGCGGCTGTCACCAACAGCTGAAGTTCGGCATGGTCGGCAGGGTGTCTGTGATCTTCGGGTACAGCCCGCGGGATTCGCCAGTGATCCCGCACGACAGATACGCGTTTAGGAGGAATCATGTTCTGCCAGTGGCTCAAGGTGAGCATTTGTGTTCTCTTGCTTGGCTTGTTTGTGAGTTCAACCGCTCGCGGCGAGCGCGACAGCCAGCAGGTGGGAATCACAGGACGACTCTCTGGGAGGGAGTATCATCATGTGAGCACCAAGCTCGCGGAGCGGCAGCCCATTGTGCAGGGAATGGCAACGCGCACGATGATCCGGCCGGAAGTCCTTCCGTCAGGCCGCGAGGGTTTTTCTCTGGACGAATGGACTCTGCTGGAGTCGATCTCCAGATCGGCCAGCATTCCTTCGGGGATGCACTACGCCTTCCGTCTCGATTTAGCCAATCAGAGCATGGTCGAGGTTCCGCCACAGAACAATCTGAGCGAGTTGTGTTTGCAGGCGGTGGAGCGTGCTCCGAGTTGGCTCCGCAATGACTTGATCGACAATCTGCTTCAGTTCGGCGGTTGGGAGTCTCTGACAGATGCAATAGCCGAGATCATCCTGAATGCACAAGATCCCTATGTAGATGAAGTGGCCTTCACCCTGGCGCACCTTTCGCCGGATCTTCTGATTCATGACCAGATGGACTTAGACCGGGATTTGGGACTGGTGTTAGAGAATGTCGAGGGCGTTTATGCCGCTGACATGTTTCTCGATTATGTACAGATCAACGATTACGGCAGCTCGGTGGACGACGACTATTGGTCCACCGCTGAGTACTCTATTGCCACTGAGGCAGGCGACACAGTCCAAATCGAGGTTGATCGGGATGTCTACTACTGGTATGTGATGCACCCACGCATCTCTGACGAGGTCCCAATGTACATCGACCCGGCGACCGGAGACAGTGCGGCACCTCCGATAGGGAAGTTCTGGCGAGACTTCTATCTCTATGAACCTGATGACGGCTATGTTTCTCTGCATGACATGCTCGATAGTTGCGCCATCATGTATGGTAACCTGTTCAACGACAGCACGGATGCAAATGGCGCGGTCGGGATCGTCACGCGCTGGATTCCGGATGTGATGGACTTCGGCTCCGGAGTGGAGCGGCCGATTCAGCCCGTGCGGATCTATCGCCTGCACTTGGGACGCTGCGGAGAACATCAGGACATCACCGCGGCGGCTGCTCGAGCTGCTCTGATTCCTGCCGTTGGAGCGACCGCGATCTGTAACGACCATGTCTGGAATGAATTCTGGGATGGAACTCGCTGGAAATCCTGGGAACCTGTCAACAACTATGTCGGCGATTCGCTGGCTTACGAGGGTTGGGGTAAACACTTCCCGGCTGTCTTCGATTGGCGTGCCGACGGTTTCGTCTGGACCGTGACACAACGCTACCATTCGAACACCACGACACTGACGGTGCACATTCTCCAGGAGAACGACAATCCCGTCGACGGTGCCAAGGTCAAGGTACTAAGCGACTACGAATACGGCGGCCTGAAACTGGCTACTTGCGGCTATACCGACGCGACCGGCACCGTCTCCTTCACGATTGGTGGTCAGCGGGACATCTACCTGAACATTTCCAGCCCCCTGGGAATGTATCCGAGCGATCCGGATGGCGGCGTGCTGGTCATTGAAGACAGCGACCCGAATGTCGAATACGAATGGACCTACAACTACGATGGGGGCATGGCGACGGTTGAGCCCGAAGAGGCCGAGCCTCCCCAGGATCCTCTTGATCATTTTCACCTGACCGTCCAATACGACATGCTGTGCGAAGCGACGCACGGCCAGATTTTTCGGTACTCGGACTTCGTCGCGGAAATCGGCGATGCACGGGTGGACTTCTTCATTTGCGATGAGCAGAACTACAACCGTTTCGCAGCGTGGATGGATTTCGAGGCCTTCGCGATTGCCGATTTGATGGGATCGGGGCAAATCGACTTCACCCTGCCGACCGATGGGACCTGGTACGCGGTGTTGAGCAACGTGAACAGCATCTCGGACTATCACCGAGCCGAGATGACGGCGAATCTGTATGTCGACGATGAATTCGCTGTCGTTCGTGAGAGTGAAGAAGTCCCGAATGTGTACATGTTGTATCCCAACTATCCCAATCCCTTCAATTCGGCAACTGCGTTGGAGTTCTCAGTTCCACGAGCATCTGAGGTCACTGTCCATGTCTATGACATCTTGGGGAGGCAGGTGGCCACTCTGAGTGACGGCTGGTTTACAGCCGGACGCCATCGCGTTCTTTGGGACTGTCGCCAATGCGCAAGCGGTGTCTATCTGGTCGTGATGTCAGCGCAAGGACACGATTTCGTCCGCAAGGCGATGCTTCTCAAATGAGAGCGAGAAGGCGGCAGTGAATCCCGGAGTGTACGCCTGCCGGAATTGGATAAGGCCGCTCACACTGGCAAGGCGATCCTGAAACTGCCCGCCACCCACGCGCAAACATTTGTTTTCACTGAGGATTGTAGTAGACTGCAGAAGGCCTCACCTGATTTCGCTGGCAGGTGAGGCCGATCTTTTCCTTGGGTTCCCGGGACAGACGATTCCAAATCGGCACGGCTGTGCGCTTGTGAATAGTTTCTCTTGACAAATTCACCCCTTTTTGTTATATTGTCGTCCGTGCTGAGCAGAGTACCAGTTGCGAGTGGGAACCGCTGCCGGCCCAAGTCGAATTGTCTCTCACTCTTGCTATCCCCGATTGTGCCCTCTCACTTGCCAGAGAGTGCGCTACAAAAACCTGATAACGGTATATTGTTCCCTCAAACCATCTGCGGAGGAGAAGAAGACCAGACAGGCGATAACCTGTCAGAGTGATTTCCGTTTCAAGTTGAAAATCATATAGAACATCAGGCAGTCTCCGAGTCTCATTCTCTAAGGGGCATCCTACGAGAATAGACCGTTAGGGTTTGGTTGGAAACGACCCAGCCTCCCGTGCTTGGAAAGGAGATGCGACCTTGAAGTGAACGCCGCTTTATCCCACCAGCAGATTCAAGCTCCTCGCAAAGAACACTCTCTCTGTTCGACTCCTTTCCCACTTTCATTACTGTGCGATCTAATCAACAAGTGTCACTTACAAAGTGTCAAAGGAGTTCGAAATGCGCGTTCTACATTCTATGGCGAAAATTGCTGCGTTCAGCGTACTCTGCCTGTTTGTCATCCTCGGTTGCAGCAAGGACAATGTTTCCGAGCCGTCGACGACAGTCGGATCGATATGGATCCACTTGGATGCCGATTCCGTCGAGATCTTCTTTGCTGATTTGCCCAAAATTGATGCGGACGGGGAAGAAGCTATTCAACTGAGCGAGTTCATTGATACCACACTGATTCCTATGTTCGAGGATCGAGATGGCATATTCTACGATGCCCGGCCTCTTTATGCATACCAGATTGTTGGTGCGGACGGTTTCTCGGCGTCCAGCAGGGGCTACCTGGACAATACATGGGAACATATGATACTGGGATACATTGTTGTTTCCACCGGGCGCGCTATCTTCCCAGACGAGCTCATCGATTTGCCG
>Ga0315537_1003817_pt1 | contig 11097 bp, 6 predicted proteins | sample SalMarSW160270MG_FD_203091 | JGI IMG/M metagenome (GOLD analysis project Ga0315537, IMG submission 203091) | Salt marsh sediment microbial communities from the Plum Island Ecosystem LTER, Massachusetts, United States - Salt Marsh Sediment SW1602-70 ... | reverse complement strand
CGCCATGAAGGACCTGAAGATATTCTCCAGGGACCGCGCCAGCCTTTTTTTCTTCATCGTGTTTCCATTCCTGTTCATTATTTTGTTCACCTTTCTGTTAGGGGGGACTTATGGAGGAGACGACCGCATTGAGCTGCACCTTGCCACACGGGAGGCGGCGGGGGGCTTAAGCCACCAGATAATCGGCGCTATGGCAACTGCCAATGAGTCTTTGTTGAAGCCGGGCGACCCCGTGTTTATCTGGGATAAAGACTATTATGCCGCCCGCCAGGCCGTGGAGGAAGGGGAACTGCCGGGGTTCCTTGCTTTCCCGGCGGATTTCACCGAAGCCGTGATGTCTGGTTCAGACACCAACCTTGAAATATTTGCCAATGCCGGCGCTACCTATGAAAGAGCGGCGCTTAACAGCATCGCCGGCGCTATATACTCGCAAATCAGCACGAATAAGGTCGTCATCGACGCTACCGTAAGACTGCTGGTAAGCAGCGGCGCCATACCCGCTGATGAGGAAAGCATCGACCTGGCGGTTCAAAAGCTGATGGGCGAAGCCATGTCCGGGGGTGTGATGGGAGGGGGAGAGTCTTACCTGGCGTACAGGATAGACAGCATCGGCGATGTAGAAGCCGGCAACCCCTCCGACTACGTGGTTCCCGGCTACCTGGTCATGTTCGTCTTTTTTGCCGCGGCGATATCCGCGGAGAGAATCGTCTGGGAGCGTAAGAACAATACCCTGGAAAGGCTGCTGGCCAGTTCCGTTAATAGGGGCACTATCCTCGGAGGCATCTACACCGGCACCGCCGTAAAAGGACTGGTCCAGATTATTATTTTCTGGGTGGTGGGTATACTGGCCTTTAATGTGGACCTCGGGCTGTCCCCCCTGGCGGTGATAATACTTTCTATCTTGATGGTAATTATGTCCGCCGCCTTTTCTGTGATGCTGGCAACACTGGCCAGGACGATACGCAGCGCTGCCTCGCTGGCGGTACTTACCTCACTGCTGCTGGCGCCACTGGGCGGCTGCTGGTGGCCCTTGTTCTTGTATCCGGAATGGCTGCAGAATATCGCCAAGATAACGCCCCACGCATGGGCCACCGAGGGTTTTAATAAGCTGATGCTCTTCGGCGCGGATTTTGGCGATGCCGTGCCGTCGATGGTGGCGCTGCTGGTGTTCACGGTGATTTTCGGCGTCATCGCTGTCTGGCGGTTCCGCACTGACGCAACTTAGTGGAAAAATAAGCGGACGTTGGTCGTTTTAATCTGCTAGCTTCCGGATATCATGTAATGCGTCGTGCCCCCGATGGTAGTCTCGCTACGCACGGAGAGTATAAGGTAAATCAGGTTAAAGTTCTCATAGTTGGTGAAGATGTCTATATGCGCCGAGGTGTCGTCCGCGTGCAGCAGGCCGCTCCCCCACGTTATCTGGAAGGTATCGATATCTATACCGTCGATAGATGAAGAACCGGTCTCGCCCACCCTGAATTTAGAGTTCCAGACGTTATTCGGTGATGCTTGGCTATTATAGTTGGTGGTGATGCCGTCCCAGAGCTTGTAATTGTTGGGGATATTCCAGGGATAAGGCCGGTATTCTTCCGGCGCATTTAAGGCGATGAAGTCATCGTGCCAGGCATCGTCTCCCTCTCCGACGAAGCAGGTCAGCTTAGCCGCCAGTGTCTCGCCCTCAATCGGCTCGGGAATGATGAATCCTTCGATATCGCCGCCCGGCTCGCCGTCGAAGTCGAAGTCGAGGTTTGCATTTTTATCGCAAAAAGCAAACCTGTCGAACATATACAATTGATGCCCCGCCGTCTCGGGACTGGAATAGATGATAATCAGCGACCAGGCAGCGTAAGACCAGTGCTCGCCAGTGTCGGCGTCAACACCCTCGACGGTATATTCGCCGTTGCCGGTCCGGTTTTCGTCATCCCCCTCCAGGCTGTAGGTGGCTACCAGCGCGGAAACGTCATTCTTGCAGGAATAGGAATATTCCCCGGTAGCCGCGTTCCCTAGAATCCAGAACTCGTCGGCCGTAAGCGAGCCGCTGTAATCGGGGGCCAGCGGATTGCCTATTTTGAACGTGATGTTGGTATCGGCCACGGCGCCGATGTGTATATCGCCGATGCGGCAATATTCGGTATTACTGCCCGAACCTTCGGCAAAGCCGTGCAGATAGAACCTTATCTTGAAGGTCGTTGTGAGGTATTCGGCCGGTATAACGTAATAATAGGCAATCCTCGATGAGCCTATATCGCCGTCGAAAGCGGTCATCAGGCTGCTCCAGGTGGCGCCGTTGTCCTTTGATAACTGGAAGCGCAGGGCATCTCCGTAGGTTGGGTCGCTGATGGGTTCGAGAGTGCCGTTTTCAAACTGCGACCACCCCACCACCACGCTGCCGGGGACGCGGCCGCTCAAGTTTACCGGGTCGGCAAGCGTCAGGTAGCGGTAATCATCGGTACCTCCGTCATAATGGCCCCGGAAAGAATAGCCCTGGAAAAAAACGTATGAAGAATCCCACGCGGAGCCATTTTGCGACCAGTTGTTTAATGAATCGCAGTCATCGGCGAAAATAGTGGCTTTAGGGAAACCCTCTTCGCATTTAAACCACCCGGACCAGTATAAATAAGCCCCATCCTCGGCAAGGACGGTGGCGTTTGACGGGATGCGGTAAGTCAGGTCGGGGTTTTTCGTATCGGCGGTGCTTGAGGGGAGCAGTGTCTCGCGTATGTTGTCTTTAGGAACATCATTGTCCTGCATCAGAGTGTTGCCGATTGCGCAGTAATCGCCGAGGAAAGACGCGCCTACCTGGCGCAAATCGCAGCGGGAGGCGTATGCCTCTATTTTCGTCCCGCCGGCTATCGACGTTATCTTGTAATACTTGGTATCGATGTCCCAGGCCATGGGTATATCGCCGCTCAAGGTGCCGGCCGTTACAATCCAGGCCACCGCCACCGGCCTGGTGCCGGTCTCGTCGGCATTGTAGTCGAATATTATCTCCGCCGACTGCGGATTATCAACCGGGTCCAGTTCTTCCGGGGGCAGGTCGAAAAAGAGTAGAGGAGAGGTAGAAAAATCCCAGACGACGACCTGACCGCCGGGGCTGGCTTGAGCTGTTTCCACATACTTGTTTTCGGTGCCGTCGAAGGTTGCCATGTTGCAGTTGCCGTTGTAAGAATAACCGTGCGGTATCCATATACCTATGGAAGAAACGGATAGATTATCGCTCGCGTCGATGGAGGGATAATAGTCTATTTTTATCCTGAACTGGGTATCGTCCAGGGCGGTATCGGTAACCGCGAGCCGGTTTGTCGTATTATCGGTGATATCCCTTTCCAGCGTGGCTTTTGCCAGGGCCGGCGTGGCATAAGGGTTCGCAACCGTGGGAATCCAGAAATTTTCTAAGGTCACGTCGGTCGTCAGGCCGTTTATCGTTTCGTCGATGCTGTAAGAACAGCTGGCGGTGAAGTCGTAGGCAAAATACGGGTCGCCCGATAGCGCCGGCAGGCGGTCGTATTTTATCTGCCATATGCCGTCTTCTATGCCCGCATCGGCGGCGTAGTACTCCTTGGTCTTGTTCTCGTAAGAGACGCCGGACTTCAGGGCTGTGCTCATGTGCATCAGCGTAGGAAAGATGGTCAGGCTTCCCAGCAGGAGAAAAACAAGCACCAGGATAAGCGCCTGCCCCGCCTCTCCCGATGAAGGACGGCCGCGATGAGCTCTGCCTATTTTTTTCATGATTCTTCCCGGTTTTTACAGACTGGGTCTGGTTGCTATATCACGCACCTTAGTCACGTTGATGACTCTATCGCCTTCGCCGGCGCTGCCGGTAATCGTGACCGTCAGCGTGCCGTTAAAGGACACGCAATTGGTTAACGACGCATCGGGGTTGATATTAGAGGCAATAACCGTTACGGTCACCTGCCCGTTTTCGGAATAGATGCGTTTAAGAACCCCGTTTTCCAGGGTATAGTTGGCGGTGTGTTCAGTATTATCCCACCCTATCCAGTATATTGAGAGGTCATCGGTCTGCGGGAAACCCTCCGCACCGTTTATGGACTGCGCCATCGTGGCGTCATGGCTTATCCAGTATAAAGCGTTAAGGGCATTGCGGCTGGCGATGGTATAGTCGTTATTTTTAGTCGTCTGGTTAAGCACCTGGGCACTGGCTATGGAGACGCCCATGGCTATCACCCCGGTAATCGCTATTGCGGCTAATACCTCGATAAGCGTGAAGCCCGCCTGTCGCCATCTTGAGGTTTTTAACTTGAATAATCTCATCGTTCCACCTTAAAGCTCTCCAGCGTCAGCACCTCGCGGTCCAGGTGTTCGATGGTGATGATGAGTTTTTGAATATTGCCGTTGGCCATGCTCTGGACGGTCAAATTGGCGGAATACCCGTAGAATTCCGGCGGGACGGTGATATCATAAGACGGTTCATATTCCTGCTTTTTGATATCATCTATCAGGCTTTCCGCCAGGATTTTAGCCGACACCCGCGTATCCGCGGTGACGCGGGCGGTGGTGGAATTGGCCATACTGCTAAGGAACAGCACGCTGATGATGCCGAGCAGCGCTAGGGCTACCAGCACTTCTATCAAAGTGCTGCCCTTTTCATTTCTTTTCATGTTCCCCAGTCTGAAATAAACTTAGCCTGATGACATTAAATGGTTTTGTCATCAGGCTCGGTTCTACTAATATTATTCTCTGATTGTAAATATATTAGAATAGTAATTTAGTCATGAATAGCTGGTTACTTAGGTCACTCCCTCACGTATAACCCTAGTTTTTGAAAGACTTTACCATGGATGTTTTGAGGAAAGCCTGCACGACCACGGGGTCGAACTGGGTGCCGGAGCACTGCTCTATTTCATTTACCGCCTTGATGGCGGACATGGCGGACCGGTAAGGCCGGTCCGAAGTCATGGCGTCGAAGGAGTCGGCCACGGCGAGAATCCTGGAAATCAGGGGTATTTCTTCGCCCTTTAGCGTCTGGTTAAGCCCGGTGCCGTCGTAGCTGTCATGGTGGTGTCTGATGGCCTCCACGATGGTTTCGTTGACAAGGGGCTGCACGATTCCGGGCCCGATGGTGCAATGGGTGAGGACATAGTTATACTCCGTCGGCGTAAGCGAGCCCGGCTTGTTCTGGACACTCGGGTCGATGCCTATTTTGCCGATGTCGTGAAGGAGGGCCGCCCAGCGCACGTTCTCCAGGTCCTCTCCATCAATATGCATTGCGGAAGCAATATCCAGGGCTATTTTGGTGACCCGCCTCGAATGGCCCGCCGTGTATTTGTCCTTGGCCTCCAGCGCACTGATTAGCGACTCCACAGCGTCAATAAAAAGCCTCTGGAGCTCTCTGGCCTGTTTTGTCACTTTGCCTTCGAGCACCTGGCTTTTCTCCTTGAGGTATATCTCAAGGTTTCTCTTTTCCAGCACTGTCTGGATGTTTTTAATCAGCTGGTTCAGGTCGAAGGGCTTGGTAACATAATCGTGGGCGCCGTTCTTCATGCAGTTAACAATGGTATCCGGCTCGACTACGGCGGTAGCCATAATCACCGCGGTGTTGGGGAATGCCTGCTTAATCCGCGGCAGCAGTTCGCTCCCGGGGATGCCGGGCATCATGATATCCAGGATAACCAGGTCCACCGATTTGTTGTGGAGATATTCCATAGCCTCGTCGGCGTTTCCGGCCTCATCGCAGAGGAAGCCGTTCATAGTTAAGCACTTGGTTAGACTTCTCCTGACTATCTTTTCATCATCAACGACAAGGATTGTCTCTTTGTTTGTCGTTTCTTTTGTTGTTTCTTTATCTGCTGTTAGTACCATTGTTGTATCCTTCCTGTCTTCCTTGCCACTGCTTTTTCACATTACCTGACAGCCGTCAGTCTTATAGCGAATGTGGTGCCTTCGTCGACCTGACTTTTAACGCTTATTTTGCCGCCGTGCTTGACGATTATGCTGTAACAGATACTCAAACCGAGCCCAGTGCCCTTGCCTATTTCCTTGGTGGTGAAGAACGGGTCGAAAATCCTGGGTATAGTTTGCTTCTTGATGCCGCATCCGTTATCACTGAACGCGATGTTGACATGGTTGTTCGTCTGCTGTGTGACGATAGTGATGATACCCGGGCGGTCGACCTCCTTGATAGCGGCTTCCGCGTTGGAAATCATATTCAAAAAGACTTGCTGAAGCTGCCATTTATCCATGGGCACGGGCGGTAAATTTTCTTCAAGATTTGTCACCACGGTTATATCGCTGGCTTTCTCTTCGAATTCACGCAGCTTTAAAACATTTTTTATAACATCGTTTACAGAAGACTGACTGTATTCCCCCGTTTTATTGCGGGCGAAGAGGAGTACATTCTTCACAATATTCGCCGCGCGTTTGGCTTCGGTATTTATACATTCCAGGTCTTCTTTGCATTCGCCTGATAAGTTGCTATGTGCAAGCATCTGGGATAATGCCAGAATACCGGTCAGCGGGTTATTCAGTTCGTGCGCCAGGCCGGCCGCCATTTCCCCGATAGAAGCTAAGCGGTCGGTCAGGTAAAGCTTCTCCTCCTCCTCCCGCTCTCTGGAAATATCGGAGAAGCAAAGCAGGGTGCGGCCCCCGTCCATTTTCACAACAGCGCAGTCGATTATTTTTCCCAGCTCGTCTGCTTGGTATCTGAATTCCAGATTTTTCTTATCTGTTTTTCTGCCTTTCACGGACTTATGGAGGTCATAGAATTGTTCTCGTGGGAATATATCGGCGAGCGTCTTCTTTTTAAGCGACCTGCTATTAAAGTTGAAGATTGTATGCATTGCTTTATTAGCCAGTAAAATGTTCTGCTTTCTATCGATGACAAGCACTCCCTCCGGCGTGGTTGACAGAATGCTTTCAAGCATTTTCTTTTGTTCCTGGAGTTTCTCCTCGACCGCTTTCTGTTCGGTGATATCCTTGGCCACGGCAATCATGTATGGTCCGCCGTTGATGGTGATGACGTCCACCGAGCATACCCAGGTGCGTATCTGGCCTTGTTTCGTCCTGACGCTGTGTTCCACCTCCCTTATTTTGCCGTTCTTATTCATGGCGGCGAATATTCTCTCTGTCTCCACGGGATTTAACCAGATATTCAACTCTTCCGCCGTGTGCCCTATTAATTCCTTGCGGGTATAGCCCAGGCAATTGGTATAGCTGTCATTGACCTCGGTGTACTTTCCGTCTTTAAGACTGGCGATAGCCATCATATCCGGGCTGGAGTAAAATGCCTTGGAAAATTTTTCTTCCGATTCCCGCAGGGCTTTTTCCATGCGCTTACGGGGGGTAATATCCAGGGAAACGCCGATGAGGCACGGCTCTCCTTTAATGTTGATAGGCTCCAGTGAAACCAGCGAGGTACCGATTTTACCGGATTTCATACGGAATTCAAATTCCTCGTTATCCACCCTCCCTTTTTCCTTTACCATCTTGTGCATTATTGCCCGGTCTTTCTTGTTGGCCCAGATGCCGATATCGGTCGTGGTTTTCCCGATTACCTCTTTTCTTGAATAGCCGGTGCGCCGCAGGTAGCTATCATTAACGTCGATGTACCTGCCTTCTTTAATCGTGGTGATAGCAATCGATTCCGGGCTGGAATTAAAGGCCTTGGAAAACTTCTCTTCGGACTCCCGCAGCTCTTCCTCCATGTGTTTACGCTCGGTGATATCGGTTGATACCCCGATTAAACACTCCTCGCCCCGGATGGTTATCGGCTCGGCGGAAAACAGCCAGGTGCGGATTTCTCCGGACTTGGCGCGGAAGTTGAATTCCTCGTTGCGCACCCTCCCTTTATTCCTTAGGAGATTGAGCATCCTTTCCCGGTCTTCGTCGCTTATCCAGACATTCAATTCGGCACTTCTCCGCCCTACAACCTCGTCTCTGGTGTAGCCTGTGAAACGGGTATAGCTGTCATTAACATCTACAAAACGTCCTTCCTTGGACGTTGTAATAGCCATTATCTGCGGGCTGGAACGGAATGCCTTGGAAAATCTCTCTTCGGACTCCTTTAAGTCTTCCTCCATCCTTTTCCGCTCGGTAATATCAACAGAATTTATAATCAGATATAATAACTCCCCATTGTTCATCACAGAGGCCCAGTTGATATCTATCCAGTAATTATCCCCGTTTTTCTTTTGAGAAAGAACTTCGCCCTGTCCGCTGCCCTGTTTTATGGCTTCTTTAAAAGCTTGAAAGAAGCTGTCCTTGAATTCTTCGGGCCACCACGGATACGGGGCTTTTGTGCCGGCTATTTCCTTAAGCGTCCAGCCGTTTTTTTGTTCCCACGCCGGGTTGACATACTTGACGGAAGTATCCGGGTTGATTACTACTATGGCATGGGGCGCATTTTCCAGGAGGCTGGCGTTGAACTGCTGACTCTCAAGAAGCGCGATATCAGCCTCCTTACGTTCGGTAGTATCGCGGAACATGACATTGAGGCTTTCAATGTTGCCGTCTTTATCCAGAACTGGAGAAACCAGATGGTCTGTCCAGAGCATCTTTCCATCTTTTCGTTTCCATCTTACTTCTAAGGGTTTTGCGTCTTTGGGATTTCTCCACAACGATAGGTCCGATATCCTGCGGAAGTCTTCAGGGGGAATGCACTTCTTCGCCAGGAGCGGGTCGGCATAAAATTCCTCCGGAGTATAGCCGGTAATACTTGTGGAAGAAGGGCTTACATAATCGAACTTAAAAACAGGTGATACACCTGAATTGACAATACCGTCGCCTGTATTCTGCACTGAAAGATGGAATAAAACGTGATTGTTGGGAAAGGGTGGGGCTATACCCATGTTGTGAATTTTACTGAATATTGTGCTGCTTTCGTCCCGACCTCGCTGTACTTCCGGGTAGGCGTTTTTCATATACGTCCACCTTCCCATACGTAATTATGGGTTTTATTATCAAAATTCATTCGTAAAAAATTGGTCATGCGGCGAAAATATATCATTGCAGCTATAAACATACGGTTAATATTATGTTTATTGATGTAAACGATTCGTAAATATTGGAATATTTTTGTACCGGTACGAACGTCATAATGCCGCGGTTTTGACAATATAAAAATACCGTCCCATAATGAAAAAGTTCCTGCATCACTGTTTGCGGCAGCGCATCATTAAGGACGGTTAGTGGAGGTAATTTGAATAACGTTATAACGTTGCCACAACTGGCGTGGCACGGCGTGAAGGAGCTTAAGCTTCCCCTCCCCGCCGACTGGCAGGCGGAGGTCTGCAATATGGCGGGCTATAATCGCCCCCGCCTCAAAGCCGCCGGTATTAAAAAAGCCGTTGGTAGCCCTCTGGGCATGGCGCCCCTGCGTGAATATGCCCGCGGCAGGAAAGAGGTCGTCATCCTCTTCGACGACATGACGCGGGTCACGCGCACGGCGGAAATCGTCCCCCACGTGCTGGCGGAGCTGTCCGCTGCAGGAATTACCGATAATCAGGTACGTTTTATCGCTACCAACGGCTGCCACGGCGCGATGAACAGAGCGGACTTTATAAAAAAGCTGGGTGAAGACGTCCTGCGGCGCTTCCCGGTCTATAACCACAACCCCTTCGATAACTGCGTTTATGTCGGCGCGACTTCTTCCGGTACTAGGCTGAACATCAACGCCGAGGTCATGAAGTGCGACCTTAAAATAGGCATCGGCTCCGTCGTGCCCCACATCATGGCGGGGTTCGGCGGGGGTGGTAAAATCGTCCTGCCGGGCGTCGCCGCCTATGAGACGGTGCTGGCGCTGCACTCCCCGCGCGGGGCTAAGGGGAGGGATAGCACCGTGTCCGGCATGGGCGTGCTGGACGCTAACCCGCGCCGCCGCGATATCGATGAGGCGGTGGACATTGTGGGACTGGACATGAAAATCGACGCCCTCGTAAATACGTGGGGAGAGACGGTCGCCCTGTTTGCCGGCAGTCCCCGACCTGCTTACGCTGCCGCCCTCGAGGCGGCAAAGTCCCACTACCTTACGCCCGCCGCCCTGGATAAGGATATTGTCATCGCCAATTCATTCGCCAAGGCAAACGAGGCTGTTTCCGGACTGTTAATCGCCTTTCCGTCGGTGTCTAGAAACGGCGGCGACGTCATCCTTATCTCAAATGCCCCGGAAGGCCAGGCCACCCACTACCTCATGGGGCCCTTCGGCAATACCATCGCCGGTCGACTGCAGTTACAGATGAAAGTCCCCCGAAACGTGAATCGACTGATTATCTTTAATGAGTACCCGGAGCTGGCCGGTCGACGCTACCTTGAGGATACGGATAAAGTAATCATGCTGGATAAGTTGGACGATGTGATTACCCTGCTAAAAGAAACCCACGTCAGCCGGGCTAAGGTGGCGGTCTATCCCGGCGCCGATATCCAGTACACCGCTTAAGTCATGCCCGCTTGAAGGACAGCAGGTACGACCCGAAGTACCCGTGTTTAACGCACCCCCAGAAGACCCCGACCTGATAAACCAGGTGCTCCATCAGGTAAAAGTAGAGGAAGACCGGGTAAAACAGCTTCGGCTTCTTGACTATGTAGTCCGTGACCGAAGCATAAATAATCCCCACCCCGCCCCATGCCCAGAAAGGCCACCATGCCACCCCTAGCCCGATGATAAGGATCAGGTAGTACCTTATTAGGTGGAAAAAGGCGTAATAGTAGAAGGACAGGAGACTTCTCAAGGCGGACGCCGCCAGTTGCCTAAAATTTAACCCGACCCTGTATTTTCGTGTCGTGCTGGATTTCCACCAGATGTCGATGCCGAAAAGCACTGGCAGAGCGCACAAAGGGTAGGGGTTCGCCAGCAGTACCGCCAGCATCAAAGCGATGAAGGACAGACCAGCTAAAATAGAAACCGGGAACCCCTTCTTTTTATCTCGGTGGGTGCGGTACAGCAGGGCCTCGGACGTGCCGTACTCAAAACGTCGTTTCAACATCTTGCCCAGTTTATTCCGGTGCTTGTGCGCCACTCTGCCCGTCGGCGTATAAACGAGAGTATATCCGCACTCTCTCAAGCGCCAGCAGAAGTCCACGTCCTCCCCCACCTCCATCCCCTCCTTAAAGCCCCCCGCCGACCTGAAAGCCTCCCGGCCGACC
>Ga0315537_1003816_pt1 | contig 11097 bp, 9 predicted proteins | sample SalMarSW160270MG_FD_203091 | JGI IMG/M metagenome (GOLD analysis project Ga0315537, IMG submission 203091) | Salt marsh sediment microbial communities from the Plum Island Ecosystem LTER, Massachusetts, United States - Salt Marsh Sediment SW1602-70 ... | reverse complement strand
GCTTTGTCCGACTACTCCCCATCCCACCAAGATTATCCTCATTTTTCGTTCACTCTGCAGTTATGTTTACGTTTGTATGTTGAATCTCCTCTATTACGGTTACCTTTTATAAATAATAAGCTCGGCTCAAAACGCCCCTCGCCCTTCTATCTTTCAAATCTCAAACAAACGTCACCCTCTTTTTCTTCCTCAGAAAACCTGAAGCATTGATACAAAAACCCGCATACTTGTTGTCAAGAAACATTGACTAAACGTATCATTTATTTGGTCAAGAAACCTTAACAAAAACACTTTTACGTTCTACCCACAATAAAACTAAATGCTATGCATTCTAACACAAACAAAACCAAGGCAACAATCACACTATTGCTGAGTCTTTCCCTTATTCTGCTAACATTCCAAGCTCCTCTTGCCAAAGCTACCGAAGACTACTGGACAACAAAAGCACCAATGCAGGTAGCACGAGCTGGCTTGGGGGTTACTGCTGTAAATGAAAAGATTTACGCTATTGGAGGTCAACCTGGATCTAGCCGCTCTTCTATAGATATCAACGAAGAATATGATCCGGCTACAAATACTTGGGTATTCAAAGAACCTATGCCTACTGCGAGAACAGGATTTGCTATAGCAACATACAATAACAAAATTTATTGTATAGGTGGAAGAAAATTGGTAGTTACGTATGAGAATCATGTGTGGGTCTCATCCGAGAGTTTTGTTTTAGATGTGAACGAAGTCTACGATCCGGCAACAGACACTTGGGAAACCAAAACTCCGATACCGACGGCTAAACATGCAATAAAGGCAAATGTGGTTAGTGACAAGATTTATGTGGTAGGAGACCAGTCAGATGAGCTTTGGATTTATGATCCTGCCTCAGATTCTTGGAGCACAAAAACACCCATGCCAGTTGCCCTGTCGTTAGTTGGTGGAGGATGGAGTTGTGCTTCAGTTGTTGTTGATAATAAACTACATGTAATTGGCGCCTTTCCGCTTTTGAATTCCCATCAAATATATGACCCCGAGACTGACAGTTGGAGTTTTGGACCAACCCTTATCTCTGGATACAATTTTGCGTTTGCAGGTGCAACAACCGGTGAATATGCTCCTAAAAGAATTTACGTTTATGGTACAAACAGTCAATATTGGGATTTAGGGCTTCCGGATTTTTTTGGTCAAAGTTATGATCCAACAACAGGTAACTGGACTGTTGGCACCTCAATGCCTACAGAACGCATCCAGGTAGGCGTTGCAGTCGTAAACGACACCCTTTACGTAATTGGAGGCTACACTCTTATGATCGGAAATAACGTCTTTGCCAGCGCCGTGAATGAACAGTATACACCAGTTGGATACATACCAGAGTTTCCTTCATGGACTATTCTGCCATTGTTCCTAACAGTGACTCTGGTGGTCGCAATCTACAGAAAGAAACTATCCAAAACAAGCAAACCCTCATTCATATTAGGCTCCTAATAATACTTTATTTGTAAGGAAACACTTAGATTTTTTGTTATTACAACAGAGATACTGTTTACCTCAACAGACCGTGTCGTTTTTAACAAAATTTTCCCAAATTTTTTTAGGAAAGGGTTCAGCATGGGTTATGTTAAGTATCAAAGAAAAATTGATGGAAGATTTGGACGAAAAATAATGAGGTGCTCTGATTGGGGAGTAGTCATTGAGCTTGGGGAATTTTTCTACAGCAGAGTGACTAAAAGACGTACAAAAAATTCGGTTAAGCATCTCTGTGAATTTTGCTATGAAAAACAGTACATCAATGCTTAAGCATATTTTATTTTTAATTTTTATTTACCGAGATAAATACAGAAATTTTATTAAAATTTACCATCAGGAACCAGAGCTAAAACCCTAAATCCACTTCTGCTGAATCAACGGTATCTGTGTTTCCCGAAATGTGCGCGCACGAATATGCAGTCAGATTTGTTTTGGTCAAAGTTTCTTGATAAGAATCTTTTTCAGTTACGCTGGTAATGTTATTGTTGGTGCCCATGGTGGGGGATAGAAGGGCAGTTCTCATTCTAATGCTGGTTCTCTGTTCTGTATTTGCAATCGTTTCCTCTATTCCTGTGCATGGTGCCGATATATTTACTCCGGAAACCCAATTTTATATACCCGAATACAACACGTACATCAGCTATGCCATTGGGGGTTCATACATTAATGCGTCTCTCATCGACAACATATGGCACTTTACGGGTCTAATATTCGAAGGTGCCACAAGCATTTTCCCAACTGTTCCAGGGGTAGATTTTAGTATCTCAACCCAAGACTGTAACCTAACCATCACTCGGTTTGATATGCTATTTATCCTCCCGCCCTCATCAGGATGGATAGAATATACGGTTTCTGGAGTAGGTAACCAAACAGTCAATATGCACTATCGTGAGCCAAGGTGGCTAACCTATACAGTTTATATTGATGGTGAAGAAAAAGCCCAAAACGATGGTTGGTCAATCTCAGACGGTGGATGGTTAACGGTTACAGGTGCAAGTTCCAACGTTAAAATCTATTATGAACAAGCATCCAGTACAATGAAGTCTGGAGACGTTTTTTTTATTCCAGAATATAACAGCTCTTTCACTTTCGAATTTGACGGAACATATGTTTACGCCACTCTTGCTGGTAACGCTTGGAGATTCCAGAATCTGATTGTTGATGATCATTCAGGAATAAACCTCCCAATATTTTATTTTGCGATGTCCGCCCATAACTGCAACGTCACGATTACCAGCTATTATCCAACATATGTGTCTAGCGGGGTTAAACCCTTCATCAACTACACAGTAAATGGAGTGGGGAATCAAACCTTTGACAATAATTGGGAAAGTTCGGGTGGCTGGATCAACTATACAGTAATAATTGATGGTGTTGAAAGAGTGAAAAATGATGGCTGGATTGTTACAAATGAACGTTGGGTAACCGTTACAGATGCAAACTCAAATGCGACAATCCTTTACAATTATGTAATGCCCGATATGCCTGAACCAGAGCCAGCTGAACCTGAACCAACTGAGCCTGAACCTGAAGAAAAGCAACCAACAGAACCCCCTTCACCAAAAGATAATTCAGACAAACTGAATACAAATCCTTGGCTAGACTCATATATCTTTGGATTATTCATGATAATAGTTATGTCAATGATAATTGTTACATTAGTGCTAGTTTTAAACCGGAAGAGAAAATCAGGAAAGGTGCTGAAGTGAAAAAATCGGCATTCTTGCTTGTCCTGTTGCTGTTTCTGTCGGTCTTTATGGTTTCTTTTTTGCAGATTAGAGTAGTGAAAGCAGAAGGCATAATTTACATTAGAGCTGATGGAAGCATTGAGGGAACAGACAAAATCCAAAGGGATGGAGATGTCTATACCTTAATTTCTGATATTAATGGCTCAATTATTGTGGAAAGAGATTATGTTGTTTTGAATGGAGCAGGTTACAGACTTCAAGGAGATGGAAACGAAAACGGAGTAACCATTGGAATTAACAACAATATAACCGTCAAGAATTTGAAGGTATCCAGTTTTAATATCGGGATTGTGATTATGGGTTCAAATTACAATAAAATTTTGGAAAACATTATAACAGATAATTTTCGTGGCATAGACTTAACTTCTTCAGAGAACAATACTATCTCTGGAAATCACATAGCAAATAACAACGATGGCATCGCACTTGAAAACATGTATAATAACATCGTTGAAAATACAATAACCAACAATAGCAACTTTGGTATTCATATTTATGGTGCTGGATACAACAACATCATTGCAAATAATATAACAAACAATGGACGGGGAATTTTAGTTTCCATTTGTTACAATAACGTTATTCACCACAACAACTTCGTCAACAGTACCAATCATGTAGAAACAGATGATTCAAATGGCATTTGGGATAACGGTGAAGAAGGTAACTATTGGGACAATTACAACGGAACAGATGGTGACGGTAATGGAATTGGAGACACACCATACATCATAGACGAAAACAACCAAGACAATTATCCACTCGTAAATGTAATTCCAGAGTTTCCCTCATGGACCATTCTGTCATTGTTCCTAACAGTGACTCTGGTGGTCGCAATCTACAGAAAGAAACTATCCAAAACAAGCAAACCCTCATTCATATTAGGCTCCTAATAATACTTCATTGTTGAAAACAGCCTTTTTTCCTGAAAACCAAGAAAGATAAAACTTGGTGCTCCGGCTGGATTTCTTTGTTTGTGGTGTCCTAAAATATTAGAAAAAGTTGGTTAAACCTGACAGAAAGTCATTTAATAAATTGGTTTAGCAGTCAACTTTAGCTCCTAGGAAAAGATGTTTCTTTTCGCGATTGGTTAATTAGGTTGTAGTCTCTACGTTCAGGGCGGTGCTGCTGTAATGAGTGATTCTGAGGATGTGGAGTTCAGGGATGCCTTCAAGCACTGGGCTGAGCAAATAGATTATCATCAGTATCAAATTTTTGTGGAAACAGCTAAAATTGTGGATTTGCTGAAGCAGAAGAAGGTGTCTGCAAAAACAAAAAACGAGATGATTATCGTCGTTAAGGGCTTGCAGGCAACCGTGAAATCCGTCTCTAAAGTGCTATCAAAATACATCGGATAAATGCAATGTGCATGAAAGATTTCGTCAGTTTTAACTGCTGATGGATGACCCAATCGTCTGGGTTTGTGATTAAGGTTTACTTGATAGCGCCTTTTCTGAGAAAAAGTGACATAAACGATTCTCCTTCTATTAAACCAAATCTTCCACTTTTCACAGAGAATTCATCAAATTTTTCTACCCCATCAGCTTCGACGGATGGGTCATAAATTGCGAAGGGCACAGGGTCTCTCGTGTGCGTGCCGATCTTGATGGGTGTTGGATGATCTGGCAAAACGGCAATCACGTAGTCTTCTTTTAGTTCGTTCAGTATATGTCCGAGCAGTCTTTTGTCTAGGTCTTCTATTGTTTTCACCTTCAGCTTGTAATCTCGGGAATGCCCTGCCTCGTCTGGCGCCTCAACGTGAACAAAAACCATGTCATGATCATCAAGAGCTTTGAGCGCAAATTCTGCCTTGCCTTCATAGTTCGTATCATATAAACCAGTGGCACCCGGCACGTCAACAACTTTCATCCCAGCGTAAACTCCAATTCCTTTAACCAAGTCAACGGCAGAAATAACCGCTGCATCTACACCATATTTTTGTTTATATGTGGGCATGGTTGGTTTTCTGCCGCCGCCCCAAGGCCAAATCATATTTCCGGGTCTTTTGCCAGCGTTTTCTCTAGCAAGGTTGACTGGGTGATGTTCCAGAACCTTCTTGGAATCAAGAATCAGCCTATTTAACAAGTTAACTGTGCTCTTTGCTTCTTCAGTTTTGGCTTTTGGCAAAACCTTTGAGATTTCAGTTCCTATAGCATCGTGGGGTGGCGTACACTCGATAATTTCGTTGTACAGATAGTTTCTTAGGATCAAGAAATGTCGGTAGCTTAAACCAGCAAAGAACTCAACTTCACCCAGATTTTCGAAATTCTTTTTTATCGATTCTATTAGTTCCGCGGATTCGTTATTTGTTATGTGATCGGCAGAATAATCAACTAGGATTCCATCCTTTTCTGTGATGAGGTTGCATCTATACGCTACGTCATTTTCGTCTAACCGAATGTTTCTAGAAGCAGCTTCAAACGGACCTCTTCCAGTGTAAAATCTTCGGGGATCATAACCTAGAACTGAAAGGATTGCGGTGCCTGAACCGGGGGTTAACTCCTCTGGCACGGTTCTGAGGAGCCCACTGCATCCTTTAGTTGCGATCATGTCCATGTTTGGTTTGTTTGCCGCTTGGAGAGGAGTCTTATTGCCCAATTCCGGAACTGGATAATCAGCCATTCCATCTCCAACAATAAGTAAGTACTTCATTTGTTCATGCAGACCTTCTCACACCGCTTCACAGTTCAGTTCGGTTACACCTGTTTTGCAATGTCTTCCTGTATTTCTTTTTCGTTTTTAGGTGCTAATTTCTCTTTCTATAGCGGGCAAACGAATTGTTACAAAAGGATGAACATACAAAATATAGTCAGGAAATTATTAGTTAGAATCCATAAATGTTTTACCAGTTGTTGCTTCCGTACTAACCATGGATCCTAATGAATTCCTTTTCCTAATTCTGCCTCTAGCAGCGCTGGTGGCCATTCTTGTAGTTGTAGTGTTTTACTTGGCAAAAAAAGAGGATGCTATACAACATAAAGAGGTGGAGACACTGAACGAGTTAATGCGCACGGGAACAGTCGACAAGGAAAACTTCTCCGCGGCGCTTCAAGGCTTGGTTCGTGATAAAATAATTGATGAAGACTCCTGTGAACGGTTAAGAAAACTGCTTGAAGACTCCTTCAATGAAGCCGAGGGAACAGGTTCCCAACCAGAGCCCGCATAACAGCCATATACCAGTCAGACTTGGAAACGTCCTTTTTCCAGTATCGTAACGGTCTCACCGTCTTCTTTGGTCACCTTTACTGTGGGATCGGAGATAAGCAGGTCCATGTGATTCTTTGATGGGTTTTTGCCTCCAGGCATGTCCGTGTTTGCCCCAAAGGCCACATGGGCTGTCCCAAACATTTTTTCTGCCTCAAGAAACTCCTGTACAAACCTCGCTTTAGGATTGATTCCGAAGGCGAATTCGCCCACAACGTCAGACCAGTCGTCGGTTTGAAAAGTTTTTTCGATTCTGCGCAGGTGGTCTTTGTCCTCCGAAAACACGCTTTCCACTCTGCCATTCTTGGCTGTGACTTGCACTGGTTTTCTTAGTTTTCCGATTCCGCCGATCGCCATGTCGCACACAAGTTTTCCATTCAAGGAATCTTCGACAGGCGCAACGATGACTTCGCCCGTGGGGAGATTCATCCATTTCATTGTCTTCCTGTCTAGCTTTGTGTCGGTGAAGAATTTTCTGTTTTGTGTGCTCAACGTCAGGTTGGTTCCTGCTGGATTGCTAATATCCACTGATACTGTATTCTCTAGGGTGCGGATGAGACTCTCTGCGTGACTTTGCATGCTTTTATGCTCTTCTGGGGTAAGGGCTAAGGCGCCTTCGGTGAGCATGTTCGCTGTTACTCCGGGGCAATGTCCCAGACGTGATTTGTGGTCTTGTGTTTCCGTTTTTATGAGTTTTATTCGGAAGGGCGTCTCTTCACGGTTTCCTTTTAATAGGTTGATGTAAATGTCTGATTTCTGTGTTAGAATCTCTTGGAGATGCTCCGGAATTTCTGTTCGCGGTTGTTTTGATGTTCTGAGAATTACGAGTCTTGTCCATAATCCTAGGGCTAAAGCGCCAGTTGCGAAGGCTTCTCCAACCTCGGTTTTTTCTTCATCGCAGACTATGAGGATTCTTTCGCCGCCAACAGCCTCAAGAACATTTTCTAGCGCGTTTTTAGATGCTTCCCAAGCCTCCAAGCAATCACCTCAACGTCGTGTTTTATGTAAAATGTCGAGTCTACACAGATAATTCTTACTTTTTGTGTAAGAGAGGCAGATGCTGTTAAGAGGCATGGTGTACTTCAATTCTTTTCAGTAACGATTGTGTATAAGCGAAAATTCAGAAAAAAGCTGTTTTCAACAATACGCTGTTATTAGGGTCCTAATATGATTGTTCGTTGTTTGGTGTTTTAGGTAGTCTCTGTTTGCAGATTATGATTAGCAAAGTTGCAATAAGGAGCAAAGGCAGAATGGTCCATGATGGAAACTCTGGGATTATGAACTCTTCCATTGGTGGATAGTTGTCTTGGTTGTTTTGATCAATAACGTAAGGTGTATCTCCTATGCCGTCACCGTTGTTGCCTGTGCCGTTGTAGTTGCTCCAGTAGTTTCCAGTTGTGCCGTTATCCCAAAAGTTCACGGATAACGCATGAGGATACCAAGGTTGTTCCCAAATACTGTCATATACCTGTTTTGTGTTATTGACGAAGCTATTACCATAAATACTATTGTTATAAGATTGATGGAAATAAATGCCCCTTTCATTGTCCATCAAAGTGTTTCCAATAATTTTGTTGTAATTACTTTCTCCTAGAAAACTGATGCCCTGATGGTTGCTTGCTATAAGATTTCTAAAAATAGTGTTATTGTTTGCGCCCACTAGGTGGATACCAGCGCCAATTATTTGAATATTTTTGATTGTTACGTTGTTTCTGTAGGTTATATCGATTCCTACTTCGGCTCCATTACCTTGAAGCGTGAAGTCTGCGCCATCAATTAGGATGTTATCTCTTTCAACCACAATTTTTTGTTCTATAATATTGTCTGTGAAGGTGTAGACGTTTCCCTCTCGATGAATTTTATCTGTTTCTTCAACGCTTCCATCAGCTCGGATGTAAATTGTGCTTTCTGTCTTCACTACGGTAAAGTAAACTGATGAACTGCCCTGATGCGTGTCATCAGATTTCACAGTGACATTCAGTAAATGTGATCCTTCGGACAGGTCTTGCAGGGTTGTGTTGTATGTACAGTTTATTACGTGTAATAGACCAGACCAGAAGTTAATGTCGGGTTGTGTTGTGTACGATGTAACCATCATGGAGGTAACGTTTTTCCATTCGCCGTTATCAAGGCTGTAATTGCAAGTGACGTTTTGAAGCGAAACTTCATCGGATGGGGCGTCTGTTCCAAAGTAGAGTGTTGCATTGACAATTAACGGAAGGGTTGATTCAGAATAAGACCCATTAGGCGACTGAATGGACACATGCACCGAATAAGCTGGGGTTGCACTGGCATCGACAAAACTTGCAAACTGAAAACCAACTAAAATTGAAGCTAAGAACGCCCAGATTATAGTTAGTGAAAACGCAGTTCTTTTCACCGCCCCCTCCTCCATCTATTAGATTTGCTCAAGATACGCCTGTAAATGACAGCTACCACTATTACAACAACTAACAAAATCAGCAGAGGCATCCAGGAAGGAAACTCTGGGATGTATCCCAATGGAATATACTGTTCATTATTCTTCTTGTATGTAAATCCGGCATCTTCGTGGAAGCTTCCTCCAATGGCGTATAAGGTGTCATTTAGGACCGCTAGTCCAAAGTAATTGCGGCGGGTTGGCATTGCTGTGGCAGTAGTCCAGGTGTCTGCTTCTGGATTATAAACATAATGTTTGTCCGCGCCCAGAACGTGTATTCTTTTTGGCGCAAAAACTCCCGTGGTTGAAGCAGCAACGAAACTTCCGTTAATCGGAATTGGCGTCCCGTAACTCCAAGTATCAGTCTCTGGGTCATAAATTTGGTTTAAGTTTGTAGCATTTCGAAAAGGCTTCACTCGCCCACCAATCACATAAATTTTATTGTCGACAACTGCAGACGCGTAACTACAGACCGCATTAGGTATTGGCGTTTTAGTGGTCCAGTTATCTGTGGCTGGATCATAAACCTCGTTTACGTTTGTAATGTCAGGTCCATAATTTGTTGTTGCTCCACCTATGACATAGATTTTGTCGCCAACGACGTTTGCGCCCATCCGCCCTCTAGGAGTAGGCAAATCCGCTCCGTTTTCCCAAGTATCTGTTGCCGGATTGTAGACCAAATTTGTGTAATTCTTATGGGGTCCAAATGGTCCAAAATCTCCTCCCATCACGTAGATAAGATTGTTGTGAACGGCAACGCCAAAAGCATCCACTAGACTGGGTATAGCCTTTTTTGTTTCCCAATTGTCCGTTAAAGGATCATAGACTTGGTTATTGTCAACAGCACACCCACCAACGATCAAACCCCCCATGGCGTATATCTTCCCGTCTACAACCGCAACTCCAAGTGCATATCTTGCAGTGGGCATGGACTCCTTCGAGGCCCAAGAATCCTCAGATGCTTCAACCGAGGGAACAGCAACAGCTGATAGAGAAAGCGAAATAATCAGTAATAGAGTGGATATAGTCGTGGGGTTTTTCACCTCACCCTTCTCCTGTGATTAGCTTTGTGTAAGGTATGCCTGTAAATAACCGCAATGACTGTGAACGAAAACAGCATTATCAGCAGTGGAGTCCATGAGGGAAACTCTGGGATTTGGGCGGTTTCCACAAGTGGATAGTGGTCCTGATTGTTTGTGTCAATTACGTAAGGTGTGTCGCCTATGCCGTCGCCATTTGAATCTACTCCCGTGTAGTCGCTCCAGTAATTGCCTGTAGTATCATCGTTCCAACTGTTCTCTGAGGGAGACGCTGAATCGGGAAACTCTTCGATAGTATCGTAAACCTGGATCGCGTTATCGATGAAGTTATTCTGGTAAAATATGTTGTTTGAGGACTGACTGAAGTATACGCCTTTGCCGTTGTTTGCTATGTTGTTTTTGGTTATCTTGTTGTGCTTGGGGTCACCTCCAAGGTAGATGCCGCAATTGTTGTTTACAATGTTGTTGTCAACTATGGTGTTATGTTGGCAGGCAGAGCCGGAAAGAAAGATGCCATCCTCGTTGTTTTCTATGCTGTTTCCCTCTACGAGATCATTAGAGGAGCTGCGAAGTAGGATGCCAAAATTTGTGTTTTCTGATACATTGTTTCCGATTATGTCATTGTAGTTAGAGGGGTTAGGATTGAACTCGGACCAGACGCCATTGCCGTTGTTTGTCATGCTGTTTCCAATTATGCTATTATGATTAGAGGCGCTATAGAGTAGAATTGCCACATGATTTCCTGTTATTTTGTTTCCTTCTATTTGGTTACTCATGGAAGAATGGAACGTGATAGCATTTTCGTTGTTTGTTATGGTATTTCCAGTAATGATGATGTTTGAAGAATTGAGGATGTTGATGCATGTGCGGAATTGTTTGAGTTCTAGATTCTTGATTGTTACGCCGGTTCTGTTTGTCAGCTTTATTCCATTTCCGCTTGCATTCCCTTGGAGAGTGTAGCCTGCACCGTCAACCACGATGTTATCCCGTTGAATTTCAAGGGTGTGATCAGCAATGTTTCCTGTGAAAGTGTAGACTTCGCCAATTCGTTGAATAGCTGCTGGAGGATCAACAGTTCCATCACTTCTGATATAGATACTCGGCAGACTTGGTGGAGGCGGAAGAAAATTTGCTGCCACCAAATTAACGAATTGTAATCCAAACATTG
>Ga0315537_1003812_pt1 | contig 11105 bp, 7 predicted proteins | sample SalMarSW160270MG_FD_203091 | JGI IMG/M metagenome (GOLD analysis project Ga0315537, IMG submission 203091) | Salt marsh sediment microbial communities from the Plum Island Ecosystem LTER, Massachusetts, United States - Salt Marsh Sediment SW1602-70 ... | reverse complement strand
AAAATACAAAGGAAAAAAATTTGACTGGAGTCAGTTTGAATTACCTAAATCAACAGAATAATATATATAATTTAATTAAATATTTGAAACAAGAAATACTGGACTTTGAAACAAGAAATACTGGATTTGGAATTAAGAAACATCGTGTTTGGAATTAAGAAACATCGTGTTTGGAATTAAGAAAAATGCTTGTTATCTTTTATTTATAAGGGTTTGCTGGAACATACAATATTAACAATATATACAATAACAACAACAGAGAAATGTTGTTGTTATTTAAAATAATTTAAGAAGGAAAGAAATGAAAGAATCTGAAGAGATTACTATAAAAAATAATAACGAAATTGATTTGCCAAAGATAATAAATTCCGAAGTGAACCTGTTAGTATTTCCATTTTTTTCTCTTTCTACAAAAGGTCTTAAAAATAAAACAACAACCATTTATCGGGAAATAATTAAAAAAGGGGATCAAGAAATTAATCTTCTATGGAAAGTTTCTTCCAACTCTGAATATGGCTATCCAGGACCATTTGATAGAAAAGTACAACAGGCTATTTCAGAAATTTTATCGGAAATATTAAAGAAAGAAGGGGAGATAAAAAATCCTATTCCTTTAGGTTCTTTATATAATTTGTGTAAGAGAATGAATATAAGTTATAGCGGAGCAGAATACAGGAAAATTAAAGAGGCTTTTAAAAGAATAAAAACCACTTCTATTGAATCCAAAGGAACCTTCTACAGCAAAGATAAAAAACAATGGCTTGAAGATATTTTTAGTCTTTATGATCGGGTGATTTTTAAAGGAGAAAAAATATCTGATAATGAAATATCTGATAATAACTATTTATTTTTAGGAAGCTGGTATCTCCAAAACCTAAATTCTTTTTACATAAAACCGATTGATTATAATTACTTGCAAAGCCTTAAAAGCAAAATAGCCTCGAGACTTTATGAAATTTTAGGGGTAAAGTTCTATGGTTTAAAGAACAAAAGAGAAAATTTTATTTGCTATAGGTACTCTAAATTATGCCAACTTCTTCCGGTAACTCCCCATAAATATATCTCTTTAGCTAAACAGCAATTAAACTCGGGTAATCATGAACTTCAAGATACTGGTTTTATTTCAAAATTCGATTGGAGTGAAAACGGAAATAAGGATTGGCTTATCTATTATTGGCCGGGAGAGAGAGCTAAAGAGGAAATGAAAAGGGCAAAGATAAAAAGTATTGATGATCGGACAGAAGAATATCTACCAGGTCCAAAAGAGGAAGCAATAAAATATTCCAAAGAGCAGGCCGGGTTGATTAATCAATTAGTTAAAATTAATGTTTCTAAAATAACTGCTGAAAATCTAATAAAAAACAATGATCAGGAATTAATAGAGAAGTGGATCGAGGCAATTAATTATACTAATGCCGATGATAAAGCAGCCTATTTAGTAAAGGCCATAAGAGAGAATTGGCAGTTCCCAGAAGAATATTTAAGGGAAATAAAAGAGGAAGAGCTAAAAGAAGAAAGAGAAGAGGTGGAACATATTAAAATAAAACTGCAAGAAGAAGAAAATAAAAAGAGGCAGGAAGAGATTAAAAGAATGGGGCAAATATATAGTTCGCTTACCCCTTCACAACAGGAAGAGATAAGAATAGAAACAGAAAACAGACTACCTGATTTTTGGAAAGTGCATCTAAATAAGGAAAGAACTAAAGGAAAAACATCAAAAATGCTCGAGGTTGTCCTGGAGGAAAAGAGGAGAGAAACAATAAAAGAGTGGATTGATTCCGGAAGGATTGAAGCGTGACAAAGAACTGTCACCTATTACCTATTGGTGGTGAATAAATTATGAATATTTTACCATTTCTACATTTTTTTGTATTTTTAGTCTATTGTTGCTTAATCATTGTTATATTGATTAAAGATCCAAAATCCTGGCTTAACAGGAGCTGTGCTGCTTTTTTTGCTTGCCTTGCTCTATGGAGTTTTACCTCTATTTTTATTCAAAATCTTAATTCTTCAAAAGATACTGCTATATTATTCGATAATATCGGCTCAATAGGCTGGGTTAGTTTCGCTAGTTTTTTTCTATGGTTCTCTCTTATTTTTACAGAAAAGAAAAAAATATTAAAAACAAGAATTATTTATCCCCTTATTTTTATTCTGCCTTTATTATTTATCTATAAACAGTGGACAGGCTTTTTTATAGCAGGTTATATTAAACGACCCTGGGGGTGGGAAGCTGCTGGGTCAGGCTCAATGTGGTGGTATTATTATCTCTATTATCTTTCCTTTATAATAATAGGACTTTATCTAATTTTAAATTTTAGGAGAAAGATAAAAAAGCCGATTAAGAAAAAACAAGCAGGTATAATCTTTGTCGCCACCTTTATTACTCTTATTCTTGGCACTATAACCGATGCAATACTCCCGGAATTAAATATCATGGTGATACCTACCATGGGAAATGTGATTACGCTCATCTGGGCTGGTGGTTTGATTTATGCCATCGCTAAATATAAACTGATGGTCATCACACCAGCTGCAGCAACTGATAACATTATCTCTGCTATGGCTGATTCCTTAATTTTGTTGGATGGAGAAGGGAATATAGTTACTGTGAATAAAACTACATTGGATTTATCAGGATACGGAAAGGATGAACTAAAAGAAAAATCAGTTGAGATATTTTTTAGAGAAAAAGATTTCAAAAACACCTTGCTGGATAAAGCCATTAAGAAAGAAACTATCAGAAATTATGAGCTTAATTTTAAAACAAAAACAGGAGACAATATTCCGGTAGTTTTTTCAAGTTCTACGATGATGGACAAGGCAGGAGGCATGGCTGGCATTGTTTGTATAATCAAGGACATCACTGAATATAAAAAAGCCGGAGACAGGTTAAGGGAAGAGAAAAGATTATTTAACACATTTATGGATAATATTTCAGATTCTATTTACTTTAAAGACAAGGAAAAAAGATTTATAAGAGTAAATAGGATAAAAGCTGAACACTCAGGGGTATCTCCTGAAGAGATGATCGGGAAGACCGATTTTGATTTTTTCCCCAAAGAAATAGCGATACAATCTTTTGCAGATGATGATCATATAATAGAATCTGGCAGATCTATTGTCGATAAGATAGAAAAGATTATTCATTTGGATAAAAGAGAGTATTGGGCTTCGGTTACTAAAGTACCCTGGTATGATGAAGAGGGGAAAATAATAGGAGTGATAGGTATAACTCGAGACATTACCCAACGTAAACAAGTAGAAGAAGCCTTGCGTAAAAGTCATCAAGAATTTGCCAGTCTATTTAAAAGCAACCCTGAAGCTTTAGCCTATCTGGATAAAAATAGTAATATCATAGATATAAATCCCCGCTTTACTGAACTATTCGGCTACACCCTAGAAGAGATAAAGGGCAGAAACGTTAATGAGGGATTCATTCACCCTCCGGGTATAATAGAAGAAGGAAAAAATCTGGATAAAATTGTCTTATCCAAAGGATACTTTAATTATGAGACCATCAGAAAAAAGAAAGATGGTAATTTCTTCCCGGTCTCTATATCCGGTTCCAATATAGTAATTGACGGCCAGGTAAAAGGGAGAATTGGCACTTATATTGATATTACCGAACGCAAGAAATTGGAAAAAAAGCTAGAAAAATTAGCCCATTTTGATATTCTTACCGGTAGCTGCAGTAGGGGGCATGGTCTAAACCTGCTGGAACAGCAGATTAAGATTGCTAAACGGAAGAAGACTCCCATTCTCTTGCTCTATCTCGATGTAGATAGGTTTAAAGAGATAAATGATACTTATGGTCATAAGGAAGGGGATATGGTCTTAAAAGAGGTAGATCATTTATTCAAATCTACTTTAAGAGAGATTGATATTATCTGCCGTATCGGGGGAGATGAATTCCTGCTCATCTTCCCAGAGAGCTCCTTAAATGATGCTCCCCTGATTAGAGAAAGGTTAAATACAAGTTTAAAGAAATTAAACCAGAAACTGGCTAAACCCTATAAGATAGGTTTTAGCATCGGTCTTTCTGTTTATGACCCGTTCAATCATCAACCAGTGGAAAAATTAATTCATCTGGCAGATCAGAGGATGTATGAAGATAAAGATAAGAAGGATGAGAAGTATAGGAAGGAATAGTTATTCAAACAATATAGTTTGTCAAAAGATTTGCACTAGTTCAATAATTCGGTAACTTTATGTTAAATGTTGAGGGCAGCCCCCATTTATTTTTGATAAGGAAAGAGTTAAAGGAAAAGCTTCAAAAATGCTTGAGGTTGTTTTAGAAGAAAAGATAAGAGAAATAATAAAAGAGTGCGTTAAGTCCGAAGGATTGAAGTGTGACAAAGAACTGTCACCTATCACATTTTAGTGGTGAGTAAATTATGAATATTTATCCATTTTTACATTTTTTTACATTTTTAGTCTATCTTTACTTACTTTATCTCATAGTTCTTGTGCCGTGGAAAGATCCAAAATCCTTATTTAATAGGGTTTTTGCTGTTCTTCTTGCTTGTTTTGTTGTATGGAGTTTTGGGTCGATTTTTATTTGTAACCCACGTTCCTCAAAAGATACTGTTATGTTATTTGATAGTGTTGCTTCCATAGGGTGGATTAGTTTCGCTAGTTTCTTTTTATGGTTTGCTCTTATTTTCACAGAAAAGAAAAAGATATTAAAAACAAGAATTATTTATCCCCTTATCTTTATTCTGCCTTTATTATTTATCTATAAACAGTGGACAGGTTTTTTAACAGTAGATTATATTAAACAACCCTGGGGGTGGGGAAGTGTTTGGTCAGACTCAATCTGGGCCTATCTTTTTTATCTCTATTATCTTTCATTTATGGCAATAGGACTTTATCTAATTTTAAATTTCGGGAGAAAAACAAAAGAACCGATTAAGAAAAAACAGGCAAAAATAATCTTTGTTGCTGCGTTAATTTCCCTTGTTTTTAGCACTTTGACAGATGTAATACTTCCAGAATTGAATATTCGTACGGTACCTTCCTCCTTAGGAAATGTAATTACGCTCGTCTGGGCATCTGGAATAGTTTATGCCATAGCTAAATATAAACTGATGGTCATCACACCAACTGCAGCAGCTGATAACATCATCTCTACTATAGCTGATTCCTTAATTTTATTGGATAGAAAAGGGAATATAGCTACTGTGAACAAAGCTACATTGGATTTATCAGGATACGGAAAGGATGAGCTAAAAGAAAAATCAGTTGAGTTGCTTTTTAGAGAAAAAGATTTTAAAAATACTTTGTTGATTAAATCTATTAAAGGAGAAATCATCAGAAATTACGAGCTTATTTTTAAAACGAAAACAGGAGACAATATTCCGGTAATTTTTTCAAGTTCTGCGATGATGGACAAGGCAGGAGGTATGGCTGGCATTGTTTGTATAGTCAAGGACATCACCGAGCGTAAAAAAGTCGAAATGGCAATTATACATGAACAGAGTTTATTACATGATCTTATGGAGAACATCCCTGATTTTATCTATTTCAAAGATGAGAAAAACCGATTTGTTAGGGTAAATAAAGCAAGTGGTGAAGACAGAGGTATTACACCTGAGGATTTTATTGGAAAAACTGACTTCGATATTTTCACCGAAGAGGCAGCTAAAAAATGTTTTGCTGATGATGATCGGATAATGAAAACAGGCAAACCCCTCATTAATAGGATAGAAAAAATCACTTATTTGGATGGGATGGAGCGTTGGTTTTCTGCTACCAAGGTACCTCGATATGATGAAAATGGCAAAATAATAGGGACAATAGGTATAACCCGAGACATCACCGAACGCAAGCAGGCAGAGGAAAATTTGAAAAATGCAAAAGATGAACTGGAAATAATTTTAGACTCAGTACCTGTTATCATTTTTTATAAAGATATAGAAGGTAGAATTATTCGGGCAAACAAAACTTTGGCTGATTCATTAAAGGTGCCTATAAAAGATATAGTAGGCAAGACTACAGAAAAGCTTTTTCCCAAGGAACAGGCTGAGAATATGAGAAAAGACGATCAGGAAGTTATTATTTCCGGAAAACCAAAAAGGAATATCATTCAACCTTATACAACACCTGACGGATTAAGATGGTTACTTAGCGATAAGATACCTTACAAAGATAAAAAAGGCGAAATTACCGGTGTTATCAGTTTTGCTAAAGATATCACTGTGCAGAGAAAATCAGAACAAGAACTCCAACAAACTTTACAGAAACTAAAAAAAACCATGGATGCTACCCTCGAAACTATGTCCAAGATAGTAGAGGTCAAAGACCCCTATACCTCCGGCCACCAGCGCCGGGTCTGCCAATTAGCCATTCGTATTGCCCAAGAGATGAAACTTCCTGAAGATAAGATTGAAGGGATAAGAATAGCCTCTTTGATTCATGATATCGGAAAGATCGGCCTACCCACTGAAATCTTGAGTAAGCCCACCAAGTTAACTGATATAGAATTTAGTCTAATAAAAGGTCATTCCCAAATAGGATATGATATTTTACAATCCATAGATTTTTCCTATCCTGTAGTTCAAATTGTCCTTCAGCATCATGAAAGACTAAACGGTTCAGGATATCCTCAGGGTTTAAAAGGTGATAAGATTATCCTGGAGGCCAGAATTATAGGAGTAGCTGATGTAGTAGAGGCCATGTCCTCCTTCCGTCCTTATCGTCCTGCTCTCGGAATAGATGCAGCCTTAGAAGAGATTTCTAAGAACAAAGGCACCCTCTATGACCCGAAAGTAGTGGACGTTTGCTTGAAGCTCTTCAAAGAAAAAGGATTTAAATTTGAGTAGATGAAGCGCCTCAAATTAATATTTGAAGGGTTTAAGAAATATAATAAATATTTGATCTCAGTAACAGATATGGCAAGAAGAGGCAGAGGAGAAATTTTAAAACTACTCAAGGAGGTAACAATGAAAGAACTTTTTAATGTGGATAATAAACATACAACCTTTATATTTGAAGGGCTGCTCTTCTTAGGATTATACCTGTCCAGCTTTTACAACTATCTTCTTTTTCACTTGGCTTGCCTCCTTTTTTGGGGTAGTTCTCTTAAATCCTACTAAAAAAGGGGGGGGCAAGTCAATTTCACTAAAACATTTGAGAATAAAGAGTTTGAGAGAAAATTAATAAATAATTTTTGACATTACTAAGCTAAAGAGAAAGTTTTAAAATATGAAAAACAGAATTATATTAAACATCTACTAGATCACTCATCAGATTTTAAAATAATCCTAGATATAGTCTAAATAAAAATACAAGGGGCAATTTTGGACACCCAAAAATCAGGTAATAAAGAAAATAAAGCTAAAGAGAAAGTTTTAAAATATGAAAAACAGAATTATATTAAATATCTGTTAGATTACTCACCGGATTTTCAAGTAATCCTGGATGGTGAAGGAAAAATTATGAGAGTGAATCAAGCTTTTGAAGAAATTACTGGAAAAAAGGAGGAGGAATTAATTGGTAGTTTTATTTATGAATTCATACCCGAAGAAATAATAAAAAAATTAAGAGATAAAATATTAAAGGAAAAAAGGGTAAAGAATATTGAAATAAACGTAAATAGGCCAGGAAGAGAACTTTTAATTTGTGACTTCTCAGGTGTGGTGTTTATTGGTAAAGAAGGAAAGCCTATCATTTATCTAAGCGGTAGGGATATAACTGAAAGAAGAAAATTACAACAAAATCTTATAGAGTTAAATAAAAACTTAAAAAATTTAGAGAAAAAAAGTAATGAAAAAACCAAAGAATTAAGAAAAGTTCAATACCAGCTTGTTCAATCGGAAAAATTATCTATAATCGGGGGATTGGTGACCGGAGTAGCCCATGAGGTTAAGAATCCTTTAGCTACCATAAGCCTAATTGTTCAACATTTAGAGAAAAAAGTTGCTGATAATTACCAGATAGAAAAATTACAAGCAATTCAAAGAAATATAGATCGCATAGATAAGATTGTCTACGGCTTGTTAAATTTTTCTCATTCCCCTCGCTTCAATTTTGCCTATCATAATGTCAATAAAATATTAGAAAGACTAGAGCCGAGTTTAAAGCATTTTCTTCCAGAGAATATAAAGATCATTAAAAAATATGATTCAAAATTGCCCCTGGGTTGGTTTGATTCAGATTGCCTGGAACAGGTTTTTTTGAACTTAATTTCTAATGCCATACAGTCGATGAAATATGGAGGAGAACTTTATATTACTACAAGTTTTGATTCTACCCAGAAAGGAATAATAATAAAGTTTGAAGATGCGGGGGTGGGCATCCCGGAAGGAAATCTCAAAAAGATATTTAACCCCTTTTTTACTACCTATAAGGAAGGCACTGGTTTAGGCCTTTCTATTTGTCAGAATATCATAAATGAACATAAGGGTAATATTTCGGTAGAGAGTAAGTTGGGAAAGGGGACAATTTTTACTATTTCCTTACCTCTGGAAAAGAGAAAAGAGAAAAATCGGGGGGGAGTGGATGCGACATAATGACTAAGGCTAATATTTTAATAATTGATGATGAAGTAGATTTATGCCAGAGTCTGCTTGAATTATTAGAAGAGGAAGAATATAAAGTTTTTATTGCCCATAGTGGTAAGGAAGGTTTGATAAAGGTCAAAGAAAATTTACCTGATTTAGTCCTTTTGGATATAAAGATGACCGGAATAGATGGGATTGGGACTTTAGAGAGAATAACCGCCATTGATAAGGATATCTCAGTGATTATGTTAACTGCTTATCAGACTGTAGAAACTGCAGTAAGGGCGATGAAGCTTGGAGCTTACGATTATATTAGTAAGCCTTTTAACTATGAAGAATTAAAGATAATCATTAAAAGAGCTCTTCAGGCTCATGATTTATCCCAAGAAGTAATTTCCTTAAGGCATCAACTGAGAGACAAATTTAATTTTAAGAATATTATCGGAAAAAGCGATAAAATAAAAGAAGTGTTGTATAAGATTGAAAAGGTTGCTCCAACCAATGCTACTGTGTTGATTAGAGGAGAAAGCGGTTCCGGGAAAGAATTAATTGCCAAGACTATTCATCAATACAGTCCCAGAAGAGATAGACCATTTATAGCCGTTGATTGCGCCAGCTTGCCAGAGACTTTGATAGAGAGTGAATTATTTGGTCATACTAAGGGGGCCTTCACCGGGGCAGTAGCGAAAAGAATAGGTAAATTTGAATTAGCTCAAACCGGGACATTTTTTTTAGATGAGATTGGTAATTTACCAGTTAATATTCAAGCTAAGTTATTAAGAGCACTTCAGGAAGGAGAGATAAACCGTATCGGAGAAAAGTATCCGATTAAAATTGACGTGCGATTGATCATTGCCAGTAATACCAATTTAGAAGAGGATATAAAAAGAGGGACTTTTAGAGAGGACTTATATTATCGTATAAATGTTTTTTCGATCTTCCTTCCTACTTTAAAGGAGCGGAAAGAAGACATACCCTTATTAGCTTTGCATTTTCTAAATCAGTTTAACCCGATATTTGGAAAGAATATCAAGAATATCTCGGAAGAAAGTATGAAGTTGCTGATAAATTATTTCTGGCCAGGTAATGTTCGTGAGCTTCAAAATGTTATTCAGCAGGCAATTATTATGGCTGAAGATATTATTCTACCAGAGCATTTACCTTTTTATATAAAAGAGAACAAAGTAGGGGCAGACCTGATGCCTATTTTCCTATCGGAAAAAGACAAGAATAATTTCCCCAACAACTTCTCCCTTAAAAACAATATTAACCAACTTTCTCGAGATACGGAAAGAAGAATTATTTTGGAATTGTTAAAAAGAACGAATTGGAATAAAGCTAAAGCAGCTAGATTATTAAAGATAAATTACAAAACCCTTTATCTAAAGATTAAAGAATATGACCTTCACCCTACCAACCCGTAGGGGCACGATGCATCGTGCCCTCGGCAAAGGGAAAAACATCAAGAAAGAAGGGCACAATTCATTGTGCCCCTACAATATGGTTGATAGACCATAAATAGGGTATGAAAACCATAAATTGGAGGAATAAATTAAAATAAAATAATTAGAAACGAGGTTTAGAAAAAAACATTATTAGTTTAAAAGGCTTGCTATAAATGCATTTGGAGAGATCCGAATGTATTTTTTATTTTCATAAGGATAAGTTGGCACGATATTTGCTTACTATAGTGATATAGAAGTTTCTCCTTAATACTAAGGACGAGCTTGGAAGATTTTCTCTTTCCATAGAAAAAGATGAACCAATATGAAAATTTAATAAAGAGGTAATAAAATAATAATATGGCTAAAATATTAGTAGTTGATGATGACCTGGATATGTGTCAAATTATTTCAGACATTCTTAAAGAGGGGGAATATAGTGTAAATAGCTCTTATAATGGGGAAGATGCTCTGATGAAAATTAAAAAGAATCACTATAATTTGATTGTCTTAGACTATATACTTAATGAAATGTCTGGATTAATAGTCCTTGAAAAAGCTTTACAAATGATACCTTCACTAAAAGTAATGATGATTTCAGCTTTTGGAGATAAATCTATTAAGGCCAGGGCGAGAGAATTAGGAGTTAGTGATTTTTTGGATAAACCATTTGATATAAAAATACTTACCCAGACCGTACAAGATATTTTAACCAGGAATACTAATAAAGAGAAGCTCAAAGAAGAATAACTATTTCTATTAAATTCTATCAAAATAATATAGTGGTTGTAACCCAAAAAGCAAACAAAATGATAATGTAGGGGCACGATGCATCGTGCCCACAGGAGAAATTAGGTAAAAATATGACGAGGGAACAATTCATTGTGCCCCTACAAAAAATAATTAAAATATAGGAATTAAAATTTACAAAAAGAAATTACTAGATCCCTTTTGTAAAAAAAATCTAAAAAATGAAAGGAGGTGAAAAAAAATGGCAGTAGAAAAATCAATGGCATCCTCAAGTTTAGTAGAAGTAGTCGACAGAATTTTGGACAAAGGTATCGTAGTTGATGCTTGGGTCAGAGTGTCCTTAGTAGGTATTGAATTATTGGCTATTGAAGCAAGAGTAGTTATTGCTTCTGTAGAGACCTACTTAAAG
>Ga0315537_1003811_pt1 | contig 11106 bp, 10 predicted proteins | sample SalMarSW160270MG_FD_203091 | JGI IMG/M metagenome (GOLD analysis project Ga0315537, IMG submission 203091) | Salt marsh sediment microbial communities from the Plum Island Ecosystem LTER, Massachusetts, United States - Salt Marsh Sediment SW1602-70 ... | reverse complement strand
ACTGATGTATTTCAAGATGAGGCTTTTCGATTACGGTTTCACTACTGATACCGGTAAATTTCACCCCCCAATCCCGTTCCCATTTCTTGTGAAAATAGAAAGGTGAGGTTTTGGGTACGATTCCTTTAACGTCTTCGGACTGGATTATTATATCGGCTTTTCCCTGTGTAAAAAGGTGTTTCATCATATTTTCTTCAGATTTGTTTAAAGCGTAAAACCCGGCAAAGATTATTTTTTCGAAGGGAATAAGTCCGGATATTTTTTCGATATTTTCCGAAGTGAAGCGGTAAACTTCTCCCCTGTAAGTTAGATTGTTTTTTTTCAGGAAATAGTAAAATTTATCCCTGATAAGCCCGAAGTGCTTCCAGAAATCTCTAGCCCACGCTAAGAAAAGTTCATCATAATCGGTTAGCTCATCTGTGTTTATTTCTTTTCGGGACTGGATCTCGAATTCTTCCATTGCGCTTAGAATTTTTCTCCCCCAGTGAATATAGTTATTGAAGGAGCTGGTTAGTTTCATAAGAGGACTTTTTTCATCAGGTGAGCTTTCTATAATTGCTCTGTACATCAGATAAATAAGGTCGAAGTCTCCCTTTGGTATTCGCTCATCCCGCGTACTTGCGAAGAGATACTGCATCCATCCGTCAATAGAGAACCGCACGGGCGGTATGAACGCGCCGGGGATTTTTTTCTTTAATGATTCAAGAAAGAAATGTGAAGGTCTGATCCCCGGAAAAACTACACAGATAGAAGAAAAATCGGCTGTGTCGTGATTCTCGCAGACATAATCGCTTAAAGATTCAATAAAGTTTTCCGAAAAGGGAATTTTCAGCAGTTTACTCAAATCTTATGACCTCCCCGGAATTAAGGTTTACTATGTATGTATTAATGTTTTTATCGGGGAAATATTCCGTTAAAACTTCTTTATAACTTTTGAGCTGTTTTTTCCAGGTGGATGAGGGTTCTTCTCCCGATTTGAAATCGATAATTTGAACTTCGCCTGTTTTAAAAACCACTCTGTCGAGTCTATATAACTTGCCGTCTCCTGAAATTATTTCTTTTTCTCTAAAGGCCTTAACGGCTGGTGAGAACCATTCTTTTATTTCCTCTTTTTTAAATATTTCTTCTATAGTTGTTTTTACTTTTTCTCGGAAAAGTTCTCTTTCTCTTGGATGCGCGAATTCGTTTAAAGCCCGGTTTATTATAGAATCGATGTTTTCAAGATCGCCCGTATCTTTTATGTAGAACAGGACTTTATGAAGAATCTCTCCTGTTTTTCGGGATTCGTTTATTTTATTATTCATTAAAACGTATATATCGTTTTTCTTCATCAACAATCTTGAAGAAGCTTTTTCTACGCTTTCCCTGTCTTCTATTTTCATCTGTAAATATTTTAAAGGTAATCCGCCTTTTGTATTTTTATCCGTTACTTTTTGCCCTGGTTTTCCTCTCCGGTATGAGTCGCCTGTGATGTGCCCTATAAGTATTTCTTCCCATATATCCGAATAATTTTGAGGCTTCTGACCATGCAAGAAAACATGGAGTTCATATTTTGCCCTACTTAGAGCTACATAAAGATTGTTTATTTCTTCGAAAGTTTCATTTTGTTCTTTTTCTATGATTTTTCTTTTAATTTTTTCTTTCATTTCTTCGTTGTCTTCGGGAAGAATACCGCTTTTAATTTTGATAATCCTTTTAATTCCGTTATATTCTATAACGACTTCGTTTTTATCTCTATCGATCGGGATATAAATAAAGGGCAGGATAACGACCGGGAATTCCAGACCTTTCGCGGAATGAATGGTCATTATTCTTATAGCTTCTGCTGACTCCGGAAGGAGGATCGACGGAGGGTTTTCATAATTCTGCTGTCTTTCCCATTCGAGCAGCATTCCTTCTATGGATGTTATCGATTTTTCTTCCAGGTTATGTACGAATTCGAGGAAAGATTCGAGAAAGCTCTCAGTGCCCTCGCAATTTTCAGGTATCTTAAAAACTCTTATTATATCGCTTGTAATATCATAAACCGGCAGGAACCCGGCATGGGTAAAGAACGTTTCTATATAATTCATCCAGATTTCCGGGAATCTTTTTTTAAACTGTATATAATAGGGGGTATCGGATACACAATCTTCCGCAAAATTTCTTATATCTTTTTCGTTTAATCCTGTTTGTTTACCGAAGAATGTACTTAAAACTAAGCCCAGGAAAGAGGTATTATCAAGAGGATGCGCAAGGAATTTAAGTGCGGAGAGTATTCCTTTTACTGCCGGGTTGCTTAAAAGGTAGAGTGTTTCACCGGAAACAACGGGATACCCTCTTTCGCACAGGTACTGCGTTATTTCTTTTGCCTCTGCGTTACGCCGCACAAGAATTGCTATATCTCCTTTCTCGTATTCCCGGGAGAGTACCTCATCGATTGTTTTTTTTAATTCCTTATTCGCGGAGAGAATAATATCTTCTATATTTTTACTTTCCGGGTGAATTTTCGTTATTGAGACAAAACCTTCCGGAGTTTTTCCCTGTTTTGTTTCGGGGATCTTCTGTTTTACCGTATCCGTATAAAAATCACTCTTCTTTCCCATTTTGCACTTGATTTCCCCCGGCAGGCTAGAAAAAGTTTCTCCGATGAAATCGACTATCGCGGGTGCGCTACGGTAGTTTTTATCGATATATTCGGAATTCTTTTCATTCGTACCCACAGAAGCGAATAGGTCCATAGGAATACCGAAGAGTTGTACGTCTCCTCCTCTCCACTGGTATATTGCCTGTTTCGGGTCTCCGACGTAAAAGAAGGAGCCCCCTTCGGAAAGAGCGTTATCTATCAAAGGAACGAGATTTTGCCACTGGTTTTTGCTGGTATCCTGGAATTCATCGACGAGATAATGAAGGAACTTTTCTCCTATTCTGTAAAATATAAAGGGTACACTAAATTCTTCGAATAGAATTTTTAGTTCTTTGTTAATATCTTCGATAAATCTAATTTTCTGTTTTTCTCTTATATTTCTTAATGTTTCACTGTAAGCCCCGTAAATATCTATCTGGTAATTGTGTTCTCTAAGTAATTTAAGTTCATAATACTTGAAAATCGTGTTTTTTAATTCGTTAAAGAGCAGGGAAAAATTTTCCGGATTATCTTGGAATTTTTTAGTTAGTGCTTCCGTACTTTCTTTCTTAACGTAAGAACTTTTTAATATTTTATCTATATCCCTGTTTTCGACACTTTTTTGAAGAGTATCCAGGAACCTTGTATGTATACCTTCGTGATTTTCGGAATATTCAAGAATTTTTTCGGTAAGATTAATCGATTTATTAAAGAGGATTGCGATTGTTTTGTCCAGTTCGGTTGAGTCTTCGTGCGGTTTTTCGAAAGTCAGGTTTTTTGTGCCTTCATATTTTTCTATTCTATCCATTCCTTTTCTTAAGGTACTATGAAAATCCCAATTTATCTTACCCCCGACGTCTATTCTGTTTATTATAAAATCACTTAATTTCTTTCGCAGGATTTTATTTTCTTCGACTGATTGGATTATTAATGAAGTGGCAAAATCTTTATAGTAATTCGAATCCATAATAAGTTCGGATTCGGGAGTTATTCCGAGTTCGATAGAAAAAGCTTTGACGAGTGAGTTAACAAAAGAATCTATGGTCCTGACGGAGAAATCGCTGTAATTATCGAGGATGAAATCGATTAAATCTTGTGAGTGTTTATCGTTATGCGTTAGGGCTTCTTCTTTTAGTAATCCGAGAATACGTTCTTTCATTTCCGTCGCGGCTTTATTGGTAAATGTTATGGCAAGAGATTTTTTAAGATTTTGCCTGTCCGCTTTAAGTAAATTTTTATACCTCGTGGAAAGACGGTATGTTTTTCCCCCGCCCGCGGAGGAAAGGAGACTTATTAATCTGTTCTTTTTGCTCATTTAATTTTTTATTTGATATTTTTTTTGATTCTTGAAAAGGTTTTGGAAAAGTTTTTCTGCATAGAATTATCGAACTTGTTTAACCACTTTTTAATGTACTTTTCGTCATTTTTCGGATTTTTTAAAAGGATTGTTTCTACGTCTTCAAGGTCTCTGGGTCTGCCTGCTATTATTTTATGAATAACAATATCTTCAAGAGACGCGAAATTTACATGTGTATTTAGCATCTTGATAGGATTTGCTCTTTTCATAGCTTGTTTTTCATATTCGGAAAAAGAAAATATGAAGTCGATGCTTATCCCGGTTTTTTCATCTTCAACCGGCAGTACCATTGTTTTTTCTGTAAAATCTTTTGGGTTTCCGACAAGTACTCTGAAATTCAGTTTCTTACTGAGACTTTCAATTTCTGAGAGTTTTTCAGGTCTTATACCCAGAGTGATATCAATATCTTTTGTAAGTCTTGGTTCACCGTAAAGCAAGACAGCCTGTCCTCCTATTACCATATATGGTATTTTTCTTTTTTCTAATTCTTTTGAAATTTTAGAAAGTAGTTTTTTAAACACTATTTATGATTCTGGCTATTTTTTTTACGGTTTCTTTATCTTCGAGGGGGTTCTTCCTCGGAAGTACTCCAAGGTCTAAAGCTTCTTTGTATAGAGCTTCAAAAATTTCAAAATTCTTATTTATATCGACCTTACTCTCTCTTTTGATTTTTTTTTCGAACTTCTTTAGTTTTTCCGGATTTTTTATCATTTAATATCCCTTTTTAATTATAAATTGAATAGAATCTTTGTCAATGATCCCCATAGGGGTTTTTTCTGTATCATTGTGTGAATTATAGTTTCGTGTTTTGAGTTTAGAGTTTCGAGTTATAATTCAGGTACCAGATACCAGGTCCCAGTATTGATTTTCGACTTTGGACATTGGACGTTGCGCCCTTTAGTGTGTGTCTTCGTGGCTAATTTTGATGGTGGTAGGGATGGTGTTTGGATTAAAAAACAAAATATAAATGGGGTTGTGTGGTGGGCTCTGCGTTCTCTGCGTCTCTGCGGTGAAATTAGTTTTTGTGAGGGGATACGATTTTTTCTGTTGACTTCCGTTAAAATTTTGTTTATACTTAAAATAATATTTAAACAGTTAAAATAAGGGGGGGTAAAATTTTATTCGATGATTTGGAAAGCTCAAAGTTTAAGAAGATCGATCTGGAAAATTTTAAGCAGATATTAAAAGTCCTTCCTATTCCAATAGATATTGTTGATACTAACCTGAATATACTTTACATGAATGAAGCGCTTAAGAAAAAAGTCGGGAGAGACGCCACCGGAGAGAAGTGTTTCGAGGTATATAAAGACGACAATATTCAATGTCCTTTTTGTCCATTGAGAGAAGAACTTACAGTTGGAGAAAGTAAAACAATTGAATCGAATGGAGCTTTTGGCGGTAAAACAGTCAAAATAAAACATAAGGCAATTGAATTAAGCGGGGAAAAATATATTTTAGAAATTTTCGAAGATATTACGGATGCCATAACCGATGAACTTACAGGAAGCTATAACCGAAGAAAGTTAAAGGAAGATATCAAAGAAGAACTTGAAAGAGCTGAGCGATACAATAAAAACTTATCTGTTTTAATGATAGATATTGATTGGTTTAAGGAATACAATGATTTCCACGGACATCAAGAAGGAGACAAATTACTCATAAGATTGGTTCGTAAATTTTCTTATAATATAAGATTCACTGATAAATTATACCGTTACGGAGGAGAAGAATTTGTGGTTTTACTCCCGGAAACGACTGAAGTACAGGCAGCGGAAGTCGCAGAAAAACTTCGCAGGAAGGTTACAGAAAAGAAATTCGAGGGTGCAGAAAAAAGTCAGCCAAATAATATTATCAGTGTTAGTATAGGGGTTTCCAGTTATCCGAAAAACGGGAGTTCTTCAGGTGAGATTATCCACGCTGCCGATTCTGCTATGTATGAAGCAAAAGGATCGGGAAAGAATATGGTTAAAGTTGCAAAAAGATAGCGTTTAATTACTCTAGCGCTATCCAGTCCGTTTTTACTCTACTCCACTCTGAAATTGTATGCCCGATATCGATATAGAATTTTTTTACTTGAGATTCTTTATATCCTAAAATATCTTCCAGAATAGGGGTCAAGATACTAAGAGCGCTGTCCGAAAGTACGGTTCTTTTTGAAATATGACCCAGGTATGGCGAAGAAGAAACTGCTATTGGGTATCCGCCATAGGCGTTAACATGGAGCATAACATGTAAATCGGATGATCCGTCTCCTACATATATTATTCTATCACGAGGGATTTTATTTTTTTCTCTGAGGTAATCCAGATTGGTTACCTTACCCTGCCCCGCACCGGTTCTTTCTATACTTTGAACAGTCCCCTCCTCATCGTATATAAAAGTAGTTCCGATGATATTCTCGGGAGGCAGGATACCTTTTAAAGCAGTTTTTATAATCTCAACCGGACAGGCAGATATGACATAACAGAAGAATTTATTTTCTTCTATGCCTTTTTCCAGGACTTTCATTAATTTGGAAACATCCCTTTTTAATTTTATATCTTTAGCCACTTCGTGAAAGACTTTCTTTGTCACCTTACCTTTATAATCAGGGTCAGTAATAATGAGTTGGGCGAGTTCTCCACCCAGTTGAACGATATTTCTTGTTCTTACTTTAACAAGTTTTTCCTCGAAGGTTTCCTCATCGATTCCTATTTTCTCACTTAGAATGACACCTGAATCATCAAAACTTAATGTTTTGTCGAAGTCGCAGATGAACAGGTACTTTTTCTGTCTTTTGCTCATTATTTAAAAATCTCCTTTATTTTTGTACTTTATAAATAAGCTACTACTCGCAAAAACGCAAGCTCTATTTTGAAGATTCTTCCGAATTTGGAATTTAGGATATGGGATTTAGTTAAGACTTTGGACTAATAGTAAAATTTGTGCTATTCGTTGTTTCTCTTTATAGTTATTTTTTTTGTAACGCACGACGCTTGACGCAAGACTCTAGACTCTGTTTTCGTTCTCAGCTAGCATATGCTTTTATTTCTTTCATTAACATTCTATCTTTAAACTTTTCAGGTAAATCCATTATTTGTTGTCGATGTACATCTATTTCAGCAAGAATAAAATCTTTTTTCTTTTCAGAGCAAATAAATTCACTGGAAAGTGTTTTAAAAAGATCGTTGACTTCAGAAAATTCTATCTCATGCGCAATTATATATGCATCATGAAGATTTTTAATTTCTTGTTCCGCGTGCTTATCAAATAAATTTTTAATAGAATGTGTTTTTAAAACCAGTTCAACCTCAGGCAAAGAAAAAATTTGTTCCTCACTCAGAGATTCTTTGATTTCTATTAACCAATCCGCGTGTGTAATTTGATTAAGATTCATTCTCTTCCAGAAATCTTCAATTTCAGGTACATGAGAAAACAATTCTGAAAACTGCCCGTATATCCGACCTACTTTTTTCTTAGTCTCGATTGCCCTTTCGAGAATTATGCCGAGAACTAATTCGGGATTTGAATTTTCCATTATCAAACCTCCTTAACTTAACTAATATTTTCTTATTTATAATTGTATTCGATTATAACATAAATGTCAAGTATAAAAATTATTGAAAAACCCTATATAATTCTAGTATACTAGTAATGAATATGGAGTAGAGAGCAGATAATAGATGCCAGGTACTATATCCCAGATACCAGAATGACTTAGGACATTGGACTTTGGACTAATAAAAAATCTGCGTTCATCTGCGTTCAATTATTGTGTGTGGGGAGGTTCTGTGTTATCTGTGGTAAATTTTTGTTTTTGCCAACGGAAAAAGAATAAACCAATTACAGCTCCGCTCATGTCCACAAGGATATCGAAGCCGTCATCCAATCCTGCTGGACCCTGCCCTGTTAGTATCTGCATTATTTCTTGCAGAAGAGCTATACCTAAAAGGTATAAAATAACAATAACAGGAAAAATTAGCCGTTTTTTATTTGATGATACCGAAGATACAAGCCACGCAAGCACACCATAAAGAATGAAACGCGCTGCTATATGAGATATATCTGTGTGAAAAAGCCAATCAAATCCCGTTCTGTAAGCGGGGGAGAATTGACGTATGAGGTAAAACGGAAAAAGCATCCCGATGCTTAACAAAATCAATAGTATTAGACGTGCCCTTCGTTTCATAATCTATAATCTATACAATAAAACTACTGAGTCAATGTTAGATACCAGGTCTCGGATCCTTCGGATAAGTTAATGGGTATATTTGTTAATTAGTTAATTAGTAAAAACAAAAAAGAAAATCCTGTGAATCCTGTCTAAATTATTGTTGGGAAGTTAGGAAGTAAAAAAACAACAAAAAATCTTGTGTTAATTTTGTGGAATCTCGTGGTTGAAATTTGGGGTGTGATGTGGCTTTGTGTTCTCTGTGGTTACTTTTGTTTTCCTCTCATCAATTTCAGCATCAACGCTTTCTGCGCGTGCAGGCGGTTTTCAGCTTCATCGAAGACAACCGAATGCGGTCCGTCAATAACCTCAGCCGAAACCTCTTCACCTCTTATCGCAGGCAAACAGTGCATAAAGATATAATCATTATCGGCACAGAAGGTAATTTCTTTGTTAACCTGAAAAGACGCGAAAGCCTTTCTTCTTTCCTGGGCTTCGTCTTTAAAACCCATCGAAGCCCAAACATCTGTATATATCACATCAACTCCGTCCGCGGCTTCCCTCGGATTGTTTGTTATGGTAATCGAACCACCGGAAGCAGAAGCCAATTCTTTGGCTTTCTTTATAATATCTTTATTCGGCTCATAACCTTTCGGATGGGCGACTCTGAAATCCATTCCCATAAGCCCGGAGGCTAACAGCATCGAATTGCAGACGTTGTTGCCATCGCCAATGAATGCCAGCTTCACATCTTCAAGTTTCCCCTTCTTTTCGTATATTGTCTGGAAATCCGCAAGTATCTGACAGGGATGCTCCAAGTCGGATAGACCGTTTATAACAGGTATACTTGAATTCTCGGCAAGACCCGTAACGGTTGAATGCGCAAAAGTTCTTGCCATAATTCCGGAAGCCCATCTTGAGAGATTCTTTGCTATATCTTCGACGCTTTCTCTTTTTCCGATACTAATATCAGCAGGCGCGAAATAAATCCCCAAACCTCCGAGCTCGTAAATGCCGGCCTCGAATGTAAACCTGGTCCGCAGAGACGGTTTCTCAAAAAGCATAGCAAGGACTTTGCCTTTAAGGGGGCTACTATCCATTGCTTTTTCTTTTTCCTTCTTTAGTATACAGGCATCTCTGATGATTTCCAGAAATTTTACTCTATCAATATCACTGATTGAAACAAAATCCCTTTTCATTTCTCCTCCTCTTCCCTTTTGCCGTATTCCATTTGATATTTCAATAAATCTCCCTTGGAGAGATAATCTATTATCAATACACCATTAAGATGGTCTATTTCGTGCTGTATCATCCTTGCTATAAGACCCTCCACCTTATACTCCACTTCTTTTCCATCCGCATTAAATCCTCTGACAAGAAGAGCTTCTGCCCTGGGAATTTCCACAGTCGCAACGGGGACGGAAAGGCATCCTTCACCCATTACATCTTCTCCATCAGCTTTTATTATTATCGGATTCACCAGAACTATCCGTCCTTTCTCCTCATCCGATCTTCCAACCAACACCTGGCTTGCCACTCCTATTTGATTGGCGGCAAGACCAATACCTTCTTCATCTGTCATAGTTTTAAGCATTTTCTCAACCAGATGGTGAATGCTGGAAAAATCTTTTACCTCTTTGGCTTTTTCATGTAAAATTGAATCCGGATAAACTCTTAGCTTACTCATCTTTAATTGTCTTTAAATGTAACTCTTTTAATTCTTCATCATTTACTGGGCCCGGAGAACCTTCCATAAGACCAAGACCGCTCAGAGTTTTAGGAAACGCGATTACATCGGTAATCGAGTTTTCTCCGGCAAGAAGCATACATATTCTGTCAAAACCCAATCCCATTCCACCATGCGGGGGAGCTCCGAGGGTTAGCGCTTTTAATAAAAAGCCGAATTTATTCATAGCTTCTTCCTCACTCATACCGATAACTTTCATCAACTTCAATTGAACTTCCGGATTATGACATCTGATGCTTCCCGAAACCAACTCCACGCCGTTAAGCACTAAATCATACTGTTTTCCTATTACCTCACCGGGATTCTTTTCAATATCTTTTGCCTCACCGATGGGTTCTGTAAATATGTGATGGCAGGGAATCCAACAGTTGTTTTCCTCGTCCCATTCGAAAATGGGAAAATCGGTTACCCACAGAAATTTCCAACCCTCTTCAATTAAATTCAACTTTTTTCCAAGAGTATTTCGCAGGACACCAAGAGGAATAAGAACTTCCTGTACCTTATTCCCCGCAATCAGGAAAAGAGTTTCTCCTGCTTTTAAATCAAAAACGCTGCAATCCTTGAAATATTTAACAAATGAACCTTTATAATTGTTATCTTGATTGATTAAATACAAAAGACCCTTTGCGCCGGATTTCTTAACGACTTCTTCGAATTCACCTATTTTACTTCGGCTAAAAATACCGTTTACTTTTATTCCCTTTATTATTCGAGCGGAATTAAAAATTCCGAAGTCACCCCTTTTCCCTGGCTCACCATAATCATCTATAATAAGAGGATTCCTGAGATCCGGTCTATCAGTGCCATATTTCTCCATAGCTTCCCCGTAAGTCAATTTAGGGAATGGTGTGGATATTTTCTCTCCCAATCCTTCTTTTAGAAAAGCAGCCATCAAATCTTCTCCAACTGCAAAGACATCTTCCTTTTCCACAAAAGACATTTCAAGGTCTATCTGAGTAAATTCAAGCTGCCTGTCTCCTCTCATATCTTCGTCTCTGAAAGACTTTGAAATTTGATAATATCTATCGAATCCGCCGACCATAAGAATTTGTTTGTATAACTGCGGAGACTGAGCCAGAGAGTAAAATTTACCACTTTGAAGCCTGGAGGGAACAAGGAAATCACGGGCACCCTCAGGCGTCGGTGTTGCAAGAATGGGTGTTTCAACTTCCAGAAAATCTTTTTCATTCAAAACTCTTCTTGCTGCCTGCATTAACTTATGACGAAGCACAAATCCTTTTAATGTT
>Ga0315537_1003810_pt1 | contig 11106 bp, 9 predicted proteins | sample SalMarSW160270MG_FD_203091 | JGI IMG/M metagenome (GOLD analysis project Ga0315537, IMG submission 203091) | Salt marsh sediment microbial communities from the Plum Island Ecosystem LTER, Massachusetts, United States - Salt Marsh Sediment SW1602-70 ... | reverse complement strand
CCCCGTCACCGTATACCTTGACCAGGTTCCGCGTCTCGATGATGGGTTCGCTCATCTGCTCATCCTCGTTCGCCCGAACAGGCGCCTCACTCATAGCGCAGGGCCTCGACCGGCTGCAGCCGCGCGGCACGCCAAGCCGGGTAGGCGCCGCCGACCACGCCCAGGACCAGCGCCGTGCCCAGCGCCTGCGCTAGCAGGCCGGGGGTGAAGGTAAGATGGATAAAGCCGCGCAGGAAGGGTAACGCGTTCAGCGCCAACCCCAGCCCGATCCCGAGCGCGATTCCCGCCGCGCTGCCTAACAGGCTCAACGCGATCGACTCGCGCACGATCATCCACACCACACGCCACTGCCGCCAGCCTAATGCGCGCAGCACGCCGATCTCGCGCGTCCGCTCGGTCACGCTCATGACCATGGTGTTGGTCATGCCCAACCCGCCCACGATCAGCGCCATGGCGGCGATGGCCCACGTGCTGGAGCGCATCATCTGCATATCAGTCAGGTCTTCGGCAAAGGCACTGGCCTTGGAGAGCGAAACCTCGGGGAAACGCGCCTCGACCTGCCTTGCCACTCGCCCTGCCTGCTCGGCGTCCTCGAGCCACACCCCCATAAAGCTCACCCGATGCGGCTGCCCAAACAGTGCCTGTGCATCGCGCAGGGTCACCACGCTGCCGCCATCCTGAAAGGGCTGCCCGGTCTCGTAGATGCCCACCACCTTGAACGAACGCTCAAAGATGCGCACCGTCTGTCCCACCCGCTTGTCGAGGTTCTCTGCCGCCACCCGGCCGAGCAGGATCTGGCGGTTGGTGGTCAGCGGTTCGCCCTCGACGATGCGGAACTCGCGTATGGCCAGGCCACGCGGCGGGTAGCCAAAGACGATGAAAAAGGGCAGGTCGCCGAGGGCCACGTATCCGGTCAGAAAGCCCTCTGCGGCGCGTACCTCGGGCAGGGCAGCGATGCGCCGCACCGTGCCCTCGTCGATCTTGCTCAGGTCCACCGAGGCATCGGCCTCGATCCCGATCAACTGCGCGCCCATACCGCCCGCCATGCCCGACATAGCCTCTAGCATACCTTCGCCCATCGCCCCCAGCAGGACGATAGCCAGCATGGCGATCCCGATCCCGATCACGGTCAGTAATGTGCGCACCGGCTGCCGCAGCACCTCGCGCAGCGCCGCCGAACTCACGTGCCGCGTAGTATGGACGGCAGCCCCGCTCTCGGCGCGCATGGCCTCTGCGGGCAGGAGCCGCGCGGCCCGCCACGCCGGGAACGCGCCGCCGGCCACGCCCAACGCCAGGGCGACGATCCCGGCCTGCATAAAGAGGGCCGGCGAAAACGACGACGGCAGGATGCTGCTCACCGCCGGTGCCTGCTCCACCGCGCGCACCGCCCCCACGCCCAGGGCCATGCCCACGCCCCCGCCGAGCACACTCAAGGCCAGCGATTCGCCCAACACCATGCGCAGCACCTGCGGGGATCGCCATCCCACCGCGCGCAAGACGCCGATCTCGCGCGTCCGTTCAAAGACGCTCATCAGCATGGTGTTCATCACTCCTACCCCGCCGATCACCACGGCGACGAGCGAGACGACCCAGGTAAAGGCATACACGTACTGCATCCATTCTTGCTCTTGCTCGAACCCGGACGAGGTCGTCGCCGTGACGTCGGTAAAGCGCTCCTCGATCCGCTGCCGCAGCCGCTCCACGTCGGTGCCGTCGCGCACCTGGATCAGGAAGGCGTTCACCTGGCGCGGTTTGCCGCTGATCGTTTGCGCGTCCTCCAGCGGGACCACGGCGGCCCCGTCCTCGAACGGCTCGCCTGTCTCATAGATCCCGGCGATGCGGTACACAGTTTCGTACAGGCGAAAGGTATCGCCTACTTCCTTGTCCAGATCCTCGGCCGCCGCCTTGCCCAGCAGCAGCGGGCGGCCACCGTGACGAGCGCCCGGGTTCCGGCTATTGCTCGCCGCGGCCAACGTCTCGCCGCGCACGACCTTGAAGTGGTCGATCGCAAACCCCGCCGGGTCGTACCCATAGACGATGAAATAGGGTGCGCCATCGGTGGCAGCAAAGGTATAGACCATCTCCGATATGCGCTCCACGCCCGACAGCCCGGCGAGCGTGTTCCCCAGCCCCTGGTCGACCGCGCTAAAGACAATGTCCAGCGCATCGTCCTGCATGACCAGCAGGTCAGCCCCGCTCCCGCTCGAGAGCGCACTATAGCCCTGCATGAAACCATTAGCCAGGGCCCCCAGGGCGACCACCGCCGCCACGCCGACGGCAATGCCAAAGGCGGTCAGCAGGGTACGCGCCTTGCGGCGAAATAGGCTACTAAAGACCATCAGCGATCACGCCTACCGGGCAACGCGGCCCTTCCCACGGACACCTATTCCCCCGCCTCGATGTCGACAAAGGCCGTCATCCCCCAGCGCAGTGCCGGATCCATCTCTTCCAGCGCGATCACGGTCGTATAGTGCACGCCGCCGGTGCCCGATTCGGCCATCGGCGAGATGCGCGTCACCTGCCCCTGAAAGACGCGATCCGGCAGCGCGTCAAAGGTCACCGCGACTTGCTGCCCGGCAGCAACGCGGACCACGTCGATCTCATCCAGGTCGGTCGTCTCGACGCGCAGGGTGTCCAGATCGCCGATCATCACCAGCGGCTGCCCGGGCGAGGCCATCTCTCCCACGCGCGCGTGCACGGCACCCACCGTTCCGGCAAAGGGGGCGACGAGCGTGGCCTCGCGGAGCTGCTGCTCGATCTCGCCCACCTGCACCTGGGCCTGGGCCAGCGCCGCTTCGGCCTGGGCCACCTCTTCCTGGCGCGCCGGGTCGCGGTAGGGGTTCTCCCAGCCCTGCAAATAGTCCAACTGCTCCTGGGCCGCCTCGATCTCGGTGCCCAGCACGTCGAGCGCGGCCTGGTGCGCCGCCTGGGCAGCCTGGGCCTGGGCCAGCATAGCTTGCACCTCTTCCAATTGTGCCTCGAACACGGTCATCCCACGGTCGTGAGCTAACTGCGCGGCCTGGGCCTGGTCGAGCTGCGCCTGCGCTGCACGCCGGTCCAGCTTGGCCTGCACCAGCCGGTCGGCCCACGTATCGCGGATCGCTTGGTCCTCCCATGGGCGGTCGAGGGCCTTGTCGTATTCGTCCTGCGTATCGTCGAGCGCGATCTGGGCTCGCTCCAATCCTACCTGGGCCAGCTTGACTTGGGGCACCGGATCCTGCGCGCGCGTCTGTACGATCTGGCGCTCGACCTGTGTCACACGCGCCTCTGCCGCGGCGACCTCTGCCGCCGGGTCCGTCGCCTGCGCCTGCGCCAACTGCTCCCGCTTGGCCTGGAGCGCGCTCTCGGCCTGGGCCACCTGGTGCGCGTGATCGCGGTCCGCGCGCGCGATCGTGCGCTCGGTCGCCCCCGCGCGGAGCATGGCCAACGCAGCCTGCTGGGCCACAACCTGCTCCTGTACGCGCTGCAGGGCCAGCTCGAGCTCGGAGGTGTCGAGCAGCACCAGCGGCGCGCCCACGGCAACGCTGTCGCCCGGCTCGACCAGGACTTCTACAACCTTGCCGCCCGCCTCGTGGCTGAGCGTCGCTCGTCGGGCTGGGATCAACTCGCCGGTCACCGAAACGACCGGCACGTAATCCGCGGTCAGGGATGGCGTCGGCGTCGGCTGTGCGCCCCCCTGGCAGCCTGCGAGCACCAACGCGACCAGGAGCACGATCCCGAACGCTCTTTTCATTGCACCTCTCTCCTTACTCAGCTCACCGCCCCCCTCTAGCTCCCACCCTTCGGGTATCTACGACCCCAGCAGGGGGAGGACCTAGACCGCCTCCCGCGCCAGCCACGGCGCGCGAAAGAGGGGGCCTCTTAGTCGAACGCGATCCCCTCGCTCTTCCCAAAGTTGAGCGTATAGACCCAGAAATTACCATAGTAGCGCTCCCGGCTGAAACCCATCGCCTCGACCAGTTGCACGGTCTCGAACGGAAAGGCATAGTCGGGATCCGTAAACTCTTCCGTGATTGACAGCAGACCGCCCGACTTGAGCACGCGACGCAGTTCATCCAGCGCCCCGTGTTGGTGTGGCACCTCGGGCAAGACGGCAACCAGAAAGACGCGGTCCACGCTCTCGTCCGGCACCGGCAGATCGTCTGCGCTCGCCGCGTGTATCTCTACATTGTCTAGGCCCGCCTCGTACACCTGCCGCTCGACGTCGGCCGCCATCCGCGGCTCCTCTTGCACCACGATCAACTTGCCGCGCGGTCCCACGCGTCGCGCCGCCTCGATCGTGAGCGGGATCGGCCCTGGCCCCAACTCGAGCACGGTCTCGCCCGGCCGGACGCCCACCCGATCGAGCACGGGGTGAACGTACCGCCGCCGGATCGGGTTGTCCATCAACCACGACACCCTGGATGGTCCGGGCACATCCACGCCGAGTCGCTCAAGGAGCCGGTAGATGATCTTGATCAGCACCAACCAAAAGAGCAACAGCCCGCTGATGCTGATCAGGACGATCTCCAGTGCCAACAAAAAGCGCTGCTTGCGGTCCATAGTACGTCCTTTCTAGAGTGTGAGTGAGATGGATTAGCACGTATTTCGTATCGCGTCCCTTTGTCTCCACATTCGCTGCGCTCAGTGCATGGCTCAAGGGCAAGATTCCGTTCCGTGGTGCGTGATGCGTGGTGCATGGGCATCGGCACCCACAGACCCGCCTCTGCGTATTTTGGCTGGCTTGCGGTCAGGCGAGCGCATAGTTGAGCGCAGCCTCGGCGTGGATCGTGGTCGTGTCAAAGAGCGGCACGTCGACGTCGCGCTCGCGGACCAGCAGCGGGATCTCGGTGCAGCCCAGGATCACGCCCTGTGCCCCGCGTGCCGCCAGTGCCCCGATGATCTCGATGAAGCGGCGCCGCGAGGCCTCGCGGACCTGCCCCACAACCAGCTCTTGGTAGATCACGTCGTCCACGAACCTGCGCTCGTCTGCCTCGGGGATCAGGACGCGGATCCCCTTTTCTGCCAACGCATCGGCGTAAAAGCGCCCCTCCATCGTAAAGCGCGTGCCCAACAAGCCGGCTGCCTGTAGGCCCTGCGCCCGGATCGCGTCGCCCACGGCGTCGAGCAGGCTCAACACCGGCACCGACACCGCCGCCTGCACCTCGTCCACCACGATGTGCATCGTGTTGGTGGCGATGACGATGAAATCGGCGCCTGCTGCCTCGAGGCGCCGCGCCGCGTCCGACAGCCCCTCGGCCACCCGATCCCAACGCCCGGCGTCGGGCCAATCGACGTAGGGCTGAAAGCTGACGCTGTAGATCAGGACCTCGGGATAGCCGTAATCGCCATAGCGCTCGGTGTAGGTGCGCGTGATGTACTGGTAGTACTCGACCGTCGATTCGGGGCTCATGCCACCGAGAATACCGATCCGCTTGTGCATAAGGACCCTCCTCTGGACCCTACAGGTTTTGGAGAACCCAGGGTCTGTGCTTCCACCCGACCAGCACCGCATAGCCCAGGTAGTCAAAGGTACGCCTCGGCAGACGCCCCTGTTGGCGCATGTAGGCCCGGAAAGCACGGTTCTTGAGATACAGGCCCAGCGTGCGCGTCATCATCCGCCAGAAATCGCTGAGGTGGTAGCGCTTGACCTGGCTGGCCTCGCGGCGCGGATCAACGCGGTAGGTCCGCACGAACAGATCCTCACCCGTGCGTCCTTCCAGGCCCACCCTCGCCATCAGCGCAACCCATTGTTCCACGGTCAGGATCGAGCCCTCGATCCCCCAGTACTGCTGCGTGAAGCCCACTACCTCCTCTGGCGGCGTTTTCAACCACGCCTCCTCGTTCAGGCCGACGCAGCCCCCTTCTCGCACCACGCGCGTCAGCTCGCCGACCAACTGCTCCTTCTCGACCACAAAGGTCGCCACCGACTCGCAGAGCGCGACGTCGAAAGACGCATCGTCAAAGGGCAGCCGCCGCGCATCGGCAACGCGAAAGCTCACTCGCTCGCCCACTCTCTCGCGCTCCGCCCGCGCCCGGGCCAGGTCGACCATCTCTTCCATCGCATCGATCCCGACCACGCGGCAGCCATAGGTCGCAGCAAGGTAGCTCGCCGTCGCCCCTGCGCCGCAGCCGACATCGAGCACATACGTACCCTCGTCGATGCCGCAGCGCGCGATCAGCTCGTGCGTGCTCTCCAGCCCGCCCATGTGCTTGGTCGTGCCCACGTAGGCCTGGAGCTGGAAATAAGAGAGTTCAGTTGGTTCCCCGGCCATACGACCTCCTCTCGCCCTACGGGGTTAGCAGGCCAGGCGGCTCTCGAAAGCGCAGGCAAAGAGCTCGCGATCCTCTTCCTGGATCAGGCTCAGCGCCTGCTCGCCGAGCAACGAGAGCACGCGCGGCAGGTACAGGTCGGTGCGCAGGTGATGCTCGGCGATAAAGACAAAGAGCGGGCTGCCGGTCCACGAGGCGCGTGCCCGGTTTTCCGCCAATAGCTCGCCGACCAGCACCTCTTGCGCGTCGACGACCAGCACCAGCCACAGTCCCTCCACCCGCTCGTGCACCGCGCCGGGCACGGGGTTGGCGATCACACGCCCGCCGGGCAGCTCAAGCTCGCCCGTGCTATAGACCACGACCTGCACCCCACGCCCGATTGCACGCTGCAGCGCGTCCTGCAGCGCCGCGTACGTCGCCGGCAGCAGGGAGAGATAGATCCGCGCATGGGCCTGGTCGATCATCCCGCGCGCCTTGGCCATGACGTTCTCGTGCCCCTCGATATTCCATACGTAATCCAGGTCGGAAACGGCGTCGAGGCCGGCGAGCTCTTGCTCCAGCGCGCCGATCAGCGCATCCTGCTCGTGCTGTAGTTGCGCCAGGAACTCATCTGCCGGGATCGGCGCGTACTGGGTGCTCCCCTCCTTGCGCAGCGTCATCGCCGCGCCGCGCGCGGTGAGCTTGCCCAGCACCTCGTAGATCATCGATCGCGGCACGCCGGAGGTCTTGGCCAACTGGTAGCCCGTCACCGGGCTCTCGCGCAGCAGGGCCACGTAGGCCTTGGCCTCGTACTCTGAAAAGCCGATCTGGACCAGCTTGTCGATTGGGCCTTCTTCCCCGGGGATGTCGACGCTCATGGTGTTTCCTTCCTTTCCAGGGCCGAGCGTCCTCCGCGCAATTCGCATGATGATCCAGGCTAGATAGGCGTTAGGGCTCTAACCTAGTGGTTTTCAAACTAACTACTAACAGTATAAACTCCTTTCAAAATCCTGTCAAGGGGCCAAACCCAGAAACCAGCATTTGCCAAAGGCTCGCCTTCGTGGTATTATTTAGACGTCTAATATTAGCTGTCTAAATAAAGGAGTATGAGATGTCCGAACAGCAGGAGATCGAGTCCACCGGCGTACTGCTCTCCCAGATCTGCAGGCTCGAGCACGCCAGGGCACACGAGCTGCTGGACGAACTCGGCCTCTATCGCGGGCAGCACCGGATCCTGCGTGCCCTCTGGGCACAGGACGGGCTCACGCATACCGAGTTAGCTGGGTGTTCCCACGTTCGACCAGCAACGATCTCCAAGACCATCCAGCGGATGGAGAAAGCAGGTCTCGTCGAGCGCAAGCACGATGCGGAAGACCAGCGCCTCTCACGCGTCTATCTCACCCCAGCCGGACGCGCCGCGCAAGGGGGTGTGGAGCAGATGTGGCACAAGCTCGAAGAGGAGATATTCGCCGGCCTAGCACCGGAAGAGCGCGCCCTGCTGCAGCAGGCCTTTCTCCAGATCCGCGGCAACCTGATGCGCGTGACGGGGAGGAAACAGCCCGCTGCGACTGGCGCGAGACGCCCGGTCCAGGAAGTGAAAGGGAGACAGATCGAGCATGCATAGAGCTGGATGGGGATCGTACCTGCGATATGACGAGGAGCAAGACCGGCCCGAGGTAAGCCTGGCGCTGCTGAAACGCGTCGCCGCCTATGCCCGCCCCTACTGGACCAAGGCGCTCCTCCTGATGGCCCTGATCGTCGCGACTTCGTTGTTGAGCCTGATCCCGCCGCTGCTTTTTCGCGACCTGCTGGACCATGCCTTGCCCAACCACGACGCAGCGCGGCTGAACCGGCTCGCCCTGGGCCTGCTTGCACTTCCCGTCGCAACCGGGCTGATCCAGGTCGCACAGCGCTACCTGAGCTCAGCGGTTGGGGAAGGCATCATCTGCGACCTGCGCCGGGAGCTCTATGCCCACATGCAGCGCATGGGGATGCGCTTTTTCACCCATACCAAGACCGGCGAGATGATGTCGCGCCTGAACAACGACGTCAGTGGCGCGCAGCAGGCGGTCACGGGGACGTTGATCAGCCTGATCACGAACATTATCTCCCTGGTCAGCACGCTGATCGTGATGATCTCGCTGGAGTGGCGCCTGACGCTGGTCGGCGTGATCATCCTGCCGCTGTTCATCCTGCCCTCGCGGCGCATCGGGCGCGTGCTGCGCGAGATCACGCGCCAGCACCTGCAGTTCCGCGCCGAGATGAGCGCGTTGATGAACGAAACGCTCAACATCAGCGGCGCCCTCCTGGTCAAGATCTTTGGCCGCAAGGAGGACGAGGTGGGCCGGTTCACCGAGAAAGCCACGGCGGTGCGCGACATCAGCGTCCGCCGCTCGCTGGTCGGCCGCTGGTTCTTTATGGGGCTCGGGCTGGTCGGCGCGATCGGCACGGCACTGATCTACTGGCTGGGCGGGCACCTGGTGCTGCGCGGCGCCTTTACCATCGGTACGATCGTCGCCTTTAGCACCTACCTGACCCGGCTGTACAGCCCCTTGACCGCACTGACCAACGCCCGCGTCGAGTTTGCCACCAGCCTGGTCAGTTTCGAGCGCGTGTTCGAGGTCCTGGACATGCCCGTCGAGATCGACGACCGGCCGGACGCCATCGAGCTCAAGGAATGTCGTGGGCATGTGCGCTTTGAGCGCGTGTCGTTCAGCTACGAGCCTGGCGGAGGCGTCATTGCCGGGCTGCAGGATGTAGAACGATACGGCCGGCACGGCGGCGGTCCAGAGGTGACCAAGAGCGGCAGGCGGATCGAGGCACACCAGCAGGCCTCCTCGGGCGGAGATCACGGCGGGCAGCGCGTCCTGCACGAGATCAGTTTCGAGATGCAGCCCGGGCAACTGACGGCGCTGGTCGGGCCCAGCGGCGCGGGCAAGACGACGATCACCTACCTGCTGCCGCGCCTGTACGACCCGATGGAGGGGCGCGTGCTGCTGGACGGGCACGACCTGCGCGACATCCAGCTAGCCTCCCTGGCCGAGCACATGGGCATGGTGACGCAGGAGACCTACCTGTTCCACGACACGATCCGCGCCAACCTGCTCTACGCCAGGCCGCAGGCAACGCAAGCGGAGCTGGAGGCGGCGTGCCAGGCGGCCAACATCCACGACTTTATCGCGAGCTTGCCAGACGGGTACGACACCATCGTCGGTGAGCGCGGGTACCGCCTGTCCGGGGGTGAGAAGCAGCGCGTCGCCATCGCCCGCGTCGTCCTGAAGAACCCACGCGTGCTGATCCTGGACGAGGCGACCAGCAACCTCGACTCAGAGAGCGAGGCCCTGATCCAACACGCGCTCGAACACGTGATGGCAGGCCGGACCAGCCTGGTCATCGCCCACCGCCTGAGCACCATCCTCTCTGCCGACCAGATCCTGGTGATCGACCAGGGACGGTTGGTAGAGCGAGGCACACACGAGGAGTTGCTGGAGCAGGGCGGGCTGTACCGGGACCTGTACGAGCGCCAGTTTGCCGTCGCCGAAAAGAGCGGCGAATCAACAGCCGAGCGAAAGCCAGCGCACGAGCTTGTCCTGTAGCGGCAGGTTTGTCCCACAGGGACCCCCTTCGGGGGAAACCTGCCGCCCCACGAAACCCGTTTCCTTACAAGCAACCGCAGGTTGCCGGAAACGGGTTTCTGATCCCCCACCTACCCACGGCTGAACGAGTAGCGGATCACATCGCGCGGGCAACCGTCCACGCAGTTGCCGCACAAGATGCACTCTCCGTTCTCCATGTCTCCCCGCTGCACCATCGCCTCTACGTCGAGGCTCATCGGGCAGTTGCGCGTGCAGGTCTGGCAGTGGGTGCACTGCTCTGCCTCCGCCCGCAAGCGCAGGCTGGGCCACCGCGCCCGGTTGCGCACCCAGCGGCCCAGGATCATAAAGGGCGCCATCCAGCACAGGGTGTGGCAGCCTGCCCGCCGGCCCAAGATCACGGCCAAGCCGAGGAAAAGAGCGATCACGATGTAGTAGATCATGAACCAGGGCGGGCCGCTGCCGTCCAGCGGCAGGGCCATCGTCACCCCCGTCTCCACCTGGTACAGCGGGTTCACGGTGTGATAGCCGCCTGCGCTGATTGCCAGGCCGGCGATCAGGCCGATCCACGGGATCCAGATTGCCCATTTGATCCAGTTGAGCTTGCCGGGCGTAGGCTTACCGTTGATCGGCTGGCCAAACTCTTGGAGCCCTCCCGCCGGGCACGCCCAGCCGCACCACACCCGGCCCACGAACAAGGCAGCGACGAACATCAGCCCAAAGACGATCATGCTGCCGTTGACCACGCCCTCTGACGCGCCCTGCAGGATGAGCGCGGGCGAAAAGTAATAGAGCGTCGCCGGGAACAACAGCAGCGACAGATAGAGCAACGCTTTCCGGTACCTCTGCCTTCTCGGCAACTGCCTGATCTTTGCCATGATACGCCCCTCGTTTGCTGTGTCCTACGCCAGCTTGGGCCGCAGTGCCTCCGCCCAGGCGCGGATCGCGTCCCAGTCGCGATGATCGGGTTCGCTCTCGGCCATAGAGCCGACCGGGATCTTGAACAGGGGAAAGAGATGCCTGTACTCTTCCGTATCCGAGAGCACCGCACCCGCAAACAGCCCCACGTCGACCGGCTCGACCTCTGGCGCCGCCTGGCGCAGTTTCTTGACGTAGCCCATGGCCGTGCCGCGGTTCTCCTCCGTGTCCTCTTTCATGGTCAGGCACACGCAGAACATGGCCACCGGGCGCTCGGCCAGCGCCCGCCGGTGCCGCGCCATGAAACGCCGCACCTCGCGCGGCACCATGCCGGCGTGCACCGAGGTGCCGAGAACCACCGCCT
>Ga0315537_1003808_pt1 | contig 11109 bp, 10 predicted proteins | sample SalMarSW160270MG_FD_203091 | JGI IMG/M metagenome (GOLD analysis project Ga0315537, IMG submission 203091) | Salt marsh sediment microbial communities from the Plum Island Ecosystem LTER, Massachusetts, United States - Salt Marsh Sediment SW1602-70 ... | reverse complement strand
TATACTGGAATCCAATCCCCCGCTGAGGAGCACTCCCACTGGTACATCACTTATAAGGTGGTGGTCTATACAATCCTCGAGCAATTTTTCTATATTTTTTATGATTGAACCGGGTTCGGGGGTGTTATTATCTACTTCGATATCCCAGTATTTCTTAACAGTATATTGATTTTGCTCGTATATCAAATAATGTGCAGGAAGTAATTTATATATGCCCTGCCAGATGGAATAAGGCGCGGGGATATATCGGTAGATTAAATAATACCTTAAAGCGGTAGGATTAATCCTCCTTTCTATATTCACATCTTTAATTATGCCCTTTAACTCTGAGGAGAATACAAACCTTTTATCGCCTGCATAATAATACAGAGGCTTGATTCCTATTCTATCTCTGGCTAGGAATAACCTGTTGGTTTTCTCATCCCAGATTGCAAAAGCGAACATTCCACGGAGTTTTTTAAGTGAGTCTATACCCCATTCTTGATAGGAATGAATAATGACCTCGGCATCTGTTCGGCTCTTAAACCTGTGACCTTTCTTAATTAACTCCTCCCGGAGTTCCCTATGGTTATAAATTTCACCATTAAACGTTAACCACACGCTATCATCTTCATCGGACATTGGTTCTCGGCCTGAAGAAGTCAGGTCAATAATAGATAATCTTCGGTGTCCCAGCGCTACGTTTCCTTCTTGATTTATGTACAATCCGGCATCATCGGGCCCCCTGTGCGTTAATTCATCTCTCATTTGTATGAATTTCTCAGTATCTATTTTTTCCGTGGATATCTCGCCAATTATGCCGCACATGCTCAGGATTCCTTCCGGTTGTCTTTCGATGGATTGTCAGCCTTTTTATGTATACGTATAGATGGTGCTTTATAATCGCCGTCTATCAGTGTCAGGTTCTCTCTGAGGTAGTCAAATGTCTGATTTCGAAGTTCATAGGCGGTCCTCAGGTTTGACTTGTTGGTATGTCCTTCATCATTAATAAAGGTTTCTACAAGACGCCCGTCTGGTTTCAGGTGCGATACCAGGTGTTTCGCTAGTTCCAGAGGATTCGGGACATGTTCGAAGACGTCCAGTAAGAGTATTACATCGTAATTCTCCTTTAGCGGAAATATATCGGGAGTTATATCAATAAAACTGCATGATTCTGCATAATAGTTCTTGCAGAAATCAAAGGTCGGTGATGGCAGGTCTGCCAGAGTGATATCTATATCGTTGCGCTTCTTTGATATCCAGTATGTGAAATAACTTATTGAACACCCGTAGTCTAGGAGTCTCTCGCCTGTTTTTAGATTTAATTTATGGACTAATGCAGAATAGTCATCATTCCTGTGAACGTAAAAATTCCGGAACATCCGGTATTTATCCCGTTGCCAGCCTTTGGCAACATTTTCAGCTGAAAAATCGGTCAGACTATTGAAATATTGTGCTATAGGAGTGTGACGCTTCTCTTGTTTGGACAGTCGTATTCCTTCTTCTATATCCACCCCACTGAATTTGCACATTGCCACGAAGATATCTTCTTTATAGAAATCTCTACCTAACAGGTAATTACGTGTTAACCGCCCTGCGATATTATAAAGCTTCATGCACATTTTCCCGGTTCTCTCTACACTCACTGTACAAGTACTTTCAGAATCGTCTCACATCGTTTCTTCCAATCATATTTCTGAACGCTTTTATAAGCATTATTGGATAAATTATCAGCCAGTGTTTTATCTTCTAGAGCCGCTTTTACCAGAGACGCTAACTCCCCAATGTCATTTGGTTTCGCCAGTAACCCATCCACTCCGTGTGTGATCGTTCTGGAAATTGCCGGGACGTTAGATGAAATAATAGGTCTTCTTGAAGCCATATATTCAAATAATTTGATTGGTGAGGTCGTATTGATATCCATTATCTTAATTTCTTGATCTGTTTTATATGGAATTATCAATGCATCCGCCACATTCAAATACAGGGGTACTATGCTATTATCTACAAAACCAGCAAATTGAACGTTCTTAATTCCACGTGAATCAGCATAATTTCCCCACATTTTTATCTGCGGTGGTCCGCCGCCGACGAGCAGGAAAAGCACCTCTGGCATGGTTTCGGCGACTAATAAAATATGTTCTATTCCCTTGTCAGGAAATAGGGAGCCGCAGTAAGTAACTATCTTCCTATCTTCGGGAAGGCGGATTCTCTCCCTGGTTTCCTTCTTGCTCGGCAGGTTTTGATGACTTTCAACATCTACGCCGTCCTGCAGTGCAATTATTTTATCTTCCGGGACGCCGGCCTTGACGAAGTTATCCTTTAGTATGTCTGAAATCGTTACCAGCCCCCTGAAATATTTTGAATTACTTTGCTTTATTACTCTTTGCAAATCAGGATTCTCCGTATTTTGAGAGTGACACTCCATTATTGTCGGCACTTCGTTCCTTATATTGTAATGAACAACTCGGAAACTCCTGCAGAAACAGAAATCTACAGTGTTTTTACGACAATATTCGCTGATTCTTTTCTCAGGGTCAAAGATGTATCTTATCCTGTTCCCGGTCATATTGTTAATTAACAACGGGACATAACTAAAAGGCTTGAGCTCCTGCCAGTAGAAGAGTGGATTATCTTTATAATACGAGATTTTTAGGTCTTTGCTGATACCGTAAAATGAACTTATGTCCGCTGTTTTCCGCTTCATCCTTTTCTCTTCATATCTCTCAACAGTTAGGACCTCAACCTCATGTCCCAGATTATGAAAGGCATTGGCGGTTTTTATGATGTTTATACTGTGTGCCCATTGAGATGGGATATGTCCCGAGCTGACTACGAATATCTTCATCCACGTGCCTCAGTTTCACTCTTTGCCCGTATTTTCTTCCTGCATTAATAAATCGGTATATAGCTCCAGTTCTTTATCAACCAGCTTTTCCAGTGAAAATCTCTCTTCGATAGTCTTTCGGGCGTTTTTTCCCAGTCGCTTCTTCAACTCTTCATCTTCCATAAGACGGGTGATTGCCTGACTAATGGAGTCCGAATCGGTATCGCACAGGATTCCGTTTTTACCGTCATCTATTACTTCCTGTATTCCGGTTATTCTTGTTCCTATTACCGGCAGACCGCATGACATGGCTTCAAGCAGTGTCTTGGGCATACCCTCCCATAGAGAAGGCAGGATGAACAGCTCGTGCTGATTCAGAATCTCGGGCAGTTCATGGTTGGGGATATTGCCTAGGAAGTTTGCCTTGACTCCATTATTCGCCGCAAACTCCTGTAGTTGACCGGACATAGGGCCTGCACCAATAATGTCAATATAGTAGGGTAATCCTTTTAGAGCCTCCAGTAGTGCCAGGGGATTCTTCGCCTGGTACAGGCTGCCCACAAAGCATATTGACCCCGGTTTCTTGGTCCTGTTCAGCGGCTTGAATACATCGGTTTCAACATAATTGGTGATAAGGCTCTGTCTTCGCGGGTGGTAGTTCTGTTCGACATAGCTGTAGATGCCTTGGGAAGTGGTGACGGCGGTATCGGCCAGTTTATAGGCGAATTTCTCAATATTCTTGATTAGCCATAGCTTTCGACTTCCCGGATGCTCCTTGGCAAAGTTAACCGACCACATGAAACCCGTTCTTACTATTAGCTTCTTCCGGTAGATAAGCTTGCTTAATGCCGCCGCCCATGATGCCGCCATTTGATTTGTTTTGAGGATATCCACGTGCTTCAGTACTTTACGATGAATCACCGGAAGCATGAACGAATATAATATAGCTGAATATATCGTCTTATGAGGGATAAATTTTTGAGGTACTACCGTGATATTGGGGGCCAGATAGCTTTTGAATTCCAGGTCGCCATTATCACCATAGGTAAAGAAATATATGTGTTTAAAATATTTACTGAGCTCGTTATAAATAGCCACCTCTCTGTCAATCATGCCTATATCATGCCATGTTTTCAGGGACACGCCGTAGCTGAAGAAGAGGGCTAGGTTTTTATCTTTTAGTATTTCATATTTCGTGTTATTCATTTAGCTTTTTTACTACAGCCCAGATTTCCCCGAACTGAATTGACGCTTTTTCAATCTGCATCCCCGCCTTCGCCAGTTCCTCCTGGAGGCTTTCCATGGTGTACTCTGTCTTATGCGTTAAATCCAGTCGGTATTCAACCCCCAGTTCTCTCTTATAATAGGTCAGCCAGTCCCGGTTTACCATGGGTACCCGTATGAGAAATTTCGCCGCCAGCCCCTTCACTTTCAGCAGAAAATCATGCCTGTTTTCTATATGTTCCAGAACATTCGACATGATGACGACATCGAATTTATCCCCGAAATCGTATCTGGTAGCATCTCCGCAGATATATCTGATGTTATCCCGGTTGAAATCTCTCCGGGCTGCCTGGATGTTCCCTTCATTCTGGTCTATCGCCGTAACCCTTCCTGCCTTTTCAGCGACATCGTAAGTGAGGAATCCGTTCCCGCACCCTATATCAAGTACGACATCCCCGGCGTTAACGTTATCGGTAAAGAAGCCGTGATAGTTCATCAAACGGTGCTTGGGATGTATGCCTGACTCAGCTATTACGGCAAATCTCGTTATGTATGAATAGCAGGCGTTGTGAATACGCATGAGCATTCTGAGTATATAGCGTGCCACCTTTTTATTCCCGAGGATTGACAATATCCGTTCCCCAAATATGCTCAGGTATTTTTTTGGTATTTTACTGATTCCGAAACCAGCTTATATAGCGCTCCAGGCCTTCCTCAATCCCAACCTCCGGCCGCCAGTGCAGTGCCTCCCGGGCTTTGGTGTTATCGGCTAGCGTATCCCGGACGTCACCCTTCTGGTTCTCGATATGTTCCAGCTTTGCTTTCTGCCCGGTAATGCCTTCTATTTTCTGAATCAGCTCCTTGACGCTTATTCTGCTGCCGCCGCCGATATTGAAGACCTCCCCTGAAGCGTTATGACTGGCGGACAAAATGTTAGCCTCGACAACGTCATCCACGTAGGTAAAGTCTCTCGTCTGGTTCCCGTCTCCATAGACGCTTATTTCTTCGCCGTTGAGGACCGCCCGCACGAACAGGTTTATGGCCATCTCCGGCCTCTGCCGGGGACCGTATACCGTGAAGTACCTCAAGGAGATAACGGGCACCTGGTAGTTGCGGTAATACAGGTAACAGAGGTTTTCGGCGGCCAGTTTGGTCACGCCGTAAGGAGAGAAGGGCTTTAGTATACTGCTTTCCCTCATGGGCAGGTCCACGTCCCCGTAGACTGAAGATGACGATGCGTAGACGAATTTCTTGATTTTTCTGTCCTTGTAGAATTCCAGCAGTCTCTGTGTCGATTCGATATTGTCCCTGGTATATATCTCGAAATTACTGCCCCACGAGCCCCTCACCCCCGCCTGGGCGGCCTGGTGGAATACATAGTCCACCTCAGGGAAATTCTCGGCCTCCAGGATGTCCTGCTCTATCAGGTCGAACGCTTGGTTGGCTAACGCGCCACCGATGTTCTTTTCCTTGATTTCCCGGGCGTAGTAATCGGCGAAGCGGTCTATGCCGATTACCTGGAAGCCTTCTTTGAGGAGCCTGTCGGTGAGGTGGGAACCGATAAATCCGGCACAGCCGGTGACCAGAGCTTTCATTACCAGCACACCCCCTCGTAGATTCTGGCTTCCCTGGCTTTTTCGATTCTCCGGCCGTCGATAACTATTTTTCCTCTGTAGTCCAACTCTTTAAATTCCTCCCATTCGGTAAGTATCAGTATGGCATCGCAGTTCATGGCCTCTTCTCTGGAAACGTAGTCGATGTTGGGAAAAAGCTTCCTGAAGTTCTCCACGGCGAGCGGGTCGTAGGCTTTCACGCTGGCTCCTTCCGCGAGCAGGGTCTGGACTATTTTTATCGCTCTGGAGTTCCTTACGTCATCCGTTCCCGGCTTGAAGGCCAGCCCCAGGATGCCTGTGGTAGCGCCCTTTAGCGGGATATGTTTCTTGAGTAGTTCCACCGGTTTCAGCGCCTGTTTCTCATTAAGGGCGGCCACGTTCCGTAGGAGTTCGGGCTGGTATCCCACCTGCTGCGCCCTCGATATCAGTATCCTCAGGTCTTTGGGCAGGCATGAACCGCCGAAGCCGATGCCGGCGTTCAAAAAAGTGCTGCCTATCCGGCTGTCCAGCCCCATGCCCTGGGCGACCTCGTAGGTATCTATGCCGAGTTGCTTGCAGATATTGCCGATTTCATTGATAAATGAAATTCTGGTCGCCAGGAAGCCGTTGGAGGCGAGCTTAATCATCTCGGCCGTCCTCAGGCTGGTGTGCATTATGGGGGCGTCGAAGCTGCGGTGGAGCTGGTCAAGCATCTCTCCGGAGCGGCTGTCATATTCACCGATGACGATTCGTGCCGGATTCATGAAGTCGTAAACAGCCTGTCCCTCCCGCAGGAATTCCGGGCACATGCACACGCCGAAGTCTTTCCCCGCTTTCCTGCCCCCCTCTTCCAGGATGGGTATCACCGTCTCCTCCGTCATACCGGGGCCGAGGGTGCTCTTGACCACGATGACGTAGTAGCTTTCCCTTTTACTCAGTACCTGAGAAATCTGTTTGGTGGCACTTAATAGGTTATCCAGGAATATGGAGCCGCCGTCATCGGCAAGTGTGTCCACGCATATGAAAATCACGTCTGAGTCGGCTATTTTCCCGTAATCGGAGCTGCCCTCGATGTGAATTTGACTGAGCAGTTCCTCCAGTCCTTCCTCGTAAATGGGAGGGGCTTTCCTGTCGTTTATCGCCTCCAGTTTCTCCCTGTCGACGTCTATAAAGACAACCTCATGCCCCAGTTTGGCAAGGCACGCCCCGGTTATTAGGCCGACATAGCCGGCGCCGATTACCGATAACTTCACTATTCATCCCCCTTTTATAGATAAGGGTAGGGCTCGGGTGCTTTATAATATTCTATAGTGGAACCCTTTTCTTTGAGCTTCTTCTTTGCTGAACATCCCCCGTATGTCTATCAGTAAGGGATTACTGGTCATTATTTTCTTAAAACCGTCCAGGCCTGTTTCCTTAAAAGCGTTGTGAGTCACGGTGATAATTACGCCGTCGATATCCTTGGCGTCTTGAAGGTCGTCAACAGCCGGGATGCCGAAATCCTTCTCGATATCGCTTAGCAGCGGGTCGTAGCCGATTATCTCTACCCCGTATTCTTTCAGTCCCTTGATAATATCCTTGACCGGTGATTGCCGGATGTCGGCGACGTTCTCCTTGTAGGTCAGACCGGCTATCAATACTCTGGAGCCTTTGATTACCTTCGCCAGGTCGTTCAGCGCCTTGATGGTCATCTCGGCGACATGCCCGGGCATGGAGTCGTTTATCGCCCTGCCGGCGAGGATTACCTGGGAGGAATAGCCGAGTTCTTCGGCTTTATGGACGAGGTAGTAGGGGTCGACAGGTATACAGTGGCCGCCGACGAGGCCGGGCGAATATGTGTAGAAGTTCCACTTTGTCGATGCTGCGGCCAGGACATCTCTGATATCAATGTCCATTCTCTGGAAAATGAGTGTAAGCTCGTTCATCAGGGCGATGTTCAGGTCCCTCTGGATATTCTCAATCACCTTGGCGGCCTCGGCTGTTTTGATGTCTTTAGCCTTGAAAATGCTGGGGGCGACTCTCCCGTAGAGCCGACTCACCGTTTCCGTGGTTGCCTCGTCCATGCCGCTCACTACTTTGGTAATCTTGTCCAGGGCGTGTTCCTCGTCGCCCGGGTTTATCCTTTCCGGCGAGTAGGCAATACTGAAATCGACCCCGCATTTGTACCCCGGTTCTTCCAGGATTGGCTTGATAATATCCTCGGTGACGCCCGGGTAGACGGTCGATTCGAGCACCACCACGCTGCCCTTTTTCATGTTCTGGCTGATGGTTCTGGCGGCGTTTATCACCAGAGATAAATCCGGTTTCTTATCCCTGGTTATCGGCGTCGGTACAGCAATAATAATGAAATCGGCCTGTCGTATATCCGCCGGATTGCTGGTAAAAAGGATATTCTTGTTCTCATTATTTTTTTTCAGTTTCTCGATTTTGGCGCTGTCGATATCATAGCCGATTACCCTGCCGCTCCGGGAAAAAGCCTCCGCCAGTGGTAGACCCACGTACCCTAGGCCGATAACGCCGACGATATCTTTATTCAATACTGGATTATCATTCATTTAAGAACCAGTCAAACGTTTCCTTTAGTCCGGCTTCTATACTATACCCTGGCTGATAGCCGAAGCTTTCAGCCGCCGAGATATCCGCCAGGCTGTGCTTTACGTCCCCCGCCCTGGCCTCCCTGTGGACGGGTTCCATGTCTTTCCCGGCGACTGTTATAATACGCTCTGCCAGTTCGTTTACGGTGATACGTTCACCCTTACCGATGTTGTAAATACCGCTGGCGTTGCTCTCGGCTGCCAGTATGTTCGCCTGTACGACGTCCTTGATGAAGGTAAAATCCCTGGTCTGTTCGCCGTCTCCGAAGATAACAGGCGCTTCATTACTTATAACTTGTTGTATAAAGCGGGGGATTACAGCGGAGTATTCGGAGCCGGGGTCCTGCCTGGGCCCGTACACGTTGAAATATCTGAGGCAGGCAGTTTTAAAGCCGTAAATCTCCTGAAATACCCGGCAGTAATACTCCCCGGTAAGCTTGGTTACGGCATACGGCGATTGAGGCTGGGGTGTCATTTGCTCACTCTTGGGCAGGGTAGGTATATCCCCGTAGACGGAGGATGACGATGCGTAAATAACTTTTTGAACGTTATTGTCTCTGGCGGCTATCAGTACGTTCAGCGTGCCGGTTATATTTACTTCATTGGTTTTTGCAGGGTCCTCCAGGCTTCTGGGGACACTGGCAAGCGCGGCCTGATGGAATACATAAAGAGCGCCTTTAAAAAGCTTCTGGAGGAGGGTAGAATCGGTAATACTGCCCTGGATGAATTCGGCGTTGCCTTTCTTGAGTAGTTCGACTATATTTTCCGTCTTGCCGGTGGACAGGTCATCAAGAATAACAACGCCATAGCCCCGCTTTACCAGTTCGTCGGCCAGATGTGAGCCGATGAAGCCAGCTCCGCCGGTAACTACCGCCCTCTTATTTGCCATTCTATACCTTTAGAAATATCTGAGTTTTTCCTCGTTTAATTATATTCCACCGAAAGAATTCTGGGCTGTATACCGTTTTCGTAGTTTGGTTAAATTATACTCGCAAAGCTGGGATTAAGTAAATAGGCGGTATCTGAAGCGAGGGCAAATGAACAGCGCCATCCGAATCAGTCCTGCCTGCCGAAAGACCACATTGCCAGGATAATCATAATGAATCCAAAGACGGCCAGAACGGCGATGTTATCCCGGATTGTCATTATGTGGCCGAACAGGATGATATTAAAAGGCGAATCCGGAGAGGCTCCCAGAACCACCTCTCTGATGGTGGCGATGCCGTAAGAAGCCGGATTTATTTTCACGATGACGCTCATCCATCCCGGCAGGTCCTGCATGGGGAAGAAGACCCCGGACAGGAATATCATGGGAAACATCAGCATCTGCATGATTGCCTGGAAAGCCTCTGTGGATTTGATGCGTGACGCCAGCAGGATGCCCATTGAGCCCATTGAAGCCGCTAGCAGGAACATCAGCGGCAGGAGCGCCAGGACTGTCCATATAGAGATGGAAACCCCGATAATCGGTGCCAGAACCAGGATAATAATTCCCTGGATGGTAGCTACTGTGGCGGCCCCCAGGGTTCTTCCCAGTGCGACGGATATACGGCTGATGGGCGCCACCAGCACCTCTTTCAGAAATCCAAACTCCCGGTCCCAGACTATCGATACGCCCGACATGAAAGAGCCCATAAGCACGGACATGCCCATAATGCCGGGGTACATGAACTGAACGAAATCAATCCCGCCCCCCATCACCCCGATAGAACCCCTCAGGCCGCTGCCGAAGATGAAGAGGAACATGATGGGGAACAGGATAGCGCTCAGCATGCGTGCCTTGTCATGCCAGAAGCGGAGGATATCTCGATACCAGATGGTGTAGACCCCGAGTAAATTATTCATTCCTCTGTTTTAGCGGCGCATATGGCGGCCGTGCTCGCGGAAATGTGCCCTTAACGTGTCGCCGGCTTCTCCCTCTTCTCTGATTTCTCTTCCGGTAAGCTTGAGGAAAACGTCTTCAAGGGTAGGGCGACGCAGGCTGATGCTTGATATCTTGATGCCGAATTCCTTGATGAAAACCGGCAGAAATTCTTCTCCGTTGGCTATGGAGAAGGTAAGGTGGTCTTTATCATTCCTGACCTCGGTCTGATAACGCCGGGTAATTTCTTCGGCGGCTTTTTCATCGTCCTCGGTTTTTAGAGATATAATGTCCTTGCCAATACTTTGTTTGAGTCTCCCGGGGGTGTCCATGGCTACCAGCTTGCCGTAGTCGACGATAGCGATGCGGTCGGCCTTTTCAGCCTCGTCCATGTAATGGGTGGTCATAAAGACGGTGGTTCCCTCGCGCTTTCTCAGTTCCAGCACGTATTCCCAGATATGGTTGCGTGTCTGCGGGTCCAGCCCCAGCGTCGGCTCGTCGAGAAACAGTACTTTGGGATAGTGTAGCAGGCCTCTGGCCAGTTCCAGGCGGCGTTTCATACCTCCGGAATAGGTGTTCACGAATTTATTGCGCTTGTCCCAGAGTTCCACCATTTCCAGCAGATGTTTGATACGCTCCTCGCGTACGGATACGGGTATATTGTATACCATGGCATGGAAGCGTAAGTTGTGGAGTCCGGTGAGGCGGTCATCCAGACTGGGGTCCTGAAAGACCAGCCCGATGGACTGGCGTACCTGGTTTTGCTGCCGTACCACGTCAAAGCCGTTCAGGGTGGCTCGCCCGGCGGTCGGTCGGGCCAGGGTACAGAGGATGTTGATGGTGGTTGTCTTGCCGGCCCCGTTGGGACCCAGAAAACCGAAAATTTCGCCCTGAACGACGTTAAAACTGATGTGGTCCACAGCCACCAGTTCGCCGAATTTTTTAACAAGATTTTCTACTTTGATAATATAATCGGTCACGTCTATTCGAGTATAACACGATGTCAGCTATTCCAGCAAAGCTCATTTAGCT
>Ga0315537_1003807_pt1 | contig 11112 bp, 7 predicted proteins | sample SalMarSW160270MG_FD_203091 | JGI IMG/M metagenome (GOLD analysis project Ga0315537, IMG submission 203091) | Salt marsh sediment microbial communities from the Plum Island Ecosystem LTER, Massachusetts, United States - Salt Marsh Sediment SW1602-70 ... | reverse complement strand
CGGTTTGGAGATAACAGAGTACAAAAATTCCATGAATTCCAAGATTGCATCTCGTAGTTTTTCTTGAGAAACCGTCCACTTATCTAGTGCATCCCAACTTTCGTCTGTAGCCTCGGTATAATCCTCCGTGGAAAGTCTGCGTTTTTCTTTGTGCTCGGAATTCCATCCACTAGCATAATCCTTAGTTTGGTGAAATAATTCAACAATTCGTTTACTATACGTAGTAATTTCTTCAACTGCGGAGGGATTATGTTTTTTTGCATAATCTGCAACCATGAAGAGACGTTCCAGATTAGTCCAGTACGTTTCCGCGGTTCCAAACCAATCGCGAAGTGAAGCAAAATAGTCTTTGTCCCCATAAACCATCCCTAGCTCTTCGAGAATCTTTGCGTCTATAGCCCTCATAAAATAATTTTTTGAACGCGCCAGAGTAAAAACCTTTTGCACACTAAACCCCTTTTATCTCTATAAATAATGCGGTCCTCAATTTATGTTCTAGAAATTTTGCCTAACAATTGAAATAAGGCCGTGCAGATTTTTTACAAAAAAATGGGGAGTTGCGGGGGATATCACCATGACGGCTGACAAATGCGGATTCACTGGACCGTAGCAAGAGTTTAGGGGATCAGTTACTTCCGTTTCCTGAACAGTATGAACTTTTTTTAACGAATAAGCATTTTTCCCATTCTAAATTACGGTTTGTTTTTTTGGTATCTACATTCCATAATATGTCCCGTTATGTGCCACCGTCTGAAAAGAAATATAGTGGATTTGCAGAGTACTGTATAGCCAAGCAAGGGGGGTGAGACAGTGGGGGTTCAGAACGTTGATGAAAAGTATCGTTGCAACATTTGCGGTAACGAAGTTGTTGTGACTAAGGTCGGCGGCGGAACACTTGTATGTTGTGGACAAGATATGGAATTAATCAGTTAGAAGCTATAAGTTACGCTTGTATCTGGTTTGCTCCGTTTCTAAACAGTAGAATGTGTGATACAGCAATTCTGTGAAGTGCACAGCAAAATAGGTTATGTCCTATACCAAGAACGACTAATCTTCGTTTGAAGGGGCTAAGCCACATTGAAGACTGCAAGATGTTAGCTACTGTTTCAAGACCCGAGTTTATTCCAGCGAATTCAGTTGAAGCCTTTTCCATAAACCAAAGAAGCTGAAATCCGCTAAGCATTAGTGAAATTCGCCAAAAACAAACTTTTTTAAGCAATCATTGTAATCACTTCCAGACGCGGGTAGGTGGAGCCTCCCACCCGTTCCGCAATAAAAATCCCGGAGTAGGGAGGTAAAAATAGAGAATGAAAACAAATGAAATAACGTTAACGATAGTTTTTGCAAGTTTGTATGCAGTTTTAGTCATTGCTTTAGGAACAGTGGGTCAAGGTCCTGTGCAATTACGTGTTGCAGATTGTCTGATTCCATTAGCAGCTTTGTTTGGTTGGCCAGTTATTGCTGGAGTAACAGCTGGATGCTTTGTTGGTAACTCAGTCGTTTGGTTGGGTACAGAGGATGTCGTCTTTGGAACAATTGCTAACTTGATCGCAGCAACCATAGTTTTTCTACTTAGAAAACGGCAATTGTTGGCTTGCACTGCTGGCTCTTTTCCAATCGGAATAATTGTAGGCAGCTACCTTTGGCTATTCTTTGAGTTCCAAATAAGCGTCTTTGGGTTACAAATTCCAGCGTGGGCTACTATGATGGTAAGCATTACAATTAGCACTTTGATTGTGATGTCGGGAATAGGCTATGCTATACTCAAAACATTGAGCAGTTCCAGCTTTATCCAAGCGTTCAAATCGTGGGGAATAAAAGTTTACACCAAAGAATAAACTGCATCAGCATCTGCACTGATCTCACAAAATACCTGCTGAAAGGCGAGATTCAGAGTAGAAACAGGATAGAATATATTCTGTTACCCGAAAATATGATGTGTGAGTAGAAGATGGACTACGAAACAGTGTTCGCGTTAGCAGAACCGTACCTGAAGAGAAACGATTTTGGGATGCCCCACACCCGAAGAGTCTTTGACCTTGCAAAGAAAAACTTTGAGATTCCCTCGGAATTGGAGGAATTGGTCTTCTGCTCCATAATCATGCATGACATCGGCGGAAGCACCATCCAAAAACAGTACGAGGATGGTCCAGCAATAGCCGCGTCTATTCTACAGAAACTGGGATATGACAAGAGTTTTGTTGATGAAGTTTGCGAAATTGTGCGCACGCATCATGATCACTCTAACAATCCTTCTCTGGCTTTCAGGATCTTGTATGATTCAGACAAGCTTGTTATGTTCTCTACCGAAGAATTTCCTCACTACAACTCGAAACCGAACTTTAACTGGAACCAAATTGTTGATCTGATATATTCTGAGCATGCCCGAGATTTAGCCAAAAAACTTTTGCAGCGAAGAAGAACTGAAAAAACAAACTAAACCCTTGTCGCTAACTTGGGTTTATACACAAATTTTTTGAGTCTTGAAGTATGGACATAACTTATGTATATTCCATATCGACAGACTGAAGATGCATTAAATAGGGGAAACAAAAATGCATAACAAAACATTGTCTAAAATTTTAGTAATGCTCATTATGGCATCGATGGTCTCAGCAGCCACTGTATCATCAAATGCCTTCACAGTGCTCGCAGAACCAGTCACTCTCGAGGACATCCTTGCAGAGATAGAAGCGCTTAACGCTAGACTGGACAACATAGAAGCAAACATAACCGCCCTGAAATCAGCTTTAAATTCATTAAACACTGCAATCGGTAACATACAGTCTAGTCTGGATTCTCTCAGCGCAACCACCGCAACCACCACAGAAGTAGCCGTTTTGGATTCAGCTTTGGACACACTAAGCGACATGAGCAACGATCTACAGTCTAGCTTGGATTCTCTCAACGCCACTGCCGCAAGCGAATCTGATGTAGCCGCTGTAAGTTCAGCTGTGTACGAACTGAGCATAGCCCTTGACGAACTTGAAACCAGCTTGAATTCTCTCAGAAACGCCGCCGCAACTTCAGATGATCTAGACGCCGTAGCAAGCGACCTGTCTGGAAACATCGAAAGCTTGAAAACGCTGGTAATCGTAGGCATCGGTTTGGCTCTGATAGCAGCCGCAGCTGCAATAGCCGCACTCTACCTTATACTGCGAAAAACAGTCAAGAGCCCCAACTAAACCGAGCAAAACTTCCTCCTTTTTATTTTTTTTATTCAAGAATTCACCGTGACATTTTATAGAACCGTTTCTGAAACAGAATAGACCATTAACCGCAAATAGCTGCGGAGATTCGGTCCGCTACTTAACGTAGAAAGTGTAAACCTGCCGTTACCTTTTTTCCATTACCTTAAATTAACTCTGTTTATGCGCGCATCTCAATTTGTCCGTTATTATTTTTTGGTAGTTTTTTACATTTTTTATTATCGATCAGAAAATGATGACGGAGTGTCTAAGTAGGGGTAGCCTAAGTCTCTAGGTAAACGTATGCGCAAAACTCGTATTGGAGTAGTTCTTCAAAAAAGGTCTGTGATCTAATCTGGATTATTACGCTGCTGGTGATATCTCCTGCAATGTGAAATCTTACTTCTGATTTTTACTTTTTCCAAGAATTGGATAGTTAAAGTGACTTATCATGACTAATAGAAATTACTTTTATGCGTGCGCCTTAAAACGGTTCTTTTTCTCAAAATCTTATCTGCTTCACATTTAGATAATACGAAATTCATAAAGGTTATATATCGCAAGTGATATTAGCAGTGATATTACGATGTGATTAAATGGATATTAGTGGGAAAGGTAGAACAGTAGGTGTTCCAAGAGGTCTTCTCAGATTCTTAGTTCTAAAGATGATTAGCGAAAAACCCATGTCTGGAGCAGAAATTGTGGAAGAAATTGAAAAACAAACTGGAAGCTGGAAACCCAGTTCAGGATCAATTTATCCCATCTTAGCTTCGTTACACAAAAAAGGTTTCACCAAAGAGTTGCCCAAGGACGAATTGGGATATAAACGCTATAGTTTTACAGAAGAAGGAAAGAGATTCTTGGAAAAACAAATAGCACTTGGAAAGGATTTCATAAAAAGAATTGAGTTTCTTGCACCTATGTTAGTTGGTGGTTTGGACCTTGAAGATAATAATGAAAAATTTCGCGGGTCAAAAGAATCTGTTAAGAAATTAATAAAATCATTCATTTTTCTACGTCAAAATCTTGATAAAATTCCGAAAAAGGACGCTGAAGAACTAGCTGAGATTCTAAAAGATTGTTATACAAAACTTGAAAAAATCATTCAGAGACTTGAAGATGAAAATTAACTTGTCAATTTGGAGTGTTAGTTAAAAATAACTTTGTTTCCTTTGGTTGTTAATGATTAATTTGCTGAGATATATTCGAATTAATTGGTGAAAATTTTGGGATTGAAATCTAGTTTTATGATCGCATGGAGATCATTATCCAGAAGAAAGACAAAGAACCTCAGTGCGATTTTGGCAGTAACTCTAGGAGTTACATTGCTTGTAGGAATTACAATAACAACTGATACATTGGAAAATTCTTTCATTACAAGTATTCTTCAAGGTGAAGGAGAAGTCGATCTTAGAATTATGAATAGCACTCAAGGTGGGTACCTAAGAATTGCCGATCAAGAATCTATAAACAACTTAGTTCCCGATGCATTAGGAGTAATGCCTGAGCTATCCACAGAGCTCCCAGCATTAATATCTAGTCAATTTGATCCTAAAATGGCTCTTTCTGGAATTCCTTTAAATTATCCCGACGCATTTGGAACGTTTTATGATTGGAAAACAGGAGAACAAATGGATACAAACATTCTCCTAGATGATAACAAAAGCATCCTACTATCTAGCGATCAAGCTGAAAAATTAGGGTTAAACCAAGACACGCACCTACCCGTAACTTTAACAACTGAATTCACCAACCTTACAACAACTATCATACCGCCAATTGTTCCTTTGTCTGAATGGACAATTAATGCAAACCTCACAAACACCAATTATGTTCTCAATAGCAGTCATTCTAATCTACAAATTGAACTTGAACCACTTGATTTCACTAGCATGGTTACCGTTTATACCCTAGACTGTCCCCAATTAAATTTGTCAAATTATGCTTATCTTAACGTAACAGCCACAGGAACCAATAATACAGGGGTTCTGTTAGGTTTCTTCTTAGATAACGAAAGCAACTTTGATGTGGCAAATTGGACCGATATTGCCACGCTTGATAGTTCAACTTTCGATCTAGCTCCCTATGCTGGAAGATCTCTTAGGGGAGATGCTTACTTAGCAATCAGGAGTTTTGATGGAACTCAAGCCAGTATTGACATAACGGAGATTGCCTTTGAGGCTCCAACTCCATATGGTTACCAAAGATTACCTATCATCTCATTTACTCCTGAGATTTCAAAAGTGGAAATGCACGTAGTTGGCATTTTTGACTCTAACCGTCCCGGAATTGGTTCTCAGTATTCAGGAGCTGTGATCAGATTAGATCATCTTCAGCACTGGCTTAGTTTGAAGGATCCAAAAAGGGAGACAGATATAATCAGTACATTCTTAGTGTCCTACAAAGCAGACCACTTTATCTTGGAAATAGATGAAAATTATTTGCGAACTAAAGTAGAACTGGTAGAAAACTCAATTCCCGAAGAGATTGACCCTCAGACAGGCAACGCACAAAAAATTTATCAGGTTACTTCGAATCGACTGGATTTCATTGGTTTTGCCGAATTCTTCATCACAATAATGAGTACAATGTTGACGGCTTTGGGTTTTCTGATCACGTTAACAGGCATTTTATTAATCACAAATGTTCAGCTGATGAGTGTAGAAGATCGAGAGTTTCAAACAGGGGTTCTACGGGCAGTAGGTGCTAACCGCGGAGGAATTTTCCAGTCAATAATAATTGAAAACTTATTCCAAGGGATAATCGGAGGAATTCTGGGACTAGTTGGTGGGTTAGCATTTGGTCAAGCCGTCGCCATGTATCTTGTAAGCCTATTTGGAACTGGTGAACTAAGTGTTCAGCCAGTTGTTTCTCAAGAAGCAGTTGTTTTATCCGTAATTATCGGGGTAGTCCTGAGCATAATAACTGGGATTCTTCCAGCTCTTAGGGCTTCTCGAGTCAAGATTGTGGAAGCTCTTCGTGGAATAAAAGTGGAATTTAAAGAAAAATCCAGTCGGAACCTAGCAGCATTTGGTGTTCTAATGATTGTAGGTGGCATCATTCTTCTTTTAAATAACGGAATAATTGAGGAAGCCTATCAAGTCTTTTGGATTAGTGAGGGATGGGACACCCTCAACGAATGGAGGTACCTTATGATGGGATTTGGTTTATTAACTGGAGGTCTAGGTATTGTCCTCTCCAAGTTCATGGATAGGGTTAAAGCTTTCAATATAACAGCGATTACCCTTTGGGTTATTCCCGCAATCCTATTTGTTGTAGCTATGGGTAACTGGGTAACAGACATTTCGGGTTTATCCATTGAAATCTTGATTCTGGGAATTATCGAAATAATAATTGGGTCTATCCTATTTGTTGCACTCAATCTACCCATTTTGATGCGGGGCTTGAGGAATGTTCTGATAAAAATACGGGGGGTAAAGGGTGTTGCCCAGATATCCCCATCATTAATTTCCTCACATATTACTCGTTCCACTCTAACATTTGCCATTTTTGCAGTAATATTAACTCTTAATGTTCTGGTTGCCACATTAATTCCCACAAGTTTGGGGACTGCAACTCAACTTGAAGAAGATTCTAAAGGTGTTGACATGTTAATCTTTCTAAACAAACCTGAAGCATTAATCCCCGGCACTTCATTTACAAACGAAATCTACAAGCTTGACAACCAAATAACAGATGTAATCGGATTCAAAACTTTTCAACCAAACCAAGATTTCACAAAGTTCATCGCATTAGAAAATCCTCTTTCTCCGGATTTTGATGCTACAACAGGTTTTCTTCCAATCGGAACTGGAGAATTTAAAGCCGAACAAATTCGCGGTAATGCTTCAGACTATTCAGATCCCAATTGGCGTTATCCCTTCTTTCTAGATGATCTACCTGATGGTGTTCGTGAATCTTCTCTTTCAGATCTTTCTGATGATGAACTGCAGGAGCTATCCAAGAAAGCTTGGGACCAATTCTTCACTCCTGAATACAAGATGAGTGCTTACAATGTTACATCTGGTTTGCTTGCCATATTTTCTGGAGAAACCGATCTTTCTGAACTCGATATAGGAGGTACAGACAATGCAGGATTCACGGGCGGTTCAGGGGAAGATCCGCTTGAAGGAGTTGAACCTTTAAGGGATGATGAGGGAAACATTATCAAAAATCCAATAGTCTTCACGGATTCGTTTATTTTACCTCTTGGAATGCAAATCTGGATACCAATGAATACTTCAGCCAATGGATTCCCAACCTATCAAGCGTTTACTGTTGGAGGAAGTCTTGCCAGTCAACGTGCTGGAGGTTTCCCATTGGGAGCCAGTTTATCCATTGGGTCAGGAGACGTCGATTTTCAATCAATTCTAGGAACTCTATACCTACCCGAATATTGGGCAAACCAAACAAATTATCTAGGTGAAGCAGACGGTAAAACCCTAATATCCCGAGAAGAAGACCAGTACAACTCCTATTTGATAAAAACTAGCCTCCCCATCGATGATCCCCAAATTGAAGACATAGCTCAAAAAATTGAAGAGTTTACAAATACAAATGGAGAAGGATATCGTTCTTTGGCGGATGACAACTTCTTTGTTGCAGGTTCGAGTTTGACATACTCCAGAATTGAATCAACTCTAGAGATGACAGATCGAATAGGATCTTTCCTGCAAATCTACGTTACATTTGGGCTGGTAATAGGCGCGGTAGGTATGGGCGTTATTTCAGTTCGAAATGTTTCCGAAAGAAAACGGGAGATTGGGATGATGAGGGCTATAGGATTTCCAAGGGCACAAGTGATTCTTTCGGTTCTCCTTGAACTAGTAGTACTTGGCATAATCGGATTACTAATTGGCATTGCCAACGGATTGCTAGTCAGTGTAGGCTTTGCAAACATGCAAGGTGTAACCCTAGTAATTCCTTGGGAGGAAATTGGATTGTATCTTTCCATTATTGTGCTTATAGCCTTAGGCTCGGGAGCACTCCCCGCGCTTGTGGCTTCAAGAATTCCCCCAGCAGAAGCATTGAGGTATGTTGGATGAAAAAGACAAATCAAAAAGAAACGTTATCTCGAAAGTCAATCCTTTCAATTTCAAAGTTACATAAAAAATACAATGAAGGGAAACCGAACCAAGTTCATGCTCTTAAAGGGATAGAATTAACCGTCAAAAAGGGGGATATGATGGCCATTATGGGCGCCTCTGGATGTGGAAAAACGACCCTTCTAAATATGATAGGTCACCTTGACAAACGCTCTTCTGGTACAATAATAATTGATGGAGTAGACACATCTTCCCTTTCTGACAGCCAAATGACAGCTTTTCGTCGAGATAACCTCGGATTCATTTTTCAATTATTTAATCTCTTTCCATTCTTAACAGCTGTTGAAAATGTTGAAACACCTTTGCTACTTAGTGGACTTCGTTCAGGTTTAGCAAGAGAACAAGCAAAGATGTTACTTCGTGAATTAGGAATGGGGGATAGACTTTATCACCTTCCTACCGAACTTTCTGGAGGACAACAGCAAAGAGTTGCCGTAGCTCGAGCCCTAATAAATCAGCCCGCCATAATCTTGGGAGATGAACCTACCGGAGATTTAGATTCTGTTACAAGTGCTGAAGTTATGGATCTATTTCGTCGTATAAACAGAATTAATCAACAAACATTAGTTCTTGTAACACACAACAGATGGATTGCTGAAAAGTGCGATTATATAGTACACATGACCGACGGAGTTGTCTCGCACATCGAAGAGGGCCCATTTAATTCTGGAGGAAAGAACTAATGAAAGCGTATTTTGGCGCTTTAATAGATAAATCCGTCTCTAAACAAAACTTACAATTGGCTGATAAAATTCAAAAAGAGTTAAGGAAAAACTTCAAAAAATCAACTATAAACAAAAAAGAACACAATACATTCTTATTCTTGGGGGCAGAAAAAAGCCTCGAAAAACCGCTCAAAATCGAGACTTTGGAAAAAATTGAGGATAACCTCTCCCTGTTACTCCAAAAGTACTATAATAAAAACAAAACAAAACTAAAGAAACTTCTAAAAGATAAACAGGAGCTTAAAGAAACCTCTCAGATTGTCAAAGAATTCTTAAAAGAAATTGACCAGAAGCTCCCAAAAACCTTTGAATTGAGTTTAAAAAAATTACTATCGGATTTACCGACTCAATACTTTGAAATTCAAGAAAAAAGTATGGCCATGATCTGGGATTTGAATGAAATTGACGAAACCCGTCTTCTTCTCTCAGGATGTAAAACAAAAACATTCACGATATCCGACGGGAATAAAGTTGATTTTGAGGAGATGACCGACAAACTAGTATTAATGAATTTCTTTTTAGTTTTTCTAAATCCCACATTATCTCATTTAAGAAATATGCATAACGTTTTAGAAAGATTAAGTTTAGGCCTTCAAGGAAAACATTACAGAATCAGTGACCCAAAAATTCAAGGAAAGCTTGAAATGTTTCTTAGAATTCTTCAAGCTAAACTCAGTGCTCTACAAAATATGGATAAAACCATCTCCGCTATTCTTAATCTATTTCAGGTGCCCAAATCCTTTTTCTTTAGAAAACATGACTTTAAACAGGTTTGTAAGAATTTTGATACAACCCTAAGACAAGTCGCTTGGAATATCAATCAAGGCAAAGGGTTACTTGAAGAGGTTCAAAAAAAACTTGAAATCTGTCAAATTGCCCTCCGGGATTATCTGGACGTAACAAAAAATGGAGTTAAAACTGTAAATTCTATTGATGAATTTAAACTTGCCATGTTGTCATTGGCCGAGTTAAGTTCAGATCTTTTTATCGAAGCTGAATTGTTGAAAATGTGGTTAGATTTTTTCGGATCAGATCTTCCATATTTCACTTTTCAAACTAGGATTTTTAGTGACTCTATTCCTGAAGATATTGATACTTCCGATGATAACATCATCTCAGTTAGAGGTCTTACAAAAGATTACAATCTTGGAAAAACCACTGTGTATGCTCTAAGGGGAATAGATTTTGATATTAAAGAAGGCGAATTTGTGGCGATAGTGGGAAATTCTGGAGCGGGAAAAACCACTTTGTTAAATTGTATGGCAAGTTTGGATGAACCTGATTATGGCTTTGTTTTGTTCAAAGGAAAGAACATCCATAAACTAAGTGACAAAGCAAAATCAAAAGTCAGGCTGTTAGAAATGGGATTCATCTTTCAAAGCTATGCCCTATTGCCACATTATGATGCCCGGGAAAATGTTGCTCTCCCTGCTGATCTGGCAGGGTTTAGTAAAGATCTGAGAAATAGAATTGAAGACCTCCTTGACGGTGTTGGAATCAAACAGCAGGCTAAGCAGTATCCCGCCCAGCTGAGTGGGGGGCAAATGCAACGTGTAGCTATTGCTCGGGCATTAACAAACCGACCACAAGTTTTGTTTGCAGATGAACCTACCGGGGACTTGGATTCAGAAACTGGAAAGCAAGTAATGGAATTGATAAAAAAGTTTCATGAAGAGACAAAAACTACAATTATAATCATTACTCACGAACAAGATATTGCCGACTATGCCCAAAGAAAGATCAAAATGGAAGATGGAGTAATAAAAAGCTAAAATGCACACACGCATTTTTGGATCATTTAACGTTTTTTGGAGATAACCACATGTGCGTCCAGATGAGTATGCGTGCGCAGTAGCCACTAACCAAGGCAGCAGTTCTCTTGAGGTTCCTGATTCCAGAAATCTCTCCAAGTCCCTGTTCAAAAATAATGTAACTTATTGTCCGTTGGTTTTAAAAAGCCTACGAAGGTATACTAAATCAAGGAGGAAAAAATGTGATAGGGGCAGTTGTTTTTATCATAGTTTTTGTTTTGTTTCTAATAATTTCACTTGTTGGGATAGCTCTACCACCAGCAGACTGGATTATCCAAGAATA
>Ga0315537_1003804_pt1 | contig 11123 bp, 10 predicted proteins | sample SalMarSW160270MG_FD_203091 | JGI IMG/M metagenome (GOLD analysis project Ga0315537, IMG submission 203091) | Salt marsh sediment microbial communities from the Plum Island Ecosystem LTER, Massachusetts, United States - Salt Marsh Sediment SW1602-70 ... | reverse complement strand
TGGATGGCCCGTTCGCTGCCACCGGGAGGCCGGCTCGTCACATTCGAGGCGAAGCCGGAGCATGCGCAGGTGGCCCGGACCACCTTCGAGCGGGCCGGAGTGGCCGACAGAGTCGAGATCATCGTGGGCGATGCCACCGAGACGCTGGCGCGGGTGACCGGACCCGTCGACCTTGTGTTCATCGATGCCGACAAGCCCGCCTATCCCCAGTACCTGACTTGGGCGCGGAAGGCGCTGAGGCCGGGCGGGGTCGTGATGGCCGACAACGCGCTCGACAGGGGCCGCATCGAGAATCCGGACCAGCTGCCCCGAACTCGCGCCGTCTGGGCCTTCCTGGAAGCTCTCTCTTCCGATGCGGCCTGGCAATCGGCCATGATTCCCACCCTTGAGGGCCTCGCCATCGGAGTGCGCACGGAGGCGCCTTGAGCTACGCGATCCTCTTTCCCGGCCAGGGCAGCCAGGCCGTGGGCATGGGGTCGGACCTCTTCGCCGCCCGCCCCGATCTCCTAGGCGGAGCGGCGGATGCCGTTCTCGGATGGTCGCTTCGGGATCTGTGCCTCGAGGGCTCGGAGGACGAGCTGACCCGCACCGAGAAGGCGCAGCCGGCCCTTTACGCGGTGTCCTACACCCTCTGGGACGAGCTGCAGTCCCGTCTCGATCACCCGCCGGGAGCCGCTGCCGGGCACTCACTGGGGGAGTACACCGCGCTGGCCGCCGCCGGAGCGATGTCGTTCGAGGATGGGCTGCGCCTGGTGTCGGCGCGGGGTAGGGCCATGGCGGCCGCCGCCGGCGTCGAGCGCTCCGGCATGGCCGCCCTGCTCGGGGGTGAGGAGGGCGCCGCGGAGTCGCTCGTCGCCGAGCGCCGTCGCCGGGGTGGCCGGCTGTGGGTGGCGAACATGAATGCCCCGGGGCAGGTGGTCGTGGCCGGAGCGCTCGACGACATCGCCTGGGTCGTCGAGGCCGCCGGCAAGCGGGGGTTTCGTGGGGCCGTGCCGCTCAAGGTGGCCGGCGCTTTCCACTCGCCGTTTATGTCCACGGCCGCCGCTGAGCTGGCCGATACGATCGCCACCGTCGAGTTCGGAAGGACTGCCTTTCCGGTCTGGGCCAACACCACCGCTCTTCCTCACGGCGCTGATGTGGGCGCCACGCTCCTCGAGCAGCTGACGGCGCCGGTCCGCTTCGCCGAGATGCTGGAGAACATGGCGGGTGCCGGCGTCGAGCGGTTTGTGCACGTGGGCCCGGGGGATGTAACCGCCGGCCTTGCCAAGAGGTCCGTAAGGGGTGCGGAGGTTCTCGTGGTGTCGAATCGGGACCAGGTCGACGCCGCCGCCGAGGTGCTGAGCTCATGAGGGAGGAGGAGCCGCGGTGCGCAACGCGGTCATAACGGGTTGGGGCAAGTGCTTGCCGCCGGCAGTGCTCACCAATGCCGATCTGGAGACGCTGACCGATACGAGCGACGAGTGGATCAGCACCAGAACGGGAATCAAGGAGCGGCGCATCAGCCACGTCGACACCTCCGACCTGGCCACCGTCGCCGGACTGCGGGCCATCGCCGCGGCCGGCCTCGAGCCCGACGACATCGACCTGGTTCTCCTGGCGACCTGTACTCCCGACGGCCTCGTGCCGAGCACTGCGGTGCGGGCCCAGCACAAGATGGGGATCGGCGGGGCCGGGGCCATGGACCTCAACGCCACCTGCTCCGGTTTCATCTACGCTCTCACCACTGCTGACCAGATGATCGAGACCGGTGCCCTCGACCGGGTGCTCGTTATCGCTGCCGAGAAACTCCACTTCTGGATCGATTTCACCGATCGGTCGACGAGCGTCCTTTTTGGCGACGGCGCCGGCGCCGTTGTCGTCGAGGCAACGGACGATCCGAAGCCGGGACTGCTCTCCTTCGAGTTGGGCGCCGACGGGTCGGCGGCGGACATCCTGTGCGTCCATGGCGGCGGCACTGCGGGTGTGCCCCGACGCGAGCAGTATCAGACCATGCACATGGAGGGACCTGCCGTGTTCCGCCGTGCCGTCGAGGTCATGGGCGACGCATCAGAGCGCGTGATCGCAGCAGCCGGGCTCGAGCGCAAGGACGTCTGTCTCCTGATCCCGCACCAGGCCAACATCCGCATCATCGACGCGACGGCGCGCCGGATAGGACTGGCACCCGAGCAGGTCTACGTGAACATCGCCTCTTACGGCAACACCTCGGCTGCCACCATTCCTATCGCGCTGGCCGAGGCGCTCGAGGAGGGCCGTGTCTCGGCGGGGGATGTGATCGTCTTCGCCGCCTTCGGGGGCGGCCTCACCTGGGCGGCCGCGGCGTATCGGTGGCCATCGAGGACCGAGCCCCTCGGTGTGAGTGATGCAGAGCTGCCCCAGACCGACGCTACTGCCGTGGAGCTGCTGGAACCCAACATCGCCCTGCATGGGAAAGGGGTGTAGATCATGAGCCGAGTGGCACTCGTCACCGGGGCCGGTCGGGGAATCGGCCGGGCCATCGCCGGGAACCTGGCCGGCCTGGGCCACCGTGTGGCGGTGAACGATCTGACGGCCGACGCTGCGGCCGCCACGGTGGCAGCCGTCGAGGCGGCGGGAGGCGAGGCGGTGGCCGCAGGTGCCGACGTCACGGATGAGGCCGCAGTCGCCAAGATGTTCGAAGAGGTGGCGGATCGCCTCGGTCCGGTGGAGATCCTCGTCAACAATGCCGGGATCACACGCGACAACCTGGTGCTGCGTATGTCCCCTGATGACTGGGACGCGGTGCTGAACACGAATCTGCGTGCCGTGTACCTGTGCACCCGGGCTGCGCTTCGATCGATGCTGAAGGCTCGCTGGGGGCGGATCGTGTCGATCAGCTCGGTCTCGGGTCTTCGCGGCAATGCCGGCCAGGCCAACTACGCGGCGGCCAAGGCGGGCCTCATCGGATTCACCAAGACGGTGGCCAAGGAGGTTGGCTCGCGCAACGTTACGGTGAACGCGGTGGCTCCGGGCTTCATCGAGACCGAGATGACAGCGGAGCTGCCGGCCTCCGTGCGGGAGGCGCTGCTGCCCGCCATCTCGTTGGGCCGGTTCGGCACGCCGCAAGATGTCGCTTCCGCCGTCGGCTATCTTGCCTCCGACTCGGCTTCGTACATCACCGGTCAGGTGATCGTCGTCGACGGTGGATTGGCACTGTAGGAGAGAGGACCAATGGAACGGCCCGAAATCGAGAAGAAGCTCGTCGAGTTGCTCGTCGATGAGCTAGGCATCGATAGCGAGAGCATCACGATGGACGCCACCTTCGAAGAGGATCTCGAGGTCGACTCGCTTGGCGTTGTCGAACTTCTGATGGCGCTCGAGGACACCTTTGGCGTCAAGATCCCCGACGAGGAGGCGGAAGCCATCTCCACGGTCGGCGAGGCCGTCGATCTGGTGATGCAGAAGCTCGGAGGCTGACCACGTGTCCGACCGCCGGGTCGTCGTCACCGGGCTCGGCGCCGTCACGCCGCTTGGTCTCGACGTGGCCACCACCTGGCAGGCCATGCTCGCCGGACGTTCCGGCGTGCGCGAGATTGCCTCGTTCGACGCTTCGCCCCTGGCGGTGCGAATCGCTGCGGAGATCCCGGACTTCGATCCCGACGATTGGATGGGTCGCCGCGCCGCTATGCATCTGGACCGCTACGCCCAGCTCTTCTGGGCTTCGACGAAGCAGGCGCTGGACGATGCCGGCTTGGCCTTCGAGGAAGACGACCCGCAGGCGCAGCGCGCCGGTGTGGCCCTAGGCAGCGGCATCGGCGGCATCATGACCTTCCAGGAGTCGATGGACACGATGCGGCAGAGGGGGCACGACCGTGTCAGCCCCTACGCCATTCCCCGCATCATCTCCAACATGGGGGCGGGAGTGGTGTCGATTGATTTCAACCTACTCGGGCCCAACGTGTGCTCGGTGACGGCGTGTGCCGCCTCGGCCAATGCACTCGGCGATGCCGCCGAGATCATCAAACGCGGCGACGCCGACATCATGGTTGCCGGCGGAGCCGAGGCCGCCGTGTGCGAGTTCGCCGTGACCGGGTTCATGCAGTCTCGGGCTCTGAGCAGGCGCAACGACGATCCGGCCGGGGCTTCCCGGCCCTTCGACAAGGACCGTGACGGCTTTGTTATAGGTGAAGGGGCGGCCACGCTCGTGCTCGAAGAGCTCGGGCACGCGCTGGCCCGGGGAGCGAACATCTATGCGGAGCTCATCGGCTACGGGATGTCGTCGGACGGCTTCCACATGACCCTGCCTCGTCCCGGAGGGGCCGGGGCGGCATGGGCCATGAAGAACGCGCTGGGAAACGCCGGGCTCGACGCCTCCGACGTCGACTACATCAACGCCCACGGTACCTCAACGCAGGCGAACGACAGCGCCGAGACCGCCGCCATCAGGACCGTGTTTGGGGATCATGCCGACGGGCTGCCCGTGTCCTCGACCAAGTCGATGACCGGCCACCTGCTGGGCGGCGCCGGAGCGCTGGAGTCGATGGTGTGCATCTTGGCCCTCCGCGACGGGGTCGTGCCGCCGACCATCAACTACGAGATTCCCGATCCCGAGTGTGATCTCGACTATGTGCCCAACGAAGCTCGCCAGGTGAGGGTGCGCCGTGCCATGACCAACTCGTTCGGTTTTGGGGGCCACAACGTCGCTCTGGTGTTCACCGCCTGACTCCGAGCACGCGTAGGTACCGGGGGAGCGATAGTTTGCGGTACACAAACTTGCTGAAGATGGGCTTCGGGAGCGAAATGAAGCCTCTTGCGCGGTGCCGGCGAGCCGGCACCGGGTAGGGTCGGCGAGTAGAGATCAATAGGAGCAGAGAGCAAGAGGGAGGAAGCATGGCAGGACGCACGAGAGGCCATGGAGGTGTCGTGCTGGTACTGATTCTGGCGCTGGCGCTGCTGGCTGCCGCCTGTGGCGACGACAGCAGCGTCTTCGGCTTGGGAAACGACACTTCGACCACCGCCGCCGGGGATCAGACGACGGTTGCCGGGGAGCCGACGACCACGGGGCCGCAGCCGGAGCCGACGACGACCACGAAGCCGCAACCGGAGCCGACGACGACCACGGAGCAGCAGCCGCAGCAGACCACGACGACGACAACGCAGCCACCGCCGACGGCAGTCCTGTTGCCCTCGTCGCAGGCCTACTACAGCGAGTTCACTCTGATCTCCGGCTTCATTCCCGACCCGTGGCAGTACGGTCCCGCCAACGCCGGCTCGACCGATCCGGTAGACGTGAGCTATCTGGGGAACCCAAGCTGCTACGGGTACGCCAACGACATCCCGGACTTCGAGCTGTCCTACACGGCCGGCTCTCAGGATCTGCTGCGCTTGTACTTCGTGGCAGACGATCCCTCCGACGACACGGTGTTGATCATCAACGATCCGGTTGGGCAGTGGCACTGCAACGACGACTCGTGGTCGACCTACAACCCAACGTTGGACTTCGCCTTCCCGGCGTCCGGTGTCTACGACATTTGGATCGGGACGTACCACGAAGGCGAGTTGATCAGAGGAACGTTCTACGTCACCGAGGTTGACGCCAACCACCCGTAGGAGGATCGACGGCGGCTGAGATCGACCGGAGGCGGCTCGTTAGAGCCGGCGACTGCTTCGCGGCGCGATAGTTGGCGATCTGCGCATACGGGCAGGGGAGCCGTCGGCGTCCCCGAGGACGAGGCCTTTTCGTTTGGCGTCGCGACTCGGCTTTCCGTGACCGTTTCTCCGGGCACCGGCCGTAGGTCGGGCGCCGGCGGCTAGGGTTCGGCCTGCCCCGACGCCGATTGGCCTTTCATGAAATGAGCACCGAGCCCGGCCGCGATCGTGTGCCGCCCTGGGTGAGGGTGCTGCTCGTCCTCATACTCCTGTACCTGTTCCTTGCCGGGGTCAAGGCGCTCGAGAGCGGCATCAGGGAGTTCGGGGAGGACTTGACCGATTCGCTGTTCGAGCGGGTATCCAACCCGCTCGCCGGGCTGTTCGTCGGTATCTTGGCCACGGTTCTGGTGCAGTCGTCATCGGTGACCACGTCAACGATCGTCGGTCTCGTGGGGGGCGGTGTCCTGCCGATCGAAGTCGCTGTGCCGATGGTCATGGGAGCGAACATCGGGACCACAGTCACCAACACTCTCGCTTCACTGGGGTTCCTGAGGCGCACCGACGAGTTCCGCCGTGCGTTCGCCGGAGCGACGATGCACGACTTCTTCAACATCTGCAACGTGGTCGTCATGCTCCCGTTCGAGCTGCTGACCCGCGGGCTCACCAAGATCGCCCAACGGATGGCTGATCTGCTCGGCGGCGTGTTGAGCTTCGGACACGGGGAATCGGGTGGACTGGTCCAGACGGCGGTGAAGGCGCCCGTGCGGCTCTTCGAGAGTCTGCTGGACAGGCTCGGCTGTGGGGATTCCGTGACGGGAGCCCTGCTGCTCGTGTTCGGGCTGGGCTTGATCTTCCTGGCCCTCGCCTACATCACACGAAACATGAAGCTGGTGATGGCGGGGCGCATCGAGCGCTCTCTCAACGCGGTGCTGGCCAAAGGCGGAGGCGCGGCGGCCATTGTCATCGGGATGATCGTGACCGCGGCCGTGCAGTCTTCGAGCATCACTACGTCGGTGCTGGTGCCGATGATCGCCGCCGGCGTCTTGACTCTCCGCAATGCCTACCCGGTGACACTCGGCGCCAACGTCGGCACCACGATCACCGCCCTGCTCGCTTCGCTTGCCATCGAGAACCCGGCGGGCCTGGTGATCGCTCTCGTGCACCTCTTGTTCAACCTGTCCGGGCTGCTCGTATGGTATGTGATACCGGGCTTGCGCGGCATTCCGTTGGCGTTGGCGGAGCGGCTGGCGTTCGTGGCCGAGAAGAGGAAGTCGTTTGTTGTCGTGTACGTAGTCGGTGTATTCGTGATAATCCCTCTTGTGGGAGTGCTGGTCTTCCAGTAGGGGAGGTATCGAGATGGTCTGGGAGTTCTTCAAGGCGAGCGGTGATCAGCAACTCGAGGAGATCGAGGGACTCATCGTCGAGATGTTGCTCGATTGCCGGCACACCTTCGATCTGGCGGTCAATGCCGTCGTCGGCGGCACCGAGGCCGCGGCCGTGGGCAAGGAGATCAGGAAGTCCGATCGGGGCGTCAACAAGGCCGAACGTAGGGTGCGCCGGCAGCTCGTCGTCCACGTGTCCGTCCGCGGCGAACGGGCCGATCTGCCCCGGGTGCTCGTCACGACGAGCATCATCAAGGACATAGAGCGCATCGGCGACTACGCCAAGAACGTGTGGGACCTGGCGGACGGCGGTATCGACCTGTCCCACGCCGACGACATCGACCGGCTCGTGGAGCTGCGCGACCGAACGTCGCAGCTCATCGGCGAGACGGCCCGCATCATTCGCGAGCGCGATGCGGAATCCGCCGAGTCGCTGCTGAAAGGGCTCGATGATGTGCTCGACGAGTACGACGAATGTATAGAGGCGCAGATCGAGTCCACCGATACGCCGCGTGATGCCGTCCCGCGCGCGCTGCTGTGCCGCTACCTGAAGCGGATCACCGCCCACCTGATGAACGTGCTCACATCTCTCGTAATGCCGTTCGACCGCCTCGACTACTACGACGAGGACAAGGTCGACCGCGACTAGCCGATCTCAGTCGGCGATGTCGACGAATACCCGAGGCGTGCCGTGCCATCGTGCTGCATCGGGGTCTGCTGCGTCGAGGCCGGCGCAGCGCCGGCGGAGCCGTCTAGGGCTGCGTCGGCACCATCTGCATGGTATTCGAGCCGAACTGCATCTCGTGGGGGGTCCCCGGGCAGTAGGTGATGCTGGCTCGTACTTTGACCACGCCGTAGGTGGCACTGTCCTCGACCATGCTTTCCAGCTGCTCGGGGGTCAGGTGCAGGTGCTCACCGGAACCGATGGTCTGCCATCCCTCCTTGGTCTCCACTTCCCATGTGATCTCGTAGGGGACGCCGGTGGCTCCACTGCGGTCGGCGGCATGGAGATCGGCCCCGCTCTCCTTGTTCACACCGACGGCGGCGGGAACGTCGGGTTCGAGCCGCCTCAACTCGCCGCGCAGGTCCTCGATGCGTTGGTCCCGCTTCGTCGACTGCGGCAGCTTCTCCATGTCGGAGATGGCGTTCTTCAGGCGCGCTACCTGTTCCTGCTTGGGATCGGGCACCGAGCCGGGGACCGGGTTGGCGCAAGTGACGCGAGCCCCCAGGGCACCGGCTTCCTCGGCGAGTTTCTCACACGGATCCGGCTTCTTCGATCTGGCCCACAGGCTGATGAGGAGTAGGGACAGCAGGAGCAGGATGCCGATCACTCCTCCGATCACGTACATCCAGGGGAAACCGCCCGGCTTCGTCGTGTCGCCCTGCGCCATGCCTTGGGCTTCCTGCGCCGTGTTGGCGGTATCGGCGCCGGTTCCTGGTTCCGACGTGGAGTACCAGGGCCAGGCCTCCATCGCAGTTGGTGCTGATCCCTCTTCCGTCGAGAAAGGATCGACGGTGTCCATCGCTGTCGGCGGCGTCTCCTGTTGCTGCGGTTCGGGGACGAATTGGGCCCAGAAGGGCTCGGATGTGTATTCGACCCCGTCTACGACGACGCCGACCACCAGCCGTACCGGCCCTTCGGGAAGCTCCAAGATCACCTCGTTGGCGCCGGGATTCACACAGGGAGGGCTGCTCGCCTCCTCATCGCAGCTGTAGCTGAACGGGCCGTCGTATTCGCAGGAGGTGCAGCCTTCGGCAGAGCAGAGCGCCATGGTGTCGCCGGCCTCGCACAATTCGCCGTCCCCGTCGTCGCGGACGGCGAATGCCTCCCAGTCGGTGCCGGGCTCAGCGCACGGCAAGCACTCGAAGGCGAGGTAGAAGGTCTCGCCGTCGTGCATGGCCTTGGCCACGACGGGGAGGTCTTCGGTTGGGAGCTCGGCCGCCTCGTCCCATTCGCCCGGTGCCAGCTCTCCGTCGATCACGGGGGGTATACACCAGGGCACCTCCACGGTGGTCTGGGCCAAGGCGCTGGCGGCCGGTACGACGAGCAACACTGCGGCCGGGAGCACGCTGCGAGTCCATGGACGCACCCCACACCCCCTCTTAGCGGGCACTGCACGCTCTTGGTATGCCGTCCCGATCACGAAGCGTATTGGAGACCGGCCGGCGCGGCAACTCGGCAGCGCGTCGACGAGGCCCGTGCCGACGGTGGCTAGCCGATCAGGGTCAGCGCCCCGACAAGGTGGTAGACGAGCAGGAGGGCCAGGCCGCCGGCGATTAGCAGCGACATCTCCAGCACCCGCCGGTAGCGGCGCAGAGCCCAGATGGCTGACACGACGAGAACCGCAGTCGACAACTTGAAGACCCCGGCGAGCACCGGATCGATGCCGATCAGCCGGGCCATGATCGGGTTGGCTTCCGAAGCTCCCAGGTCTAGGGCTCGCAGGGTGAGCAGGAGGTCGGCGATGCTGAGCGCCAAGACGGCAGCCAGCACCACGATGAGTGACCGGGATCCGCGACGGTAGCGGTCGAGCAGACGCCATTGGGCTTTGCGCAGCAGGCCGGTGGAAGACCGTCGCCGTTCGAAGCCGCGACGACGCTCCGGGTAGTGCAAGCACAAGCGCCGGATGCGACGATCCCCCATGGTGCGGCGGTCGGCCGGTCGGCTGGTCCCCATCGGATGTCTTCTCAGGGTGTGAGCCTACGTCATCGGGCCGCTTTGCGCTCCGAGCTGGGAGCTGCCAGCGCCATGGGGCGCGGCAAATGAGATACCTTGAGCGCTGGTCGCGGGAGAATCTCTAGTGACGTGCCCCGCGCACGAGGCCGGGGCCGGCTTGGTGGGAACCCGGGCGGTCACTCAGGCCGTCACAGAGACGATCCAACACAGGAAAGAGCCATGACAAACCAGAACGCGGGAGGCCGGCGCAGCGCTTTGTGGTTCGGCCTCACCTTTATCGTGATCGTCGGAATCGTCGTGTCGGTCGTAGTCCTCGTTCCCGCGAATGAGGCGGCGGCCGAAGAGAGCCTCGAGCCGTTCGACTCCTGCGATGCCCTACTCGCATATGCCAAGAGCGAGGCCCTCGATCGGGTTACCGCTTGGGGCCTCGAAGGTGGTTGGGGCATTCCCATCCTGATGGACGGTGTCGGCATCGCTGAAGAAGCGGCACAGCCCGCTGCGGATTCCGGTGTCGGGGGCGATACGGGTGAGCTGACTCGAAACGAGACGTCGGGATACTCGACCACCAATGTGCAGGAGGCCGGCATCGACGAGGCCGACCTGGTGAAGACCGATGGCGAGCGTATCGTGGTCATCTCCGGACAGACGCTCTACGTGCTGTCGACCGACCTCGAGATCCTCTCCACGCTCGATCTGTCTCAGGAGGGGTGGTTCTCCGAGATGTTCCTCGTCGGCGATCGGGTGGTCCTGCTCGGCGACCACGGGGGTGTCGTCGGCATGCCAGGCGAGCGTTTCGCCTCGGTTCCCTACTACGGCGGCATTGCCGCCATCGCCGAGGTCGATCTCTCCGACTCGTCCGCTCCCGAGCTGCTGCGCACCACCTACATCGACGGCAGCTACCTGTCGGCTCGCCTGCACGGCGACGTTGTGCGTGTTGTGGTCTCGTCCTACCCGACCGGACTCGAGTGGTCGTACCCCGTCGGTTCCGGACTGCGCGCCGAGCGTGAGGCCCTCCGCCAGAACCAGGCCATCATCGAGGCCTCGACCATCGACAACTGGCTTCCCTACTTCGTTGCCGTTGATCACAGAGACGGCAGCGAAGACGAGGGTCTTCTCCTTTCCTGCGACGACGCCTATCACCCCAGGAGCTTCTCCGGCTTCGGGATGTTGACCATCGCCGCCTTCGGCCCTGATGGACTTGGAGACAGCACGGGGGTCATGGCCGACGGCGAAACGGTCTATGCATCCAGCGGCTCCATCTACGTCGCCACCAACCGTTGGAACGACCTGTACACCGACGAGACGGGGTCGGACGGCGTGCGGACACAGATCCACGCCTTCGACATTGATGGAGCCACCACCGACTACGCCGCTTCGGGCTCGGTGGCCGGCTACCTGCTCAACCAGTTCTCCATGTCCGAGTGGGATGAGCACCTGCGGGTGGCCACAACCACCTCGGA
>Ga0315537_1003802_pt1 | contig 11125 bp, 8 predicted proteins | sample SalMarSW160270MG_FD_203091 | JGI IMG/M metagenome (GOLD analysis project Ga0315537, IMG submission 203091) | Salt marsh sediment microbial communities from the Plum Island Ecosystem LTER, Massachusetts, United States - Salt Marsh Sediment SW1602-70 ... | reverse complement strand
AGGCGTTCCGGATTCTGAAAAAGGGATTGAGTTACGCTGTCAGCGTCGTGGTGTCGAAGCTTCCCGAGGAGGGCTTTCCGATGCTGGAACGATGGGCAAAGAACCCCGATCCGGATATCCGCCGGGTACTGATAGAGAATCTGAAGAAAAAGCGGCTGAAAGCAGCAGCTCCGGATCGGGTGGCCGGCCTGCTGCGGACCCTTGGCCGTTAGCCATTGGCGTGTAACTTCGTTGTGCATTCGCAGGGGTGTCAATCTTTGTTGCCCGCGGTACCTCTGCCGCCACAATTCTAATTTTATACATAATAGCAATTTATAGAATCGGTATTACCACGGCGTCATGGAGGGGTTGACGGTGTTCCTTTCGGCTCGGAATATCCACGCAATAATTCCATAACCCATATAGATTTAAAAGACACTATATTGCGATACTGGCACGGGAGTTGCAAATACTCGTTGTATGGAAGTGCCGGATTCGATGGTCGCTGATAGTGGAAAGTACACGATTGTCCGCTCCCTGTTTCGGAAGATCCCCCAACCGAAGGTTGTACCGGCAGTTACGGTGCTGATAGCCGGAGCTTCGACGGGTTTCTTCACCTGGTCCAACACCGTCAGCAGGCAAACCTTTCACTCCTACCTGTTTTACAACAATCTGACCGGAACGGAACGCACCCGTCTGGTGCTGCTTCTGGCTGCCGGAGCGTCGTTGTTTTTCTGCATCTGGATTCTGTTCGCCCTGCTGCGGTCCCGGGAGCGGAACAGAATCACCGCGATCCTTGACCGAAGCGCGGTTTATTTCGCTTCCGGAATTCTTCCGGGATTCTGGCCTTTTCTGTCCGTTCAGGCCTTGGAGGTGTTCTACCCCTTCCAGTTTTTCGCACTCCTCATGGGTTTCCTGGTTGTTACCTTCCTGATCCTCTACAGCTGCCGAACGCCGGACCGCAGCCTCGATCGGCTGCGCGTTCCGATCCTGTCTGGGCCGCTGCAGCTGCTTACACGTGAACACGCCGGGCGCCTGAGCCTCTATCTGCTTGTTCTGGCCGCAACAGCCTATACGATCTTTTTCCTGGTCTGGACTCTGGGCAGGCATCGCTCCTTTAACAGCTACGCTTTCGACCTCGGTTGGCAGCATCAGGCCTTCTACACGTTGCTGCACACGGGAAACCCCCGCATCACCCTTTACGTCACCCTCAACCACCTGGGAAACCACTTCCAGCCTCTCTACTTCCTGCTGGCTCCGATCTACGCATTGTACCAGGATGCCACCACGCTTCTCGTCCTGCAGACGATCTGCCTGGCTGTTGCTGCCCTTCCCCTGTATCTCATCGCCAGAGGACGGCTCGGAAGTCCCTGGGCCGCTCTGGTTGCGGCCCTGGTCTACCTGCTGTACCCGGCCCTGCACGGCATCAACAACTTCGACTTCCACGGTCTTGCCCTCCTCATTCCCTTTGTCTGTTTTATGCTCTACGCCCTGGAAACCGACAGGCAGCGCCTGTTCTGGCTGTTTTTCGCTCTGGCTCTGATCACCCGGGAAGACACGGCCATCTCCCTCTCCGGTGTGGGCCTGTATCTGATTCTGGACCGGCACCGCCGTAAAACGGGACTTGTTGTGCTCGGGGTATGTGTCGCCTACTTTCTCTTCGTATTGAAGATGATGAGTCTCTTCGACGGCTACGCCGATCTGGATCAATACTCGGTCCTGGGGGTACCGGAGCGGCAGAACTTCATCGGCGTGCTCCTGACTTTATTCACCAATCCCCGATTCGTGTTCCAGCACATCTTCTTCGATCCCGGGAAAATCTCGTATCTGCTTAAAGTTCTGGTTCCCGTCCTGTTCCTCCCGTTGTTCACCGGCAAGAAGATCTCACTGCTCCTTCCGGGACTCTCGATCATGCTGCTGTCCAATACGTACTACACCTGCTGGATCTTCTGTCCCTACACCGCCCACCTCATTCCGTACGTGTTCTTTCTCACGATTCTTGGAGTCCAGAGGATACGGGCCCGAATCCCCAAGATTCAACTCTCCACGGTGGTCGTTGTCCTGCTTCTGGCCGGTGCGTTGATGAACTACGAGTATGGATTGATCTTCTCCAAGCGCTTTCCCGGCTTTCCGAGGCCCACCGACCGGGAGCGAACCGTCTACTCGTTCTTCGATGAGATTCCCAAAGCGGCTTCCCTGACCACCATCAGGCACCTTGCGCCACACCTGGCGGATCGGACCAGCATCCACCTGTTTTCGGCGCCCCACCCGGACACGGATTACATCCTGATCGACCTGGATGTGCGGGAGCCTGCCCTCGATCCTCACGAGCAGGGCTACCCTCGGGAGCACCTCTCGGCCAAGAGCTACGTTCTGTCCCGGATGGAAAGCGGAGACTACGGCGTGTTGCGTTACCAGGATCGTTTCATCCTTCTCGGAAAAGGTGCCGATACGCATAAGAATGCAGATGTCGCTCGAAACATCCGTTCCATGACCTACACGAAAAAACCTGCGATCATCCCCTATTACAGCGATCCGGCCAAAGATGTGAATCCAATCAGGCATTCGGAGGCCGATCTGCTTCAAACCTTTCTAATAAACCACAGCGGTGGTACAATCATACTGGCGGCAAGCGGGGATGTGGAGGAAAAGCTCTCCTATCTCTGCAAGAAACACATGATGATGAGAGGCTCGAACATCCATACCCTGCACCGCGGTGGATCATACCTGGCCGTTTACCGGGATGACGAGGTTGTCTTGGAGCTCATCGATAATGACCGTCCCGTGGCGGTTGGAAGCTCCGATTCTGCGCTTCTGCAGTCTCTGTTCCCCCATCACCAGCTGGAGCTCTATTCATCGGGAAGCGGCAGAAACAGCCGGGCTTCGATCCAAATCGCCGGTCAGGACTACGCCTTGAACCAGCCGGGGATGAATGCCGTGGTTATGGACGACTCGGGAGCGGTGAAGGCACAGGCCGTATTTTCCACGGGAAGGTAGATCAGGATGAAGCGAAAGCAACCGAGGGAAATGAGCATTTCGATCGTTGTTCCCGTTTACAACGAAGAGGCAAATATCGCCCCCTTGACTGAGAAGCTCGAGAAGGTTCTGGCCGGCTTCCGGCACGAAATCATCTTTGTCGACGACGGAAGCCGCGACGGCACTCTGGAGACAATCAAAGCTCTGCTCGGCTCCAACTCTCACCTTCACTATCTCTCCCTGTCCCGCAACTTCGGACACCAGAACGCCCTCAAAGCCGGTCTGGATCACGCTTCGGGAGACTGTGTGATCACGATGGACGGGGACCTGCAACATCCGCCGGAGGTGATCCCCCGACTGCTGGAAAGATGGCGGGAGGGGTTTGAGGTCGTGTACACGATCCGCGATGACTACCGGGACGTACCGCTGTTCAAACGAACCACCGCCCGCCTATTCTACGGGTTGATCAATCTGATCGCCGAGGTGAAGGTTCAGGAAGGGACGGCGGATTTCCGGCTTCTCGATCGATCCGTAGTCGATGTGTTGAAAAATATGAACGAATCTTCACCGTTCTACCGCGGCATCGTCCCCTGGACGGGCTTTCGACAAAGCGGTCTGCACTTCAAACCGAATCCCCGCCACGCGGGGCGAACCAAGTATTCTCTGGGCCGGATGATAGCCTTTGCCCTCTCCGGTCTGGTCTCCTTCAGCGTAACTCCTCTGCGCCTGGCCACGTTTCTGGGCTTCGGGATGGCCATGACCGGTTTCGTAATCGGGTTGAAGGCGGTGATCGAGTACCTGATCACGAAAAACACGGTGCCCGGGTGGGCTTCCACAATCGTGACGGTGGTGCTGGTGGGGGGGGTGCAGTTGATCATTCTCGGGATCATCGGGGAGTACCTCGGCAAGCTTGTGAATGAGTCGAAGCGGCGACCTCACTACATCGTACGGGAGCGTAGTGAGAAAGAAGACGATGGATGAAGGTGATCGTTCATGCAGACGACCTGGGGATTAGCCGCGGCATCAGCGACCGGATCATCGATACACACCGCAACGGCGCGGTACAGCGCACCAGCATTGTTGCCAATGGAGAAGCCTTTGACTATGCGGTGGAACGTTTACATGACAATCCGAGGCTGGCCTGGTCGGTTCATTTGAATCTGGTGGAGGGCCGCTGTTTGGCTTCCAAGGAGAAACTGCCGCTGCTTGTCGATTGGCGGGGGTGGTTCAAGCGGGACTTCCTCGGCCTGTTCCTGCTTCCGATCCTGGCGCCCTGGTGCAGAGCCGGGCTTCGGCGACAGATTCGATCCGAGCTGGACGCCCAGATCGAACGGGTAAGGCAAAGGTTCGACTCTGTTGACATCCGCATAGACAGCCATCGCTACGTACATCTTCTGCCCTTCGTGTTTCCGATCGTGATGGACCAGGCCGCCGCCTGGGCGGTGCGGGAGATCCGGGTTGTGGATGAGCCGCTGTTCATGGCCCGAGGCGGGTTTGGGGGTTTGATTGGGCTGATCTCCCCCAACTTCCTGAAATGGCTGGTGTTGCGGTTTCTGTCAAGATCCTGCCGGAGGCAGCTTCGCCTGCAGGGTATCGGCTGCCCGGAGCGGTCCCTGGGCGTGTTGTTTTCAGGACGCATGACGGCCCGGATCGTGGATCGGGGTTTGAAGAGGATCGCCCGTCATCCCCCGGCTCAAGATGCGGAGGTGGAGGTCCTCTTTCATCCCGGACCGGCCGATCCGCAGGATCGGGACGCGTGGAGGGAAAACCCTCGACAGAGTCGCTTTTACTTCGCTTCCCACCGCGCCGTGGAGACCGCGGCCCTGCTCGATCCTGAACTTCGCAGACAGGTCGAAAGGATTTCCTCAGACTCGGGCACTGTCGAAACGGAGGAGCCATGAACTGGATCGACTACTGGGACTCGGACCGGATTTTTTACTCCGTGATGCGGCGTATGACCGGGTACTTCTTCGAAACCTCGCATAGGCTACTGCACTATCAGTGCTCCGATGTGGTGCTGGATTTCGGCTGCGGTCCCGGCTTCCTGGCGGAGCGCCTCCAGAGTCTGGTCAAAGAGATCCACGGTGTGGATACATCCGCCCAGATGATAGCGCAGTGTAGCGGCAAATTCCGGGACTACCCCAATGTAAGGTTCCACCTCCTGCCTCGGGAGCGCTACACCGACCTCTCCTTTCTGGATCCGGTGTATACGAAGACCGTGGTCTTGAGCGTGGTCCAGTATTTTCGTACAGTGGCGGATGTCGGGGATCTGATTCGAAGCGTGGCCGCCGTTTCCGCTCCTGGAGCCTGTCTGTTGATCGCCGATATTCCGACGGACAGTGTTCCTCTGCTCGATACCATCGAGCTGCTAAAATCCGGTTGGCAGGAGGGGTATCTGATCGAGTGCATCCGTTTTCTCGCTCAAACCCGTTTCTCCCGCTACTCCCGCATCCGAGCAGAACAGGGCTTGCTCTGTCTACCCGTGCCGGTGTTGAAGCAGCTGATCGCTGATCTGAGCCTGGATGCGGAGATCCTCACCGACCCGCTGACCTGCAACCGCCGGCGGGTTCATCTGCTGGTTCATCTGTAGGAGGTGCATACATGATCAAGTACATACTGGTTCCAGTTGGAGCGGTTTTGACGGCGCTGGCGCAGATTGGCTTGAAAAAAACCTCTGGCTTCAGCAACTGGAGTCGAGAGTGGTTTCTGTACCTGCTGGTGAGCCTCGCCCTCTATGGGATCGCTTTCTTCAACTATCTGTATCTGCTGAAGCAGTTTCCGATCAGCAAGATCTACCCCGTCATGACCGTCGTGGTCCTCATCATCATCACCGGCTACGGATTTTTCATCGGAGAGACGATCAACCTGCGGCGCCTGATCGGCGTCCTCCTGGGTATGGGTTCGGTGTACCTGTTGCTGATTTGAGGCCGTCGGCTCCGATCGCCGACCGCTGGCAGTTGGCGAAACACGGGTACGGGGCTGGAGGCCGGTTCTACAGCCGGGTGCCGTTTGCCCAATCCGGCTTGCCCAATCCCGCCAGCCCGGGTATAGTCGCCTTGAGAGAATGGGACATCCGATCCTTCAAAGCCTCTCCTCCGATTTCGACCCGGTAATTCGGACGCGGGGAGAGGATTACTTCCACGAGAAAAGGGTGAGGCTGACCGAGGTCGATCCGGGGGACCCCGGAAGGGTGCTGGCCTTCGTCCAGGGGTCCCGTCGCTACACCGTGCAACTCGGCTTCGAAGGGCCCGGGATCGGCTATTCCTGCACCTGCCCCTATTTCTTCAACGAAGAGCAGCCCTGCAAGCACCTCTGGGCCGTGCTCCTCAAGCTGGATTGGAGCGGTTTTTTCGACAGGTGGGAAGCAGCGCGAATCCCGGAAGAGGCGCAGCAGCCCGGCCGAATACACGGGTTCGAGGGGGAGCACACCGGTGATCCGCTTCCCGAGTGGAAGTCGGGTTTGGAGCGGATCAGGGAATACCGGGCCGCGGAAACGCGCTCCGGCCGGAAACCCTGGCCTCCCGACCGGGAGATCCTCTACCTATTCGACATTCCCCGCACCCTGTCCGGCGGCCGGGCGACGGTGCACCTGTATTATCGGGACGCAAGCGCAGAGGCAAGGCCCCTATCGCGCAGTGGTTTTCGACTGGAGGATCTCTGGCAGATACCGGATTCCGGGGACCGGGAGATCCTGGGGGTATTGCGGGGAGGATCCTACCAGAATGTGTACGACCAGGAGGCCTACGGCTACCGGCTGCTCGGCCAGGAAATCCAGCTTCTCTGTCCCACCTATCTGCTGGATGTGGATCTGGTCCGGCTGTTGCTGCCCAAGATGGCGAAAAGCGGACGGCTGTTCCTCAAGACCCATGGGCGCTTCGATTCTTCCCGGGTCGACTGGGATAGTCCGATCGTCTGGGACGAGGGGTCCCCATGGTTGTTCGGGCTCGTTCTTACGGGGGATCCGACAGGCAGGAAAGTCCGTCTGGATGGGATGTTGCGAAGAGAGGGGAAGAAGATGCCCCTCCTGGAACCGGAGCTTCTGCTGATGGGGGGATTGATGTTCATCGGCGGAGCCCTGGTGAGGTACACGATGAACCTCTCCTTTGCCTGGATCAGCGTGCTTCGCAAGAGAAAACATCTGACGGTTCCCCGGGAGGAGCTTCCCGGATTTCTCGAGGAGCTCCTCTCCTTTCCCGATCTCGGTCCCCTGGAGATCGACGACTCCCTGGGGATACGCACGATCAGCGGCAAACCCATCTCAAGGCTCAGGGTGAGTAAGGCGGATCGGGTCCGCCATACCCCCACCGGCGGAGGCCTGATCGGAGAGCTCTCCTTCGTCTACGGGGACAAGGTGCTGAGCGCTCCGGCGGAGAGCTCCGGGGAGTATGTCGAAGAGGAGCAGTTGGTGGTCATGAGGGACGGGCAGGCGGAGCACCGGGCTCTGGAGCGGGTTCTCGAGCTGGGATTCCGGCACGTCTACGAGTACCGCAGCGGCTTCAAGGTATTGAAGTTGGGCGTGCGCAGGCTTCCACAGTTGGTGGAGCAGCTGCTGCAGGAGGGCTGGCAGGTGGAGGCGGAGGGACGGCTGCTGCGCAGCGCCTCCGGCGTGAATGTTCATGTGGTTTCGGGGGTGGACTGGTTCGAGATTCACGGGGGGGTGCGTTTCGGGGATACTGAGATCAGTCTGCCGGAGCTGCTCAAGGCTCTCCGCAAGGGGGGCGATACGGTTCGTCTTGGTGACGGCAGCTTTGGAGTGCTTCCCAGAGATTGGTTGAAGCAGCAGGGGTTTCTGCTCGAGCTTGGTGAATCCCGGGAGGATCATCTGCGCTTTCGCAGCTCTCAGGCCCTGCTGATCGATCTGCTTTTACAGAGGCAACCTGAATCGAGCTGTGATGAGGTCTTCGAGCGCGTGCGAAACAGGCTGAGAGACTACTCGGGGATCAGAGCTCTGGAGGCGCCCAAAGGTTTTATCGGCTCCCTGCGCGGCTACCAGCGCGATGGACTGGGGTGGTTCGATTTTTTGGATCAGTTCGGCTTCGGCGGCTGTCTGGCCGACGACATGGGACTGGGCAAAACCGTTCAAGTCCTGGCCTTATTGGAAGGCAGGCGAAACGGAAGGGAGAGCCGGCTTGCGGGAAACAAGACAGGTGGAAAGCGGCGATCCGGGGCCGAAGACCGGCTACCCCCCGCCCCGGGGGGAGCCTCCCTGGTGGTGGTGCCCAAATCCCTCGTGTTCAACTGGATGCAGGAAGCGCTTCGCTTCACCCCGGAGTTGAAGATCCTGGATTATACCGGGGTCAACCGGGGGAAGGACACGAAGGGTTTCCGGCGCTTCGACGTGGTGCTGACCACCTACGGCACCATGAGAAACGACATAGAGCTGCTCAAAGACTACCCCTTCGATTACATCGTTCTGGATGAAGCCCAGATCATCAAGAACGCCGGCAGTTTGACCGCCAAAGCGGCGCGACTGCTGCAGGGCCGGCGCCGGCTGGCTCTAAGCGGCACACCGATAGAGAATCACCTGGGGGAGCTGTGGAGCCTGTTCGAGTTTCTCAATCCGGGGATGCTGGGAGGGGTTTCCTTCTTCAAGAAGCAGCTGAGGAACCGCGGTGCTTTAAGCGAGGACACTCGCAGGCTGCTGGCCCGCTACCTGAAACCCTTCATTCTTCGTCGAACCAAGGAGCAGGTGACGCCGGAGCTGCCCGACAAGGTCGAACAGACCCTGTTCTGCGAGCTGGAGTCTGCGGAGAGACACCGTTACGACCAGCTCAAACGTTACTATCAGCGGAACCTGCAGCGGCGCATCGAATCCGACGGCCTGGGGCGATCCAAGATCCAGGTTCTGGAGGCGCTGCTGCGGCTTCGTCAGGCGGCCTGCCATCCCGGACTCCTGGACAAGACAAGGGTGAAGCACTCCAGCACCAAATTCGATCTGCTGCTCCAGCAGCTGGAGGATGTCGTGTCCGAGGAGCGCAAAGCCCTGGTGTTCTCGCAATTCACCAGCCTGCTGAAGATCCTCCGTTCCAGACTGGATGAGCTGGGCTTGAGCTACGAGTATTTGGACGGCAGAACCCGGGATCGGGCGCAGCGGGTCAAGCGCTTTCAGGAGGACCCCGAGTGCCGGCTGTTCCTCATCAGCCTGAAGGCGGGAGGCCTGGGGTTGAACCTGACCGCGGCGGAATACGTTTTCCTCCTGGATCCGTGGTGGAATCCGGCCAGCGAGGCCCAGGCCATCGATCGGACCCACCGCATCGGCCAGGAGAAGAAGGTGTTCGCCTACCGGTTGATCGCCAAGGACACGGTGGAGGAGAAGGTTCTGGAGCTGCAGCGCTCCAAGCGGGAGCTGGCCGAGGCCATCATCAGCCAGGACCGGCGGTTGATCGGCGAGCTGTCCCGGGAGGATCTGACCCTGCTGTTGTCCTGAGGCACGGCTTCAATCATGGGTCGGTAGTCGATCAGGTCCGAAAGCGCGGCGGTGGCTACGGCCGGTAGTAGATCGAGTAGCGGGGACCTTTTGGGTTGATCTTGCGGACTCCCGACTGCACTTCGAGGGTCGATCCGTCGGCGGCGATTCGATCCAGGGTCTCCCAGGACATCCCCCCGAGAGTCACCACGCACTGCCCGCAGCTGCGGCCCTCTTCGTCCACCCAGGTTTTCAGGTACTTGACCGTTCCTTCGTAGACCTCGCCGCCTTCGATTCTGTCGAAAGACAGGTAGGTATAGGTGCCGTCGGCATTGAGGGAGTACACCAGCCGGGCGGATCGGCCCTCGTCGTTGTACTCCGGATTGATCCAGGTGCCTGCGATCCGGTGAGCTTCGCCGGCCGCAACGTCGGTCTGCGCACCGGTAGCGGGCTCGCTCGCCTCTGCCTGCCCGGATTCGGCTTCCGAGCCGGATCCTGCGATCGCCTCTTCGGTCTCCGTGGCTACAACGCCTCCCACCGCGGATTCGATAAGGGAAGAGCAGGATGCGAGTAGAGTTAAAAATCCAAGTACGAGGATGAGCTTGATCAGGAGCTGTTTCATCGGGATTGTCCTCCGGCTTTGTAGATCTGGGGCTCTGTTCCACCCCCCGGTCCCATCATATCTCCGCATGCCGGGCTGTCAAGGAGGCACGCTGCCTCACTTCCGCGGTGACTTCGGCGATGCTGGCAAAACACAGAGCATTCACACCCAGTGGTATTAAACAGCTTGCCGGTTTCCCCGGTTTTACCGGGGTGCTCCTCGATCCGGAATCCCTTGAAGCGAAGGGGGAATGATAATACTCTGATAAGGTGAGTACGGACATGGTGGTGGAAAACAGGGTCAAACACGGTACCTGCCCGTATTGCGGCACACCGATGCCGGGGATTTGGGAGTGACGCTTATCTAGTGGACAACAATCTGGTAGTGATCTCCAAATCTGAAGAAATCCGGAAAAGTTTCCTGGAAAGCTACTCGCTGTTGGGCTACGAGGTCAGTGTATCGGAGGATATCCTCCAGCTGATCAGAGAGCTCAACATCCTCGAGCCGGATTACGTGATTATAGACATCGACCAGCTGGCAAGGAGGTGGAAGATCGCGGCATCGGGTCTGCGGCTTGCGCAGAAGAAGATCATGATCATACTCATCGCGGAGACGGTGACGCTTGAGGAGGCAAACGAAGCGCTGTTTTTGGGGGTTTCGGGCATAATCATCAAGCCCTTTCTCCCGGAGTTTCATTTGAAACGGGTCTACGATATCATCCACCGGAAACTCCAGACCGAAGGCACGCGGGTCTACCCGAGGTTTTACACCGGACCGGTGTTCGAAGGTGAGTTCACCGTTACGATCCCCGGAACGGGTAAAGTCTACACCTTCGAGTTGGTGAACGTATCCCAAATCGGGGCGGCGATCCGCTCGAAGATTCCCGCCATCGCTCCTGAGCTTCAAGCCGATACCCTGATCGAAGACGCGGTTCTTAGACTCGACAAGGAACAGTTCCCGGTGACCGTTCAGGTGATGTTTCGAAAGCAGGGGCTCATCGGCGTGTACTTCCAACGGATAAAAAAGGGGGAGCCCAACTTCCAGCGGTTCATCCAGAGGCTCGGCCTCAAAGCCTTCGGAATCTCCGGCATCAAGGGCAGATGGTGAGAGCGGGTGCCCTGACCAAGCCGAAGGTTACTGCGGATTGGTCATGACTATTCCGC
>Ga0315537_1003801_pt1 | contig 11125 bp, 10 predicted proteins | sample SalMarSW160270MG_FD_203091 | JGI IMG/M metagenome (GOLD analysis project Ga0315537, IMG submission 203091) | Salt marsh sediment microbial communities from the Plum Island Ecosystem LTER, Massachusetts, United States - Salt Marsh Sediment SW1602-70 ... | reverse complement strand
CCAGCCTGTTTCCAGTCGATTTGCCAGACGGGTGGCGATGATATTAAGCATCATGTCCTCTGAATAATGCCCCATCAGCATGTAAAAGTTTTCAATATTCGCATGGATGCCCATCTCCGGCGACATTTCGGTCATCTTGAGGTGGTACTCGTCGTAGTCGACGACGGGGTCGGGAATCCTGACTCCGGCCACGATAACCGACTTTGCCCGCGGCAGCAGGTCGAGCGGACCGTGCCCCGGCGGCGCGCCTTCGAATCGGTCGACGGATGCTATACCGACCAAATCCGCGCCGAAGTCTTTCACCATATTCTTCACTAACTCACTCGTAAGCTCGGTCATTACAGTCCTCTCTTTGATATCGTTATACCCACCTCGTCCTTTTACTCATGCTTTTAGCGGAGCCCATGCTTGTAATGTGCCCTTCAATCATTGACGTTTCCACCAGCTCCCAGAAGTTTTCTCTGTCCGCGCCGGTGACCACTGCCTGCTCGTGGGACTCGGAAAGGACGACCGGATAGCCGTGGCCGCGGCGGCACTGGTCGAGGGTAAGGCTATGGGTAAGATTGAGCAGGGGCTCGCTTTCCGCCACCCACTGCGGGATTTCGATTCTGGCAATCTCGCCGTCCACCCGCAGGTAGAAGAAATAGACGCGGTGCTCCCCGTAGCGTTCCCTGACTATCTTGGAAGGACTGATAAACAGCGCCGACCTTTCCCCGTTTTCCAGCAGATTGATAAAGAGGTCGCGGTCGCGCACGCCGGCCACCGCCTCGCAGTCACGCTCTTTCCCCGGCGGGCAATCGCGGTCGCAGTCGGGGGCGTCATGCGGGCAGATAGCTACCCTCAATACGTTGACGACATCCGTGCTGCGGGGAAAGCTGATATAGCTGGCGAGGGCTACCTGTCTTTCGCCGTTGAGCTTTTTCATGGTATCGAGGTATTTCAGCATCCCGTTGGTCAGCAGGACATCGGTGACGAACTCCGGGTAGGCCTCCAGACCCCAGAGGATAAGCGTGCCGTCGAGCAGGGCCAGTGTATCGCTGCCGGCGGGTTGTCCGGCGGCGAGGTCGGTCAGTTGGCGGCATTCCTCGACGCCGCGTTTGATGCCGAGGATTGTCCCCTCCACCGGCTGCTCGCGGCCGCCCCCCGGCGGCGTTATCGCCAGCTCTTCATCGTCGGAATAGAGGTGGGGTGAACTCGTAAGCGCGGCGTCCGGCCGGCTGCCGTAGGTGATAACCGCCGAGCCGATATTAATCATGTAGCAGCGCGTGGAGTGATGGCGGTCAACGTCGATATGAGAGCCGTCGCTGGCCATGACGGTAAAGTCGGCAGGGGCGGGGGGAGCCGGATAGCGTTTGTTCAGTCCGTCCACCAGTTCGGCCACCAGCCAGGTCGTTTTAGCGGCGGCGCATTTCCTCTGTAGAGCTTCAAGGTCGATAGCCGGGCTGCCGATGGTTTCCAGGGCGAACTTGAGACGCTTTTCGCGCTCCGCGCGGTTGTCTATAAGCCCGGCAATCATAGCGACGACCTGCGCCGCTACCTTGGTAAGGTCCAGTGACAATTCTTCCTTCTCCTTCGGCCTAAGTATAGTGCAACGGTAAAGTGAACTCAAGCAGGGTAAAGGTCGCTCGTATTTGTTATAATATCATTAAAAGAAAGCAATCTTGCCTGCAAGGAAACATTTTGCTAGCAGCTTTAGGAACGGTTGTCGTAACCTCACTATCAGGCGTGATGATGCCGGGGCCCATGTTTACCGTGACCCTGGCCAAGAGCCTGAAATCGCAGTGGGCCGGCGTATGGGTGTCACTGGGGCACGCCGTCATCGAGGTGCCTCTGATACTGCTGATATATTTCGGCGTGGCGCAGTTCTTCCGGAACGAAATAGTACAGCTGGTGTTAAGCGTGCTCGGCGGCGGCATGATTGTCTGGATGGGCATCGGGCTTTTCCGAGCCCGCAAGCAATTGGCCAGAGAAGGCAGGGACACGACCTATAACGCCTTTACCGCCGGTATCCTGACGAGTGGACTAAATCCGTTCTTTCTGGTGTGGTGGGTCACGGTGGGCAGCCTGCTGCTGATGAACTTCCTCGAAGCGGTGGGGGTATGGGGGTTGCCCTTTTTCATCGTCGTGCACTGGCTCTGCGACCTCGTCTGGCTGTCGCTGGTGTCTTTCACCGTCTTCAGGACGCACTCGTTCTGGGGGGAAAAGGTGCAGGAGTGGGTCTTTATCGTCTTGAGCCTGGCGCTGCTGTACTTCGGGGGGCAGTTCATCGTGAAGGGGATAATTGCCTACGTGTAGATGGGCAGGTTCTGGACTGTTCGTCAACCTAATATCTTTACCCCGATAATCCCAATCATAAAGCCGAGGGTAGCCCCGAAAGCCGGCGCCCGGTGACTTGTGTATTTAATCATCGGGGCTATATCCTGAAATACCAGATACAATATTCCACCAGCCGAAAACAGCATGAGAGAACTCAGCAAAATGCCATCTATATTCAAAAATAAAAAGCCAATAATAGCGGCAATTATACCAACAAAACAAAAAGGAACCAGGATTAATAAAGATCTGTTCGGCGAAAAGCCGCTTTTAACCAAATCACCAAAGGCATTATATGCTTCCGGCAGATTCTGCAAACCTATAAATAAGGCCAGCAACAAACCTGCTTTATGATCATATGAGAATACGGCCCCTAGGGCAATAGCCTCCGGAATATAATCCATAGACATTGCCATAAGCTGTGCCAATCTTCCGCCGTGTTGACTAATAAATCTATCCAGCAATAAAAATAGAATGCCGCCGGATAGAAAGACAGGAACGATAATTGGCAGGGATAATTGATTAATTGCCTTGGGGGTCAATACAAAGGCTGCTGCGGCAACAATGACCCCAGCACCAAAAGCGACGATGCTGTGAGATAGTTCTCTACCAAGCTCGCCCCCGGGAAGTATCTTGCTCCTGGCAAGAAAGCCGCCGATTATTACCGTTATACCCGATGCAAATGAATATAGAACAACTTCTAGAATCGTATCCACAATGCCAAGTATAACATAGCCGAATTTCACCCGGTACTAAAGGCTAAAAGCAAGGACTATATCCTCACTTCTTCCGTTCCTCGCAGGTAAGGTCGCAGGCATCACAATTATCGTCGCAGGGCTCCACGTGAATCGTAACGTCGGTACGGACCAGCTTGCCCTCTATGTCTTTCTCAAGGTGGTCGCACATATTGTGGGCTTCCTCGATGCTGACATGCTTGGGCATGACCAGGTGCAGGTCGATGTAACGCTGGCTGCCGGCCTTGCGGGTTCGCAGCTTATGAAAGCCGACCACCTCCCCGCCCAGGTGCTCCGTGATAGCCGCGCGGATACTCTGTTCCTCGTCCTCCGGCAGCTTCATGTCCACCAGCCCTCCGAAAGATTTCCTTAGTACGTCGAAAGCTACCTTCAGGATAAATAAAGCCACCAGCCCGGCCAGTATGGCGTCGATGATGCCGATTCCGGTAATACGCACCGCGATAAGGCCGATGAATACCGCCGCGGCAGAATATACATCCGCGGCGATATTATGAGCGTTGGCCTCCAGCGCCGCCGAGTCTTCTTCCCTGGCTACCTTGAGCAGGTGACGGGAAAGGAAGATGCTGGCGATGATAGAGACCGCCATTACGCCGATACCGGCCTCGGTCATCTCCAGGACGGCGTGGGTCTGAAAGCGTCGCACCGCTGTGTAGATGATGGAAACGCCGGCGATAAATATCAGCACCGCCTGGATGATGGCGGCGATGTTCTCCGCCTTACCGTGGCCGAAAGGATGTTCTGCGTCGGCGGGACGGTCGGCAATACGGAGCGCCAGGAAGGTAATACTGACCGCAAACAGGTCAAGGAAACTATCGACTGCCTGTGCCAGGACGCTCAAGCTCCCGGTGATAACGCCCACGAATACCTTGAGCACTATCAGGCCGACGACGACAATTATGGAAAGTCTGGCCGCGCCGCTTCTACCGGAAAACATAGCTTTTCTCCGTTATCAGGCTTTTTTCTCGGAGAGCCTGCGCCCCGGAATGAATCTGCCCCATTCACCCTTATCCCATACCACGAGAAGTGAAGGGGCGATACACACGGAACTGAAGGTGCCGGCGATAATACCGATGATGAGGACGACGACGAAATTCTGGATGGTTGCCCCGACGAAGAGGAGTAATGCCAGGACGACCACCAGTGTGGTAAGACTCGTGTTTACGGAACGGCTAAGGGTCTCTACCAGGCTGTTATTCACCACGGCTTCGAAGTTGTGGCCGATTCCCCTGGTCAGGTTCTCCCGTATTCTATCGAAGATGACCACGGTGTTATTGACGCTATAGCCGATGACGGCCAGGAGGCCGGTGATAAACATGAGGTTGATTTCCCAGCCGAGTATGGCCCCGAGGATAGAGAAAATTCCCATGGCAATCAGGGCGTCGTGTACCAGGGCTACTATGGCGCAGGTCCCGTAGTGGAAAGGCCGGGGCATGCGGCGGAAGGCCCAGGTGACATAGAGCAGTATGCCTACGGCCGCTATAGCCACGGCGATGGCGGCATTATTGACCGTTTCCGAGGCAACTTGTGGAGAAACCGAGGAAAATTGCGCCTCGGATACCTGCCCGAAGCGGCCGGACAGAGAGCTTTCCAGCTGTGTTTTTTCCACATCGGATAATTCGTGAGTGCGAATTAAAAACTGGCCTTCGCCGGCGCTCTGTATAATGGCATCGGTATAGCCCAGGCCAAGTAACTCTTCCTTAAAAAGGTCGTATTCCACCGGCTCCTCGAATTTTACCGTCAGCATGGAGCCGCTGCTGAATTCGATACCGGACGGCAGGCCGGCGCTGAAAAGCGATATTATACCGATGAGAATTATTACCCCCGATATAAGAAAGAACCAGAATCTCTTGCCGATGATATCAAACATTCTTCTTGCCCCTGTCTATGCTGAACAGCGTTGTCTTCCTGCCCAGCGGACTGCGGATAACCAGGCGCAGCAGCGTGCGCGTAACCAGGATAGCGGTAAACATGCTTACTATCACACCGATGCCCAGCGTCAGGGCGAAGCCCATAACCGGCGCGCTGGCGATAATACTGCTGCCGAGCCAGAAAAGTATAATACATACGATTATCGTGGTTACGTTGCTGTCCCGGATGGCCGACCAGGCGCGATTAAAGCCGGCTTCGATGGCGGCGCCAAGGGTCCGCCCCATTCTCATCTCCTCCTTCATCCTCTCGAAAATGAGGACATTGGCGTCGACTGCCATGCCGATGGAGAGGATGAAACCGCCCAGGCCGGCCAGCGTGAGCGTAACCGGTATCAGCTTGAATAACGCCAGGACGAGCGCCCCGTAAAATATCAATGCCAGGCTTGCCAGGACGCCGGGCAGCCTGTAATAAGCAATCATAAAAATCATGACCAGTACTATGCCGATTAGTCCGGCCAGCCAGCTCATATTTATGAAATTGGCCCCCAGCGTGGCCGATACTTTTTCCTGGTAGAGCGGCGGCTGTTTTAACGGCATGGGCAGGGCGCCCGATTTACACAGGTTGGCCAGTTCTTCTGCTTCATTGGGGGTGAAACTGCCCTCAATCTGTCCGCTGCCCTGGTAGCTTTGCTGCCTGATTTGCGGCGCGGAGAGCAGTGAATCGTCCAGGAAGATGCCGATGGCGCGCTGCGGTGAGCCGTATTCGCCGGCGTTATACAGCTGGCTGGCTATCTGGTCGAAGATGAGAGAGCCCTGACTATTCCATTCGATGCTGACCACGTATTTAGGGACAACGTCCGACTGGTCGATTTGAGCCGCGGCATCCGCCAAATATTCTCCGGTAAGGTGGGTTCCGTTGCCTCTGGCGGCAATCCATGACAGGCTATCTGCGTATTCCTGAAGTTCTTCATTGCCGACGGGACTTCCCGCCGCATCCGTGAGGCTGATTACGCCGTTAATGTTCTCAAGGAAGCCGACAGTCTTGTTTTCCTGGTTTCCCTCCTCGTCATAGTAGACGGCAACGAATACACGCCTGTCGGTTTCTCCCTTGTCGATAAACTGGAGCTGTTCCTGTACCAGGTAATCGCCGAGGCTAACCGGTTGTCCCGTATCACTTAACTCCACTTCTCTAAAGTCGAGGAAGCCGGTCTGTTCGACCAGGCTCTTGGCGGCATCGATATCGGTGAACCCCGGGAGCTGTATCAATATCCGGTCTTCTCCCAGCTGCTGAATTATCGGCTCGGCGACGCCGTATTTATCGATGCGCTTTTGAATAGTGGTTATCGCCCGGTCCATGTTCCTGACCTGCTCCGTGGCGTTTTCGGATACGTCGGCCTCATAAACCAGGTGCACGCCCCCGACGAGGTCCAGCCCGAGGCGTAACCCCTTCCTCCCGAACCGTTCCGAATCAACCGGCAGGATAGCCAAAAGGGAAAGAACGAAGATAATAAGTATCAGGACTGATGTTATAGTATTTTTTCTGGTCATTGTTCTCCCTGAAAATTTTTGTTTCCGGGCGTTTGGGTCTGCTTGAGTAAATGTTTGATGTAATTTAAGGCCTGCTCCCGGGTGGCAACTTCGCCGGCGGCCTGCGCTTCCCGCAGGGTTTCCAATAGCTCGCCGAGTCGGGGGCCGGGACTTATACCGAATGTTTTCATCACATCATGCCCGTCAATCAGCCGGGGAGGCGCGGATACGCTTTCCTCTTCAAAACGTTTTTCCAGCACGTATCCGGTCATTTGTGTGTGCTCCTGCCACTGGCGTAAATCAAGAGAAGCCCCCCGGGTGGCCAGGTGGTCTGCCAGGCACAGGAAAAGCAGATCTATGCCCGCCTCGCCGGTATCGCGGAAGTAACGGTAAATAGCCCGGCGCGTGGGGATACCTTCGTTGCTCATCTGCGTCGGACGGAGGTGGTATTTAATGAGTAGTTCCACCAGCTTAATCTCATTATTGCTGAACCTCAACCTTTCCATGATAGCGGCGGCGGCAGCGGCGCCTTCCTGCTGGTGTCCCAGGAAACGCGCCCGGCCGTCATCCATAGTCTTAGTCTGCGGCTTGGCGATGTCATGGAGCAGCGCCGCCAGTTTGAGCAGCGACCTTCCCGTGCTGCCGCGGCTTATTTCACGGTCGAAGTGCTGGCACAATTCCTCTGACCAGGGTATTGATGCCAGTATATCCTCGCCGGCGTATTCCCAGGCGCTTTCACGGAGCACGAACTCGACGGCCGCCACGGTCTGGATGGAGTGGTCGAAAACGTCCCAGACATGCACCTTCGGCTGGTCGACGCCCCTGGCGGGATTCAATTCCGGTATCAGGGCGGTAAGCAGTCCCAGGTCGTCAAGATAGGCAAGCCGCCGACCGGCGCCGGGTATTGCCAGCAATCGAAGCAGCTCTTCCCTGACCCGCTCGCCGGCTACGTCTGTGATGAGTCGGCTGTTCCGCTGTATCAGACGTTCGGTCTCGCTGTCGATTGTAAAGCCGAGTTCCGCGGCGAGGCGCACCGCCCGTAACAGTCGGGCGGCATCGGCTTCGAACACGGTCTCGCCGACGGCCTTTACCACGCCCCGGTTCAGGTCGTCCCGACCGTTAAAGGGGTCGATGATACTTTTAGTATTGATAGAGGCTTTAAAATCGCCATCCAGTTGTATAGCCATGGCGTCTATGGTGAAATCGCGGGAGGCCAGGTCCCGCCCGATGTCGCCTTTAAGCGTGGTAAAATCTATCTGCCATCTACTATCGGGAAGGACTATCCTGCCCACCCCGTTTTCCGCATCAAGGGGTATATATTTGCCGTTTAAAGAAGCGGCGACTTTACGGGCGACCGAAAGGGCGTCGGCATCAACGGCGATATCGATATCGACCGTACCGCGTCCCAGCAGTAAATCGCGCACGAAACCGCCGACGAGGTATGCAGCGCTACTTTCTTCGGCAAGGAATCGGCTGATTTTCTTCAGTAGCTGAAAAGCCCCGGGCTTGACGGCTAATCTTAAATCTTCCATAGTTACTGGAGGCATCTGTTAAACTATACTATCAAGCGTGAAATTTATCAAGTGGAGACCCCGGTATTTTTCAGCTTGACGCTGCCGTGAGAGTCGGTTTAATATTAGCCTGGACTGTATCCGGGGCAGGAGACGGTAATTATGGCATATAAAACTGTTATTTATTCTAAGAAAGACCATATAGCTCTTATAATTATAAATCGGCCGGGTGAAGGCAATGCCGTCGACGGCCTGATGGCTGGGGAACTTGATGAAGTCTGCGCCCGGATAAGGCAGGACGATGATGTTTACGCGGCGGTAATTACCGGGGCCGGAGACGTTTTCTGTGTTGACAGTGGAGCAGAGAAGGGAGATGCGCCTGGCTACCCCGCCGCCGCTATCGCCGGCATCGACCAACCCGTCATCGCCGCTATTAACGGCGACGCTTTAGGGGAGGGACTGGAAATAGCCTTGAGCTGTGATATTCGTCTTGCCTCGAATAAAGCGCGCTTGGGCCTGCCGCAGATAGCCCGCGGGAGCACCCCGAGGGACGGCGGCACCCAGCGACTGCCCCGTATAGTGGGGCGGGGCAAGGCCCTGGAACTGCTCCTCACGGCAGATATTATAAACGCCACGGAGGCCCTGGAAATAGGGCTGGTAAGTAAGGTAGTGCCGCCGGAGGCGCTGGAGAAAGAAACCCAAAAACTGGCGGAGACCATCGCCGCCAAGGGGCCCATCGCTTTAAGGTATCTCAAGGAAGCGGTCAATAAAGGACTGGACATGACGCTGGAACAGGGGCTGCGACTTGAAGCAGACCTTTACTTTATGCTGCACACCACCGCCGACCGCACCGAGGGGATAAAGGCTTTCCGGGAAAAGAGAGAGCCTAAATTTAGGGGGGAGTAATGCGCCATGAGCGCTTTTGAAGTAATTATCTACGATAAACAGGACGGTATCGGCTATATTACCCTTAACCGCCCCGAGGCCCTTAACGCCTATAATATCAGGATGCGAGACGAGCTTTACGAGGTGCTGGGCGCCATAAGGGACGACCCGGAAGTAGCGGCGGTTATCCTCAAGGGGGCGGGGGGAAAGGCCTTCTGCGCCGGCGCCGACCTTACCGAGTTTCTCACCGCGCCTTCGCCGGTGATAGCGCGGCAGGCACGCTTCCAGCGGGACGTCTGGGGACGCTTTCTGAACATCGATAAGCCGTTTATCGCCGCCATGCACGGCTACGTGCTCGGTTCCGGGATTGAAATGGCGCTCTGCTGCGATATACGGCTGGCCGCGGAGGACGCGCGGTTCGGCCTGCCGGAGCCGGGACTCGGCATAATACCGGCGGCCGGCGGCAGCCAGACCCTGCCGAGGACAATCGGGCGGGCGGCGGCGCTGGAAATGCTCATGAGCGGTCGGTGGCTTACGTCGGAAGAAGCGTACCGGCTCAAGCTGGTCAATCGCGTGGTGCCCCACGCCGACCTTCTGCTGGCGGCGGAGAAAATCGCCATAAAAATTAAAACTCACGATAGAACGGCGGTAAGCTATATCAAGCAGGCGGTGACGCGGGGCCTCGACCTTACCCTGGCCGAAGGCCTTGAACTGGAGGCTCAACTGGGCCGCAGGCTGACAGCTGCGCAGGAATAAAAATGGAGAATCAGGACCTGGATGCCCTGGCGGCAAGCGCCGCCGAACTTATTATGACGAGCCGCCGAACGGTCGTATTTACCGGCGCCGGCATCAGCACGGAGTCGGGCATCCCCGATTTCCGCAGTCCGGGTGGCATCTGGGACAGGTTCGACCCGGACGATTTTACTATCGACAGGTTCCTCAACAACGAGGAATCCAGGCGCAAGCAGTGGTATATTTTCCGCGAAGGGCTACTATCCGATAAAGCGGAGCCCAATGCCGCCCACCATGCTATCGCCGAGCTTTACCGACTCGGCAGGCTGGACTGTGTGATTACCCAAAATATCGATAACCTGCACCAGAAAGCGGGCGTTCCCGACGACCTGGTCTTTGAGCTTCACGGCAATATGCAGTGGGCGATATGCCTCCAGTGCGGGCGGCGTTATCCCCTGGATAAAGTAAAGGCGCGCATCGACAGCGGTGAGGAAATACCCGACTGCGAGGCATGCGGGGGCATGCTCAAGCCGGATATAGTCATGTTCGGGGAGCAGCTGCCGGTTAAGGTGCTGGAAGAGGCCAGCCGCCGCGCCATGGCCGCCGACCTTTGTATTGTCATCGGCTCGACGCTGGTAGTGTACCCGGCGGCCTATATTCCCGTTTATGCGGTCGAAGCGGGAGCCAGACTGATAATCGTAAATCTAAGCTCCACCCCCATGGACCACCAGGCGGCCGTCCTCATCAGGGCGAAAGCCGGGGAAGCGATGTCAAAGATTGCGCAAAAGGTCAGGGAAAAAGCGAATCGCTAGGTTCGAAGTCCGTGTCACGCATCGTACTTTAGTTTGATTTTTCCCCCGAAACCGGGTTAGAATATCAAGTCAGGAATTATTTCAATTTTGGAGGTATGGAGTGAATACTACTGATTTTCTAAATATTGCCACGGCCATCTGCCCGGATAAAACGGCCATTGTTTTTGAAGATAAAAGGTACACGTTCAGCCAGCTCAACGAAAGGGTTAACCGGCTTGCCAACGGACTGTTGAAGCTGGGTGTGAAGAAAGGCGACCGGGTATCCTTCATCCAGGTCAACTGCAATCAGTGCGTGGAGACGTATTTCGCCGTAGCGAAAGCGGGCGCCATCTACCTGCCGCTGAACTTCCGCGCCAAGGAAAAGGAATTTACCTATATGCTCAATACCGCCGAAGCCGAAACCCTGATAGTCGGCGAGCGTTACGTACCCATGATTAAGTCTATACAGCCCGAGGTCAAGTCACTGAAGCACATTATTTCCATAGAAGAAAAGCACGACGACATGCTGTACTACGAGGATATTATAAAGTCGTCGTCGGCTGACGACGTAATGACCGAAATCGATGACGACGATACTACCATGCTGATGTACACCGCCGGCACTACCGGTTTCCCGAAGGGCGTCATGCTTTCTCACAACAGCTTCAGCTCCTATATGCTGGAGAACGTTTCGCCGGCCAGCCCGGAGTCGGACGAAAGCAATATCCTGACCGTGCCCCTCT
>Ga0315537_1003800_pt1 | contig 11126 bp, 9 predicted proteins | sample SalMarSW160270MG_FD_203091 | JGI IMG/M metagenome (GOLD analysis project Ga0315537, IMG submission 203091) | Salt marsh sediment microbial communities from the Plum Island Ecosystem LTER, Massachusetts, United States - Salt Marsh Sediment SW1602-70 ... | reverse complement strand
GCGGAGCAGGAAGCCCGGGAGAAAGCGCAGAGGGAAGCTGAAGAGGAGAAGAGACGGAAAGAAGCCGGGAAAGAGAGCCAACTTATTAGCTCAGAGCTATATAGTGGCGACGTCAGGCTTGAGATAGAGTCATCCGCAAGTTTTGAGCAGGTAGAGCAATTTAAGGAAAGTCTCAGGGCGGTTGAAAACCTGAGGATATCGCTGGACAGCTGGTCAGAACGGGAAGGCATTCTGATAGTTGTTTCGCTGAAGGAGCGATTACCGTTAGGTAGTATCCTTAGCCAGATGCCTATGGTAGAGCAGGTCTACAGGAAACGTAAGAAACTGGTAGTGGTGTTGAGTGCCTGAGGGATAAGCTGATTCAAGGTGGTTATACCCTGATACAGGCCACCTGGTGTCCATCACTGATTTCACGTAATGGTGGTACTGCCTGACTGCACTCCGGAATAGCCATGAAGCAGCGAGGGTGAAAGCTACAGCCAGGGGGTGGATTCAAGGGGCTGGGGACCTCTCCCTTGAGAATGATGCGTTCACGACTTTCTTCCACAAATGGGTCGGCTATGGGTATCGCGGAAAGCAGCGCCTTGGTGTATGGATGCAGGGGGTTATCATAAAGCTCGCGTGACCTTGTAATCTCCACGACTCGGCCCAGATACATAACCGCTACACGGTCGCTGATGTGGCGGACTACCGAAAGGTCGTGGGCTATGAAGAGATAAGAAAGCCCCTGCAGTCCTTCCTGCAATTCCTCCAACAGGTTGATTATTTGTGCCTGTATGGAGACATCCAGGGCAGAAATGGGTTCATCACAGATTATCAAAGAGGGGTCGCAGGCAAGGGCGCGCGCCACACCGATACGCTGTCTTTGTCCGCCGCTGAACTCATGTGGAAAGCGGTCGGTCATGCTGGGGTCCAGGCCGACCAGGCTGAAGAGATGCTCCACCCTTTCGTTGTATTCGGCCTTGCTACCAACCCACTGGTGGATTTTCAGCGGCTCGCCAACGATGTGGCCCGCACTCTGGCGGGGGTCCAGTGAGCTATACGGGTCCTGAAAGATGAGTGCTATTTTGCTGCGGATGGCTCTCAGCCGTTTTTCCGGATATAATGAGATATCCTCGCCTTGAAAAAGAATCTGGCCGGCGGTAGGCTGGTATAGCCGCAGGATGCAACGGCCAACAGTAGTTTTGCCGCAGCCGCTCTCACCTACCAGCCCCAGTGTTTCACCCTTTTTCAGTTTGAGGGTGACACCATCAACGGCTTTGACATCAGCAACCTTGTGGCGTAAGAGGCCCCGCGTGACCGGGAAATACATTTTCAAGTCCTGGATGTCTAAAATGGCATCATCTTGTTTTTGGTTCACTTATTTTCTCCTTGGTGTTAACGTAGCAGCTGATGTAATGCTCATCATGAACGTGGGTGAGCGGTGGCCAGGGCTCGCGGTAACACCTGTCGGTTTTATAAGAGCATCTGGGGAGGAAGGCGCAGGTGGACGGCATGTTGATAAGATTGGGCGGCAGGCCCTCAATGGGGACCAGCTTCCGGCCCTCCTCTTCGTCGAGTCTGGGGATGCATTTGAGCAGGCCTATGGTGTACGGGTGGAGCGGGTCGCCGAATATATCCTTGGTGGTGCCGGCTTCAACAATACGTCCGGCATACATGATATATATCCTCTGCGCATAGCGGGCGACAACTCCCAGATTGTGGGTCACGATAACCAGTGAATGCTGGAACTTCTCAACCATATCTTTCATCAGTTCCAATAGCTGTGCCTGGGTGGTAACATCCAGGGCGGTAGTCGGCTCATCGGCAATAAGCATCCTGGGATTACAGGAAAGCCCCATGGCAATCATAACTCTCTGCCTCATGCCACCGCTGAAGTGGTGTGGGTAATCATCGATGCGGTTTTCCCCGCCAGATATGCCCACGAGGCCCAGCAGCTCGATAGCCCTTTCCCGAGCCATTTCCCGGTTCATATGCAGGTGCAAATCCAGCATCTCGGTTAGTTGCTGACCTATGGTTAATACCGGGTTGAGCGATGTCATCGGCTCCTGGAATATCATGGCTATCTTGGCACCGCGGATGGAGCGCATCTCCGGGCCATTAGCTCTGTACTTGAGCAGGTCCTTACCCTCGAAGATTACCTCGCCACCGACAATTTTGCCTGGGGAGCTGATGAGCTGCATTACTGATAGCTGGCTGACCGACTTGCCGCAGCCACTTTCTCCCACCAGACCCACTATTTCCTTCTCTCTGACGTGGTAGGAAACGCCGTCGACAGCTTTGACCAGCCCGCTCTCCGTCTTGAAATATGTTGCCAGACCGTCTACTTTTAATAATTCCGTCATTTTGAGTTCCTTATAATCACTAGAGTAAGCCTCTGAGTCTGGGGTCAAGGGCGTCTCTAAGGCCATCGCCAACCAGCTGGAAGGCAAAGACGACAATCATAATGGCGAGGCCGGGGGCGAAGGAAAGTACGGGATTTGACCTCAGGTAACGGTAGCCATCGTTGACCATGGCACCCCAGGCTGCGCCCGGCGGCGTAATGCCGATGCCGAGGAAGCTAAGGCCGGCTTCGGCCAGTATGAGAGTACCCAGCTGCATTGTTCCCAGCACAATCATAGGCGCCAAGGCATTCGGTAAGATATGTCCCAGCATGGTGCGCGAAGCGGAGGCGCCCATAGCCGTCTCGGCCAGTATATAGTCGTTTTCCCTTATGCTGAGGGTCAGCCCGTGCATAACCCTGGCGTACCCGGGCACCATAGCAACAGCCAGAGCGATGATAACATTCTGGATGCCGCTGCCTAGGACTGCAGCCAATAAAAGGGCCAGCAGGAGCAGCGGAAAGCCCATGAGGGCGTCCATTATCCTCATGATTACCATATTAACAATGCCACCGAAGTACCCTGCCATCAGCCCCAGGGTGATACCGGCGAACGCGGCAACCCCCGTGGTTATGAAACCTACGGCAAGTGCTGTCCTGGCGCCGAAAATGAGGCGGCTCAATGTATCTCTGCCCTGTATGTCGGTGCCCAGCCAGTAGGTGCTGTTTGGTTGCTGCAATGAATCCTTTAAGATTCCTCTATAAGGGTCATGGGGTGCCAGCCAATCGGCGAAGATAGCGGTCAGGATAAATATCGCCAGGATTACCAGACCGAATATGACTATTCTTCGCTGAAAGAATACTCTCCAGAAGCGCTTCCACTCGCTGACACGAGGCGGAGCCTCCTGAAACTCTTCACTTAAATTTCGTTCTTTGACCATATTTTAAGCTTTCTTAGCCGTAACGTATCCTGGGGTCAAGCCAGCCATACGAAATATCAACCAGCAAATTGGTTAGAATGATGATCACGGCAATTACCAGGGTGCCGGATTGAATAACGACGTAGTCCTGGGCAAAGATACTGGTTACCAGCAACCTGCCGAGACCGGGAATGGCAAATACGGTCTCAATGAGTACCGAACCGCCGAAAATTATGCCAACGCTTATGCCGGCCAGGGTAACAATGGGGATGAGGCTGTTTTTCAGGCAGTGCCTTAGTATTACGGTGCGTTCTCTGAGGCCCTTGGACCAGGCGGTGCGGATATAGTCCTGGCGGATTATCTCAAGCATGCTTGACCGCATGATGCGCGCTGAGCCAGCCAGACCACCGATACCGAGACAGATGACGGGCATGACAACCTTTTGTGCGCTTAGCCAGAAATCGTCGAACGGCGAGATATAGCCGGCGATTGGCAGCCAGCCGAGCTGGAGGCCAAAGAGATATATCATTAATATCCCCAGCCATGGGGTGAAGATAGTCACGCCGATATAGGCTATGACAGTGGATACGGTATCTATCCATTTACCGTGTCTTATGGCGGCGAGCATACCCAGTCCGATGCCAAAGATATTACTGAATATGAGCGCCAGTGCTCCCAGATGCAGGGTGACCGGGAAGCGCTCTGCCATGAGCACGCCCACATTCTCGTGGTAATATATGGAGGTTCCCAGGTCCCCCCGGAAAATACCCCCCATCCAGTGTAGATACTGTATCATGATGGGGTCATTCAGTCCGTACTCTTCCCGGAGATACTCCAGTTCTTCTTGCGTTATACCGCCCTGCTGCGCCTGCTGACCCAGAAAGATAATCAGCGGGTCACCGGGAAGGAGACGTATAACGAAAAACACAATCAGGGTTACTATGAGAATGACAATCAGCGCCAGTATGAGACGCCGTATGATATATGTGGTCATCTCAAATCGAAATCCCCAATCCAGAGTCTGCCTGAGCCAACGCTAACCTGCGGACTATCATCATGGCTGCCGGAGATGTCATTGCCGGAACATACCGCCTTTCAACCTGGAAATAGCTACCGATTTTCTGTAATGCCGGGTGATTCACTTATGTCTGATACCTGTGGGCGAACCACCCGGCTATTACTCAGGCTATTTTGTTCTATCTGGTGTCCTCAGTATTTCCTCAGTGCGGGTCCATATACATAATTTCATACTGATGGCGCACAAAGCCCTGTTCGAACTGGTGAGGCCCGTCCGAGTGTACATAGGGTGCGGCCACGGATACTGAGGGAACCTGTAAAACCGGAATCAGGTAGGCACCATCATTCAAGTATTTATATGCCCTCTCGCATCCCGCTTTCTGACCTTCTCTATCCGGAATCTTGAGGATCTCCTGGTCCATTTTTGCCTGTTCTTCGGTATGGCCCAGGTAGACGAGGTCAGTAAACGGGTCGGTGCTGAACCAGCGCATGTAGGTGAGGAGGTTGGTGATATCCATGCCCGACCACATGTAGGACAGGCCTGGCTGGGCAGCACCCCAGACCGTCCCGAAGAACCGGCCGGGGTCGGCGACATCCAGCTCAGTCGTAATGCCGACGGCATCGAGATTCTGCTTGATGGCCGTACAGGTATCTATACCTTCGGGGAGGTTCTGGAGTATCAAGGTAGTCTGGAGGCCCTCGGGGTAGCCCGCTTCGGCGAGCAGCTCCCTGGCTTTATCCGGGTCGTACCGGCGCTCCGGGTAATTCGGGTCGTAGCCCCATTCGGTGGAGGGTGCCAGCTGGAACAGAGGTACGTATTGTCCCATACCGATAGCTTCGGTAATAGCCTCCTTATCCAGGGCATAGTCCAGGGCGTAGCGCAGCCTGACATCGTTCCAGACGGAGTCGGGGTCAGAGGTATTGGGCCAGATACTGAAGACCAGGCCGACCCAGCCGCTTACCTTCTGGAAGCCAAGGTCAAACAGGGCTAACTGGTCAATTACGGGTGCGCCCTGCCAGTAATCAGCTTCTCCCGCCTCCATCATAGCCCTGGCCGTTACGGGGTCGGGGACATACTGGACGAGGACTTCGTCAAGATAGGGCAGGCCTTCCTGCCAGTAGTTCTCAAACCTTTCCCATCTCAGATAGCTGTCACGCTTGTACTCAGCCATTACGAAGGGCCCGCAGCCGATGACATGTTCCCGGTCCCACTCCTTGCCTACTTCATCGTCACCGCCTGAGCCTTCCATATAGGCCTCCATGGAGACCGGCATCAGCCAGCCCCAGTTCTGAATGAGCTGGTTGTTGTATTCACTGTAGTGAAACTCAAAGGTATATTTATCTACTACGTAAATGCCTTCCCATAAATCCAGGTACGTCCAGCGTCCGTTAGCTATCGCCCTTTCAACACCCCATTTTACGACATCGGCGGTCAGCTCCGTCCCATCATGGAACAGGACGCCTTCTCGCAGTTTGATGACTATCTTTTTGTTAGCGATATCGTCTTGGTACCACTCGGCCAGGACAGGGTCCAGGCCTATCCCCTGGTTTCTATCCGCGGTGGGGGCCAGAACGGCATCATGGGCCGGGAAACAGGCGCCAAGGTCAGCGGGGCCGCCCTCAAAGCCACCCAGAACCTGCGGGCCAGAGGCGGCAATGATTCTCAGGGTGCCGCCATAAGTGCCGCTATAGGTGCCTTTATACGGGGTGCCATATACCCGCTCGGCTACTGGTTCCGGTGATGGTGATGGCGATGGGGATGGTGAGGGTTTCGGCGATGGCGATGGCGATGGTGACGGCGAAGGTGATGGCGAAGGTGATGGCGAAGGTGACGGTGACGGCGATGGTGCTGGCGATGGTGATGGTGATGGCTCAGGTTCACCGCAGCCGCTCAAGAGTAATCCGCCAATAACAAGTATGGTTATAATGGCAAACCAGAATTTCTTCATGATAGGGTTATACCTCCTTTAGCAATTATTACTGGATAATTCAGTTGCCACATCATGTCATGACTAACCTCCTCTCCGGGCATAAGCCAGCTATTTATCATCAAAGATATTATCTTTATAACAATATATTATATTTAATGCGGGTCCATCCACTCATTTCCACAGTACCTGCATACTGACATCTCCCTCAGGTAAGTGGTGTGAACGTAGGGTTGTTTCATAAATGCGACTGATATTTCATATAATGGCACTAATGCAACCTCGTCAGCCATTTGCCTTACCAGTTTTTTAGCATATTCTATCTTACCGGCTTCATCGTATTGGTGTAATGCCTCTTCACCTATGGCCAGTAATTCGGGAGTCCTTAAGAAACCCTGGACCAGATTCATGGGATGCGGGCCGAACATGACGAGGATGACCATGAGGGGATCCGGGTCTGAACCACTGGAAAAGAGTAACAGGTCAGTATAACCGTCGAACCAGGCTGAAGACATGAACCTGCCCGGGTCGGCCATGTCCAGTTCGACCGTTATACCTACTTCATCGAGATATCGTTTTACGGCTTCGGCTAAGTCCATGGAATTTGTTTGGGCCAGCATCTTTACCGTGATGCCATCTGGGTGTCCAGCCTCGGCCAGCAGTTGCCTGGCCTTGTCCGGATCATAGGGACGGCCTTCATAACCAGGGTCGTAGCCCCAGCCCTTTTCACTTTGTAACGCAAGCAGTGGTATGCCATAGCCGAACGTCAGCGCCTCAGCTATGGTGGGCCTGTCAAGGGCATACTCTACAGCCTCGCGCACTCTCAAGTCGGCGAACTTTGAGTCAGGATTGCAGTTCAAATCAAAATAGATTATCATGGGGGTTCCCAGTGCTGCTTCTTGTCTGACAAAGCCTTGTTGCTCCAAATCATGCTGGTCTCTCATGGGAACGGCACCCGTCCACATATCCGCTTCGTCGGCCTCCATCATGGCCCTGGCCGTCACGGGATCTGGTACGTATTGCACCTCAATACCATCAAGATAGGGTTTGCCTTCCTGCCAGTAGTCTTCGTTCTTCACCCAGGTCATGTGGTCATCACGCTTGTACTCTTTCAGCTTAAACGGTCCGGTCGCCACGATGTGAATTCGAGCCCACTCTTTGCTTTTCTCAGCGTCGCCGCCACCGGCATCATCCCAGGCTTTCTTGGAGAACATGGGAAGCCAACCTATGGCGAAATCAAACATGTTATTGTAGTCTAATAGATGAACCACAATGGTATAGTCATCGACAATTTCAATTTCCTCCACTTTATCCGCAAATAGCATCCTCATAGTATCTTTGTATAACTGCATGTTCCAGGCGGCTACTTCGGCATTGAAGTCCGACCCATCCGTGAACTTGATGCCCTTCCTCAGTTTGAAAGTTGCTGTTAAATTCTCCTTGTCAACTTCATATGACTCGGCGAGAAAAGGAACCAGTTTATGATTTTCATCAAATTCCAATAATTTCTCGGTGGCCGGCAGCATATCTCCTTCATCCCAGGGACCCATTTCCGGTAGATAGCTCAGTACCTGCGGGCCGGCGTCATCAATCTGTCTCAGGATACCGCCATATACCGGTCCGCCGGGAGTCGGTTCTGGAGATGGAGATGGTGATGGCTGTGGTGAGGGTGATGGTCCCGGGCCTGGTGAGGGTGATGGTTGCGGTGATGGTGATGGTTGTGGTGATGGTGATGGTTGTGGTGAGGGCTCCGGTTCACCGCAGCCACCGGCGAAAGGTATGATGATAACCAAACAGATTATCAACGGTATGATGTATTTTCTGGTTATTTTCCACATATCTAAGCTCCTCCGTTTTTTTAATTCTGTACTATTCGGTTAATTCAAGTGTCTTCCAGAAATATCCACCTCACCGGGATAGGTGTTTTTCCGCCTGCTGGAATATACAACTTATTATACTCCTTAATGAGAAAATTTCAAATCCGATGCTGGTATCATTTTCAAAAGCTGAGCTTTCTTTGGTTTAGAATACCAGTTGGCTGAACAAGCATAATATATGTATTCGCTATAAGCTTTATGATAGCCTCAATACAAATTTGGCAAATAATATATCACAGTCAGTATATCACAGTCAAAACACTTGTCAAGTATAGATTACAATATAGCTAAAAAAGGAAGGTAAACGGGCTGTTCACGGCGGGTCAGGCTTTCTAACCAAGATAGTTGAATAAGGAAGACAGAATCGGATTTTAGACTGGTTATTCCAGTAGTTCCATGATATGCAGTACTTTCTGAGGGAGGCCATGCCGGGTTAAGCTGTCTATCAACTGTATCTGACATCCCGGGCAGTCGGTGACAACAATATCCGCACCGGTCGATTTAATATCAGCTATTTTCCTTTCGGCTATTTTCTGGGAGAGGTCATAGAAGTAGATACTGAAGGTTCCGGCCATGCCGCAGCACCTGCCGGCATCGGTCATCTCGACGAAGTTGATATCGGTTAATGATTTCAATATCTTCCTGGGCTGGTCTTTGATGCCAAGGTAGCGTCCCAGGTGGCAGGGCTCATGCCAGGTTACGCTTTTACCTTTGTATTCAGAGGCAACCCGGTACGCAGAAGCGGGAAGCTGTGCTATATCCACCAGAAACTCGGTTATGTCCTTTACCTTGGCGGCGAAAGCGGTGTAATCGCGTTTTCTTTCGCTGGTATCCGCCAGGAATTTAACGTAGTCTTTCATCGCCGAAGCGCAGGTAGCGCAGTCGGTGATGATGTAATCCAGGTCTTTGAAGGCCTGAACATTAGCATCGGCCATGCGGCGGCCGGTATCGAAGTCGCCGGCTCCGAGGAATACCGGCGCCCCACAGCATCCCTGTCCCCGCGGTACGACTACCTCCACGCCGTTTCTGGTAAGGAAGCTGATTATCTTCTTGCCAAGCTCCGGGAAGACAAAGTCGGTCATGCAGCCGGTGAAATAGCCAACCGTATATTTGGTCTCTACGCCCTGAGGCACCCGATTTATTTCCGAGACTGACTGGCGCAGGAACTTGGGCGCTATCTGTGGGATATGCCTGCCTTTGCCGAGAGCGGAAAGAAAGAATGACAGGTGGCGGATGCTCCCCTCTGTTTTCGGCATGAAGATGGCCTGAAACCATGAGGCAAGGCGTACCACACAGCCGAAAAGTCGGCGTCTCGGCAGTAGCCAGCGGAAAATTACATGATAAGGGAAGGAAAGCCCCTTTTGCCTGACTTCATCGGCTCTGGCAGCGGTGATAACCGTGGGAACCTGTGTGGCGGCGGGGCAGTTCTGGGTGCAGGTCATGCACAATGTGCATTTGTTAAGCTGCTTCCTCATTTCATCGGTCGCCGTCAGCTCACCGGATAGTAGCGCCCTGATGAGCATAATCTTGCCGCGCGCTACCGATGACTCGATGCGCTCTTCCTGGTAAACCGGACAGTAAGACATGCAGAATCCGCATTTGGTGCACTTATCCAGGTCGTCCTGAAACCTGTTTATCTGTTCAAATCCGGTACTAGTCTTCATCGGGTGCTTCTTCCCAGATTTTGCCGGGATTCAGGATGTGGTTGGGGTCAAGCACATCCTTTATCTTCTTCATGGTGTCTATGGCCACGGGGTCCATGGCCTTCTTGAGGAAACGCTGTTTCTCCAGGCCGATGCCATGCTCACCGGAGAGAACGCCGCCCAGGGACAGGGCTGTCTCGATGATTTCGTCCACGCATTTCAGGGCGCGCTGAAAATGCTCCCGGTCCCGAACGTCCGTAAGGACAACCGGGTGGAAGTTGCCGTCTCCGACGTGGCCGGCAATACTGAGAGGGACATCGTGTTGCTGTGCTTTTTCCCGGCTGATTCTGATAAACTCGGCTAGCCTGTCTCGCGGCACGCATACATCTTCATGGACAATGGTATAGGCGCGAGAGGATATATCGGAGAAGTGGGCGGTCCTGGCCTGCCAGTATTTCTGCGCCGCTTCCCCGTCCTCAGGAACCCTGACCTCCAAGGTGCGGCTCTTTTTACAGATATCAAATATCTGCCTTGCCTCGGCTTCGACTATTTCCGGAAGGCCGTCCACCTCTATCAGGAGAATAACCTGAGCATTGGCGAGAATCTCCGGCGGCAACAGTCCCTGGAATTTCTCGAATGTCCAGTTATCAACGAACTCTATCTTGGACGGCAGCACGCCGCTGTCTATTATTTCGGAGACGGTTTCACCGGCTATGGCGACATCGCCGAAGACGGCCACCACCGTTTTATTTGCCTTGGGCGCCGGCAGCAGACGCACCGTTATCCTGGTGATAATGCCCAGGGTGCCCTCGGAGCCGGTAAACAGCATTATAAGCTCATACCCCGTCCGGTTTTTGGGGGTAAGACCGCCTATATTCATTATTTTCCCATCCGCCAGGACTACTTCGAGGCCAAGCACGTACTGTTTGGTAACGCCGTATTTCAGGCAGGATGGCCCCCCGGAGTTCTCGGCGACGACGCCACCCATCGTGCAGCCCGCAAAGCTCTGGGGGTCCGGCGGGAAAAACAGCCCTTCTCTGGCCAGGGCATTGTTAAAGTCCTGCAGGATAACCCCCGGCTCTACCATGGCGTTCAGGTTGGTCTTGTTTATCTCCAGAATACGGTCCATCCGGGTGGTACACAGGACAATGCCGCCTTTTATCGGTATTGAGCCGCCGCTGACATTGGTGCCGCTGCCCCGGGGCGTGACCGGTATGTTGTTTTCATTAGCCAGCTTCAGAATCTGCGAGATTTGCTCCGTGTTGGTCGGCAGCACGACCACGTCGGGCACATGCGACCATAGATTGGTGGCGTCATATGAGTAGGCAACCAGTTCCTCTTTAGACGTCAATACATTGTCTTTGCCTGCAATCTGGCGTAAACGGTCAATATGCTTTGACTCAATCATAATGACTCCTGTG
>Ga0315537_1003798_pt1 | contig 11127 bp, 13 predicted proteins | sample SalMarSW160270MG_FD_203091 | JGI IMG/M metagenome (GOLD analysis project Ga0315537, IMG submission 203091) | Salt marsh sediment microbial communities from the Plum Island Ecosystem LTER, Massachusetts, United States - Salt Marsh Sediment SW1602-70 ... | reverse complement strand
AAGAAGCTTATTTTGAAAGAATTCAAAAAAGTTGCAGAAGAATTAGATGAAGATGAGCTTCAAAAAGTTAAAGGACAATTGATTGGAAATTATCAGATTTCTATGGAAGATTCTCAGATTCAGATGGTTAATTTACTTGTGAGTGAAATTCAAGGAAATGCAGAAGAATTCTATGAATTTGGAAAAAATATTAAGAATGTAAAATTAGAAGATGTTAAAGAAATGGCTTCTAAAATAAAAGGAAAAAATTATAGTTTTTTTGCTTTGGTGCCTAGTGGACAAAAATAACCAAAAAGTATATATATAATATTTCTAAATAATTTTATGAAAAAGAGTTTGGTAATTTTTGGAATATGTTTTTTATTTGTATTTATAATGATTGGGAGTTTTGTTAGTGCTGAAATTGATTGTAAAGATTTAGGATACGAATGTGGTATTTGGGAAGATAATCCTGAAATTTATGGAGGGGGTACAACTGATTGTGGAACTTGCTCTGAAGGAGTTTGTATAGTTGGAAAATGTTATTCTTCTGAAAAATCTGGAAAATGTGCTTTGCCTTCTTTTGGAAGTGGAACAATTTCTCTTTTAAATGGAAAAAGTATTACACTTCCTAATGGAGAATCCCCTCCATGTGATTTTTGGTCTGGAGATAGTTTGCAAATGTGCGAAAATTATGGATGTGCTTGGAATGATGAAACTTCAATTTGTTCAGGAGATTCAAAAAATTGTGATGATTTAACTTTGAACGAATGTACTTCAAAAATTGGTTTTCTTTTAAATTGCGTTCTTGATGGTTCATTTTCAAAAAAACTTTATTGGACAGGAACTAATTTTTTGAAAGATAAAAACCTTAAAGAACTTCAGAATGGGGAGACCATACCAATTACTATTGCTTTTGTAGACTTTGATTTAGATAATGGGGCTGCAGTTAATTTTGATATTTATTATTTTGATTGGAATAAATATTCTCAACTTTTTGTTTCAGATCCAACTAATTCTAGTGCAGGAAAGAATTGGTTTGAAAAAACTAATCCAATTGAATTGAGAAAAGGAAATGATGCACTTCAAGGATTTGTTAATGAAAATAAAGAAGTAACTGTCCAATGGGATTTATCTATTGAAGATTTAAATAAAATTAATTATAATGGTAATGCTTATTTTTTTGTTGAAGTTTCTTTAAATGATAAAACTAAAATAATTTCTGCTCAAGATTATGAGCCTTTAATTGGTTCTTTTGCTGTGGTAAATGATGAACCTGTAAGCATGTTAAATCTTCCACCTCAATTAACAAGAAATAGATTTGGTACAATTACTTCTGTTGAATATCCCTTCTTTACATCATTTAATTTAGCAACTTTAACTGAGTATTGTGATGGAACTTTACCTTGTAATACTTTTACGTCTGAATCTCAATGTGATTTTGCTTCGCGAGAGGCAAAAAGTTTAAGTGATGCCGGTTTAATCACAAATGATAATTTTTGTTTTTGGAACAAAGCAAGTTCATCTTGTGAGGGAGAACAAGGAATTTCTTGTATGATTTTGAATCAAAATGAATGCAATCAAATAAAGGAATGTTCTTGGAAAAAATATGGTTTGTGGCAACGTTTTCTTGATTGGATGAGTTCTCTTTTTGGATGATAAATAATATTAAAAACTCTTTTTCTTAGTTGTTGTCATGTTTATTGTTAAAGTTCCTGGGATTAATGGATTGGGCAAAACAAAAGGTTGTGAAAGAGCTGGAGATGTTATTTTGAAAGAATTAAAAAATATTCATAGTAATGAAAAAGGAATGCCTATTGATGTTTCTCTTTTGGATTTAGAAGAAATTCATTTAGATAATTTTAATCTCGAATTAAGTAATAAACTTATTTATAAAAATTCATTAGAAACATTTGAAAACAAAAATAAAGTTATTTTTTTAGGAGGAGATCATTCAATTAGTTATCCAACTACAAAGGCATTTTTAGATTTTTGTAATAAAGAAAATAAAAATCCTTGTTTGATTATTTTTGATGCTCATGCTGATTTAATGAAGCCAATGAAAGAACCAACACACGAGGAATGGCTTAGAAAATTAATTGAGGAAGGATTTCCTAAAGAGAATATTTTATTAGTTGGGGTGAGAAATATGTGGAAAGATGAAATAAAATTTGTTAAGGAAAAAGGTATTCAACAAATTCCTATTAATTCTATTATTGAAGATATTGATAATATTGCAGATACTATAATGGAATTTTCAAATAATAAGGAAGTCTATGTTTCAATTGATATTGATGTAATTGACCCTGCTTTTGCACCCGCGACTGGTTATCCTGAAGTTGGAGGATTGACTTCAAGGCAGTTTTTGTATTTGATTCAAAGGATAAATAAAATGAAAAATTTGAGAGCAGTTGATATTGTGGAAATAAATTCTGAAAATGATAAAGAGTTTGGAATGATTACAACAAAATTAGGTGCTAAGATTTTAGCAGAACTGATTTAAAATGAGAACTTTTATTTCAATTGAAATTCCTACTAGTATTAAAAAAGAAATTGAAAAAATTCAAAAGCATCTTCCTGAATTTAATGGTAAAAAGATTGAACTAAAAAATTTGCATTTGACTCTGAAGTTTTTAGGAGAAATTTCTAAAGAAAAAGTTGGGCAAGTTAAAGAGAAATTAATTAAAGTTAAATTTGATTCTTTTAAAACAGAGATTAATTCTTTAGGTATTTTTTCTGAGAAGTTTATTAGAATTATTTGGTTACATTTGAAAAATTGTGAGGAACTACAAAAAGAAATTGATGCAAAATTGGAAGACTTATTTGAAAAAGAAAATAGATTTATGAGTCATTTAACAATTGCGAGAGTTAAGAAAATTAAAGACAAGAAAAGATTTCTAAGTGAATTAAAAAAGATAAAAATAAAGCCAATAAAATTTAGGATTAGTTCTTTTTATTTGATGGAGTCTAAACTTTCTGAGCAAGGACCAAAATATTCTGTTATTGGAAAATATATACTGAAATAAAGAATTATTTAAAAAAGAAAAAGGATTGATTTTATTTTAATGGGAAAAGAATTCAAAGGAAAAGATATAATTTCTATTCATAATTTAAAACGTAATGAGATAGATCTTATTCTTAATGTTGCTAATGAAATTGAAAAAAATCCCCCCAAGTATGAAAATTGTTTGAATAGAAAAATAATGATCCCTCTTTTTTTTGAGCCAAGTACAAGAACTAAAATGAGTTTTCAGATGGCTATGATGCAAATGGGGGGAAATATAATTGATTTTAATCCTGATTTAAGTTCTAGAAAAAAAGGAGAAACTTTAAGAGATACTTCGCGTATGGTGAATGGTTATAATCCTAATGTTGTTATAATTAGACATAACAAAGATGGTTCTGCTCAACTTGTTGCAGATGTTATTTCTTGTCCTGTAATAAATGCTGGAGATGGTCAAAATCAACATCCAACTCAGACTTTACTTGATTTATATACAATTAAAGAATTAAGAGGAAAAATAGATGGAACAAAAATAATTATGGCAGGGGATTTAAAATATGGCAGAACAGTTCATTCTCTTTTAACTGCTCTTAATTTATATAAAGATTGTAATGTTACATTTATTTCTCCGAAAGAATTAAGGATGCCGTCTGATTTTATTAAAGATGCTAACAATGTTAAAATAGAAGAAAGAGATTTAAGTGATTTAGAAAAAAGTTTGAGAGATGTTGATATTATTTATATGACGAGAATACAAAGGGAGAGATTTCCTAAAGGGTTTGAAGGAGATGATTTGTATGAAAAAATATCTCGCAAATATTGTTTGACTTTAGATATGTTGGAAAATTCAGGAAATTCTCATATAAAAATTATGCATCCTCTTCCTAAAATAACTGAAGTTGATAAAAAAGTTGATGATTCAAAATATGCCTCTTTTTGGAAACAAGCTGAAAATGGTTTGTATGTTAGAAAATCTTTATTATATTTAGTCACAGGGGGCAAAAATGAGGAATAATCAAATAATTGGATATATAGAAAATGGAATTGTAATAGACCATATTCCTTATGGAAATGTTTGGAAAATTGTAAATATTTTAAATATAGACCAAGAACAAAATGGTAGAGTTTCTATAGGGGAGGGTTATGAAACTAAGAAAACAAATAGAAAAAAAGGGATTTTAAAAATAGAGCATGGAAAATTAAACAACCATCAATTAAATTTAGTGGCTTTAGTTGCTCCTGATGTTACAATTAGTATTATTGAAAATGGGAAAGTTAAAGAAAAAAGAAAAGCAGAAATTCCTGAAAAATTAGAAGGGTTAGTTTATTGTGCAAATCCAAATTGTGTTACTAATGATTCTTCTGAAAAAGAAATTCCAGTTATTTATTATAAAGATAAAAAATTTACTTGTCATTATTGTAATCATGATTTTTCAAGAGATGAAGCTAAATTAATTTAATAATTTTCTTCTAATAATCTGAAAACTTCTGATTTTTTCCCAATAATTTTGTTTAATTCTTCTAAAGGTGAATTTATTATATTTTTTATTGTCTTGAATTCGTTTAAAAGTTTTTTTGCTGTTTTTGGACCTATTCCCTGAAAACTTTCAAGAACAAATTGCATTCTTTCTTTTTGGTTTAAATTTCTTTTTGAGACATTAAGTGAAACTTCTTTGGGTTTTCGTTTAAGTATAACTGAAATAAATTTTGCAGTGTCTTCTGTATTTTTTGTAAAAATAATTGGGATTTTATGATTTAACACAATTGATATTAAGAAACCTCTAATTGAATTTGGGTGCATTCCTATTTTTTCTTTAAAATATTCTTCTGTGTATAAGTCCTGTTCATCAATTCCTTCTACAATAAGGAGTGGTCTTTTGTATTGTTTTAATTCATCAAGTTGTTTAGGAAGTCTTTTATTTATCATAGAAGAAATAAAATCTGAAACTGTTTTTCTTTCTATTACTACATCTCTAACAATGTAATCTCCTACTTTCAAGTCTTTAAATTCAATTTCAAAACCCATGTCCTTAAGTTCAGATGGGACAAGGCAATTTTTTTCATGATTGTCAATTATAACTTTTTGTTTTTTCTTTTCTATTTTTTTATTTTTCTTTTTTGAAAAAATATTAAATATAGTTTTTGTATTTATTTTTTTCATATTAATTTTTTTTGATAATCTGGTTTAATTCCATTTGATATTTCTTTTTTTATTTTTTGTATAGTTTTATGCATTTTTTTTTCTTTTGCATTTGCTATATAATAAAAGGTTTCATCTCTTGTTTTTTTTGTAATTAACATTATTAATTTGCCTTTCATAAGTCTTGCTGTTCTTCCACTTCTCTGAATTTTTCTTATTGCTGACGGTACTGCTTCATAGAAAATAACTGCATTAACTTCTGGAATATCCAATCCCTCTTCTGCAATACAAGTGGCACATAAAATATTTATTTCTCCAGAAGAAAATTGGTTTATTATTTGTTTTTGTTCTTTTTGGCTTAATCCAGTATTGTTCTTTTTGGCTTGTCCAACAAAAACTTTAGATATTATTCCTTTAATTTCATTAAGTTTGTTTGATATTGCTACTGCAGTATCTCTGAATTGAGTAAAAATAATAATTTTAATTTTTTGATTATTTAATTTTTCTTTTTTTATAATATCAATAAGTTTTTGAATTTTTGGATGTTCGGTATTTTTTATTAAAAGTTCATTGCTCCTCATAAAAACAAAATTAAATTCTGGTTTTGCTACAAGTTTTATAACTCCTTTGCTTTTCTTTTGTCTTGCCTGATCAAATAAATTTTTTAAGTATTTGTTAAAACTCATTAATGTCTGTGTTTCTAAAAGTTCTAATGCATGCTGTATTTTTATTGCCTGAGCACATAAGCTTGCTCCTATCATATAATTGAAATTTTTGTTTCCTCTTGACAGAGTTCCAAAAATCTTTTTTTGAAGTTTAATTAAATTCATTTTAGAGGGAGGTTCCCAAAGAACTTTTCTTTTTTTTAATTCATCTGTATATTTTTTAAATAGATTGAGAAATATTTGCCTTAATTCTTCAAATTCAGACGGAAAATCAACACTTATTTTTTCAAATTTTAATTCCTGAAGATATTGTTCTACATCACCACTATCTCTTGTTCTTAATTCAACCTCTTCTATTGATAAGTTTTTACAAATTTCTTTTATTTTTGAACTGTTACTTCCTGGGGAAGCTGTTAATCCCAGAATTCTTTGATGTTTAGCTTGTTTAATATATTGTTGGGCAACATAATTGTAGTCATAATTTTTTATGCACCTATGAGCTTCATCTTCTATTAAAAGGCAAACCTCTTTTAAATTGTACAAGTTTTTCTTTAAATCATTAGCAATACATTGAGGTGTTGAAAAAATAATGTCGGATATTTCCCAAAGTTTTTGTCTTTCTTTAGAATTTATTTTTCCTGTAAATAAAATCATTTCAGCAAATAATTCAGGAAGATATTTTTTAAAATAGTTAAGATGCTGTTCAACTAGAGGTTTTGTTGGTGCAAGGAAGATGACTTTTTGTCCAGGGAAACTTTGCATCCTTTTTATAGACAACATCAGAGCAATTAATGTTTTTCCTAATCCTGTTGGTAAAATAACTAAACAATTTTTATTTATACATTTTTCAAATATCTTTTGTTGATATTCTCTTGGAGTGATTCCTTTTAAAAATTTCATTTTGTTAGAATGATTATACAATAAAAAGAGTAAAAAATAATCCTATTAAAACTATTGCAGCCAAAAAACTCCATAATACTATGTTTCCAAAAAATATTTTATTTCCATCTAAATCAGATAATGGAATCATATTGAAAAAGACATAAAAAATACTTAATCTTGTGAATTCCTGAAATCCGATAAAATATGCAATTACTGCAAAAATTATATTTGCTATAATTCCTGCTGATGCTATAATTCCTATATGCGATTCAGTCATTTCTGAAAATGAATAAAGGCCATGTCTTTTTGCTGCACGATATACTTTTGGTTTTACATCAAATACAAGAGAAGCCATCCAGACTAGACCATTTATAGGAAAAAGAATAATTTTTGAAATGAGAGGCAGGAAAGCTCCTATTGGAAAAGGTCTTTTGAAATGTTTATGTGCTTTAAAACCATATTGTGTGATTTCCCACAATTTTATTTCTATTTCTGATTCGGCATAAAAACTCATAATTTTTTTTGCTATAATATTTATAGTAATTATAAGAAATACTGCAAGCACAGTATAAAGAAAACTCTCCATTGTTTCTATTAAATTAATTGCAAAGGCAAGAATAATTGTTACTATTATTATTGAAAAAATTTCTCTTTTATTAAACATGGTTAATTAAGAGGAAGATTTTTTATAAAGTTTATTATATAATAAATTATGGAAAACTATTTAAAGAATATATTGATTTTTATTTTATGAGGATTAAAAAAATAAGTGATGTTGTTGGAACAAAGGTTTATACTGATTCTGGGGATTTTTTTGGAGAGGTAGAAGAAGCTAATTTGTCTGAAAATAAAATTGATGGTTGGAGAATTAGAGTAGGTGGAAGCATTATTTCTCTGATTGGAGGAGCTAAGGGTGTGATAATTCCTCATCAGTTTGTGAAAGCTATTAGTGATATTTTTATAATAAATAAAACTGCTTTACCAAATCCAGATTCTGATATTGAAGAAGTTCCAGAAGACTTAATGTAATCTGAAAAGTTTTCTTAAATATTCAAAAACATTTAAATACTATTTTAGTCTTAATAGGTTATGGCAGACACAATTTTTCAAACTCCTGTTTTTCAGGAATTTATTCTTCCTTTCTTATTAGTTTTTATTATAGCTTTTGCTTTACTTGAAAAAACTAAAATTTTAGGAGAGGGAAAGAAAACTCTTAATGCTATTATAGCTTTTGTTGTTGGTGTGGTTTTTGTAACTGCTGTTTTCCCAAAAGAAGTAATTACAAATTTGGTTTTATTTTTAACAATAGCAATGATTGTTGTATTTGTTGTATTATTTTTATGGGGGTTTATTACTGAAGGAGATACAGAATTAATTAATCCAAAATTCATGAAATGGGTATTAATAATTGGTGTAGGAATTGGATTTCTTTTTTTAATTATATGGATATTAACTACACAAACAAATTTTCTTGGCTGGATATCTGATAGAGAATGGACAGGCACTTTTTGGACAAATATTTTATTTGTAATTGTAATTGCAGTTGCATTAGCATTGGTTTTGAAAAATCCAGCGAAGAGTTCTTAATGAGAACTTCGAAACATATTTAAATAAGTTTTCTTATTTTATCTTATGATAAAAGAGTTGATGATTTTTTTAGCTTCATATGGTTCTGCTGATGGTACAACTATTGGAAACATGTTTGATGTTTGGTATCAAATGGGTTTTTTCAGTTATATTATTCCTTTTTTACTAATTTTTGCTTTTATGTTTGGAATATTACTTAAACTTAATTTATTTAAAGATAATAAAGTTATTAATGCAATTATTTCTTTGGCAGTGGGGTTAATAGCAATACAAGTTCCAGCAGTTTCTGAATTTTTTTCAGTTATCTTTCCTAATCTAGGAATTGCTTTGGCAATTATTTTAGTTATAATGATTGTGGCAGGTCTTTTTTTAAAGGATGAGACAAATAGAGATAAATGGATTAATTATATACTTCTTGGAATTGCAGGAATTATAATCATTGTTGTTTTAGTGAATACTGCTGGAGCTCTTAATTGGTCTGCTGCTCAATGGTGGTTGGATAATTGGTCAATGATTATTGCAGTTGTAGTTATTGTGGGGCTTGTTGTTGCTATGATTGTTTCTGGGAAAAAAACTACTTAATCTTATTTTCTGGAAATCTTTTTCCCTGATGTTTTTTTAGAAGTTGATTTCCCTTTTACTGCTTGATTTACTACTTTTCCAAAAGAGTCCTGCATCATTGACATTTCTTTTTTGATATTATCTATATTGTCTCCATAAGAACCTATTTTTTCAAGAATTGAAATTTGTAATTTGTCAATAATTGTTTCTATTCTTTTGAGTCTGTCTGTAATATTTTCTATTCTTGTTTGTGCAAGAGTTTTAAATTCACTTAAATTATCTACTTGTTTTTGTGTTTTTTTCATTTTTTCAGAAAAAACTTGTTCTGCAATTTCAATTATAGTATCACTATCCATTCCTCCAGAAGGGTAAGCATATTCTTCTTCTGGGTATCCTTGATATCCTTCTTGAGGCTGAGAATATTCTTGTTGTTGATATGTTTGTTCACTCGGTGTTGGAGACTCAGGAACTTCTTGGGTCTGAGGAACATAATTTCCTTGAGCTTGTTGATTTGGGTAAGGAGGAGCTCTTTGATTTGCTGGATCCATATCTCTTTCATCAACAACAGCTCTTTTTATTTGTGATTGGTTAAGTGCATCATTTATTTGTTTGGGAGATATTCCCTGGTCTTGTAAATTTCTTACAATTTCTTCATCAGGCATTCCCTGATTTTTCATTTGTTGTATTTGATCTAAAACAGCCATTTTATTTTTTTATTAATTTTAAAGGTTGAAACATTTTTGCTTGTTTTGATAAAATTTCTAAATCTTCTTTTCTAGCGAATTTGGAAAATTCACTTGATGCTATTTCCACAAAAGAAATTATCCTTTCCATATTCTGTTTAATTATCTCAATATTTTTCTTTATTTCAAGAATTTTTTGATTTGTTTCTTCTTTTGTTTCTATAAGATTTTGTCCTATTAAGAGAAGCCGGTCTTTTAATATTCTTTGTTTTTCTTCTAAATCTTTCATTTTAGAATTTATATCTCCAAAATATTGTCCTGTATAATTTACTTGTTCTTCAGCCATTGTAAGATACTTTCTTGACCCATCAACTCCCTTTTGATTTCTGTCATATTAAAATGATGTCAAAGCGGTTTAAATTTGTTGTGATTGCGAGGACATCAGGTCATCCTTTCCTTAAAATATACAAAATAATTTAAACTATTTATACTTTTTTCATTTATGCAATTCGCAGAAGGTGCAAAATTATATTCTTATGAAGTTCAAAGAGAAGAAGGTGAAGATGTTATTTACATTAATTATTTAGGAGCCCCTTATGTTCCAAGTCTTTCTGATTCTCCAGAGATTATGGAAAGAACTATTGATGTTTTAATAGAAAATCCAAATGTTTCAAGAATTGTATTTGTTCAGCAAAAAAATTATAATTATGATTTAAATGAAACAAATTTACTTTTGGAGATTGCTCAACTTTATGTTTATTTTGTTCGTCAAGAAAAGATTTTATCACAAGAAAAGCTTATCACTAATTGTGAACAATTTTTCTCTCAAAGATATAATGCTCTTTTTTCTTTTCTTTATTTATTAAAACAAGATCCAATTGCAGCTTATGTTGAATTAAGAAAAATTATTATTGAAGCTAAAATTTTTCTTAGCAAAGTTGATGCTAGATGTAAAATAGACCAATTAAATTATGTACATCTATTGGAAAGAATTTTTGGATTGATTGAAAAAACAAAATTGATTCAGGCTGTTCTTCCTCTTGAGAATTATCAAAAGGGAAACAGAGATATTTATAATAAAATTTTCAGACCTGATGTAATTCCTAATTTTACTTTTACCCGACTTGTTTCTGATTTACCAGAAGATGCTGAAATTGTTGACCAATATAAAATTGGTGAAGATTATGATGTTTCTTTTGTAACTGTTTTAAGAAAAAAAGATGCAGTTAAATTGATTTATCATTTGAATCCACCTGAAAATTCTTTAAGTGAAGAATATGGAATGCTTTTGAATTTGGCACGAAGTGTTTTAATTGAACATCAGCCTAGGGCAGAGGAATTTACAGATACTGAAAGAATTAGACAGGTTTTTTTTAATATTGCTAAAGATTTATTACAGGATTTGGCTCAGACTAAAAGGATAAAATTGGATTATTCTGATTTAAATAAATTGGCCACAATTCTTGTGCGACATACGATTGGTTTTGGTTTGATTGAGGTTTTACTTCAGGATAAGAAACTTCAAGATATTTTTTTGAATGCCCCTATTTCATTAACAAATATTTTTGTAAGACATCAGGATTATGATGAATGTTCTACAAATATTCTTCCAAGTCAAGAAGATAT
>Ga0315537_1003797_pt1 | contig 11127 bp, 9 predicted proteins | sample SalMarSW160270MG_FD_203091 | JGI IMG/M metagenome (GOLD analysis project Ga0315537, IMG submission 203091) | Salt marsh sediment microbial communities from the Plum Island Ecosystem LTER, Massachusetts, United States - Salt Marsh Sediment SW1602-70 ... | reverse complement strand
TCTCATCATAAAAGCCCAGCGGATATCCAACAACGACGACGTTTCCAAATGGATTGGTCTGAGGGATATCCAGATTGGTTGCATTGAAAAATGTAAGAGATGAGGAATTAAATGCTATAAGAGCATCCTGTGAAAGCGTGGAGGAAGTCAGAGGGATGGCGACAACATCACAAGCATGCTCATCATATTTTCTGTGTTGCAGCCAGATAGGATCGCCAGAATCGTACAAATTCAACCGAACGCTATTATGAACCTTCAAGTTCTTTCGATTAGCATGCAGAGTTAACATGATTTCTTCAGGAAAATAACCGCTATCCTCATCAACTACTACATGACGATTGGTTATCAGATACTTGCATGATGTTGTCCGGAAAAAGAATCCTGAAGCGTTGCCTATTATGTTATCACCTCGCAACGTACGAATTTTTGTTGTGGTAAAGTTTATGTCAGATAATACGTTCATGCTTGGCACCTAACTTAATTATTAAACAGCTGCTTAAATAGACCCTAACACAATCTTTTTAGTGTGTCAATATGTACTTAAATTTGTTAAATAAGGGTTTTAAATGCGGTAAGTTCAGGCAAGCCGTGCAGGAGAGGTGATAACAACGTTTATCTTATTGCCTCCTTATACTCCTTCCACAAATCCCCCTTTTTGATGCCGTGGTCAATAAAGTCCCAGGGGAGGATCTCTGCCTCTCCCTTTTCCCGGTACACCCAGAAGTCAGGGTTGATATAAGAGTTTTTTAGAGCAGCGGTCCAGTCTCCCTGGGCCTGGTGGACCAGGAGGAGGATATCCCCAACCCTCCGGTCCCCCATAGAAAGGAGGGTCTGCACATACCCCCACTTGGGGAGGTCGTGGATCACGCGTGCTCGGGGGATCTTCCCCACACCTTTTTTGATGGTCTTGATCCGCTCCTTGAGCTTCTTCACCTCTTCGAAAGGGTGCCACTGGAAGGGGGTCCATGCCTTGGGCACAAAGGGGGTGATGCTGAGGGTGATCTCGCCGACCTTTCTTCCCCCTTTTCCCATGTGGTGCCTGATGTGTTTGGTCAGGGTGATGATGGCCTCGATGTCCTCCGGGGTCTCGGTGGGGAGGCCGATCATGAAGTAGAGCTTGAGATCCCTGATGCCGTGGGCGGCAAGGGTCTCAGCTGCACTAAAGATCTGCTCATCTCGCAGACCCTTTGCCACTACTGCACGCAGCCGCTCGGTCCCTGCCTCCGGGGCTATGGTCACGGTGAGGTGGCCGCTTTGGGCCAATAATCGGGCAACTTCATCTGTTATGGCATCGGCCCTGATGGAGGCGATGGATATCTCCCCTTTTCTTTCGACGATATATTCGCACAACGCTGTGAACTGGGGATGATCTCCCAGGGCAGATCCCACCAGGCCGATTCTCTTGCCTTTCTGTAAACCGATACCGGCTTCACCCATCAGGGTATTCACCGCTCTGTTGCGAAAGGGCTGATGGATTGCCCGGGCCGCGCAGAAACGGCACCTGCGAGGACAACCCCTGTTTACCTCTACGAGAAACATCTCCTTGAATTCCGTCCGGGGGGTCAGGATGGCTGAGCCCGACGGAACGTGCATGAGATCCTTGATCCATCTCCTCTTGATCTTCGCCGGTGCCGTGTCTATTCGAGGTTTGAATTCCTTTATAAAACCACCCTCGTCGTACGCTACCTGATACAGAGAAGGGCAATATATCCCCTCGATCCCCCCTGCCTTTTCCAAGAAGCTATCCTTTGTATCTCTTCCTTCCTGAAAGGCCTTGAGGAAATCCATCAGGGATTCCTCGCCTTCACCGAGGAAGAAGAGGTCCATAAAATGGGCCAGGGGCTCGGGGTTGAGGGTGATCGCGGCCCCACCGGCTACAATCAAGGGGGAGCGTTGATCCCGGTCTTTGGCCTTTAATGGAATCTTGGCCAGTGCAAGGATGGATAAGATATGGGGGAAATCGTTCTCAAAGGGGATGGAAAAGGCGATGATCTGAAACCGGGCAAGAGGCTTGCTGGATTCTAAGGAAAGTAAGGGCGTGTTGCTTCTGGAGTACTCGCGCAGCTCCTCCGTTTCGGGGAGGAAGGCCCGCTCACAGACCACATCCGGCTCGGCGTTGAGGAGGCGATAGAGGAGCTGGAACCCCAGATTGGACATCCCCACGTGGTAGGAGTTGGGGAAGACCAGGCAGATGGGTACCTTCCCTCCCCATTCCTTCCTGACGGTCCCCTCTTCCTGCGCGAGGAGCTCTTTATGCCTGCCGAGGATACCCTGCGTCACAAGGTAATTTTACCACGTGAAGGGGACCGTGTGCATGCCCTAATCCGCCTGTTTCCGCATAAAAGTGGGGACGTCGTATCGCTCCTCTATCTCCGGAAAGGCATCCGCGGCCTTGCGGAAGCGGAAATCGGAGAATTCGTCGATGTTCTTTCCCCTCCTCAGGAAGGTGGGGATCTCCATGTTCTCTCTGTCCTCGTCGGGAATCACCTTCAGGCGGCGCAGCCGATCCTGCTTCACCTCCTCTTCGCCGAGGCCGGTGGCGATTACCGTCACCCTAATCTTGCCATTCATCCGCTCATCGATGACCGCGCCGAAGATGATATTCGCCTCTTCATGGGTCTCTCTCTGGATGAGGCTGGAGGCCTCGTTCACCTCATGGAGGGTCAGGTCCGCACCGCCGGTGATGTTGATCAAGATCCCCTTGGCCCCATGAATGGAGATGTCCTCCAACAGGGGACTGGATATGGCCCGCTGTCCCGCCTCCATGGCGCGGTTTTCTCCCGATGCCACGCCCATGCCCATCATGGCCATGCCCATCTCCGACATGACGGTCTTGACATCGGCGAAATCGAGGTTGACCAGCCCCGGAACCAGGATGAGGTCCGATATCCCCTTGGCCGCCTGGTAGAGGATCTCGTCCGCCTTCCTGAAGGCCTCCAGCAGGGGCATGCTCTTGCCGCTGATGGCGAGCAGTCGCTCGTTGGGGATGGTGATGAGGGTGTCGGCATGCCTATTGAGTTCCAGCCACCCCTGCTCCGCATGAGTATGCCTCCTGCGCCCCTCAAATTGGAAGGGCTTGGTGACGATGGCCACGCTCAGGGCACCCAGTTCCTTGGCGATGTTGGCCACGATGGGGGCACCGCCGGTGCCTGTCCCCCCTCCCAGCCCCGCGGTGATAAAGACCATGTCCGCTCCGTCCAAGGCCGTCTTGATCTGATCCACGCTCTCCAGGGTCGCTTTTCTGCCTGTCTCGGGGTCAGCACCCGCGCCCCTCCCCCCGGTGATCCGCTCCCCGAGTTGAATCTTTACGGGGCTTGGAGAGATCTTGAGGACCTGCGCATCGGTGTTGGCCGCGACGAAATCGACCCCCTCCAGCTTGAGATCGATCATGGTGTTTAAGGCGTTGCACCCACCTCCGCCTATGCCGATGACCTTTATTCTTGCTCCTACTGCACGATTTTCATCGAATTCAAACATCTCGTAGACCTCCTTTCTAATCCCCCCTTGGGGGGATATCAGCGTGCTCGTCTAGAAGAACTCCTTAAACCAACCCTTCATCCTTCGGGTGACTTTGTCAAAGATGTTCGCCTCGCCGGGGACAAACCCCTCGCTGATTTTGCCCTTCTGCCCGTATAAGACGAGCCCTACAGCGGTGGTGTAGATGGGATTCGCGACGATGTCCGTCAGCCCTCCGATATCGCGGGGAGCACCTTTGCGAACCGGCAGGCTGAAGATCTGCTCGGCCAGATCCACCACCCCTTCCAGGAGGGCCGATCCGCCGGTCAGGACGATCCCCGAGGCAACGTTACCTTCGTATCCGGAGTTGATGATCTCCCGTTGCGCCAGGGACAAGATCTCCTCCATACGGGGCTCGATGATCTCAGCCAGCGTATATTTTGAGATGGTCTTGGCCCCCCGCTCGCCCACGGCAGGGACTTCCACCCGCTCGTCCTTCGCAACGAGGGAGGTCAAGGCACAGCCGTGTTTTTTCTTGATCTTCTCCGCCTCTTCGATCGGGGTCCGCAGACCGATGGCGATGTCACCGGTAACGTGGTCGCCGGCCAGCGAGATGACCGAAGTATGTTTGATACTCCCCTGATGGAAGATGGCGATGTCGGTGGTGCCGCCACCGATGTCGACGAGGGCCACTCCCAGCTCCTTTTCTTCGGGGGTGAGGGCCGCTTCGCTGGAGGCCAGTTGCTGTAAGATGATATCGGTGACCTCCAAGCCGGCCCTATTGGCGCACCTGATGATGTTTTGTGCCGAGGTGACTGCCCCGGTGACGATATGGACCTTGACCTCCAACCTGACCCCGCTCATCCCCTGGGGATCCCTGATCCCATTTTGCCCGTCGACGATGTACTCCTGGGGTAAGATATGGATCACCTCCCGGTCCATGGGGATTTGGAGGGCACTGGCGGCGTCGATGACCCTTCTGATGTCACTTTCGGTTACCTCGTGGCTCTTTACCCCGACGATCCCGTGGCTGTTGAGCCCCTTGATATGCCCCCCGGCGATGCCGGTGTAGACCGCGGTGATCTCGCACCCTGCCATCAATTCCGCTTCTTCCACTGCGCGCTTTATCGATTGCACCGTACTCTCGATATTGATCACCACGCCCTTTCTGAGTCCATGTGACGGATGGGTGCCGATGCCGATGATGTCCAAACGCTTTGCAGAAGGGACGCCGACAATAGCACAGATCTTGGTCGTCCCGATGTCCAAGCCCACGATGAACTCTTCCTTCTTGCCCATTTTTTTCACCCCCTTTCCTCAAACCCGACCACGATGCGGCCGGGGCCTTCATACAGGATATATTTCATAGAGAGATGTTTTTCCGCAGTCCTCTTCCAGACCTCCTCCAGCCTGCTCACCTTGATTCCCACATCTCCTCTGCTCATGTGGATCATGGTCCCTTCCTTCGTCGTAAAGATAGTCATGGTGCCGAACGCATTGACATTGATCTCGGAGATCCCCTCCCGGGAGAGGTGTGGGTGGTCCTGCACCTCCCTGATGAACCATAGGGCCTCGCTGATGAGTTCTTTCCCTTCCCCTTTCTTCCGCGCCTTGTCATCCCACCCGGTCAAGATGGGATAGTCGAGGGGCTCACCGGGGGCGGGCTCCTTAAAGGGGGTGCCATCCTCGTCCACATAGTACAGCGTCTCCATGCGGATCAAGGCTACGGGTTGTCTTTCAATGACCCGCACGGACAGCTTGTCCGGCAATACCCGGCGCACCTCGCAGGACCTGACCCAGGGGAGGGTCTCCACCCGCTCGGCGATCTCCTTGAGGTCGAGCTGAAAGACCGGCGTCTTGAGCGGCACCGCGACGGCCTCCATGATCTGCTGTTGGTCCGTGCGTTGGAATCCCTGCACCTCGATCGCATTCAGTTCGAGGTGGGAGGCGAGGAGCAGGCTGGTCCCCCGCTCCAACCCCCAGATGAAGGCGATGATGGTTACCACTATCCCCACGAAGAATAATCTTTTCCCCTTTTTCATCCTGCTTCCTCCGCGATCTTCAAGGAGGCCTGCTCCAAGATGGCCTTCACCAGATGAGGGAAAGAGATCCCCTTCTGGGCGGCTGCTTTGGGCACGAGACTCGTCTCCGTCATTCCGGGGACGGTGTTGACCTCAATGATGAAGATCTCTCCGTGCGCGCTCAGCCGGAGATCCACCCTGGCGCAGCCATGACACCCCAGGACCTGGTAGGCCTTGAGGCTTATTTCCTGTACCTCCCCCTGTTTTTCCTCACTGATCGGCGCGGGGCAGCGGTATTCGGTCTTGCCGGGGGTATACTTTGCCTCATAGTCGTAAAACCCTTCTTTGGGAGCGATCTCGATGACGGGAAGGGGCTCACCGTTCAGGATCCCGACGGTGAGCTCCTTCCCATCGATGAAACGCTCGATGAGGACCTCCTGGTCATACCCTTTCGCGTTGCGTATGGCCTCTTCTAACCCTGTGCGTTCCATCGCGATACCGACCCCGATGGTCGATCCCTCAGAGGCCGGTTTGACGACCCATGGGGGAGGGAAAGGGGGCTCCTGAAATTCCCCCTCGTGAGGGGTGATGAATTCCGGTGTGGGGATATTATGAAAGCGGAGGATCTCTTTGGCCTTGATCTTGTGCATGGCCAGCGCACTGGCCAGTACCCCGGAGCCGGTGTAGGGGATCCGCAGCAATTCAAGGAGTCCCTGAACCGTACCGTCCTCACCCCACCGGCCGTGCAGGGCGATGAAGGCAGCATCGATTCGCTCCTCTACGAGACATGCGACGATATCGGCAGAGACATCTATCCCCACTGCGTTGTATCCCTCTTCCTGCAGGGCCTTGAGGATCGCGGTGCCGGTCTTCAGGGATATCTCCCGTTCACGGGAGATCCCCCCCATCAAGACCCCGATGCGTTTATGTTTCCACCTCTGGCTCACCGATGATCTGTACCTCCAACTCAAGCCTGATCCCTTTCTCTTGATAGACCCGATCGCGTATCTGTGTTATCAGTCCCATGACATCCCGTGCCCGGGCTGTTCCTACGTTGACGATGAAGTTCGCGTGCAGGGGGGAAACCATGGCATCTCCCCTGCGCAGCCCCTTTAAGCCCGCTTCTTCGATCAACTTTCCCGCCGGCATATCCAGGGGGTTTTTGAAGATCGAACCGGCACTCGGCTGAAAGAGGGGCTGGGTTTCCTTTCTCCTGAGCATAAAATCCTTCATCTTCCCGGTAATCTCCGACTCCTCTCCCTTGTGCAAGGAAAACTCCCCTTGGAGGATGATCTCTTCAGGGGACAAGTTGATCCCCCGATAGTCAAATGTCACCTCATTATCTTTCAGCCACCTGATACCGCCCGCACGGTCCATGACCATGAGGGAGGAGATCCGATCTCCGACCTCCATGCCCCAACTGCCGGCATTCATCCTGATTCCTCCCCCTATGGTACCGGGGATGCCGGCAAGGGGTTCCAGTCCGCTGAGACCGTTACTTGCGCAGAAACGCAGCAACGGGGGGAGCCCAAGGCCGGCCCCCGCCATGACCTTGCTCCCCTGTTTTCTGATATCTTTGAGCCCGCGGGAGAGGTTTATGAGGGGCTCACGCACGCCTCTGTCCGAGGCGAGAAGATTAGTTCCGTTACCGATGGGGAGGTAGTGCACCCCTTCCTCTCGGCAGAGGGCAATAACAATCTGCAGGTCTTCCTGCTCTTGGGGATAGAGGATGCAGTCTGCCGGTCCCCCAATTCTGAAGGAGGTGACCTTGCTCAGGGGGACCCCTTGCTGGATCTCCCCCTGGAAACCTGCTTTTTTGATCCGCCGCTCCCAGCCGTTTGTGATCATGCGGATTCCTTCCCCAGGGCTTCCACGATATACTCCGATGTTTCCCAGATATTCCCCGCACCCAAGGTCATGACGATGTCCCCAGGTCTCAGGAGGGGCAGGACCTCGTCGACCAAATGCTCCCTGTCAGGGACGTAGCGGACCTCAGTACCCCCTTGTTGCCCAATTGTCTGGCACAGGGCCTCGGCGCTCACCCCGGGGATGGGGTCCTCTCCTGCCGGGTAGATATCCGTGATAAAGAGCACATCGGCCTGCGCGAAGGCGGAGAGGAACTCTTCAAAAAGATCTCTGGTCCTCGTGTATCGGTGGGGTTGGAACAGGGCGATAATGCGCCGCTCACCGAGCCCCTTGGCCGCCGCCAACGTTACCTTGATCTCTTCGGGATGGTGGGCATAGTCGTCTATGACCGAGACACCGGCGGCTTCCCCTTTCAGTTCGAACCTCCTCCCAACCCCGGTGAAGCCCTCGAGGGCCTCTTTGATGGTGCTGAATGGTATCTCTAATTCCATCCCCACGGCGATGGCGGCGAGGGCGTTGTATGCATTGTGTATCCCCGGCATGCTGAGGCGCACCTTCCCGAGGGATCGATTCTGCCACCAGGCCTCAAATACGATACCCCATCCCTTCGGGCTTACCCCCGCGCCACGCACGTTCGCCTCCTGGTCGAAGCCGTAGGTGATGTACCGTTTTTGCACAGCGGGGATGAGCGCCCGGACGTTTGGGTGGTCGAGGCAGAGGATGGAGCTTCCATAAAAAGGCACCTTGTTAATGAACTCCATGAAGGTCCTCTTGAGGTGCTCAATGTCATCATAGAAGTCCAGGTGTTCGGGGTCTATATTGGTGACGATGGCGATGGTGGGAGACAACGAAAGGAAGGTGCCGTCGCTCTCGTCGGCCTCGGCCACCAGGAATTCCCCTTCGCCGAGTCGGGCGCTGCTCCCCAAGCTGTTGAGCCTCCCCCCGATCACCATGGTGGGGTCTAATCCCGCCTGGGCCAGAACCGTGGCGGCCATGGAGGTGGTAGTAGTCTTGCCGTGAGTGCCGGCCACGGCGATGCCGTACTTCATCCTCATCAACTCCGCCAGCATCTCGGCCCGTCGGATCACTGGGATCATCTGGACCTTGGCCTCCTGGACCTCCGGATTATCCCCCTTGATGGCCGAAGAGGTCACCACCACGTTGGCCCCGTGTACATTCTCCCGCCGATGATCATAGGTTACCCTGCACCCCAACTGAGCCAGACGCCTCGTGATCTCCGTTTCCTTTGCGTCCGATCCGGTAATGCGGTAGCCGAGATTGAGCAGGACCTCTGCTATACCGCTCATGCCGATACCGCCGATCCCGACAAAGTGTATCTGTTTTATCTTGCCCCTGTACACCGTCTGTCCCTAGTTCAGACCCAGTAATTGATAACATTCATCAACGATCCGGACAGCTGCATCAGGTCTTCCCAGGGAGGCCGCTTCCGTTTCCATCGCATGTAATGCCTTTCGGCTGCGATAGAGGGGGAGGATTTCCTCGGCGAGCCGCTTTCCCGAAAGCTCCGCATCGAGGATCATTCTCCCTGCGCCGTGATTCACCAAGACCTGGGCGTTTTTACGCTGATGATCATCAGCAGCATAGGGGTAGGGTATGAGGATTGCAGCCCTCCCCCAAGCACAGAGCTCTGTTATAGTAGTAGCCCCGGCCCGACAGACTACCAGATGGGCCTCCCGATAACACGGGGCCATCTCATCAATAAAGGGATGGACCAACACCTCCAAACCCTTTCTCTCATATTTTCCTTTGACCCAGCGGTAATCCTCCTCACCGGTTTGATGGATGATCCGCAGATCCTTTGCGATCTCCTCCAGGGAGGCTACGGCCTCTACTATTCCCCTGTTGATGGTAGCAGCTCCCTGGCTGCCGCCGAGGATGAGGAGGGTAAAGGGTCTTCCAGCTCTCATGTCCCCCTGACCTGCCAGGACCCCCCTGCGGAGGGGATTCCCCGTGACCCGTACCTTTTGAGAAGGGAAGAACCGCATCCCTTCTGTCCAGGAAAGGAATACCCGTTGTGCGAACCTGGCCGCCATCCTGTTGGTAAGGCCGGGGTAGACATTCTGTTCTTGGATCACCCGCTGTATCCCCAGGAGGGAGGCGGCGACTATCACAGACCCTGCGGCATATCCCCCCAGGCCGATGACCAATCGGGGGGCGATCCTGCGCAAGAGCCCTCGTGAGAGCCATACCCCCTGCAGGAGGGTGATGATCCCCATGCCCTTTCTCCACCACGACCGCCCCTTTAAGGGGAGGGCGGGGACCGTCATTAGTTTAAATCCCCATCGGGGGAGCATGCGCTTCTCGAGATCCTTCCCCGTCCCGATGAAGATGATCTCCCACCCCTTCTTCCTCCGGATGAACTCCTCAGCAATGGCTATGCCGGGGAAGAGATGTCCCCCAGTTCCACCCCCTGCAATGACGATGGTATCCGTCATTGTTTCGCTCCGGAGGCAGAGATGTTCAAGAGGATCCCCATTGCCACCAGATTCATTACCAATGAGGTCCCCCCGTAGCTGATGAAGGGGAGGGTGAGACCCTTCGTGGGCAAGAGCCCCAGCACGACGCCCATGTTGATGATTACCTGCAGGGCGATCATAGTGGTAATTCCCATGGCCAGATAGGCCCCAAAGGGGTCTTCGGTCCTGAGGGAAATCTTGACCCCCCGCCAGATCAACAGGGCGAAGAGGAGGATGACAACCATGACGCCGATATATCCCAGTTCCTCACCGAGGATGGCGAGGATAAAATCGGTGTGGGCTGCAGGGAGAAAGAAAAGCTTCTGCTTGCTGTCCCCGAGCCCTACTCCCCACAGACCTCCGGCACTCAAGGCCACGCATGACTGGATAATCTGGAATCCCATGCCCTGTACATCCTTCCAGGGATCGAGGAAGGCAATGATCCGACGATAGACATAGGGAATGCGGGTGACATACACGTAGAGCACCGGTGCCGCGATCAGCGGGACCATCAGGAGATATGACAACCTCGTCCCCCCCAGGAAGAGGAGGACCATGGTCAGCAACCCCAGAAAGATGGCGGTGCCCATGTCCCGTTCGAGGATCACCAGGAGGATCATGATGCCGGATATCGCGATAATGGGGAGAAATCCTGCAAGAAATTCTTTAATCCGATCACCCTTTTTTGCCAAGGAATAGGCGATGAAGATCAGTAAGGCCAGCTTCCCCATCTCAGATGGTTGAAAAACGAACCAGGGGGTCATCAACCACCTCCGTGCCACCCCCACCTTGTGACTCAGACCCAGTCCGGGAATCAAGACCACGATCAAGAGTATGACGCTCAGGATAAGGATGGGATAGGTCCAGGCGCTCAATCGGCGGTAATTGATCTGCATAACCCCCACCATCCCGATCAGGCCGATGAGGGAGAAGAGGAGTTGCTTCTTTATAAACTTGAAGCTGTTGTGGTATGTAATGTCGGCCATCACCGCGCTCGAGCTGTAGATCATGATCCATCCGATGATCACTAAGGCCAAAATGGTGTAGATGACGATATGATCATACCCCTTGTTCATGCTTCCTCCTCGGCGAGTTTCAGGACGATCTTCTTGAAGGTCCGCCCCCGATCCTCATAATCCGTGAACATATCGAAGCTGGAGCACGCCGGTGACAGGAGGATCGCATCCCCTGCCCGGGCCAGGCTGCGGGCCACCCTTACCCCTTCCTCCATTCCTCCTACCAGATGGCAGGGAAGAAGGTCCTGGAAGGCCCCCTGCATCTTCTCTCTCGCCTCCCCCATGAGGATA
>Ga0315537_1003795_pt1 | contig 11129 bp, 9 predicted proteins | sample SalMarSW160270MG_FD_203091 | JGI IMG/M metagenome (GOLD analysis project Ga0315537, IMG submission 203091) | Salt marsh sediment microbial communities from the Plum Island Ecosystem LTER, Massachusetts, United States - Salt Marsh Sediment SW1602-70 ... | reverse complement strand
TGCAAATCCAAATCTGCGCGATGAGCAAAATCCCGGATATGCTCCCTATCAGGGAGGAGCAAAGTGAAATAAACTGATTTATTACTTCAGGATGAATCGTTGAGTGCTTATCCCTGTCTCATTCTCTACACGGACAAGGTAAAGACCCGGGGGGTGCAGGCTCAGGTCAATTTCTGCTTTATCCGAATCACAGAACCGCTGATATATACATCTGCCAGAAGCGTTATAAATGGAAACAGTAAACGGGCTTGATGTTTCAACAGTCAAGAATCCTTCGGAGGGATTGGGATAGATAAGAACAGGTTCTGTTGATGTTTCAACCGGATTTCCAACAAAAGTGGAATTTTCGGGAAACGTATAGGAAAGTGCTTCATACATTTTTAGCCAGCCTATAAAGTCCTGTCTGAGCTTTGACTTTTCCTGCTCGATATGAATAAACCGGCCGGTACAATTGGTTGCATCCACCGTACAGGGGGAAATGCTGTTGTTGATAAACCGTCCCTGAACATTGGTGAATGCTATCAGTCTCGACCAGCTTAAGTCAATGTGGGCAATTTTGAACGTCAGCGAATTATCGGTATTATAAAGTTCGTCCTTCAGGATGGCGATATAATCCGGACTGGGGGTTACCCGGGTTCCGTTACTCATGATAACATAGGGATCATCCGTCTGCCTGGCGAACCCATGAAGCTGAACAAAGACAGTATTATCCAGTGCATTGTAAAGAACCTCAGTGGTTTTCTGAAATATCGATAGTACGTTATGCGGTGGATCGGAGATGCGATACGGAGTTGCACTCGTGCTGCATGCCGTGGTAGTACCTGAACAGGTGGAAAAACTGCTGTGATTGCACCGGTGAGTACCACTGATAAAAAAAGCCTTTGCCCCCAACCGTTTAAAACAGAATATCCCCTGTTTTCCCGTATTTGTATCATATAGCGGATGCGGTGACTGAATGATAAGCTGATCGCGTCGTGGGGTACGGTTGATGATGTATGTTCCCCAGTGGTTTACCCGCTCCGTTTTTTCTTCCACCACGTAATAAAGAGCATGTGGAGAAACACTGTTGTCCTCAAATTCCACAATCCGGTAATTTAATGGGTCAGCTTTACCCCTTGCTTCAGCTAACTCATCATACAGAAGATGCATTATAATTTCCTGCCATATGCGCAAATCACTGGTATCCGGTTGCGTGTAATCATTTCCGTTGCTTCCCGGGAGGTCATCGATATAGGCATTGATATACAGATCAATGTCTCCGGTGTAGGTTTGACAGTATAAACCGGAAGCAACAAGTTGCAACAAAAGGAAACCGGTTAACAATGATCTCTTCATAACCGTTATGTTAATTCAGTACGCCCTGTCATTCATTATGTAAATAGCATCCGATTCCATGTTCCACAAGATCGCTGTAAGCAGGGAGTCCTGCAATCTCCACGGGGTTATCAGGATAAAACTCATTATATGCTCTGATGATCGCCTGAAAACCGGAAAGATGCCTGCCCACCCTGTGGTTAAGCTGTTCCCCTTCGTCACGGTAAACAATGCGCAGGGCACCGGTTTCTTTGGCAATTTTATAATTTTTGCTGACGCCCTCGAGGATTAATTCTTCATTCGTTTTTCCCCTGAGCCGGCCCTGAACAGGGCTGCTTGTTTCCATAAGGAAAGGTCTGGTTTCGGTGTAGTCACCCCATTCTCGATGGCTGAGTCCATGGAAATTTTTCGGTGATAATTCAGGAGTATATTTGAGGTCTTCAAACTCAAGCTCCAGGATGGCGTACATGGCAATATCCTCCGCTTTCTCATGATAGACAATGGCATTTATTATGGGGATTTCCGGTGCGGCTTCATGCAGATCATAGGAAATATCAGCATTTTCTTTTTCAATGAGTTGCAAGATTGCATAAGCCACTTTCTCCGTTAGTGATCCGTTGGGATCTCCAGGGTATGACCTGTTCAGATTTCTTGACTCGAGGCCGGAGTATTGCTGTCCCGAAGGCTTATGTGAATATACCAGGGGGTCAGGCCATTGATGAACGGGATTTGTTGCCCTGGAGCCGAATCGAAATCTCCGGACCCCTTTATCCGTTTTTATATGAAATGATTGTGGAAATGCCTCCATCGGATCGGTGCAGGTGAATCCCGAGTTATTCAACCGGGGAATAATGATAACCCTGCCCCTTTCAGGTATGAGGTTCTCGAGAATTACCACACTGGCAATATACCCTGCCGGTTCGTTCGGATGGGTTCCTCCAGCCAGAAAAACCGTAGCTCCCGGTTTCCCGCTATCAAAAATATAGACTTCCGTATCCCCATTGGTTCCCCTGATTCCGGGGAAATAGTCGCTTAACATTCTCTTGCTGCTTAATCCTTCACTGGGATATAACGGTTCCGGCACGTGCATTTTATGAAATTCAAGCGAAGCAATAATTCCGGTTAAAAGGATAACTATCGTAATAATGGCAGTTGAGATATACTGTTTCTTCATGAGAGCCACTCTATTTGATGTGTAAAATCCTGAGAATAAAAATCAGCAGCACCAAACCAATTGCCACCTGCATTTTCCAATTTTTCTCCTTGAGATATTCTATACCAAGAATGAACGTAACATAGATTAGAATGAGTGTGTAGATAACGTGTAGCATACTTTCAGATTTAGAAAAAGAACCGTGAAATTTCTTCCGCAAAGATCAATACGATCAGGGCTGTAATCATTGAAAAAACAATCGGGATAATACTCTGTTTCAATATCTTGAAATGATTTTTCACCTCAACTGTCTGGGCAGCGTATGCACAGAGCAAGGAAGGAGGCGGCATGAGGTCACCCAGAGCCGCCATCATGACCAGTGATGCGGTTACAACGATGGCGCTTTTGCCAATAAAAACATAAACCAGGGGGACTCCAATTACCGAAGCAGATGCATAGGCAGAACCCATGAACGGCATGATCGAGGCAGCCATGTATTTAATGGCATCAGGAAGCTGAAGAGCTGAAACTGCAAGGTAACCCCGTATGCCGGTCAGGGTGAGTATTTGAAGAAACATACCCACTCCGACAAGAATCACAATAACCGGTAGTGCCATTCTCAAGGCTTCGCGCGAAACGCTAATGATTTTAGTCCTGGGTGAAATGAGGATCCCCAGAATAGAACCAATGGTAAAAATCAGGGGAACACCCAGATGCGGTAAATATTTATGAAGAACAATCTCACTGATCAAATAGCCGATAACAAAAATCAGCGGGATATAGATTACAAATCCCTGCTTCCCATTTTCCAGTGACTGAAGCTTTTCCAATACCAGGTCAATATCAATCTTCTTTACAAAACGTACACGAAAATAGATTGCAGTAAAAAGGGCTGCAGGCAAAGAGACCAGCAACAAAGGAATCGTAAATCCGATATAGGGCATATCCACACCCCCACCAATGATCATTACGGGTATGCTTATTGGCGGAGCAACCTCTCCAAATACGGCAGCCATGGCAATCAATGACCCTGCAGCCAGCCTGGGAATCCCGATAGCCAGCAGAACAGGAGCTACCAGAACACCGGTTGTCAGAACACAGGTGGACGAAAGACCGGTTAACATCCCGGGAAACATCACAAACAACACAATCACAATGATTAACAGGGTCGGCTTTCGATAAAACGCCTTGATGATTCCAATACTTATCCGTGCTAAAACACCACTTGATTCCATGATTTTCATGAAAATCATAGCCGTTGCTATGATCATAATCGCCTCAAGAAAGCCAAATCCACCTTCCACCAGGTGCCGCACAGGAATTCCATGACCATCAACCAGTCCCCCAACCACGGCAGCCATAATCAGCGACACTCCTGCAGGCATCTTCAACAGGAAAACACTTACTGCAAATGTTGCCAGCATCAACAACAAAAGAATTAGCTCAAAACTCATAACTTAAAAATGCACTGTTTTGCCAGAAAACCAAAAAACGTGCCATGCCGTCCGGGGACAATCCTACATCATGCCATAATACAGCGTGGATAACTTGTTCAACTATTATTTGCCAGCAGGAAGTATTTTTTATATTTTTCCAACGGTTTATTGAATAGTGATCGTTACCATTGGACTCATGGGATAAACCAACACCATTACCTGAGTCTTTTTAACTCAATCGTGTGGTTTAATCGATGCACATATTGTTCACAATCTTAACAATACACACTCTGGCATATCTTTTGAAAATTAACCAATTGTATTTCAATGCATAATCACAAACCATATAATATCATTACAAAACTCACAGTGTTATGAGACACGTTACACTAACATTTAGCATGATTATTTTGCTGGCAGCTCTTTCATTTTTTACTGCTGCTCAACCCTTTCAACTACCGGTTTTAATTTCTTCGGCAGGGCAAAGTGCGGACGTTAAGCTGGTAAAAATGCTTGCATCGAGAGAGAATCTTGACGCCAATACCATTTTAATGGCAACACCTTCCGATCTGGAAGGAATAAAAACCCTGATCATTGTTCCCGGATTCAGTTCCAAAGGTCTTGGTGCAGCTGGTATCAGTCAGGAGGATGAAATGAACAGGGTTCAGGAACTGGTGAATGCAGCGAACAGCAAAGAGATACCGATCATTTTGATGCACATCGGCGGAAATGCACGCAGAAAAGGGCAATCGGATGCTTTCAACGCACTGATCGCAAATAATGCAAAACACATGATCGTGGTTGCACAGGGGAATGAGGATAATTTCTTCACGGATATTGCTACAGCAAAAAACATTCCCCTGGAAGTGGTTGAAAAAATCGCTGAAACGGGAGAACCACTTGGGAAACTTTTTAAGTAATCACATGGAATGCTAATGAAGTTCATGCTATCAACAGATCCTTTCTTCTTTAAATCCCCATTTTCTCTGAAATGAAAAAAATAGAGGTTTATTTCACACTTTTCATCCTGTTCATCACAGGGTGTTTGTCAGTTTCTATAGCCCAGGATAGTTCGGTGAGCAGTAACGGAATGGTTGCCACGGCTCATCCATTAGCATCCAGGGCTGCTATTGAAATGCTCAAAAGCGGTGGTAATGCTATTGACGCTGCCGTAGCTGCAGCATTTGCTATCGGGGTTGTCGAACCCGATGGTTCCGGTCTTGGAGGCGGTGGAGGAATGGTTATTTATCTGAAGGAACGGGGCGAATCATATTACATTAATTATTACGCCAGGGCATCCGAGCGGGGTTCCGAATCGGGATATTCAGGCAGCAACGATGCTCACACTGCAAAAGCAATTTGTGTACCCGGAACGGTTGCAGGATTAACCATGGCCCATGAAAAATTCGGTACCCTTCCGTTGAGTAAGGTTCTTGAACCGGCTATCCGGTATGCTTCGGAGGGCTTTGAGATCGATGCCACGCTTGCCAAACTGATCCTGGATAACATTGAAACGGTTATGGCCGATGAGGCAACCATGAATATCTTTTGTGAAGATGGATTTCCATTGATGGAGGGCGATAGGATAGTGCAAAAAGAACTGGGACAAACGCTTTCCGATATTGCAAAGAAAGGCCGAAAAGGATTTTATGAGGGAGAACTGGCAGAATCGTTGGTTCGTGGGATATCCGACCGGGGAGGTGTGCTCACTCTGAATGACTTTTCATCGTATGAGGCTCAGTTTACCACTCCCCTCTACGGGACCTACAGGGGCTATGATATTGTTACAGCAAATGCTCCTCAATCGGGTTTGTGCCTGATTGAAGCCCTGAATATGCTTGAAAACTACGATCTGAAAAATGCGCCACACTATAGTGAGTCGGCTGAGATTCTTCATCTTATAGCCGAAACGGAGCGATTTGTCTATGCAGACAGAACCGCCTATCTGGGTGATCCCCGGGTTGCTGACGTACCTGTTGAAGGATTAATCTCAAAGGAGTACGGTACTCAACGTTTTCACCAGATAAACCAGGAGAGGCTGGATCCACCCCGATACCGCGATGTTGAAGAAGGGGATCCGTTCCCATTTGTAAAAAAGGACCTGGTTCCTGTTGTCAAGGAAGAGGACTTATCGGGTGAGGGACACACTACACACCTGTCAGTAATAGACAAAGAAGGGAATTGTGTGGCACTTACACAAACCCTTGGTCTGTTCTTCGGATCCGGTCAGACGGTGAACGGTGTGTTGCTTAATTGCGCCATGACCAATTTCGCCTATCGTAGTAAAAACAGCATTAACCTTTACAAAGATGGGAAACAGTCAAGAAGCTCCATTTTGCCTACGATTATTCTGAAAGAGGGAGAACCCTTTCTGATTGCCGGCTCACCCGGTGCTGCACGGATCATTGCCACGGTGATTGAGGTGGTGATTAACATGCTCGATTATGAAATGAATGTTGTGGAAGCCAATCAGTCTCCACGGTTTTTTGTAAGGGATAGTGAGGATTTCCTCTACCTGGAATCGGGGATTAAACCGGAAGTACGGGTAAAACTTGAAGAAATGGGTCATACCCTGCGGGTCTATGAGGGGATCGATCTGTTCTTTGGTGGAGTGCAAATGATCTATATAAATCCTGAAGATAAATTGTATTATGGATCTGCGGATCGACGCAGGGGAGGAATGGCAATCGGTTACTAATACTTTTTGATTGTCATGCAATTGTCATGCGATTGTCATGCAATAGTCAGACAATTGTAACTCTCCGTAGGAGTCCAATGGACAGTTGTAATTCATAGTAAATAGTCATTCTCCGGTTAACATTGATTATGCCCCGTTTGGGGCCAACTGTCTTTAGTGCTATAATCCAAAATAGCATTAGCTCCTTAGGAGCGACTGTTCAATTTAAATTCCGTCTGATCCGTTGCGGGTCTGACGGATAGGAGTTTCCTGCTTCCCTATCGGTCAGACGGACTGACGCCGTCAGACCGGTTTAATATCCTTCAGGTTGAGCTGGAGGGTGATGTTTCCGCGGAACTCATTCTCTTCAATAGAGTAACAAATATCGAACGGTTTGCCGTCCCTGATCAGGGAGAAGTGTTCGACCATGCTGAATCCGATAGCCGGAAACTGATGATAGGGATCCTCCTTCTGCAGGAGTTCCAGTTTCAGGTGTTCCGATGAAGATCCCACCAGCCTGCCGGAACCATTATCAAAAACACTGCTGCTCATAAATACAGGTGCCATGTTGCCCGGACCGAAGGGCTGGAACTGCTTCAATGTACTATAGAAATTTTCAGAGATATCGGAAAAGTCAATTTGCGTGTCGATCTCCACTTTTGGAATGAGCTGGTCATCGGTAATGGTTTCACTCACCACTTTTTCAAAGCGCTCCTGAAACAGTTCAATATTCTCTTTCTTCAGGGTAAGTCCGGCTGCAAACATGTGTCCGCCAAAATTTTCCAACAGGTCGCCACAGGCATCAATGGCCTGGTAAAGATCATATCCCAGAACAGATCTCGCAGAACCGGTGGCAAACCCATTTGATTCGGTGAGGATCACTGTCGGACGGTAATAGGTTTCCGTTAACCTGGAAGCAACGATACCGATCACCCCCTTGTGCCAGTTGGGATTGTAAAGAACGGTAGATTTGCTGTTATTCAGGCGGGGATTGGATGAGATCATCTGCAGTGCTTCCTGCGTTATGGACCGGTCGATATTCCTTCGGGTCTGGTTAAAATCATCGATCTTACTGCTCATTTCAACAGCAAGCCGCTCATCCATTGAGGTCAGCAGATCAACCGCTTTCTCCCCGGATTCAATACGCCCTGCAGCATTTATTCGTGGTCCGATCTTATAGATGATATCATCAATCCCGATTTGTTTTCCACTCATCCCCGAGATCTTGATTATGGATTTTAGTCCAGTCCGTGGATTTTTGTTCAATTGTATTAGTCCGAAATGTGCCAGTATCCGGTTTTCACCCGTTACCGGGACAATATCCGAAGCAATGCTGACAGCCACCAGGTCGAGGTAGGGAATGAGCTCATCGAACGGTATCCCGTTGATCCTGGAATAAGCCTGTATCAGTTTAAAACCCACACCACATCCTGAAAGCTCTTTGTATGGGTAAGAACAGTCCTCCCTTTTCGGATCGAGAACGGCAACGGCATCCGGAATGGTTTCCGCAGGCAGGTGGTGATCGCAAACGATGAAATCAATCTGTTTCGACCTTGCATATTTTATTTTATCAACTGCCTTGATACCACAGTCGAGCGCAATGATCAGGTTGTAATTGTTTTCCGATGCATAATCAATGCCTTCGAGGGAAACACCATACCCTTCTTTGTACCTGTCCGGGATATAGTAACCGATATTCTGGTACCTCTCCTTAAAGAAGGAATAGATCATGGCAACAGAGGTGGTTCCATCCACATCATAATCACCATAGACCAGGATTTTTTCATTCCGTGCTATAGCGGACCCGATCCGGTCAACCGCTATGTTCATATCGGCCATTAAAAACGGATCATGCAGATCGGCCAGATCCGGCTTGAAAAAAGCCCTTGCATCATCTTTCGACCGTATTCCTCTCTGCATCAGTAAATTAGATAGCGATGTATCAACCTGAAGTTCCTCAGCAAGATCCTTTGCCAGTGTGGCATCGGGAATTTTTTTTATGATCCATTTTTTATCCATACCACCTCAAAGATATCTAAAAATTTCTCTTTCAACTCATTTTTTACACCATCCATCTCCGGAGCCTTGCCCAGCACTGTTTCCATGGAAACAACACCTTTATCAGTGAAGCCACATGGATTGATCATCTTGAAATAGTTCAGATCCGTCTTTACGTTCAGGGCAAACCCGTGCATGGTAATGTACCGGCTCGCCCGCACTCCAATGGCACATATTTTCTTTGCTTTTTGTGGATCGTCTGCATCAATCCATATACCGGTTGCACCATCTAATCGCTCTCCTGTGATCCCGAATTGATTCAATGTCCGGATGATCACCTCCTCCAGCCGGTGTATGTATTCCCTTATCGACAGGCCAAACTGTTCCAGGTCAAGGATGGGATAACCGACAATCTGACCGGGTCCATGATAGGTAATATCTCCTCCCCGGTTAATTTTATAAAAGGATATCTCACCGGAGTTCAGTTTCGAACGGTCAACCAGGATGTTCTCCTCCCTGCCGCTTTTTCCAAGGGTAAATACATGGGGGTGCTCACAAAAAAGCAGGTAGTTCTCAGCAGCTTGGTTCCTTTTCGAAGGATCTTTCCGGTTTACGGTTTTCCGGTCCATGATCCGGCCGAACAGCTCTTCCTGGTAGTCCCATGCTTCCTTGTAGTCGATCAGCCCTAAATCCTGATATATTAATCTTTTCTTCACAGTTATATAAGATGCCACGAATGCACGAATTACAAACGAATACCCTCCAATTAACCATTGACATTTAACAATTAACTGTTCTTAGCCTTCTTCATCTCCCCACCTCAAAGTCTCATTGTCATCTCTCCAGTCACCCGCTACTCGTATCCCGTAACTCGTAACCCGTAACTACTCACCACTCACTTCTTTCTAAACTCTATACTTTTTCCTTTTGCCTTTTTACTTTTTACTTGACCACGTGTTTCTCCGCATGGTATGATGACCGTACCAGCGGGCTGCTTTCAACGAACCGGAATCCCTTTTCCAGTCCGGTCTTTTTCAGTTTATCAAACTGTTCGGGTGGTATATATTCCCGTACCGGGTAGTGATGTAATGTGGGAGCCAGGTATTGTCCGATGGTCATTATCCGGCAGCCTGTTTTAAGGAGGTCATCCATGGTTTCCAGCACTTCCTTTTCCGTTTCACCCAGTCCAAGCATGATCCCCGATTTTGTAATCACCCCCTGCTGTGCAATGTATTTCAGGACACCCAGGCTCCGGTCATACATGTTTTTATTCCTGATTTCGGGTGTTAATCTTCGCACCGTTTCCAGGTTGTGGGAAATGACTTCCGGTCCGGCATCGATCACCTTCCGGATATCTTCTTCTCTACCGTTGAAATCGGGGATCAATGTCTCCATTGTGATTTCCGGGTTGACCCGTTTCACTGCGCGTATCGTCTCTGCCCAGAATCCTGCACCACCATCATCCAGGTCATCCCGGTCGACAGAGGTAATTACACAATGTTTCAGTTGCATGATCCGGATGGACCGTGCCAGTTTTTCCGGTTCGTTCCGGTCAACCGGAAGGGGTCTGCCGGTAGTCACCGAGCAGAATTTGCATGCACGCGTGCAGATATCACCCAGGATCATGAAGGTAGCTGTTCCCGCATTCCAGCACTCCCCGATATTTGGACAGTTGCCGCTTGTACAGATGGTATGCAATCCGTTCTTTTGAACCAGGTTCTTCACCTTTGCGTAGGTGCCGCCACTTGCTCTCTCCATCTTCAGCCAGGAAGGAAGCCTGCCTCTGTTCTTCATCTTAGCCATGGTCTTGGTATATCGAATCCCGCTTGACGGTTTATCAGGGGGTAAAAGTTCACCGAAAATCCACCGTAAAAACTGTTACAAAGGTACTGAAAAATTGATCAAAGCGTGAGAGATTTTTGTAACGATCCCGGGAGCCCAATGATAAAAGAAATTCTATCTTTACATAAATTTAAAAATCAGGAATATGAGTCAGACCGGTCTGAGCGATCAGGAGAAATTCCGCAGGGAATCCCTAGGGGAGATCCGCAAACTCGGTATCGATCCTTACCCACCATTTGAGGTTGAAATAAATATTACCTCAGAAGAAATTAAACAATTATCTGAAATAGCTATTATTCTTTACAATGGTATACAAAAAGCACCTATTGAATTATTGAAATGCCTTAACATCAACGATGTCGAAGTAAAAAATCTTTACTTAAAAATTATTGAAATCAAAGAATCTACTAATTTATCAGAGAAAGAAATTGACCATATATATAATCATATAAAGGACTTGTTTCCTTTATCCACAATATCCGTTAGACAAAAATTGTCGAATGAAAACCTCAGGAAACTAATTCCTTACTTGCCACAAAAGAATTTAAAAAAGTTAAAACCAGAAAAATATCTCCAGGATGTACGTCTTGCCGGCAGGATCATGAGCCGGCGGATTATGGGAAATGCTTCGTTCATCGAGATACAGGACAGCCAGGGTAAGATCCAGGCATACTTCCGCCGGGATACCATCTGTCCCGGGGAGGATAAG
>Ga0315537_1003793_pt1 | contig 11132 bp, 8 predicted proteins | sample SalMarSW160270MG_FD_203091 | JGI IMG/M metagenome (GOLD analysis project Ga0315537, IMG submission 203091) | Salt marsh sediment microbial communities from the Plum Island Ecosystem LTER, Massachusetts, United States - Salt Marsh Sediment SW1602-70 ... | reverse complement strand
CGATGTGGCGGTGGTGGGGGCGGGAATAGGAGGCCTGTCGTGTGCCGCCCTGCTGGCAGTGCGGGGTTACAAGGTCCTGGTCCTGGAGCAGAGTTCACAGGTCGGGGGCTATTGCAGGTCCTTCCTGCGGGAGGGATTCGTGTTCAACGCCGGCGTCGAGGACGTCACCGGGCTGTGGGAGAACGGACCGTTGACGTATCTGCTGAAAGAGCTGGGGCTGGCGGGAGAGGACCTCTTTGTGAGGAACAGCACCAGGTACGTCTACAAGGGCAATATAATCGACGTGCCGGGCGGGCCGGCGGAATTCGCAGCCCTGCTCTCAAAGATGTTCCCCGACGAGAAAGGGAACATTGCCGGTTTCTTTGACGAGGCCGGAAAGGCCTACGACGAGACGTATATGAACACGCCCCTGTACGGCACGCCCCTGCCGGACTACCTGATCGTCAAGCTGCTGGGAGACAGGGCGCTGCTGAACTTCCCCAGTGAGTGTCCCCATTCCTATGACTGGATGGGCAAGACGTACAGGCAGAAGCTAGATGAACATTTCAAGAACGAGGACCTCAAGGGCCTGCTCTGTGCCCTGTTGGGCTATGTCGGAACCACGCCGGAAAAGACCTCCGGGCTTGCCGGCCTCACAGCCTGTCTCTCCTACTACCTTCACGGAGGCTATTTCCCCAGAGGGGGCGCGGGAAGCTTCGCCAGCAGCCTGAAGGAGGTCATCGAGCGGTATGGAGGCAGAGTACTGGTCAACTACAGGGCGGACAGAATACTCACCGAGGGGAGACGGGCCAGGGGAGTAAGGTGCGGCGGCGAGATCTTCCAGAGCCAGGTTGTGGTGGCCAACGCCAACGCCAGGACTGCGTTGTTGCAGCTCGTTGACCCGTACGAGCTGGGGAGGTACTACATCGACTACGTCAAGGGGCTGAAGATGTCTCCTTCCTGTTTTCTGGTGTTCCTGGGCGTGGACATGGACCTTTCGGGCTACCCGGTGCTCATCAGAGACATCGACGGAGACTTCGGCATCTGCATAAACTCCAATGCTGATGCGGGGCTGGCGCCTGCGGGCCGGGCGAGCGTTACCCTGACAGCGCCTATTGCCTACCACGACTTCCCCTCAAGGGAGGAGAGCACGTACTCACAGCGGAAAGAGAGGCTGGCGGCGCTCCTGGTGCGGAAAGCCGAGGACCTCATCCCCGAGTTGAGCCAGCACGTGGTGGCACTGGATGCGGCCACGCCGCGGACCCTGGAGAGATATACCCTGATGCCGGAAGGGGCGCTGTATGCATTTGACCAGTCCATCGGCAGCAGCAGGCCCCACTTCAAGACGCCGGTACGGGGCCTCTACCTGGCGGGCGCATCGACGTTCCCCGGCGCCGGAATAGAGGCGGTGGTGATATCGGGGATGATCTGCGCCAATGACATATGCGGCTGGAAATTCAGGGCGTCATAGATCAAACAAGCTCCCAGTCCTTATACCCCTGCTGAATGGCTGCCAGATAGTCCTGTGAAGGCTTCCTCTCTTCGGACTGTTCCACCAGGACGTAAGTTACGGCTTCGATGGGCTCGCCAAGGCCGGTGAGCACGGTTACGTTCAAGTGCTCATAGGTGCCGGGATAGCCCTCGTGCCTGTCCAGGACCCTCAGGCACCTGTCGGATATCTCGTAGACGGCGCCGGGGACTCTGTCGCCTCTGTGCGGCCTGATACTGGCGACGGCGCCACCCCATTTCCGGGACCACCCGGCGAATATCAGCCTGTGGTTGGGAAGGGTGGCCGTGCCTTTGGGCCGGGCGTCGGGACAGCGTCCCAACATCTGCTGGCGGCTGAGATTAGAACCGTAGGCAAAGTAGTACATCTCCAGACTCACAATCTCAGCTTCACAAAGGGCTTCACCTTCTCGGGCGCGATATCCAGCAATCCGAGCCAGCCTAGAGGACGGCACAGCTCGATCCTGTCCCCGTCCACGTCCACCCAGGCGTGCGGCGTGGGAAAGACGAAGCGTCTGCCCAGGCCGGGCAGCCTTGCCGATGCCAGGCCCAAGCAGAGTACCACCCTGGCCTCAACCCCCAGACTGCGGCATTGCCCGGCAAGACGGGCGGACTTGATAAGGCAGTTGTTGAGCAGCAGGCGATACGGCTCGCGCCGCAGCCTTTCGGCTGCCTGCTGTGCCTGAAGGCGAGAGTCAACTGCTACTGCCATCTCCTGGCCCACCGGCTAGATCGTTGCTGGACAGTCTACATTGTAACGCCGACCCAGCTCAAAGAAAAGGCCGGAAGGGGCCACCTTCAAGCCCTGTCAGAGGGCTGGCTGTTGCTGCCGTCGGCGGGAGCTACCAGGAGCGCCATGCCCTCAATGGCGGTGACAACGATTTCCTTCTTCGCCCCTATCGTTGGGCCCGTGGAGGAAGCCTGCCACAGCTCGTTGCCTATACGGACATAGCCTGTAGGCGAGAGCAGGGTCGCTACTTTCCCCTTGCTGCCGATATCGGGCAACGACAGGGGCCTCTTGTCGAGGGCCTGCTTGTTCAGCACGGTGACCACGTAGGAGTACACCCCGAGGCCGATCATCACGATCAACAGGGCCCAGATGGGCACCTGTATGCCGAGCCTTGGCAGCAGCCAGAGGGCCACGGCCGCCACGCCTACCTGCTCCAGGACCGCGGTGACGATGGCGTAGACCACGAAGGCTCTTCCTTTCATAGTTCCCGGCCGGGGCTGTAGCGACGTTGCAGGCCGTTCCAGCCCTCGACGGCCTTAGGCTAACGCCTGTCTGCCCGATTGTCAAACCTGGAGCAGGAGAGAGGCAGCAGTTGTGAAGCGTCTCAGATTTGCGCTAGACTGGGCGCGGAGAAGCCCCCGTGCTGCGTTTCCGGTAGGCAGGGGCGGGCAAAGGGAGAGCTATGGTACGGCTTACATTCTACGGCGGCGTCAACGAGATCGGCGGGAATAAGATACTGCTGGAGGACGACGACCGCAGGCTCCTGCTGGATTTCGGCTTCCCCTACAAGAGGCACAAGCTCTTCTACGAGGAGTACCTGAAGCCGCGGGGTGGCGCGGGGCTTCTCGACCCGCTGGCGATGGGGCTGCTCCCGCCGGTGGAGGGTATCTACAGAGACGACATGGAGGCATCCGACCTGTGGCCGCGCTTCCGCGAGGCTCCCCGGTACCGGAAGCTCGACGGGGTTGACGGAGTGCTGCTGTCGCATGCCCATTTGGACCACTCGGGGTATATCTCTTTTCTGCGGGACGACATTCCGGTGTACTCCACCGGAGTGACGGCCTTCATCGCCAAGGCCATACAGGACTCCGGCAAGTCGGATTTCGACCAGCAGGTGTGTTACTTCACGCCTCGCGAGAGACGGTGCCCCGCCGGCTTGAGACAGGAGGCCTTCGTCTCCAGCGGCGCGCCCAAGCAGCGGCGGTTCTGCATTGGCGACATTGACCCGGGGGCCCTGGGTGCCGGAGCGGTGGGGTTCTGGGAGCGGGGGTTCTGGGACAAGGGCCCGCAGCAGAAGGAGCCGGCGTCGCAGGCCGTGGCCGGCCTGGACGGGTGCGCCTTCGACCTGCGCTGCCTTCCCGTTGACCACTCCATTCCTGGGGCCTGCGCCTGGTGCGTCGAGACCGGCTCGGGGTGGGTGGTGTACAGCGGCGACCTGCGCCTCCATGGGAAACGCGCCGGACTCACCAGGAAGTTCATGGAGGAGGCATCCGGCCTGCACCCCAGGGCCCTTATCCTGGAGGGGACCAATGTGCGGCGTGAGGCCAACGTCTCCGAGCAAGAGGTATACCACCACGGCTTGGAGGCCATCCGCAGGTCGGATGGCCTGGTCATCGCCGATTTTGCCGCCAGGGATGTGGACCGACTGCTCACCTTCCTGCAGATTGCCAGGGACACGGGGAGAAGGCTGGCTATACTCCCCAGGGATGCCTACCTGCTGAGGACCATGCGTCTTCTGGAGCCCGAGACCCCGGACATCGCCCGGGAGGACGGGCTGGTCATCTACCAGGACACCACGGCCAGCAAGAGCCCCAGCCTGTGGCTGCGCCACATCTGCCAGGACTACGACGGCAAGCTGGTCCTGGCCCGGGACGTGAACGCCGCCCAGGACGAGTTCATCCTTGCCTTCAGCTTCTTCGACCTGAACGAGCTGCCCAGCATCCGGCCCCGGCCGGGGAGCCTTTACGTCTATAGCTCCAGCGAGCCCCATGACGAGGAGCAGGAGATCGACTTTCGCCGCCTGCACAGCTGGCTGGAGCACTTCGGGTTCAAGAGCTTCGGCCTGCCGGTGGAAAGTGCTGGTGGGTGGCAGGTGCCCGAGGGCGAGGGAGGACTGCATGCCTCGGGGCATGCCTGCGGACCTGACCTGCTGGAGGTAGCTCGGGAGATCGGGCCGGAGCTGCTCATCCCGGTGCACGGTGAGCACCCAGAGTACTATCTCAATTCGCTCGGCGGCGGCCGGACCGAAGTGCTTCTCCCCATTGCGGGCGGCACCATCGAGATATAGGCGCCGGGAAGCAGAGGGGAGAGAAATGACCAAAGGATTCACACGCAACTTCAAGCCTTTCGAGGTGCTTGAGGAGGGACAGATAGAGGGTATCTGGGCGGGAGCACTGAGCGTTCTTGAGGAAACGGGGCTGCTGTTTGAGGTGGAGGAGCCCAAAGCCCTGAAGATTCTTGATGACGGCGGCTGCACGGTGGACTACGATGCCAGGAGAGTGAAGTTCCCGTCGCACTTGGTGGAGGAGTGCCTGCGTCAGTGTCCTGATAGCTTTCGCCTGGAGGCCAGGGATCCAGAGAACGACCTGGTGGTGGGAGGGAACAGGGTGTACATCCGCCCCGGCCCGGGAAGGCAGTTCCTCAACCTGGAGACGTTTGAAGGGCGGGAGCCCACCAGGAAGGAGTTCTACGAGGCGGTGACCGTCTACGACGCGCTGGATAACCTCCACGTGTTTCACAGCAACTCGCCCTGCTTCTCATTCCAGGGGGTCAACCCTGCCATGGCCAATATCGAAACCTACGTTGCCAGGGCCAGGAACTCGACGAAGGTCAACTGGTTCGCCGAGCTTTTCAGGAACCATATGTTCATCATAGAGATCACCAGGGTGCTCGGAGCCCGGGGGCACTTCAGCATCGGGTCGGCGTCGCCGCTTGCCTGGAGCGATGCCGCCATCACCGCCCTGATGGCGGCGGTTGAGGCCGGGATTCCGGCCTCGCTCGGTGGGGGATCGGTATGGGGGGCCAGTGCGCCGGCGACCATAGCCGGAGAGATGATAACCAACCTCGCCGAGGCCGCAGGCCCGATTGTGCTGGTACAGCTCATGGACCCGGGGCATCCGGTCATGGCCAGGGACTACACTTTCCCCCAGAACATGCGGACGGGCGCCCCCTTCTTCGGCAACATCGCCAATGGCCTGGCCGCCGCGGTGCTGAACCAGTGCTGGAGGAAGTACGGCATTCCCTCGTGCAACATCGAGGCAGCCGTGCCCAACTCCAAGATGATGGACTTCCAGAGCGCGTACGAGAAGGGCATGAATGCTCTGGCCATGGCCATCTCCGGAGCCCACATCGTATGGCTCCACGGTACTGTCGCCGGCGAGCTCACCGCGCACCCCATTCAGGCCATACTCGACGACGACATAGCGGGGATGGTGGGCCGCTTTCTCCAGGGAGTGGAGGTCAGCGATGAGACCCTGGCGGTGGACCTGATCAAGAAAGTCGGGCCGCTTCCCGGCCACTACCTGTCCACCGGACATACGCGGGAGTGGTGGCGGCGGGAGCAGTTCATACCGAAGGCAGCCGACCTGTCCACGCTGTCGCAGTGGCAGAAGGAGGGCAAGAAGACCTGCCTGGACTATGCCAGAGAGAGGATGGAGGAGATTCTGGCCACTCACAAAGTAGCCAGGCCACTCACTCCCAGCCAGGAGGAGGAAATAGAGAGGATACTGGCGGAGGCCAGGGAGTACCACCGGAAGCGGGAGGAGGGCTAGCGATGAAACTGGAGCCGCTCGCTCAGCATATGGCGGTCCCCGGATTCAGTATGCCGTTGGGGTCAAACACGCGCTTGATTCCCTGCATCAGCTCCTTTGACTTCCCGTCCATGTAGAGGTCAAGCTCGGACATCCTGATCTTCCCTATGCCGTGCTCGGCGGTAATGGTGCCGCCCAGCCGGGCCATCTCCTTGTATATCTCGGCCTTGGCCTCTTTCAGCAGTCCCCTGTCAGCCAGGTCCTTCATCACCAGGGGGTGCAGGTTGCCGTCCCCGGCGTGACCCAGGGTAATGATGCGGGTGTCAAAGCGCTTCGCGATTCGCTCCATGGCATCCATGAAGTTGGCCACCTCGGCCGGGGGCACTACTACATCAAGGGGGTCTGCCACCTGTGGCTTCAGCGCCGTGTACATCTCGCTCCTTATCTTCAGGATATCGGCCTGCTCCTCTTTCCTCTCGGCGATCAGGGTATCCACGGCATCGTACTTCTGGCAAACATCGGATATCTGCTGGCACTGGGAGTACACGTCCTCCTCGCTGGCCCCGGTGACCATTATGATGAGATGGGCCGTGCCTTTGGCCGGCGGCCATTTCATGCCCAGGTACGCCGCCGTTGTTTCCATGTCTTCACGGTCCACGTATTCGATGGCCAGAGGTATTACGCCGCTCTGCAGTATCTTGGGAACTGCTTTTATTGCCTGGTGACGGTCGTCGTAGGAGATGACCAGCGTGGCCGTGCCAGCGAACTTGGGGTACAGGCGGAAGATGACCCTCGTTATGATGCCCAGGATGCCCTCGCTCCCTATCATGAGGTGCATCAGGTCAAGCCCGGTGTTGTTCTTGAGCAGCTTGCCACCCATGTTCACGACCTCCCCCGTGGGGAGGACCACCTCGAGGCCTTTCACGTAGTTTCTGACCACTCCGTATTTGATTGCCCTGGTGCCGCCGGCGTTGCAGGCGACCATGCCGCCGATCTGGGCGCCCTCGTCCCCGGGATGTGGGGGGAAGAGGAGGTCGGCAGCTTCCACGGCCTGTATCAAATCCCGCAACGTGACTCCTGCCTGGGCCACCACCATCAGGTTCTCCCGGTCTATCTCCTCAATCTTGTCCAGCCTTTCCAGGGAAAGAACCACTCCGTCCTGGGTCGGTATGGCACCCCCGATGTTTCCCGTGCCTCCGCCCCTGGGATAGACCAGGGTCTTCTCTCTATTGGCCAGCTTCAGGACGCGGGAGATCTCCTCTGTATTGGCGGGCTTCACTACTACAACGTTCTCGGCCGCTGCTACCCTTACCGGTATGGCGGTCTCGTCCACCAGATAGCTCTCCATCTGGTCCCTCCTGGTGATGACCCAGTCCTCTCCCACGATGCGCTGTAGCTCGTCCACGTTGATCATTTCCTATGCCTCCTTCGGCCTTGCTCCGCTGGAACCTCTCCTGTTATTGCTCCCTTGCCCCCCGGCACAACACCGTAGGGGAACTGGGTACGGGAGCCGGCAGAAGGACTACGGGTTTCTCCAAACGGTTCCGGCCGGTGCAATACTAGCACCGGGTGTGGACGTCATCAACCCCTCTCGCGGCTCTCCGCCGGGAAGCCGTGCTATCCTCAGGCTCCGGCGCCTGTCGGGTATCCCCTTCAAATTCAAAGAAGTCCCTTTCTCTCCAGGGCCCAGAGTATGCCGGGGACTCTGAGGTCCAGTGCGGTGTCATCCGGGAGGTTCAGCAGGTAGTCATCCACCTCCGCAACCGGCACCTTCACCACCTCGATCTCCTCCGCGGCGTCCCTCCGCTGTCCGCCCACAAGCCTCACCCCGGGTGCGAAGAAGTGGGTGGCCCTGGTGGCGGTGAGGACGGGACACAGCGGCACCGAGACAACGGGGATAAGCTCCGCCGCCTCGTAGCCGGTCTCCTCCAGGAGCTCTCTCCTGGCGGTCTCCTCCTTGCTTTCTCCCTCCTTGTCGGTGAGCCCGGCGGGGAACTGAACGACATAAGATTCCAGGGCGGCCCTCCAGTTCCTCTCCAGGATAAGTTCCCTCTCCCCGGTCAGGGCGACGACCACCACCGCCCCTTCCCCGTAGACGTTGTTTCTCTCCACCGTCTCCCAGACGTACTCCCGGCCGCCCTTTCGGCAGTGCTTCCTGACGAAGCGCAGGTACCGTCCTTCAAAGGCGATTTCTCTGTCCAGAATATCCATCTCCTGTAGCTCCTTTCCGGCTACTACCTGACACCCCGAGACGAGAATAGACAAGTGATTCAGTCTGCCCTAGAGTTCCCAGAAGCTCTGTAGCTGTTGGAAATCGATTAGCCCACTTTCGGCTATGCTTTCGATCTCAATCCCGGCCTCAACGGCTGCCGCCACCGGGTTTAGCCCGCCGAGTTGCACAATGCCGATGCGGTTCAAACCTACAGGAACCTGACAGACGGGCTCGCTGGCGTTGCCGACGGCATAAACCCCGCCGATACCCACTTCCCTGAGCAGGGTGATCTTCTCCTCGAGCACTGCCCTCGCAGGCGCCGGTATCGCCCGAAAGACACCCAGTATTTTGCCATTCCCGGTCTTCGCAGTTGCACTAACGCTTGTCATCCGCGCCCGAATGAACTGTTCAGAGGGGTCGAGAGAGGTACCGGCATAGTTGATTATGGAAACGAAACGCCTTGGCTTTGAATCTCTAACCTCAAGTAGACCTCCAAATTTATACTCCGTAGGTACCCCAGCCTTAAGAAGCACACCGTATACGACGACACTGCAAACCGTAGCCAGGCCCATTTTGCCGCTTGGCACAATCACGGAACCGAGCTTCTCTCCCTCTTGCGCCGTCGCCACCAGATCACTCACACAGAGCCCTGCCTTGAACGCATCTTTCATAGCCGATACTGCACTTCTGAACTTGTCCTCCTCGATAAGCGAGGTGTTTATCGATAGTTTGCCCGTCCGCTTCTCCGGGTCAAAGGTGGTCTGGAAGGCCAACATCTCGAGCTTGTCACGCACGAAGCCCAGTTGCTCTGGAGCCAGTGCTTGCCTGACCTCCTCAAGACCGGCCTCGGTGATCATCCGGCCATCCCGGCCCAGTGGCTGGGTATAGCCACGTTCGTCTGCGATTCTCAGGTGATACCTGACAGCTCTCTCGCTCAGAAAGACCCCTTCACGCTCAAGTTCGCGAGCGATGGTAATTGACCCCAAGGGCTGAGACGACGCGCCCAACACTTTGAGAATGGATATCGTCTTTCTCTCCGTATCTGAGCCGAATCCCTGTTCCATCAAACCCTCCTTACGCTTAAGACAACCCGTTATTACTATAGCACCTCCCATCCGAGAGCCCAATAGTGTATCGAGCCCAGCTATTTCGCCTGGTTGGGGTCCCGATATTCGGGTAGAGGTCGAACGTCAAAGATGTGCGTACCCTTGTCCAGTACATCTACAGCCACTCGTGCCGTGTCAAGTGAAGTGAAGCAGGGGATATGCTTTTCTGTTGCAGCCCGACGGATTTCAAAGCCATCCCTCAGTGGAACGCGTCCCCCGGTAATGGTATTGACTACTCCATTCACAGTTCCGCCGTTGATGACATCGATAACGTTGGGGTGCCCCTCGCTTATTTTCTTGCTTGTCATTGTCACTGCCAGTCCTGCCGCCTCGATCATGGCGGCTGTGCCTTCGGTAGCATATAGTCTGTGGCCCAGTTGAGACAACTTCCTGATTATGGGAAGTGCCTCTGCTTTGTGTCTATCGGCAATACTCAGCAGAATAGCGCCTTGTGGTACCAGCATCAGGTCGGCGGCCATCAGCGCCTTGGCTAGGGCGCCATCCAGTGTATGGTCGATTCCCATTACTTCACCAGTGGATTTCATCTCGGGACCGAGGTAGCTGTCGGCACCACTGAGCTTGGACGTGGAGAAGACCGGAGCTTTGACGGCTACCAGGTTCTGCCGCGGCCACAGGCCGGTGGCATATCCCTGTTGCTTGAGGCTCTTGCCCAGCATGACCTTGGTGGCGACGTTTACTATTGGCACCCCGGTCGCTTTGGAGAGGAAAGGGACCGTTCGGCTTGCCCTCGGGTTCACCTCCAGGACATAGACCGAAGGCTGCCGGGTAGCGCTCCTGGCCATGACCACAAACTGAATGTTCATCAGTCCTTTGATCTTCAGGCCTAGGCCGATGCGGACTGTATAGTCAACCATGGTCCCGATTTCCGAGTCGGTAAGGTTCACTCCAGGGTAGATGGCCAGGGAATCGCCGCTGTGGACTCCAGCCCGTTCAATGTGCTCCATTATCCCTGGGATAAGGACGGTCTCGCCATCGCAAATGGCGTCCACCTCCGCCTCTTTCCCCTCTAGGTATTTGTCAATCAGTACCGGGTGTCTGGTGTCCAGCTCCAGTGCCAGGCTCATGTAGCGGGTGAGTTCACTGGCGTTGTGGACTATCTCCATTGCCCTGCCCCCGAGGACGTAGCTGGGGCGGACCACAACCGGGTATTCGATGACTCTAGCCGTACTGAGAGCTTCATCCAAAGAGGTCACGCCAGCCCCCGGTGGTTGGGGAATACCCAGGCCGTCCAGGAAGCTTTCGAAGCGACGTCGGTCCTCGGCAAGGTCGATGGCCTCGATGCCCGAGCCAAGGAGAGACATCCCGCTGCGGCATAGAGGCTCAGCCACGTTTATGGCCGTCTGGCCGCCAAACTGGACTATGCACGGCGGGGCATCACTCTTCGCCCCTTCATTCTCCAGGATATCGCGCAGGCTCTCTTCATCGAGCGCTTCAAAGTAGAGACGGTCACTGGTGTCAAAATCGGTGGAGACCGTCTCCGGATTGGAATTCACCATGATGCTTTTGAAATCGGACTCCTGGAGCGCCCAGGAGGAGTGAACGCTACAGTAGTCAAACTCGATGCCCTGCCCGATGCGGATAGGACCACTGCCGATTACCACTGCTTTCTTCGTCTTGATTGGCAATGCCTCGTTTTCCTCTTCGTAAGTGCTGTAGAAGTACGGCGTGCTGGCATCAAATTCGGCGGCACAGGTATCAACCATTTTGTAGACAGGCCGGATATCCCACCTGTGGCGCAGCTGCCTCACCTGCTCTGGCAGCCTGTCAGCCAGAGTCGCGATCTGTTCGTCCGAAAAGCCGAGCCGCTTTGCTCTCCACAGCCGCTCGGG
>Ga0315537_1003790_pt1 | contig 11138 bp, 7 predicted proteins | sample SalMarSW160270MG_FD_203091 | JGI IMG/M metagenome (GOLD analysis project Ga0315537, IMG submission 203091) | Salt marsh sediment microbial communities from the Plum Island Ecosystem LTER, Massachusetts, United States - Salt Marsh Sediment SW1602-70 ... | reverse complement strand
AAGCATTATCATGAGCATAGTCATGAAATCACATCCGAGAAAAGGCAGAGCAGCCCTGTAAAGATCCCCCATCGTGGTGTCCGGAGAAGTTACGCCTTTCATCGCAAAGAGACCAAGGCCAAAGGGTGGAGAGGTAGTAGCCATCTCCATATTAAGAAGCATAATTACCCCAAACCAGAGCAAATTAAAATTCAAAGCATGAATAATGGGTAAATAGACGGGGAGAACGACCATTACCATGGCGAGTGGCTCCATAAAGGTACCCATAACAATGAGAAGAACCTGCATCATTATCAGAAGCATTATAGGAGGAAAGGGGAGTCCCACGAAGAATGTGCAAAGGCCCGTAGTGGCGCCGGTATATACCAAGATTTGGGAAAAAGCCGTGGAGCCGGTGAAGATCATTAGCATCATCACGCTAATGTGGAGAGTGGTGCTCACGGATTTCTGGAATGCCTCCCAATTCAATCTCCTGTAAATTGCTGCTAATATTAAGGAGGCAAGCCCACCTAAGGCAGCTGCCTCTGATGGTGTACCTATGCCTAGAAAGATGACACCAATGATAGAAAACACAATAAAGCCTAATGGCAGAACATAATGGACCAAGTCGGCAATCTTCTTCAAAAGAGGCACAGGAGGTACCTGGTAGGTGGGAGCAACGGATGGCTGAAGCCAGCATCGTATGAGTATATAGGCTGCATAAAGGGTGGCCATTAACAACCCGGGGAAGATGATGGCTATTAAAATTGCGCCTACCGAAATCTTCGCAAGGGCAGCTAAGAGAACTCCCAGGGCACTAGGAGGTATCATGATGGATAGGCCTCCGCTGCCGAGAATAGGTCCCAGGCTCATCGGTTTTCGGTAACCGCGTTTTTCCATCTCGGGCGTCAACACCGATCCCAGCGTTGCAGTAGCGGCCACAGATGAGCCGCTGAGCGTAGCAAAAACGGTCCCCGCCAATACCGCTAGCAAGGATAATCTTCCTGGAAGACGTCCCACACATTGATCGAGAGCACTTATTGCTTTCGAGGCCAACCCGGTATGAAACATCACCTCGCCTATGAGGATAAACATTGGTACCGGCATTAAGGCAAAACTGGTTACTGAGCTCGAGATGCTGACTATCAGCTGGCGCAGGCCTGCCTCACCACCCCACCATATCATTACACCAATGAGATTAACGAACAGGAAGGAGAAGGCTACCGGCATGCCCGTGGCCAACAAGATGAAGAAAAGGCCGACGACCACGATCAGGGCAAGATACCATTCCATCAGTCGTTATTCCCTCATTTATGGGCTGCGCGTTTTTCTATCTTTCTACCCGATGATGTCTTCCATAATGCAAGGTAGCGATAGGTTCGTCTTAAAAACTGGAGGAATAGAGGAATGCTCCCCAAAGGGATAATAATGAGTATGATATAGGTCGGCGTTAAAAGCGGTGTGCATTCGACAACACCCCTGTCGTAATATTCCCACGTAACACTTGCGCCATATACCACAAGATATAAACTCATTGCTGATCCAATGATGGAGATTACCATACCGAGCAAGGCTTGTTTTTTAGGATTCAATGCATCAATGATGATATCCATCTTGACATGGCCTTCCCTTTCTAACACCCATGCTGTACCGAGAAAGGTAATGTACAGCAAACTGTATTCCGTAACCTCCATTACCCACATCAATGGGTGGCCCATGCGCCTGCATAGCAGGTCGGCACAGATACTGAGCATCATGAAAATCAGGAAGAACCCCGCAATGGAAGCCCCCGCCTTCAGCACCCTATCGAATATGATCTCAGTTCGCCGCATAGGATCCAATTTCGTAACCTGATTGCATGGGGATTTCCTTTTTTAAAGTCCCGCCTGCGGGACGTTATATAAAATCGTGAAACGATTTTATAACTTGTCCGAAATTACCTCTCGATAAAGAGGGAGCATTAAGCCAGGATAAGACTTAATGCTCCCTTTCTCGTGTCTGAAGATCCTCCATGCCTTGAATCTCACTTTGTCAGAAGTCTTCGTAGCTCATCATAGTACCTGTCGCTCTTCTCCTTCTGGAATTTCCACGGTTCCTCGTAGGCTAGTTTCTTGTAGTACATGGCGTCCGCCTCAGAGAACTTTATAAAGGTTCCACCAGCCTCTATGAATTTCTTCCTGTACTTCTCCCACTCCGCCTTGTGATATCCCTCCATGTCGGATTCCCATGCCCTGGTTTCGCGCATTACTTTATTCTGCAAATCCTTGGGCAGGCTATTCCACTTATCCAGGTTCATCAGCATGAGCCCGTTATTGTGCTCGTAGAAGGGGTGCTCGATACAGTATTTGGTTACCTCAACCCATCCGAAGTCGGAAACGCCTTGCATTGGCCAGCCAAAACCCTCGATAATTCCTCTCTCCAAGGCATTATAGGTTTCTGGAGGAGGAATTTGAACGGGCGTTGCGCCGAGTGCCTTAAAAAGGGGATCATAACAGACGCCACCTCCACGGAGTTTGATTCCTTTCAAGTCTTGGGGCCTCTTCACAGGTTTGTTCACCCAGATGTAAAAGGGCATATAGCTCAACCATCTCCCTAAAACCTTTATTCCCTTTTCTTTGTGGATCTTATCTATCAAATCCCGTGCCCCGTTATTCCACTCTTCCTCGTTACTGACCTCCGAGAGGTAAATGCAGTAGGCCTCGGGCACCTCTCCGAAGTAGAAAGCGGTCACAAGGAAGGAGGCATCAAGCACCCCCCTCTTTACCGCCCCGAACTGTTCAAGGCCGGGAAGGACTTCCGGCCCACCAAGATGTTTCCATTGAATACTGCCCCCGCATGCTTTATTGATCCTATCAACATAGGAAGGAACAACACCTCCTATGGAGTGGGTTGCGGGCAGAAAGCAAGCAGACTTAATTTCTATGGCTGCTGCTTCCGCATTAAATCCCACTGATAGAGTAATCAAAAAAGCAAGTGCAGTAAGTAAAAAAACCTTTACCCTTTTCATGGTACCCTCCTGACTTTTTAGTGGTTTTCCCGACTTTGCCTCACATTTCCTTTGACCATCTGCATCAAGCCCGGAATGTAAGGCTAGCCCAAACCTAGTTGTAAAATCTTCTGAGACCTAGCTCATCTTTTATGTCTCACCCCCCTTCTCTATGATGATTTGGACTGCCTTTTTAAAACGGGAGCTCATGAATTAAATCCTCTCGCCGGGATGTGTGCCCTTTTTTTATCAGCTCTTAAGGCCGTAGTCTCTTTTTCGTTCACAGAGAGGTCGGAATTCAATGACACCAAGTAGTGCTCCTTTGCGGACCGTAAACTGACCTTGCCATTAAAAACATCCCACCGAACACGTTCCGGATCTCGCTCCCACGGAGGCCCATAGCCGCCGCTCCCGGGAAGATGTATACTGAGAAGATCACCCGCCTTTATCTCACTAACCCCTTTTGACTTGACTACTTGTTCTCTCTCCGTTCCAGGGTCTAATACCATATTCCCCCGGCTCCCCTCCATCCCGCCGAAAAGCCCTTGAGGTGCAAACTTCCTTCTATCGGAATAACGGGCAAAGGTGACATCGGCATGAAAGCGTATATCCCTACGAAGGCTTAGGCCGCCTCTCCATTTGCCGGCTCCTCCTGAATCAGGGATGAATTCATATCGCTCAATCGTGACGGGATATTCCAGTTCCGCCGCCTCAACGGGTGTATTCATGAACCGGCCGAGGTGCAAGTCCTGTCCATCTGCCCCATCCTTGTCCGGCCTGGCTCCGCAACCACCTCCTTGAATCTCCACATAGGTAAACCGCTTGCCTGTCTCGGGGTGAATTCCAGTGAAGCTACATGTACTAGCCTGGCCATGACTCCCAGCAACGACACGATCAGGAACGATCGGTGCCATAGCCTTTAGCATGGCCTCAACTATTTTAGTCATGGTCTGGCTTCGAGCCGTAACCGCTGATGGGGGACTGGGACAGGTGATGAGCCCCTCCTCGGGCCTCACTTCAACGGGCCTGAAGCATCCTGAATTTATCGGCATATAGGGATCCACCATCCCTGCCACGGTATAGAAGACGGCGCCTTCGCTACACGACCAGGGGCAGTTAATGTTACCCTTGGCTTGGGGGCTGCTCCCATGAAAATCCACTGTCATGGTATCGTCCTTCACCCGTATGTTAACCTGGAGTCTAAAGGGTTCATCTATGTAACCATCATCATCGATCCAATCAACACCCGTGTATTCTCCTGGCGGCAAATCCCTGATAAAGAGGCGGATCCTTTGCTCACTAAAGTCCATCAACATATTGACGCATTTCCGGAAGACATCGAGGCCATACTTGGATATGAGTTCCTTTACTCGAGACACCCCGCCCAATGTGGTGGCCGCTTGAGCCCTGAAATCCGCCAAGGTCTTTTCCGGTATCCGAATATTGTTGCCGATAAAGGAGACTATCTCCTTATTCTCTTCGCCCTTGTTGTAAAGCTTTATAAATGGGATGCGGAGTCCTTCCTGGTATATCTCGGTGAGCCCACCGGCCACACCTCCGGGAACATAGCCCCCCATATCAAGCTGGTGGCATATGTTTGCTGCAAAACCCACCAGTTCATCGTCGAAGATGATCGGAGAGAAGAACTGCACATCTGGTAGATGCTGGCCGCCCAAATAGGGGTCATTGGTGATAACCACATCGCCTTCATGCCAAGAGCCCTTGTCATAATGCCTAACCATATTGAAGCATGTGCGCGGTAAACTAAACATCATGAGGGGGCAGAGGTGGGCCTGAGACAGAATATGTCCTTCAGGGCCTAATACCGCACAGTTGAAATCCATAATTTCCTTCACGATGGTGCTTCTTCCCATACGTTGTAAGGCATAGCCCATATCATCTGCAACGGCTTCCAGGGCATATCGAATTACCTGCATAGTCACCTTATCTGCTCTATAGGTGCTCATCTTCCATTATCCCGCGATTAATCAAAGAAAACGAAACCATTCCCCATCTCGAAAAGAATACAATACTGTTCCCTTATAAGCCCTACAGGGTAATTACCAGGTTCATATATTCATCGACGTGACAGGTGCATTCCGGCGGAACAAAGGTAGTCGAAATGCCATCCTCGATGAGACAAGGACCATTTACGAGCGTCGTTACTCCGAGACGGACTCGGTCATAGACAGGAACCTCGAAAAGACCGGCATCAAGCCAGATATCCCTTTTCTCCTTCTCAGCATCTTCAAGGCGACTAGGGGCCTCATTGTGACGAGGTAATATCACGCGAGGCGTTCTCCCTTTCACCCTTACCCTTATATTTACGAATTCCACCGTCTCCTCTGGATTGGAATATGAATAGGCCTTATGATGTGCCCTGTGGAAGCTGGATTTAATCTCTTCTATGCTTAGGGGTCCGGAGCTTGAGGGCCTTAAGATAGGGATGTTGAGCTCCCAAGATTGCCCATCATAGCGGAGATCCGCTGACCATTCAATTTCTATATCCTCCCTTTTTACCCTCTCCTTTCTTAACTGGTGAATTCCCGTGCGCTCGAGCTCTCGAAACTGAGATCGCAATTCATGTGGTGTAATCTCCTGTTCCCTTCTACTTACTGTGGTCACATAGTCATGCTGAATGTCAGCAACGAGCAATCCCAATGCGGAAAGCACACCATTCATTGGGGGTACAATAACTCTCGGTATATACAGCTCCATAGCTATTTCGGCGGCATGCAGATTGCCTGCTCCACCCAGGCTAACCAAGATGAACTCCCTGAGATCATAGCCTTTCTCCACAGAGCTTGCACTAATTCCCTTGGCCATGTTCGCGTTGACGATCTTTATGATACCCAGGGCTGCCTCCTCCACAGATAGACCCATCTTCTCCGCCACATGCAACTTGATAGCTTCGTACGCTTTTTCAGGGTAGAGCCTCTGCTTTCCCTCGTTGAAGAATTCGGGGTTAAGCCGCCTCAGTACCAGGTTTGCATCGGTTACGGTTGGCTGCTCGCCCTGTTTACCAAAACAGGCGGGACCGGGTTCCGAGCCTGCGCTCTGGGGGCCAACATTTAAGACGCCAACCTCATCAACCCACGCGATACTGCCTCCACCAGCACCGATAGTCCTCATATCAATCATCGGGAGTTTGATCGGGTAATCAGTGACTCCGCCCCACGTTGTAGCCCTCGGCACACCTCCATCGATAATACTGATGTCGAAGGTAGTACCCCCCATATCAGATCCCACCGCCAGATTGCAGCCGACAACTCTGGCAATAAAGGCCGTTGCCATAGCCCCAGCAGCAGGACCGGAGTTGATCAGATTGGCAGCATGGGTCTCTGCCATCTCAACTGTCATAGAACCACCGTTGCTCTGCATGATATGAAGGTTTACTTGGCCATATTTCGCGCTTAAACGGTTAGTTAAGTTAGTCATATATCCGCCTATAACCGGGGCAAGGTAGCTGTTCATGACCGTCGTACAGGTTCGCTCGTATTCCCGAAACTCCGGGCATACTTCAGACGAAATCGATATCTTAGCCTCCGGGTAAATCTCCCTGCAGATTTCAGCCGCTCTCCTTTCGTGCGTTGGATTGAGAAAGCTGAAAAGCATGGAAATAGCTATCCCTTCAGCACACTGCTCTTTGAAGAAGCCCACGGCCTGATGGACTTCGTTTTCATCAAGAGGCACTACGACCTCTCCCTTGCTGTTTATTCTTTCTGTAATACCTCTCCTTAAATAGCGAGGGACCATGGGAGGAGGGTTGTCTACCTCAAAGTCATACGAGGCATCCTTGGGACGTGCCACCCTCCTTATCTCGAGGACGTCCTCAAAGCCCTTGGTTGTAATAAGTCCGACTCTGGCCCCTTTTCCCTCTATAATGGCATTGGTCCCTATAGTGGTGCCATGGATGATGCTGTCCGTAGCCCGAAGGGACTGGCGGGATATCTGCAAAATATCATCTATTCCATCCAAGACGCCTTCGGCAAGATCTTTATGGGTAGTAGGTGTCTTGACGCAGGAAAATCTCCCATCGTTATCCATTAAAACGACATCGGTAAAAGTCCCCCCAACGTCAATTCCGATCCTCATCTCTTCTCTCTCCTCGAGTTCCTACTTTCTGTGTCTCTGATCATTCCCTTTTCTACGCTCTTTGAGCCATTGGGCATTCATGGATCTTTTCGGGCGCTGCTGTCTTGAGTTCGCCTACAAATTAAATTTCATTGGAGATTGCAAGATCGGGCTTTAACCTACAAGCCTGGTATTGTATCAATGGCTTTGAATGATTAACCCTTTAAGCTAAACCTTCTATCGCCTGGCATCAGGAATCTACAAACTTCGATTCCTGCGTTATTATTTATTCAAAAGCCGTTTACCTCACCATAGTACCCGGAAGCCAAAGGACGATCAGAGGATACAAATACATGAGGAGCAGGCTCAATGCCATAATGGATAAGAAAGGCGCAGTACCTTTTATAACAGTTGCGAGGGGGAGACCTGAAACCCCCTTAATCACAAAGAGGTTTAGACCTATCGGAGGTGTTAGCAAGCCTATTTCTATGACAAGGGTGTAAAAGACTCCAAACCATACAGAATTAACCCCCACCGCCATTGCAAGGGGATAGAAAATGGGAAGGGTAATTATGATAATCGATGCCCCGTCTAGAAACATACCGAGGATAAACAGGGCGAGAAAGATGAACACCAGAACAGCTCCTGCTGAAAGTCCCACCTGCTGTGCGAATGAGGCCAGGTTTACGGCAATGCGAAGCTGCGATACCACGGCTCCGAGGATCATCGCACCAAAAATAATGCTAAGAATCATTGAACTTACTTCTGTTCCCCTCAAGGCGCTCCTTATCACATCCCGCCATGAAAGGGTCTTCATAATAAAGAGACACACAACTATTGCATACGCTACCATCACCCCTGCGGCTTCGGTGGGTGTAAACACACCCATATAGATTCCGCCGAGGACAAAAATAGGCGTGAAAAGGCCCCATGAGGCCGATTTGAGCGCTAACAGCTTATCCTTCCACGTTGCCTTTTGCAAGGCTGTCTGGCTTGGCACCATGCCTTTTTCAAAGAGGGATTTCTTTTTCACCACACCGCGGACTACTACGTATACGACATAAAGGCTGAACAAGAGTGCGCCGGCCCCGATCCCGGCCATGAATAATTGCGCTATCGATTCTCCCGTAATTACCCCATAGAGGATATAAGCCATGGAAGGAGGAATAACCAGGCCTATAGTAGATCCAGCAATCACACCGCTTGAGAGGGATTTACTGTAACCTCGACCCAGTAACAGTGGCAGCATAACTGCGGCTATAGCGCCCGTTGCCCCCACGCTCGAGCCGGTCACCGCACAAAAAAAACCACCTATTAATATGGTGCTCACCAACGAGGCTGAGGCAAAGCGTCCGGCAAACAACTCAAGCAGCAGAAAAACCTTATCAAGCACCTTGCCCCTCTCAAAAATGATACCGGCTAAAATAAAGAGTGGTAAGCACGTGAGGGAAAATTTATCCACCGCTTTATAGGCCATTGTTGCAACCTGTGGCATTGTTGCTGGATCTATTAAAAAATAGAGACCGGCAGCCCCAGAAAGCCCCAAGCCTATGAACACGGGCATTCCCGAAAACAGGAGGAAAAGAAGAAAAATTCCAAGACCTACAACAGGCTCCATATAGGGGAGCATCGTCAGGCACACGATACTCCCAATTACAAATACCACTAGATACACAAAGGGGTTGTCCCGTAATTCCCCGCCTGAAACCCGCTGCGTCCTGAGATAGCCATAGCTGAAGCTGATATTTTTCACAAGCATTCTAACGATCTGCAAGGACAGGAAAAAACATCCCACGGGTATGGTCGATATGAGGATTCCCTTTGGTATTGGCAGCCCTGCAACCGTCGTAACCCCCTGAGAAAAGGAATCATGTGCCCATTGCCAGCCATACCACCCCAATAAAATCGGGTACATGAGGGATACAAGGTAGACGCCAACATCCAGGCCACTCCTTATCCTTTCTGGGAGCCTGGATGTCAATATATCGACAGAGACGTGCTCTCCTTTGCTCAGTGTGTAGGCTGGGATAAGAAAAGTGAAGCCAATAAGGCAATAGACTGATAGATCGAATAATCCCACTATATGCATGCTGAGGACGTATCGAGAGAAGACCTAGGCTGCAATAAAGGCTGCCAGGATCAACATCATAAGAATTGCAGCGACGCCCATTCCTGACAAGACTTTGCCTACAGATCTATCTATTGCTCTAATCGCGCTCATCTAAGCTCCTCTGGGATAGCTGCCCTCATAATTTCTGTGGCGACAAGTGTAAAACAGCATGGATTGGTTTTACCATAAACCAACCCATGCTATCGGATATGCTACCGAGTTCTCAGGAGGGTTTCCGTAATTTGCCTCGCTTCCTTTCCGTAACCCGCCTTAGCACATTGCTCTATCCAGCTGTCATAGACTGGCTTGAGCGGGCTCCCCCAAAGCTTTTTTTCTTCAGATGTCAATATCTTAACGGTCCTTCCCGCCGCCCTGATCTTCGCCTTGTATGTTTCATCAGACTCCTTTGTCAGCTGGAGGGAAAGCGTCTCGGTCTCTTTGGAAATATCCTCAATAACTTCCTGAATGTCCTTCGGCAAGCTATTCCATTTTTTCAGATTCATGAAAACAACCCAGATAGTCTGCCACATCGGCCCCACAAAATAATCCTCAACCTCATAAAGCTTCCGTGCATAATGACTGCCCCACCCTGTAATAATGGCATCTATAGCACCCTTAGACATCCCGTCATACATTTCACCTGCCGCTATTCTTGTTGGGATTGCACCCCAACCTTTGATGGAGTCGAGGGCTCCGGGAACAGGCGCCCTGATCTTCATACCCTTCATGTCTTCGAGCTTGTTGATGGGCTTACGGCTGCCAATGGCACCCTCGCTATATGCACAGTAGTGGAGCACTCGAACATTCTGCTTCTCGTAAATGGCAGAGAGGACCGGATGTATTGCATCTCTCGCTCTAAACCAATGGTCATTATCCTCAAGAAAAAGGAAAAAATCCGTACACAAAAAGATCTTATTGTAACCTCCCCAGTGGCCGATCGAGGTAAGCCCCATATCAACGGTTCCGGCCGCAGCGGCATCCATGCCATCCATGTATCCATAAAGTTCTCCACCCGGGTAGAACTCGAATTTGACCCTGCCGCCTGTCCTCTTTTCAATCTGTTTTATGAAAGATGGAATCATCGTTGCGCAATAATAATGAGTAGCGGTCATACCAGTAAAGTACCTAAGTTTAATGGGCTCCTGAGCAGGAGAACTAGTAGCTCCCAATGCCCAAACAGCGAATAGCATCAAAATTCCTACTAAATATTTATGTCTTATTACCTTCCTCATGGTTGATCCCTCCTCATCTTTGAAGTGTTACCAAAACATGCAGTTCACGAAATTTAGATACCTTTTAAAATAGCTCACCCCCTTTCCTGGCATTGCCGTAAATTACTTTGCTCTCAGGAAATAAGATAGGAAAAAATGAAATCAATAATCACCTTTTAAAGGTGCCTGCGTCTATAATCTGTTCCTTTCTGGGGGAATGGAATTGTTTAATTCTAGATTAGGTGCAGCTTTCTCTTGCCTCATGTTCGCATTTCTAGATTTTTCCTCCTTCTTCTTGGACTTTTGCGCTAACAGGTATTTCTGGATCTTTCCGGTTGCTGTTCTGGGGAGTTTATCAACAAATTCAACATACTTGGGGATTTTGTATTTACCGATCTTGCCCCCTAAAAATTCCACTACCTCTAAGACGCTCATCTCTGCCCTGTCTCGTAAGACTATCGAGGCCTTGCCCACTTCGCCCCATTTCTTGTCAGGGACTCCATAGACAGCAACATCAAATATTTTTGAGTTTGTTAAAAGGAGCTTCTCTATCTCGGCCGGATAGACGTTCTCCCCCCCGCTGATAAACATATCCTTTTCTCGGTCAACAATGTAGATAAAACCCTCATCGTCAATGGTGGCGAGGTCTCCAGTGTGAAACCAGCCATTTCTCATTGCCTCTCTTGTGACCTCCGGTTTATTCCAATAACCTGACATCAGGATCGGACCACTCACCACAACCTCTCCGATATCCCCGGTCTTCACCGGCTGCATCTCA
>Ga0315537_1003789_pt1 | contig 11142 bp, 7 predicted proteins | sample SalMarSW160270MG_FD_203091 | JGI IMG/M metagenome (GOLD analysis project Ga0315537, IMG submission 203091) | Salt marsh sediment microbial communities from the Plum Island Ecosystem LTER, Massachusetts, United States - Salt Marsh Sediment SW1602-70 ... | reverse complement strand
TTACTATAGTTTTTGTAGCTTATGCTATTCTGGGGGGCCAGTTCTCGATTATCCGTACCGATATTTTCCAGGCAGTGATTCTTTTCCTTGGGATTTTTGCCGCTTTGGCGCTGGTTTTCTCACAAGTGGGAGGACTTGATGGGTTGAAAGCCTCTCTGCCCCCGGGTTATTTCTCTTTTCCAACAAGCCCCGAGTTCGATTGGAAGATGCTCTTATCCCTTTTGATTCTCGTCGGAGCGACTTACGTAGTCGGGCCTGATATGTATTCTCGACTTTTCTGTGCTAAGGAAGAAAAAACGGCCCAGCGATCAGCCGTTTTGTCGGCGTTTCTTTTCATTCCCCTGGCTTTTGCCATCATCTTTATAGGGATGAGCGCCAAAGTTTTATATCCGGAGATAGCTGCCGAAGGAGCCTTTCCTCAGGTAATAACCAGTGTGCTTTCCCCAGGTTTAAGCGGACTGATCCTTGCTGCCCTGGTCGCAGCACTCATGTCCTCAGCAGATACATGCCTGCTTACCCAGAGTGTCATTTTAACCGAGGATATAATTAAGCGAGCGCACCCTGCGCTTGACGAAAGGAAAACCATTTTACTAACTCGCTTAAGTCTAGTTGGGTTAGGTCTGGTGGCGTTGGGTCTGGCTTTGGCCTTAGAAGGGGTGATTTCATCCCTTCTTTTCGCTTACACTATATTCACTTGCGGCTTGGTTGTTCCAGTGGTCGCCGGGTTTTACAAAGAGAAGCTAAGGGTGACATCACGAGGTGCCCTGGCTGCTCTCATAGGTGGCGGGGTAGTAGGCTTGCTGGGAAAGATCCCGGGTCTTGACATTCCTTTCAAAAGCGACCTTGGCCTCATAGGCTTTGCTGTAAGTGCTGTGCTCCTTTTCGGGGTGAGCTTCCTCACCAGAAAGAGATAGTCTACAAGGTATAAAACTGGCCTTGCCTACTGGAGTGGTGTCTCACACACCTTGTACCAGTAGGCAAGCTTCTCTGTATAATGGGGCACTCTACATCACCCTAGTTCTGCCATATATCCTCTGTAGCTTCAACAACCCAAACAATGGGGTCAACCAAGAGCTCCCTGACCAGAGTCCTCAAAAAGCTACTTCCTGATATGAAATCCGCGACAGGGGGACTAAGCTGGTAGTACAGGGCGACAAATTGAGAGCCCGCGGTGCTTTTCAGCAACACGACATCTCGGAATTCTCGCAACACATCAATCTGTTCCGCAGTCGGAGTTCCGTAGGCTGCGGTGGCAATAAAACAACCTCCGGAGGGTGGTGGGGTGTCTGTGGTGAATTGAAGGGGAGTACCCTCAACCTCAATCTCAGTATCGTTATACTTAAGCTGGGCTTTGAAATCATACTCGGTGTTAGAGCTAAGCTCGGTGACCGACTCAGCATAGGTGCCATTTCCTGATTTAGATACCCAATCAGTATAAGACCAAAACAAGCCGTCGGACTTCTTGTAGGCAAAGCGTACTTGCACCGGGCTGAATTCCCCCATAGCGTAGTTCATATTCAGGGTGCTTGAGTTAGCGGTGATGTTGGTGGCAGCTTTTGTGGTGACCATCGGATACACTGCCTCAAAGTTGGCTGTGATGGAATAGTCGCCGTTCATGGTGATGGTGGTTGAGGCAGCATAGACATCGGCAATAGTGCTCACATTGCCAGTCCACTCGACAAACTGGTAGCCTTCTTCAGCCTCGGCCAATAGGTCAACCACCTCTCCCTCGTCGTAGGTAAAAGTATCCTCGCCAGGCTCGGTTATCGAGCCTCCTTCCGTGCTGGAGATGGTGAGGTCATAGACCGCATCGGGAGTGGCCGCGTTGCAGTCATCGTCCTTGCCATTGTAGGGCACTTCGGTGGCCCCGGGATTGACGCTGGCGTCGTTGTCATCGCAGTCTCCTGAGGTAGCCGTTAGCTCTGAAGCTACCTTGTAGCCCGTTGGTCTGGTGCATGAGGTGGTATCCGTTGTGCCATCAGAGTATCCATCGTTGTCAGCATCCTTATACCATGTCTGGCCGAGATGCTCATTAGCATCGCTGTCATCGCAGTCGGTGTTATCAGAGACATAGCCTGTGGGCTGGTCGCAAGCCAGCATAGAGACATCGGGATTGCCGTAGCCGTCATCATCGCTGTCCTCGTACCAGGTGGCTTGGCCGGTGATGTCAGGGTCGTCATCATCTATCAGGGTATCGCAGTCATCGTCTATATCGTTGCAGACCTCGGTGGCCCCGGGATGGGCATCGGGGTCGCTGTCATCGCAGTCGTCGTCATTGTCGACATAGCCTTCAGGCTGGTCGCAGGCCAGCATAGAGACATTGGGATTGCCGTAGCCGTCATCATCGCTGTCCTCGTACCAAGTGCTACGGCCGTCGCTGATGGTGATGGAGATGCTAGCTTCAGCACTGTCAAGCTCGCCGTCATTGACCTTCAACCCGAAGCTGTCCCCTCCACTGTAGCTGGCATTGGGCTGATAGGTCACTTTGTGAGTTACATCCGTGACAGTATAGGGAACTGACGTAATATGGGTTCCGCCAGTCCCTTCGCCATCGTATAGATTGCCTTGGGTCGGTAATGTGGAAATCTTGTAGGTCAAGGTATCGCCATCGGCGTCAGTCCCGCTCAGAGTCACAGTTAAGGCGTTACAGGAACCAACCGACAGACCACTTTGTGGAGTGGCCACCGGAGCTCGGTTGCCCCACTCCTCAAACATCATGTCCCTGTTAGTAGATGAACTCCAAGTTGAACCATTATTAGTACTACTTTCCCAACATCCACCGGCATAGGTTGGTGAACTCCGATCCCGTCGCCAGTAAAGGCGGTTTGACGGATTACCGTTCGGTGCTCTTACTACTATGGCGTACTTGGTGCCGGCGGAAAGGTCATAACCGCTTCCCAAGGTTATCTCATACCAGGCACCGGAGGTGGAGGTTGTTAGGCCATTGCCATTAATAGTGCCGGAGCACAAATCGCTGCCAGTGGGATGGCCGTTGCCATCGGTAGCTCTGATGCTCACAGTGACAGTCCCTGGCGAACCGCTCCTGTAGAGCTTTAGCTTAACGCTGGCAATCTTGTGGGCTACGCTCGGAGTGAAGGTTTGCGCATACCAGTTGCTGCCGTACATGGTATTATTCGAGTCATCACCGGTATTATAGGATTCGTAAAGATGGGGTGGGGTAGCCAAGACTGGCATAGTCGTTTGCGCTACTATGGCTAAGCCCAGGATCAGCACCAGCGCCAGGGCAACTACTAAATGAATTACCTTGCTATGCCATTTCGTTTTACTCATATTTCACTCCTTTTATTACTTCCGTCTATTGTCCTATCGCATCCCTGACTTGGAGCACCATAGCTTATCCATCTATAAATTCGGCCATTTATTTCTAGAGGCATATGCAATGCTCCCTAAGCCTAATTGAATGTAGCCTATGAGACATTCGCTTCCCTGTCAATCACTCATTAGTACCCCTACTTTCGTAGGGGAGATGCTTGTCTTTTTTTAATTTGCGGGGGAGCACACAAGGGGCTCCCCTATAGAAAAGGTTTCGGGCAACCCAGAACATGCAGTGCGCCCTTTTAGGGTCGTGCAGCATGAGGCTAAAGCATTGGATGTTATTGCGAGTTTCTCTATGTGGAAGCAACAACAATAAAAGAGCCGACCGTGCCTGATATTGAATGGCACTGTCGGCTCATGTCATGGCAGGTATGATGTCCTATGCTGGGGCTGGTGTCTCACACACCTTGTACCAGTAGGCAAGCTTCTCTGTATAACGGGGCACTCTACATCACCCTAGTTCTGCCATATATCCTCTGTAGCTTCAAGAACCCAAACAATGGGGTCAACCAAGAGCTCCCTGACCAGAGTCCTCAAAAAGCTACTTTCTGATATGAAATCCGCGACAGGGGGGCTAAGCTGGTAGTACAGGGCGACAAATAGAGAGCCCGCGGTGCTTTCCAGCAACACGGTATCCCGGAACTCTCGCAACACATCGATCTGTTCAGCGGTGGGAGTTCCGTAGGCTGCGGTGGCGATGAAGCACCCCCCCCAGGGGTAGGGGAATAGTGACGATACCTCAAAGTTGGCGGTGATTTTGTAGTTGTCATGCATGGTGATGGTGGTGGTGGCATCATTGACATCGGCAATGGTACTTACATTGCCAGTCCAGTCGGCAAAGCGGTAGAAAGCATTACTTGGAGTCGCCACCAGGTCAATTACCGTTCCTTCATCAGAGGTAAACACTCCCTCACTGGGCTTGGTTACCCAGCCTCCTTCCGTGCTTGAGATGGTGAGGTCGTACTGAACCGGCGCTATCTCCTCAAAGTTGGCCGTGATGGAATAGTCGCCGTTTATGGTGATATTGGTCGCGGCAGCCTCGGCATCGGCAATGGTGCCCACATCACCGGTCCACTCGCCGAACCGATAGCCCTCTTCAGCCTCGGCCAATAGTTCAACCACCTCTCCCTCGTCATAGGGAAACACTCCCTCGCTAGGCTCGGTTACCGAGCCTCCTCCCGTGCTGGAGGTGGTGAGGTCGTACTGCTTGACAAAGTTGGCTGTTATGGAATAGTCGCCGTTCATGGTGATATTCGTTGCGGCGGCGTTGACATCGTCAATGGTTCCCACGTCGCCAGTCCACTCGTCAAACCGGTAGCCCTCTTCAGCCTCTGCTATAAGGTCAACTAACGTTCCCTCGTCGTAGGTAAAAGTATCCTCGCCAGGCTCGGTTATTGAGCCTCCTCCCGTGCTGGAGGTGGTGAGGTCGTACTGCCTGACAAACTCGGCTGTTATGGAATAGTCGCCGTTCATGATGATATTCGTCGCGGCGGCGTTGACATCGTCAATGGTTCCCACGTCGCCAGTCCACTCGTCAAAACGATAGCTCTCATCTGGGGTCGCCACTAGGTCGACTACAAACTCCACACCATAGGTAAAAGTATCCTCGCCAGGCGTGGTTACCGAGCCTCCTTCCGTGCTGGAGGTGGTGAGGTCATATGTCACCCAGGTTATTACGACTTTCCCGGCAGCACCTGCACCACCAGCTCGGGAGCCGTCATTTCTCTGTGTCCGTGCTCCACCACCACCACCACCGGGTACATTTCCGGGATTGCCGTCTGAAGTACCACTGCTGAGCGCAGCACCGCCAGAACCACCGCTATAGGCACCGTCTCCACCAGCGCCCGAGCTGGTGTTCCACCAACCAGTGGCACCATCTCCACCATCGCCTCCGGCGATCCTAGTTTGACCAATAGAATCTTCTACCGTACCACCAGCCCCTCCTGCCGGGCTGCCACCGTCTGTATTTCCCGTGCCGCCTGAACCGCCTGCGGCACGAACGAGTGCATCATCAGGGTCTGTAGTGGGCCCGACAAATGAGGGGCTGCCAGAGTTGCCATCATCTCCAGTGATCCCAGTTCCCCCTGTCCCAACGACAACCTGCAAAGTTTGTCCAGGTGTTACTGACAGCATTGAACTCGCATAAGCACCACCACCGCCACCTGCGCCACCTCTTGCTGACCGCTGGCCAGCATTAGTACTTCCTCCACCTGCGCCACCTCCACCCCACGCCTGTACGGTAATTTTTGTTACTGTTTCTGGAACAATGAAGGTATCGCTTTCTGAAAATTCCTCGTTGTGTGTAGCTGCACCTACCTCGGCCTGGGGTATTATTACCAACACCAGGCTCACCGCCAGAACCAATGCCGGCAAGACGCTAACGATTTTCCTTCTCATTTCTCCTTCTCCTTATCAATTCTATCTATTGCCTTATCACATCCCCGACTTGGAGCACCATAGCTTATCCATCTATAACTTTTCGGCCATTTATTTCTAAAGGCATATGCAATGCTCCCTAAGCCTAATTGAATGTAGTCTACGAGACGTTCGCTTCCCCGTCAATCACTCATTAGTACCCCTACTTTCGTAGGGGAGATGCTTGTCCCCTCGCAATTTGCGGGGGGGCACACAAGGGGTTCCCTACAGAGGCGCTGATGAGATTGCCACGCTTCGCTGGCGATGACAGGAAAGGAGGATCGACAATGACAGGCGGGACTTACGCTGCTATAATGATACCGTGCTGGTTACCATCATCGGTTTAGGGTTAATCGGCGGCTCGATCGGGTTAGCTTTAAGGCAAGGAAAGAAGTCCGGGTGGGAAATAGTAGGCTATAGCCGTCGTCAGGAAACTGTGGCCAGTGCCTTAAGTTCAGGCGCTATTGAGCGAGGCGCAACCAACTTGAAGGATGCGGTAAAGCAAGCTGATTTTGTCATCATCGCTACACCTGTTCTGACGGTAAAGGAAATCTTCTCCGAGATAGCTCCCCATCTTCCCTCTGGTTGCATTGTCACCGATACCGCCAGCACGAAAGCCCAGGTTATGAAATGGGCCGGGGAAATACTGCCGCCAACGGTGGACTTCATTGGCGGACACCCCATGGCCGGGAGGGAAATTTATGGCATCCAGGCTGCTGAAGCTGAATTATTTCAGGGGTGCACTTATTGTCTCACCTTGTCAGAGAAAGCTTTAACAAAATCGATAGATACGGTGACAGGCATGGTCAAGAAGCTTGGAGCCATGCCTTTTTTCATTGATGCTCAGGAGCATGACAATCTGGTGGCTGGCATTAGTCATCTACCCATGTTGCTCTCGGCTGCCCTGGTATCGCTAACTACCAAGGATCCTTCCTGGCCTAAAATGTCCAGACTGGCAACCTCTGGCTATCATGACCTTAGCCGTCTGGCTTCGGGAAGTCCTGAGGTAAATGCCCATATCTGCCTTAGTAATAGGGAAGCTGTAGTTAACTGGATAGATAAATTCAGCCAGGAATTGGAGAGGTATCGCCATCTGATGGCTGAAGGGGATAAACGCTTGGAACAAGCCTTAACTGAGGCTAACAAAGCAAGACAAGAATGGCTGAACAATTTGTCGGCTTAAGGTCGTTTTCGCCAAGAGCGGAAACAAGAACCATAAAACCTTGTCCCAAGTTGGCAGGAGAGGTAGTTCTACCTGGTGATAAGTCTATTTCCCACCGGGCTGTCATCCTGAATAGCTTAGCTAAAGGTAAAGCCAAGATTGCCAACTTCGCTCCGGGCAGAGATTGTCTGGCTACAGTTCAGTGTCTGAGAGCCCTGGGGGTGAAAATTGGCAGGAAAGGGTTGCGGGACTCACCCACTCTATTAGTTTCGGGAACTGGCGAAGATGGTCTTAAAGAGGCCAACAATGTACTCGATGCCCAGGATAGTGCCACTACAATGCGCCTTCTTGGCGGTCTTCTTTCCAGCCAGCCTTTCCTATCTGTTATTACCGGAGATGCCTCTCTTCGTAATCGCCCCATGGGCAGGTTGATTGAGCCACTGAGGTTGATGGGCGCTGAGATCTGGGGAAGAGGAAGAGACTCCTTCGCTCCTCTAGTCATTAAGGGGGGAAAGTTACGTGGTATAGATTTTACCTTGCCTGTTCCTAGTGCTCAGATTAAATCAGCGATTCTGCTAGCCGGTCTTTTTGCCCGCGGCAATACTGTCTTGCACCAGGCAATCCCTTCCCGGGACCATACGGAAAGGATGCTTAAACGGATGGGAGCCAGTTTGGAAAGCCAGGGAAATTTGATTTCCTTGCTGCCTTTGAGCAGCCCCTTGGTTCGTGTCAATCTTCGCGTCCCGGGCGACATCAGTTCAGCAGCCTACTTTCTGGTTGCCGGAGCTATTCACCCTAACGCCAGGATAGTGATAAGGGATTGTGGAATTAACCCGACACGAACGGGAATCATCGATATTCTCCTGGCTATGGGAGCCACGTTAAAAATAGATAATGAGCGACTGGAAGCTGGTGAACCTTTAGCCGATATTGTGGTAGAATCTAGCGAGTTAAAGGGGATAGAGGTCAGTGGTGATATTATCCCTCGCCTCATTGACGAGATTCCCGTGTTAGCCGTGGCTGGCTGTGTTGCTAAAGGAAAAACTGTGATCAGGGATGCTGGGGAGCTGAGGGTAAAGGAATCAGACAGGATTGCCACTGTGGCAAGTGAGCTTTCCCGCCTGGGTGCTAAAATTGAGCCTCTGCCGGATGGCATGGTCATCTATGGTGGTAGACCTTTGTCGGGTACAGATGTTGACAGCCATTTCGACCACCGATTGGCGATGAGCCTGGCAGTAGTTGGTTTGATAGCCAAAGGAGAAACGACCATCAAGCATGCCCAGGTGGCACAGGTATCATATCCTGCCTTCTGGCAGACTTTGCAACAAGTATTAAATGCTGATAAATCCTGAGCACGGAATCCTAAATGCTGAACAATAAGTAGGCTGTGTAGTTACAACAAAATGAGTTTTAGTAATTAAGTTAGGAGGGGCAGCATGGCTACAGAATTAGTTCATATCGGTTTTGGTAGTGTTATCGCTGTAAACAGGGTAATCGCTTTCCTTTCCATAAATCAACAACCAATCAAGCGACTCCTTCGGGAAGTAAGAGAAAAGGGACTCTTAATTGACGCCACTCATGGCAGGAAAGCCAAGACCGCTATTCTTTTTGACACTGGTCACATGATGTTGGTTGCCGTGACAGCGGAGACCATTGCTCATAGGTTAGCCACTGCATCCATGCCGTCTGAGGAAAAAGTTGAGCTGTGAAGTGCCTGAACGCAGCCTTGAGTCGAAGCTTCGAACGAAGCGAAGAGGAGACAGGGGCTCTCGCCCCCTGCTCGTCGTTCTTTCCGGACCTTCGGGAGTAGGCAAGGATGCTGTGCTTGCCAGAATGAAAAAGTTGGGGCGTCCCTTCCACTATGCTGTTACCGCTACTACACGTCCTAAGCGTGCCGGGGAGAAGAACGGAGTGGATTATCACTTCCTTTCCCAGAAAGAATTTCAACAAGTGATAGATAAACACCAGTTCCTGGAGTGGGCCAATGTCTACGGCAATTACTATGGTGTGCCAAAAGAGGAAATAACCTCGGCTTTATCCAAAGGGGTAGATGCAGTAGTCAAAGTAGATGTTCAGGGTGCTGCTACTATCAAGAAAATTCTGCCCCAAGCAGTATTTATTTTTATCATGTCTCCTTCGGTGAAAGAACTAGAAAAGAGGTTGAGGAAGCGGCGTAGTGAGTCTTCAACAGATTTGGCCCTAAGGTTGGAAAGGGCTAAAGGGGAAATAAAAAGCCTGCCGATTTTCGATTATGTGATAACAAGCCGCCAAAATAAGCTCGATGAAGTTGTATCCCAGATAGACGCTATTGTCGCTGCTGAAAAATGCCGTGTGAAGCCCAGGATTGTGGAACTTTAGCTTCCTGGTTCCCCCAGGAAGCTGTCTGTATTTTTTGACAATATCCCCACTTCACTTCTACAATAAGCCTTGGTATGAGTCTGGCAGAGCAACTTTATAAGCTGCAGCAGGTTGACCTAGGGATTCAAGGGAATCAACAAGAGCTAAATGAGATTGAAAATCGGTTGAGTGATGATAAGGCCTTGGTTGCCGCCGAATCCGAACTTGCCTCACAAAAGGAACAACTGGAAGACGCGAGGAAAAAGCAAAAAAACGCTGAATGGGAACTGGGAGACCTTCAAGAGAAAGTCAGGCAGATTGATAGCAAACTTTACAGTGGCGCAACTAAGGATCCCAAGGAGCTGGTTAACCTTGAGAAAGAAGCCAAAAGCCTTAAGAGCCAGATTAGGCCAAAAGAAGATGCCCTCTTAGAATTAATGAGCCAGGTAGAAGAGATAGAAGCTAAAGTAAAAACTACCACCGAAGAGCTTGAGCGATTGAAGCGGGAATGGGGGCAGAGGCAAGAAACTTTGGGGCAAAGGAAAGGCGAAATTGAAGCCGTGCTTGCTAAGCTCAGGGAGGACCGTAATAGACTAGCACAGCAAATTGACTCTGAAGCCCTCAACACTTATGAGCGACTCAGGCTAACAAGGGGACAAGCTGTAGTCAAAGTGGAGAGGGGAAAATGCCAGGGATGCCACATCACCGTGCCTACAAGTCAATGGCAGAAAGCCAAAGCTGGCGATTTAATCCAATGCACTAGCTGTAGCAAGATACTGTATCTGGAGTAGCCATACAGAATCGTGTTCGTGTCAAAACACTTTCACATGCTCCGACCAGCCGCTGGTCAAATCTACTGTAGACAGAAAGTTTGCTCAGAGAGCAAACATTAGGGGCAGTTTTATGTGGCACATGGAGTATAGAGACCTTGCGGCAGCTACGACTGGGAGTTCGCCGCTTCGGCAAGGTAATGTAGCCGCGCTGCTCTAATTTCGAGATGAAAAAATCTTGGAAAGCGCTTGACAGTGCGAGGGCAGGTGATATAGCATAATAGGCTAGAATTTTTGGGAAAACTAAAATCTTGCGGTTCGAGGAGGTTGCTTTATGCAAGACGTGGCCATTATTGGAGTAGGTCAGAGCGTTTTTTCTCGTAAGTGTGGTGTATCTATCGGGGAATTATGTTTTGAAGCCTATACCGAGGCGATGGAGGGGCTAGACATTACCAACAGTGATATAGATGCCTCAATTATTTGTTCTGCGCCGGAGTATGATAAGCAGCGCTCACCAGCCGGTTTAATCTCAGAGTACTTGAGGCTAACGCCCAAGCCGAGTTTCTATGTCGAGACTGTATGTTCTTCTAGTAGCACGGGGCTAAGAGTAGGCTGGTCATTAATAAAGGCGGGCCTTCACAGAGTAGTAGCAGTGGTAGGCTTCCAGAAGATGTCGGACTTGACCTCTCGTGAGGCTGCAGAGAGGATGAGCCGGGGAGGTGACATAATATGGGAATCGCCCTTTGGCATAACCATGCCTGCTGGTTATGCTATGTATGCCCGGGCTCATATGGCTAAGTATGGAACCACTGAGGAGCAACTGGCCAAGATACGGGTCAAAAATTCACACTATGGTGCGGCAAATCCTAAGGCTACCTATCGTAAAGAGCTGAGTTTGGACGACATTTTAGGCTCGGAAGTAATAACTAGCCCGCTGAAGAAGTTTGATTGCTGTGCCAATGCTGACGGTGCCTCCTGCATAATAATAGCTAGTGGTGACATAGCTAAAAGAGTAACTAATATTCCAATCTGGATAATGGGTCTGGGCGCTGCCACAGACACAATGACAATGTCAGGCAGAGAATCGCTCACCGGTTTGCGGTGTGCCCAGGAGGCAGCCAG
>Ga0315537_1003788_pt1 | contig 11142 bp, 6 predicted proteins | sample SalMarSW160270MG_FD_203091 | JGI IMG/M metagenome (GOLD analysis project Ga0315537, IMG submission 203091) | Salt marsh sediment microbial communities from the Plum Island Ecosystem LTER, Massachusetts, United States - Salt Marsh Sediment SW1602-70 ... | reverse complement strand
ATCCTGCACCACGGTCTTTACCGGCGACAATACGGCCTATCTCGTAGATGAAGAGGGTAATACCCTTCAAGAACTCACCACCATCACTACCAGGGCCACTGAATTCACCACTCCGGAATCCATGCCAGCAAAGCTGCCCCCCACCTCTGCCTACACCTATTGTGTAGAGCTTACGGTAGATGGTGCAGAGCGGGTTCGGTTTGAGAAACCGATTTATATGTGGGTAGATAACTTTCTTGCCTTTGATGTAGGGGTGCCGGTGCCGGTGGGTATCTATGATCGGGATCAAGGGGTTTGGGTACCGGAGAAAGACGGTGTGGTAGTAAAACTCCTCGATACAAACAACGATACGATCGTCGATGCCTTGGATGCTACGGGCGATGATCTCCCTGATGATCTCAACAGTAATGGTTCTTTCAGCGATGAGGTACAAGGCCTGAGCGATTCACAGCAATATCAGGCTGGCGCTACTTTTTGGCGAGTTGCCTTGAAACATTTTAGCCCTTGTGACCCCAACTTCCCCTGGGGCCCGCTTCCTGATGCAATAGCCCCTAACCCACCAGAAACAGCATTAACTGATTTTCAGGGTGAACACTGCGGGACAACTCCTACGAGTTCATACATTAAACACAAAAGCCGGACCTTCCACGAAGACATCCCCATTCCCGGTACGGACATAAGCCTGCACTATACCAGCAGTAGGACAGATGGCTATCATCAGGTAATCACGGTCCCTGCCAGTGGGGATACGGTCCCTGCCAGCCTCAAGCGGATCATTGTGCAATTTATAGTAGCTGGCCGTATCCATGAACAGGTCCTTGATCCTTTACCCGACCAGAAAGCGGAATTTAAATGGGATGGGTTAGACCATCTCGACAGGCCGGTCGAGGGGTCGATACGCGCCTATGCAAAAGTAGCCTTTGTCTATGATGGATATTATTACGTACCAGGAGGTTCTCTCTCATCCTTCGCGCTGCCCGGCATTACCCCGAGTGGGGTGCGCATGCGTGATGAGATATACTTCTGGCAAGAGACCTCATTAGTCCTCCATCGAGGAGGTGATGCCTTAGCAGACGGTTGGACCATTTCACCTCACCATCATCTAAGCTCCATGGATCCTACCACCCTGCATAAAGGGGACGGAACCATCATCCAGAATAACAATGTGCTCATGATCGACACCATAGCCGGCAGTGGACCGCCTGGTCGCTATGGAGGGTTCAGCGGTGATGGCGGGCTAGCCGTCAATGCACGGTTAGATTGTCCTTTTGGTATGGCTGTGGATGCAGAAGGCAACTTATATATAGCGGATCAAAGAAATCATCGGATACGTAAAGTAGATACCAACGGCATTATAACAACCGTGGCGGGCTCAGGTTGCACAGGATTATATTGCGGTGGATACAGAGGTGATGGAGGACCGGCTACAGAAGCCCTGCTCTATCGTCCAGAAGGTGTTGCTTTGGACGCCCAGGGCAATCTCTTTATTGCAGATGATGCAAATTCCTGTATTCGCAAAGTGGACACTAACGGTATTATCACCACAGTAGCAGGCATTGGGGGGCGAACTGGCTTCAGCGGAGATGGGGGTCCTGCAACGCAAGCGCTCCTGACGTTTCCGAGAGATGTGGCTGTAGATGCACAAGGTAACCTTTACATCGCTGATTCGGTCAATGGTCGTCTCCGTAAAGTGGATACCAACGGCATTATAACAACCATAGCAGGAGGGGGAAATTCTGGTGCCGATGGGATACCGGCTATTGAATCATATCTTAGTCATTTCGACAGCATAGCCTTAGATTCTGCAGGCAATATCTACATCGCTGATACTGGTAATGACCGTGTACGAAAGATAGATAACAGTGGCATTATCACCACGGTAGCCGGCAATGGAACTGGAGGCTACAGCGGTGACGGCGGTCCCGCCACCCAGGCTCAGCTTAATTCTCCACAAGGTGTGGCCGTGGATTCCGCTGGCAATATGTACATCGGGGATGCCATGAATTATCGCATTCGTAAGGTAGATACCAGTGGTATTATCACCACCGTGGCAGGGAATGGAACGCAAGGTTTTAGCGGTGACAACGGCCCGGCCACCCTGGCTCAGTTGAGTAGTTATGCTACCGGGGGCATGTACTTGAAAGTAGCTGTGGATGTCCAAGGCAACATCTACATAGCGGACAAGACCAATCAACGAATACGGAAAGTTGGGTTGCCCGCTGTTTTTGCTCGGTATACCGCTCTTGGTGATTTCGCTTTTACAGAAGAAAACGGATTAGGTTACATTCTGAACAGTGCCGGCAGGCACAAGCAGACCATTGATCTGGATACCGGGAAGGTCTTGTATGAGTTTGGGTATGATGAAGAGAACCGTCTGGTCTCCATCACCGATCGCTTCGGGAACCAGACAACTATTACCAGGGATGGGAGTGGGGTGCCTTTCTCCATCACCTCGCCTGATGGGATCACGACGTATCTGACCATTGATGGTAACAACCATTTGACCGCTATAAATTATCCGGATGGCAGCACATACAACTTTGAATACACCTCTGACGGCCTAATGACTGCCAAGACCGATCCTGAGGGGAATCGATTTGAGCATATCTTTAACGCGACGGGCAGGATAACTGATGCTCTGGATGAAGAGGGGGGGCACTGGCAGTTCTCCAGGCAGACGTATGCCAACGGTGATATCCTGAGCGAGGTTCTCAGCGCTGAGGGGAACCAGACCTCTTATTTAGACCATACCTATTCCACCGGCGCCTTTACCTCGACAACCACTGATCCTACCGGAGCACAGATGCACTATGCCCTCTCAGCTGACGAGCTCAGTGTGAATAAGTCCTTACCCTGCGGCATGGAGTATGCCTTTCAATATGATGTTGACCGTGAATATGGGTTTAAGTATGTCAAGGGGATGTGGGAGGATACGCCGGCAGGATTGGAGCGCGTCACCCTGCGTGTCAAGACCTACCAAGACACAAATTCCGATGAAATCCCTGACCGGATCACGGAGACCTTGAAGGTCAACGACAAGACCACGACATTGGTAAACGACACCCTCGCCTCGACCAGGACCCTGACTTCGCCTATGGGCAGGACCGTGACCACGCTGTATGATCCCGATACGCTCCTGACCAGCACCCTCTCTATCCCCGGCCTCTTTGACACGGGCTATGGATATGATGCCAAGGGGAGGTTGACCTCCATCACCACCAATACGCGAGAGACCTCGTTCACGTACAATTCCCAGGGGTTTTTGGAGTCCATAATCGACCCTGAGAACCATACGACTTCGTATGCCTATGATGCCGTGGGGAGGATGACCGGGATTTTCAGGCCTGACGGCAGCTCTATAGGGTTTGATTATGACCAGAATGGCAACATGACCGTCCTGACCACACCATCTTCAATTGACCACGGCTTTGGCTACAACCGTGTCAACCGTAATACTTCCTATCTGGCCCCTATCAGCGGGCAGTACAGCTATGTCTATGATCGAGACAGACGCCTCACGCAAATCAACTTCCCCTCTGGATTGCAGATCAGCAATGTCTACAGCAACGGCACGTTAACGCAGATCCAGGCCCCTGAGGGAAACATCGATTTCACCTATTACTGTGCAAACATGGTGGAATCGATTACCAAGGGGGCAGAAGGTATCGTCTATGGATATGACGGACAGTTGGTTACCTCAGAGACTTTGAGAGGCACGCTAAACCAGACACTCGGCTACACCTACAACAACGACTTCGACCTCACGGCGTTTACCTATGCTGGGAGCACCTCATCGTACAGCTACGATAACGATGGTCTGTTAACAGGTTCCGGTACCTTCACCATTACCAGGGATACAGCCAACGGCCTGCCCACGGCAGTCACCGGAGGCGCTCTTTCTCTGACTCGTGCCTTTAATGGGTATGGAGAGGTAGAGGGGCAAGATTTTAACATCGGTGGCAGCTCTCTCACCTCCTGGTCCCTTACGAAGGATGATGCAGGCAGGATCACGCAGAAGCAAGAGACTGTTGATGGGGTTACTTTCACGTATGAATATACCTATGATCCTATGGGTAGGCTTCTGACCGTGACTAAAGATGGCGCCTTGGTTGAAGAGTATCACTATGGACCCAATGGGGCACGTAGTTCCGAAATGAATTCACTCAGAGGTATTACGTCTCGGAGCATGTCCTACTCAGATGAAGACCACCTGCTCACGGCAGGCTCTACTACCTACCAATATGATGCCGATGGATTTTTGGTGACCAAGACGAAAGGCACTGAGGTAACCCAATACTCTTATTCTTCCCGTGGAGAATTGTTACAAGTTACGCTTCCTGATGCTACTGTAATTGATTATATTCATGATCCATTTGGTCGAAGAGTTGCTAAAATTGTAAACGGCGTAGTAGTTGAGAAATATCTGTGGCAAGGACAGACGAGACTGTTGGCAATTTATAATGGTAACAATAATCTTCTTATGCGCTTTGAATATGCTGATAGCCGTATGCCGTTTGCTCTGTCCTCTGGCGGAAGTACTTATTACCTAACGTATGATCAGGTAGGGTCTCTAAGAGTTGTCGCAGATGTCTCGGGAAATGTGGTAAAAAGGATTGAGTATGACTCGTTTGGGTATATCATCTCTGACACTAATCCTGCCTTCGAAGTCCCCTTCAGATTTGCAGGAGGCTTATTTGATAAGGATACTAGTCTTATAAGGTTCGGCTTTCGTGATTATGATCCTGACATAGGCAGATGGACGGCTAAAGATCCATTAATATTCAAAGCAGGAGATACGGACTTATATGGATATTGTTTGAGTAATCCTATTAGCTGTATTGACCCCTTAGGATTAGACTTCTGGGTCTATAACTACCCAGAAAAGGGACGTGGTTATGGACATACAGGCATGATTATGCCTAATGATGATGGTACCTATACCCGTTATAGTCAAGGCGCTGATGACCCAAATGCACCCTGGTATGAACTTGTAGTACCACTTCATGATGTCGTCGTCCACAAAAAAGAAATGTCATCTCCTTGTATGCCTGGGGCTCAAATGGTGATGATTCCGACGGAACATAACGACCAAGTGCAAAAGGCAATAAACGACTATATAGAGGCTGACTGGCCATATAACGTTATCACTAACAACTGTGCTGATTTTGTTAATGATGTGGCAAATGCGGCTGAAGACATTAATCTATCGGATAGAACTATACCTAATAAGTATTTTGATCAATTGTTAAAGAAGTATGGGCCATACAAATGTAATCCAGGGAGGGAATAAATATGTCGGTTGCCAAAATAGACTTTTTTATGAATAAGCACCTTATCATTCTCTTTATATTACTGTTGATATTTGGGTGTAGCAGGCTAGGTTCCTACAGCTATAACCCCTACGAAGGGGTTAAGGTAGATGTAAAACTAAAAAAGCTAAAAATCCACCCTGAGCATAAGTCTACTTTCCTGCATTTTGACCTTCTTATAGAAAATAATGCGCCAAATGATGTGTATTTCCATCCTGGACAACTAAGAGCTAAATTAAACGGTGAAATCAACGAAGCAACTTATTACGATTCACTTGCATCGGTCGAAACAGAGAAACGTAAGTTGTTACGAGGTAAAAGTACCTATCACCTCTATTTTGTTTTTCCAGGGGCAGCGAAAAAAACTGAGATCCAATCTTTTGATATAGTTAATTTTGGTTTAAGTTTTGAGTAAATCTGCGGGTGCTGGTTCCTTCACCGTCACCAGGAATGCCGCCAACGGGCTGCCCAAGTTTGTTTCCGTCGGTGCCTTGTCTTTGACACGTGCCTTCAATGGCTACGGAGAGGTAGAAGGGCAAGATTACACGGTAAACAGCACGAGTCTTACCTCCTGGTCTCTCACCAGAGATGATACGGGCAGGATTACTCAGAAGCAAGAGACTGTTGATGGACTAACTTCCACCTATGTTTACTCGTATGACCCCATGGGAAGGCTCATGACCGTGACCAAAGACGGTGCTCTGGTAGAAGAGTATGAATACGGTTCCAATGGTGCCCGCACCTCAGAGATGAACGTCCTGCGGGGTATCACCTCTCGGACCATGACTTACTCTGATGAAGATCATCTGCTTACCGCTGGCGGTACCACTTACCAGTATGACGCTGATGGGTTCCTGGTTACTAAGACTAGGGGAACAGATGTAACACAGTACTTCTACTCATCCCGCGGCGAGCTACTACAAGTGGTCTTGCCTGAAGGCAAGACCATCGACTACCTCCACGATCCCCTCGGCAGGAGGATCGCTAAGCTCGTCGACGGTACTATTACCGAAAAATATCTTTGGCAGGGATTGACGCAACTGCTAGCTGTCTATGACGGAAGTGATAATCTCATTATGCGTTCCGAGTATGCCGATGACAGAATGCCTGCTGCGATAGTCAAGGGTGGTGCTACTTACTATCTGACATATAACCAGGTAGGTTCTTTAAGAGTAATTTCCGATGCCTCAGGGAATGTTGTAAAACGAATTGACCACGACTCCTTCGGCAATATCATTAATGATAACAATCCGTCTTTTACAATCCCTTTTGGCTTTGCTGGGGGACTGTACGACCAAGATACTGGCCTGGTCCGCTTTGGTTTCCGTGACTATGACCCTGACATTGGGAGGTGGACAGCAAAAGACCCAATCCAATTCGTGGGAGGTGACACTGATTTATACGGGTATTGTATGAATGACCCGGTTAATTGGATGGATTCATTAGGGTTGCAGCACGACTTGTCCAGTTTGTTTAAAAGATATCACTATTATTACGTGTATTCTCAAAGTGCTGGTACACTTACTGGTCACGATCGTTTAACTGGTGAAATGCTTTTCTATTATGATAAAGCTTATTCGGGAAAAGATGAAGCAAAAAACAACCCTGCGTGGCAGTTCGTCAAGGACATGGGACCTCTACCCAGGGGCTGGTTTAAAATGGGCCCAGGATATTACCACAAAAGAAAAGGATACAGTATGAATCTTAATCCAATACCTTGCTACAGTGAAGTTTTTGATCCTTATTACGATCCTTTTGGATATCTTGGCGATGTACGTTCTGGTTTCATGATACATGCTGATAAAATATCAGCGCCAGGAACTGCTTCGACAGGTTGTCTTGTAATTCCCTCGCTGAAATTGAGGCAGTATATTGGTGCGCATCGAGGACTGCTTTATGTAACTGAATAAAGAATTCTATCGGCTTAATATATTTTCCTAGGTTTATAATTGAGTTGATTTTGAACATTCAGTATGATGACAAACATTTTTGAACGGTTTTTAGTTTAAGCTAAGGAGGTATTTATATGTCTTTTCTTCGGGCAATCGTAATCGTGGTGTTAATGCTAGCTGGGTTTTCAGGTGGCAAAACAGCGTGGGACTCATACTATCCGAAAACATGGAGTGCAAATGACCAGGTTAGCGGTGAAATCGAATCGGCTCATACTACCATTTTGGGTATTACTGTAAATAAACACAGTTTGCAGGATGCATTAAAAAAATTTGGTCGAACAGCCGTCTTCGAGGTTGGTTCTGGAGAAAGTGCAGACCAGATGATTTGTTATGTATCCCAAGACAATTTAGACAAAACAGTCATTGTATTTGAAGTTGGGCCGGGGGAGAGAGAGGTAATCAGTTCTTTCATTGTAACCAATAAGGACTACCTACCTTTTTGTGATAAGTGTGCAAAATCTTCTAGAGTTAAAAAGGGAATTGCTACTGAGGGTGGGATTACTCTCGGAATAACTAAAGATCGTTTCATGTCCATTTTCGGAACTCCAACAGAAATTATTGAGCCTGATGGTATCGCGTATCGCTATATTGGTAAAATTAGGCTTACAAAAAAAGAAATTGAAAGGTTAGAAAAGGTATGGGGTTCAGAAGTGAGGGAAGACCCTTACTATTACTTTATATCAGGTATTCAAGCTCATTTCTTGGATGATAAGCTAATTTGGTTCATGGTTTATAAGACAGACGCATAGGGGGGATTGAGACGAAGAGAGCTAAGGAATAAGTAGGAATAAGGGGTCACATTGATCTTCCCCCAGAAAAACGGACAGCTTGGTTAAAGGGAACTTTGGGGACGTTGTTACCTACGTTGCAAAAAGTTCTTGACGAGGTAGCGGGAATTTAATAGCATAGTTTTATGCCTCGGCAGGCTCGGTTAGACGTCCCTGGTGCCTTGCACCACATTATAGTGCGTGGGATCAACAGATCTGCCATTTTTAAGGATGACCAAGACAAAGTTCTCTTTCTTGATCGCCTCAGTGGCAACATTCGTGAGGGCCGCTGTGCTATATACGCCTGGGTCCTCATGGGCAACCACATTCACCTGTTGTTTCGCAGCGGCGAAGAGGGCATATCCGCCTTTATGCGGAAGCTGTTGACCTGGTATGCCCAATATTTCAACCGTCGACATCATCGTACCGGCCACCTGTTCGAAAACCGTTATAAATCAATCCTCTGCGACGAAGAGGTCTATCTTCTTGCCCTCGTTCGCTATATCCATGTGAACCCCGTTCGAGCAAACATTATTACCACTATTGAGGAATTGGATCACTATCCGTGGAGTGGCCACAGTGTTCTTATGGGGAAGAACAAGCAGGAGTGGATGGATGCAGGACCGGTGCTATCGTACTTTAGCACCAACCGAAGGGTTGCTCGGAATAGGTACCGGAGATTCGTTGAAGAGAGCATGGGGATGGGGCGGAGTCATGAGCTTACCGGTGGTGGGCTCATACGAAGCCACGGTGGCTGGTCTCAGGTTCTTTCCATGCGAAGGGGAGAACAACAAGCAGAGTCTGATGAACGAATCCTTGGGGATGGCGACTTCGTCCAGGCCATCTTGCAGGAGGCTGAAGAACGGCAGCTTCGTCAGCTCAGGGTTCGCCGCAGTGGTAAAACGATAGCAGCAATCATCGGTGAAGAATGTGCGCGAACAAAGATTAGTGTTCAGGAAGTGAAGAATGGCAGTCGCCGGAATGTGGTGAGCCGCGCCCGTGCCCTAATAGCAACGAGGAGCAGGGAGGAGCTTGGTTTGAGTGCGGCAGAGATTGCCCGCCACCTTGGGGTGGCCACTTCCAGCATCACCAGGGCAATTAAAAGGGTGGAGGAGAATCCAGGGGTAAAGAGTAATGCAATCTAGGTAACAACGTCCCCAAGTCTCGCCTTCCCCCGTATCTCTTCCCATCAAACACCTTTACAACCCCTCTTCAAGCTCTTTATAATAGCTGCAAATAAACCAGGGGGCTGGTATGAAGCAGTTTATTATACTTTTAGTTATCATTGTTTCCCTCTGCACAGCGCCGTATGGTCAGGGTGAGGAGGGGGCCGCGCAATCCACGGCCTTTCAAATTGATCAAAATCGGCTCTTGAACCGCTTTGCCGACCTCAAGCCGTTCAAGCCTGACAAAGGAGAGCCTGGACCGGGAAATGCCTTTGTCGTGACATCAGAGGAGTTTAGAAAATCCCTGCTTTTTCTTTCAGAGGAAAAGGCCGATGAGGTCATGGAGAGTTTTGTCGGTGCCGCAGGTTTTTCCTTCAAAGACAACTCAGAATTTCTCATGCTGACGCAGTGGAAAGACCCGACATCTGCACAAGGGTTTATGAAGGTCGAAGAAGAATTATGGCGCCTGAAGGATAAAGAATATCAGCAATATCTTAAAGAAGTCATCTATGGGGAGATAGATATCACAAAAGATGAGCAGGCCCTGCTCACGAGGAAGACGATCGAGCAGGTTGGGCAACGACACGATGCCACCACCTTTGTCTCAGCGAGAGGGAACTACTTGTTCGAATGTACCCTGATTGGAAGCTACAAAGATAAGGACGTAAAGAAGCTTATCCTGCAAATCTGGAAGATCATCGAGTCCGAGGAGCAGTAGGGGGGCTATAAGTTTTGAAGGGATAAAAGGGGGTTGTTTTTTCCGCGTTTTTCGGAGTCGACCCCGTCACACGGATTTACAGAGTGTTATGACCAATCCCTCCAGGAGGAGCCGTTTGGACAGGGAGCTGCGCTTGAGGCGCAGGTCGGTCTCCCACAGGGTTCTCATGGCCCGCTGCAAGGCCCCCTGGGAGAACCCTTTTGTCTGGGCGGCGAGTTCCCTGAGATAATATGGGTTGGGGACCCCTACCTGCTTTTTGATCTCCTCCGCCCCGCCGCCGTGCGCCTGGACCTCTTTCGTTATGAGGAGGTGGCGGAATTGCCGGGCGATCATCCCCAAGATCTTCAAGGGGGGCTCCCCGCTTTCCCATATCCGCTCCAGGGCACGGAAGGTCCGCTTGAGATCACGTTCCCCGATGGCCTTGGTGAGCTCGAAGATGGTGGCGGCCCGCACCTCGGACACCACCCCTTCCACATCCTCCAACTCTATGCGCTCCCTCTCACCGATATAGAGGGAGGCCTTGGAGAGCTCATGGTAGAGCCCCTGGAGGTCCCTGCCGACGGCCTCCTGTATATACCCCACGGCATCGGGGGCAATCTCCTTACCCAACTCGCGGGCGATGGCACGGATCCAACCTGGCATCTCTTTGAGGGGGGGGTGTTGGAGACAAAAGGCACCGTCTTTGGCCTCTTTGAGGAACTCCGCCGGCACCCTTTCCGCGATAAAGATCAAGGCGGTGGTGGGGGAGGGAGATTGCAGATAGGGGATGAAGGAGCGCAGGTCGCTCTGGCCGTAGTGATGGGACCCCTTGACCAGGACTATCCTGCGCTGGGCCATGCAGGGGAGGGTGTTGCAGGCGGTGATGACCTCCGCCGGCCGGACCTGGTCCGCATCGTATGAGGTGAAATTGAGCTCACCCAAGTGGGGGAGGAGGGTATCGACTATTTTTTTGCGAGCCCTCTCGATGAGATATGCCTCGTCCCCGTACAGGAGATAGAAGGGGCGGGCCTTCCCCTTGGTCAATTCCTCTTCTAGGCGCCCGATATCCGTCCTCAGGGCTTAAAACCTCTCTTTGATCTTGATATAGATCTCTTCGGCCAGATCAGCGGCGATCTTGCGGACGGCGCTGTCCTTTCTCCCCTCCTCCACTATGACGTTCGTAGAGGCCAGATATTCCGAATCACCCCTGATGTTGTCACCCCGCCAGAGGATCTTATCGTCCCCCGTGCG